>FWPV01017020.1_pt1 | contig 10140 bp, 10 predicted proteins | sample 2228371 | NCBI WGS metagenome assembly FWPV01 (sample SAMEA103939776, study PRJEB20133) | metagenome
GCGAACCTGCTCCCGACGCTGCAATTTTTGGGTCGTGATGTCGGCTGGGGAGGCCGCGGGGGCCGCAAAACGAGGAGGAGCGTACGTGCCGCTTCGACATCCGACCGAAACGCCGAGCCACGACGCCAGCGCAAGTCCGGCAAAGACGGACGCGGAAGCTCGGCGATGGAGGGTAAGAGACTTGGGCGTCACGGCTGTCGTACCTCGCCGGTGGAGTTGGCGGGCGGCGAAGGCGGTGAAGGCAAGGGCGGCGCCGGCGGTGTCGCCTCCAAGGTATCGAGAATCGCCGGCGGCAATTGCTCGCCGTCCAAAGCGGCGGGAGAAAGCAAGAATGCGTCGTCGGCGGATTCGGGGGGGCAGACGCCTTGGAGCGAATCTCGCAAGGCGATGGCTTCGAGATTGGTAGGGTCGAAGTGCACGGCCAGGCGTGCGAATCGCAGCGCGATTACCGGGCGCCCCGCCGCCGAAGCCTCGCGAGCCCGCTGCAAATAGTGGCGAGCCGCCGATCGCTTGCCCAACGGACTCATGCTTTCCGCATAGGTCTGCTGTCGATTCACTTGCTCCAAGGCGGCGCGTTTGCCCTCCGCCGCCAATTGATAGTCGCCCATGATGTGCGGCGTGATGAGCACGATGATCTCCTGCTTGGTCGTGGTCTCGGTCTTATTGCGAAAGGCCGCGCCCACCAACGGAAGATTGCCCAGGAAGGGAAGTTGCGAACTGGTGGTTTGCAGGTCTTCTCGCATCAGTCCGCCGATGATCACCGTGACGCCGTCAGGAACCATGATGTTGGTCGTGACTTGGGTGGTATCCTTATTGGGAACCGTGAAGTTGTTGGTGATTTGCACGGACCCGGTGGACAGCTCCGGGTGCACTTCCATGCGGATCAAACCGTCGTTGGATATGAACGGTCGAATGACGAGTTGGGCGCCGACTTTCAAGAAATCCACGGTCTGCGACGCGCTGGTCTCCGTGATGGTGGTGCTGACGTAACCCAACTCCTTGCCGATCAGGATCTCCGCGCGGTGTTTGTTGAGTACCAGCAGTCTCGGACTGGCAATGACGTTGGTGTCCCCGATGGACTCGAGGGCGGTGATGAAGCTGGAGACGCTGGCGTCCAAATAGGCGACCTTCAAGCCGCCGTCGAAGCTGATCTTCTCCAGATCATTGGGCGGAAGGCCCCAACCGAGGCGTATTTGCCCCTTGTTGCGGAGGAGTTCGAAGCTGACGCCGAATTGATCCTTGTCGTCGAGGTTGACGCTGACGATCATGGCCTCGATGGCGACCTGTGCGGGCCGAACATCCACCTCTTGCACGATGTGATCAATCTGCTGCAGCACGGTTTCGTAATCGCGGACGAGCACGATGTCCACGCCCGCGTAAGCGTTTCCACCGGCCTTGGTGGGGTCCGGCGCGATTCCGATTTCGGCGGCCGTCGATAGGGTGACCTTTCCCGTCTCCGGTGTCAGGATCGGCTCGACCAACGCCTTGATCTCTTCCGCGGTCACGTAATTGGGGCGATAGATGCGCGTGGCCACCACGTCCTTGTTTTTGAGCATGCTTTGAATGTCGGCCGGCGTCCCGACGTAGACGATGTCGCCCTGCCGATGCAGCGCCAAACCGTGTGCGGCGATGACGGCGGAGAAGGCGTCGTCGGGCGGTAATCCGTTGAGGGAGGCCGTGACCGTGCCCTGTACGTTGCTCGACATCAGCACATTGAGGTTCATTTGCCGGGCCAGGGCGTGCAAAGCGTCCCGGAGGTCGGTTTCGCGAAACTGCATCACCAGGGGATCGATGGGGGCGGCCTCGGCTCTTTGGGGCTGGTTCGGTGCCGCAACGAGCGGCGCCTTGGGTATTGGTATTACCTCTTGCATCGCTACGGTTGCCACCCCGCTCCGACCGGGCGGATTCCCGGAGGCGGCTTCATCGCAGGGAATGACCGTCGCCCCCTGCGACTGGGCGGACAACCCTTGCGAGGACGTCGCGTTGCGTCCGGAGAGATCGAAAACCGCAGGAGCATCCGCAACGGTCCACTCCGGAAAAATGGCGGTGCCGTAGGAGGCGTCGGTGGTTACCGAGGCATTCGCCGGTACGGAGGGGCGGCAGCCGACCGAACCGCTCTCGCAACGGGTATCGTCGGAAAGGTTCGGCGGCGTGGCGGTGACGCCGTGGGGAACGGAAAGATGCTGAGGCGTTGTCGCGGAGAGGGGCGAAGGCGGCGGAGTATTTCCCGCCGATCCAGCCGAAAGGGAGCTTAATTCTTGCGGCTTCCGTTCTCGAGATCGGGCCGCGGCCGTCGCGGACGCTGCCGCGATGGGCCGGTACGGATTGTCTTTGGGAGGCACGAAGCTCGTGATGCGCGAGGGTCCGTCGTTGCCGGAAGACGCGACGGAAGGAGTGACGGGCAGGGGGACCAGCCCGAGCGACAGCAACACCGCCAAGGCGACGCCCGCCGCGCCGAAAGCGCTCATCACCAAGATTTGCAGTAGAGCTTTCATGGTCATCCTTGACCGGATTTGTCGTCGGCCCCGCGGCTCCGTCCGTCGCTTGCCCTATCGTGTCCTGTGCCCGTGCCGTTCAGCGAGATTCGATCGAGGTCAGGGGCGGAAGGGACAGCTCGTATTCCTTGTCGCCGATTTCGAGCGACACATGATCGTTGGCGATTTTGGTGACACGAACCGGAATGGTCCGCCCCTTCTTGTTGAAGCTGACTTGCGATCCCGCCTCAACCACCTGATCCCCCAGGAATGCCAAGTTGCCTTGCGTTCCGATAATCACCCCCCGCAATTCAAGCCCCAAGTCCTCCGGCCCAATCGTCTCGTCTTCGCGAGCATCATTCGGTTGGTCGCCGGCCGCGTTCGGCCCGGTTTCGGTCGGCCCGATTACCGGCGGTTGGAAGGGGTCACGCCGGAATGGCGCAAGTTCATCGCCCTCGTTCTTCTGCCGCGCAAGCCAGTCTTGGAATTGGATCCAAACCGGTGTAGGCGTTCCAATACCGGAGGGCGCGCTTGAAGGCGACTCTGCCTCGAATCCGGGCGATGTTCGTCCCATACCATACGGCGGCATCCCATCAGCCGAGCCTGCCTGCGTTGTCAACGAACTCATGGGGGCGAAAGATGCCTCCGATTCTCCTGCCGCAGTCATCGGACGAATTATCCTTCCCCCCCACAAGTACGAAGCAACGACGGCGAGGCCGAGCAAGGCGGCCGCTTTCGCCGGACTACGTTTTACCTCCTTGACCAAGAGGGTTGTCCATGTTCTCTTTTTTCGCATGACCTGCTAGCATGCCGCCTACCGAGACGGCATTCCCTTCCCTTTATCGGAAAACACGGCTCATTTTCACTAATCGAAATAATCGGAGTTAACGGAACAAGCTAACAACTCCACGCGACATGAGATCAGGTTGGATCCCGGGTCGCGACTTAGGCGGAGGGTCTTGATAACCGCAAGGTTACGGTGGTGGTCCAAATTGCGGAGGAATCGAACGATGTTTTCCGTTTTGCCTGAGAAGTGAAACTCAATCTCACTTACGGTCATCCAGCCGATTTGCTGCATGGAGCGCGGCGCGACCCGACTGAAATTGACCCCCTCGCTTTCGCCCGTCAAAGTCGCTTCGCGGAGGAAGGCGGCAATCGCGGCCTCGGGGCCAGGTTCCGACCGCCGCGGCTTCACGAATGCATCCACGCTTTCAAGTTTTGCGACCACCTGGCGTATGCGTTCGTGGATGGCGGAGACCCCGGCTGATTCCCGTTGTAGCTCGAAAATTCGCTGCCGTACGACGGCAATCTCGCGGAGCGTCGGCGCCAGCCATACGCCGAGATACGCTGCCAGCAGGATTGCCGGGACGGCGATTTCCCATTTTCGTGAATGGAACAAGAAACTTCCCATGGTTCCGGTATCCGGCGGGATCCAATCGAGCGCGATGCGCCGGGACGGCTGAGCCGGGCGCACGCGAACGAATGTTTTCACCTACTCAACTCTAGATCACGCGAAATCGTGCGGCGAGGCATGGGCGGCTCGCAGTAGGCTGTGTCACGGGGTTGCGGCGAGGGGCGAACCCGCAGGGGGGACGCGGTCGGCTTGCCCGACCCTAAAGGGCTTGCGTTCATCGTCAACGATATCTGAAACAGGTTATCGTAAATGCCTTCCTTTTCCGCGGAATCCTCCACCGAATTCAGCCGCACCGCGTCGAACCGCCCACTTTCAGACAACACCGAGACGTATTGGTGGATGGCGCGCAGTTCCCGTGCTCGGCCCTGCAAAGTGATCGCTACTTGCGCCCGTTCCAAATCCTGCTTGAGCTTGTCCAATGCCGCCCTGTCAGCGGCTTCGTGATCTTCGCCGATGGCGGCATTGGTTGTCCGGCCGGTCATGGGATCGGTATTGCCGGTGGGAGGGATTCGTTTCCATTCGATGTCCTCCAACACGATTTCATCCGGGAGGGCCGCCATCAGGCTGAACAGGACGCGCGAAGGCGGCGTCTGATAGCCGATCCGCGCTAACCAATCGGCTCGTTCTTGCTTTTCGGCAAGTTGTTTCGAGACGGCCTCCAAGTTTCCGGCGGCTTGTGCCCGTTCGGCGGCCTCGGCCAGCAGGCGCGCCTGCTGCGAGCGGAGGTTCGCCAGGAGACGATATTGGTATCCGCTCAGCACGACCAGGACGACAAGCAGCCCCGCCGACGCGACGCAGGAGAACAAGACGGAACGGCGGCGCCGCCGCTGAGCGAGGTATTCCGTCGGCAGAAAGTCTCTCTCGGCATAGGATGCGACCGTCATCATCGTTTCCAATCGCGGCATGTTCCCGATTCGGCGAAAGTCATAACCGGATTATCTTTCCACGGCCAGCGATTCGGCGGGAGCGCTTTGCCGCGCGAGGGAGCGTGCTTTTTCGGTGCATCCGAACAGGGCCAGACCGATTGCCGTCTCCCATTGCCTGGGCCGCGAGATGCGGCACCGAACCTCGAAAGCCCTGAGCGGATCGCTGAGTTCCACGGCGGCATGGAGTTGCTGTTGCAGAAAGTCGCACGCAAGATCGTCCGCTTCGCTTCCGCCTAGAATCACCCGAGCCGGCGGTTCGCCTCGGAACGTCACGCTGAAATAGCGAACGGCCGTGGCGATTTCCCCCGCCAGACGTTCCAGCAGAGGGCGAACGGCCTGCTGCACGCTTTGCATCACTTCCGGGTCGCGGTGACTTGCGCGACGGTCTCCGTAGTTGCGTCTCAAACCCTGGCCGACTTCGGGCCGGAGTTGCAGACTCTGACACACGGCGGCATCGAGTTCTTTGCCCGCCACCGGTACGTTCTTGACGAAGGCGGGCTGGTGATCCCGCACAATCATCATCTGCGTCAGCCGATATCCCAAGTTCACGAACATTTTGGGTTCGGGCCGGTCCTCTTCACGGCGAAACTGTCGCAGCCGGCACCGCAGCAGGGCGAGCGGCTCGGCGTCGATCCCGCACAGCTCCAAACCGACTGCGTCCGCAATTTGAAGCAGTCGTTCGGTCAGGTTTCGGCGGGTCGCCAGCACGATGACCTCGCGCCGTACCGTTTCCCCCTGCCGGACCGGGCCGACGTCGAGGTATCGGATCTCCGCGGTTTCCGGAGAAAGCCCCAAGCGGCCTGCGCATTCGTCGGCCACCGACGCCGCGAGAGACTCTTTTCCGCCGTCCGCAACCCGGATGTTTTGCGTCATCAAGTCGGCGGCGGAAAGGCAGAAGACAGCCCTTCGCCCGTGGAAACGGCCTTTCGACAGCGCTTGCTTCAGGGCTTCGGCGGTTTCCTTGACCGACTCGCCTTCGTGCGGGCAGGCCGATGCTTCAAGGCCGTCCCATCGCACCGCCTCGACGAGCGTCGTGCCGTCCGCCGAAAGCTGGACCAATTTGATCGAACGGTTACCGAGATCCACGCCGATCGGACCGTGATTGCGTTTCCATAGCCGCATGAGACCGCCGTCCGTTTCTGTCGATGACCTGAATTCGTGCTCAAGGGGAAAAAGTCTGCCGATGGCATCCCGATTAACGGAACAGCCAGGCGGGCGGCCCGATGGCGTCCAATGGACCGACCTGAACGGAACCGGTAACGCCGTCGATGATGATCGCCACGTATCGGGGTGACGGCTCGATGCCGTCCGTCAGCCAGATCATGGTTTGCCTCGCGGCTTCCAACGATCCCGTCGGACCGAATTCCACGAACTCGGTCGGTTTTGCCGACGCGTCGAAGTCGGCCGCGCCGACCAAGCGAACACGGCCGATCACGGCGGCGCGTTCGTCGAGATCCAGAATACGCCTCGTCGGATCGCCGTCGCCGTCCGAGAGGGGATCCTCAGGCAGAATATTCAGGGCGGTATTGTTCCCGCTGTGCTTCCAGTACAAACGATTGCCCGGCACGTCGAAGACGACGCGATACTTGCTGTTAAAGGTGATGGCGTAATCCCGTGCTTGGGTTATTTCGGCCGCCACAATTTGGGCCGCCGCGCGGAGTTGCTCTTGGCTGCTAGGCCGGAAGGACGGCCACGCAACGGCTAAGACGACGGCCAAAATCATGAATGCGAGCATCATCTCCATGAGCGTGAACGCCCGCCGCGATCGCCCGCACTCGACTGCCGCAAGATCATCGTTTGTCATCGCCGTCGCCGTTTCTTTCCGATCGGGAGATCGGCCGTTTGAGGACCTGTAGCTGCTCTTGAAGCAACTTGTTTTGCTCTACCAGGAGACGATTCTGCTCCGTCAGCGCCTCGCGGACGGCCCGCAGATGCGCGATCATCTCCATCCGCTGCTCCACGGCGTTGGCGAAGGGCTGATTGGAGACTTCCCCCAACGCCGCTGGGCGTCCCCTGGAAAAGTCTAGCACGACGACGGCGGCCAAGACCGCGGCCGATACTACCGCTACGAACGATAATTTCGCCATGGCATGTTTCCTTGTCCGAGCAAGAGTCGCATTTGCCGCCGTGGATTATGAGGCAGGCGCATCCCACCGAATCACCGACCAACGCAAGCCGGGCGACGGGTCCAGCACCGTCTTGTCGTCAGGACCGGGAGCATAGACCGCTTCCCCGGATCTCAACCAGTGATAAGTCGGTTCTTCATTCTCGGGTTCCACCCGAATTCGCGGGGCGGGATCGAGTCCCCGAGCATTGCGCAGCCAAAGCGGAAAATAGCGGTTCTCACCCGAGGCGGCAGGGTACTGCGCCTCGAAATCCTGCCGCAGCCGCTTCCAGTCCTGCTGATTCCAGGGGGAACGCGAATCGATGCGGAACTCCGGAGCGAAGACTTTGCCCTGGATGGTCAAATCCGTGGTCGCGGCATTCTCTCGCACATGAAAGTGACCGAACAGTCCCACCAAACCGTGGATCATCCGCGACGTGCCGAAGGTGTCCACGTGCAGTTTCTTGCCGCTCAGCGTGGGAATGCGCAGGCGGGCGTCGGTCGCGCCTGGGGCCGGCAATTCCGTCGGCTTCAGGAGAATCCGGCTGCCCGTCACGATGATGTCCCCGCCGGCATACAGACTGCCGTGTACGGTGACGTTGTCGCGCAGTTCAAGGTTCCCGCCGGAATAATACAGTCCCAACGGATTGGAGGCCGGGTCGGAGCCGAGCACGGTATCTTCCAGTACACCGGCGAGACCGGGGATGACGTAACTCGGACCGCCGGGAAAAAGGCGGTATTGGGTCAGACCCGTTTGCAGCGTCAAATCGGATTGGGCGTTCATTCCGGCCGCCGGTTTCGTTTCCACGCCCAGTAATACATGAAGCGCGTTGAGGGTTTCCGGGGGTTGCACCGTGAAAGGCAAAGTCACGGTCGCGGAGAACGGCCGAAAGTCCGGATAGCCGCTCAGCATCATCTTTCGCAGATGGTCCATGTAGAGGTACCGCGCCGTGGAGTCATTCGGGTAGGCATCGGCGATCGAAAGGCTGCTTTGAAACCGGGCCTCGCCCCCGAAACGGTAAGGCACGTTCAATTTGCAGGCGGTGGTTTGCGTTTGGTAGACGGCGTGCGAGGTAATGGAGACCCAATCTTGTGGCTGCGGTGCCAAGGCCCGCGGCACCAGCTCCAGGGTTACACTCTTCTCGCAGACTGCGGGATAGTCGGGCCGCCCCGGAGGCCAGGCCTTGCCGATCGCTTGCATCGTGATCCGCAACGGCAAGCGAGAGTAGTCCGCGTCGCCGGGGCTTAGCTGCGAGTCGCCGGGCAGGAAACGCACTTCGAACGATTGATTGTCGCCGCACCCTCCGGCCAGCAGCCCGTTGACACCGGGCCATTGAGACGAAAACACCCTTTGCATGCCCACGGAGATTCCCGTATCCGCCGCGCGGCGGGCCGATTCCGCGAGCGTATGGTTGGTCTCGAGGGCGCTTCGACGGGCAAGGAGATAGGACGCGGCATATGAGATCGCCAGCGCCGCCATCACCGCGAACAGGACGGTAAGCATCACAACGGCGCTGCGCCTGGGCCGGCGGTGCATGGGCTCCGCCGAAGTCAGCGAGCGAATCCCGGGACAGGGCTTGGGACAAAAATGCACCACGGCGACTACCTCCGATCGGCTCGCACGACGTATATGCGGCCGGCCGACCCGAACAAGGGCACGGCGCCGGTTGCGGTGGCGTCGCCGGTTCGCACTTGGATTTGCAACTCCGTTGTCAGCCAAACGTGCCGGACGCCCGTTTGCAAACTGAACAGGCCCTGGGGCCAAGCCATGGCCTGCCAAGAGACGGCTGCATCGTTCCACTCCGCAAACGTGGGACGCAAACGAATCCCAAAACGCAACGCGCCCCGCCGCGTGCCGTCGATCTCAAACGTCCGCAGGCGGTCGGACCAGGTTACGGTTCTGCGGAGACCGTCCGACTTGACCGTTTTCAGCAGGATGCGCCAAGCGGACGCATCGGCGTAAGCCGGGGCCGTTTCACTCCGATGGGGTACCGTGACTTCGAGGACCTCATTCGGTCGGGACGGGTTGGGGTAGAAAAAAACCAGCTCCTTGACTTTCGGCAGGCCGTCAGGGTCGAGCGGGCTGCCCGCCGGATGCCACAACACAAGGCACTCGGGAAACGAGCCCGAGGGACCGACATCGCCGACGACCAGCGCGCCGGGAAACAGCTCGTTGGCGTGGCTCTCCGAGAAGAGTCGCCGGATGCGTTCCAAGCACATCCGCCCGGCCTGCACAGCTTCGGCTTGCCCCGTGTTTTCCTCGAAGGCGTCTTCGGATGTCTTCAGGAGTGCCGCCGTGGCCGTCACAATCATGGCCGCAATCCCGACGGCGATCACAATTTCCAGTAGCGTGATCGCGTTGCGGGGCGAAAGCCCGGTCGCACCGGTCTTCCACCTCGGTCGGTTTCCGACGTTCAATTGCGGCATGGCAGTCCCAACGTTTACTCGGTTTACGCGCGGCACGTCGCCTTTACCAGGTCTCAGTAGGAATGTGGGCCACAACCTGGGATGCCCGAGCCAGCAGGACCAATCCACCGTCTTGTTTGCGGCGATAGACTCGCACCTCGATCAGCCGGAAGTCCGTCACCTGGCCTTGGGGAAGCGGCGTCGAGTAATTCGGGGGCGACACGTATGCGACGCGCACTTCGCGCCGAAATCGTTGGAGGGTGGCACATCGCGCCGCCGGCGGACGATACCCGCCCGAACCGTCCTCTTCCCCTAGGGGTATCCCCCACGGGTCCTTAGGCGGCTCCTCAACCCAACCATTGAAGTCATCGATGTCATCAAAACGGGAACGATTGCCCGTTGCCTCCTCGGCGAAGCCGGGACGAAGGTAGATATCGTACGGGATCGCGTTTCCCTCGCTGTAACAGTTTCCCAAGATCTCGTCCAACATTTGCGCGGCCAACCCCTGTGCGATCAAACGGTCGCGAGTGTCATCTGCAAGGGCGAGGGTCGAAGTGATCGACAAGGCGATGGCCGCCGCCGTGATGCCGAAGACCGCCAAGGCCACCATGACCTCGACCAAAGTGAACCCGGCGCTGCGGCACGGTCGTCGTGCCGATATTGGAAATCGCGAATTGAAGCCGGTAAACGTGCGATGGAACATGGCAGGGTGGTTGCGGGGACGAAGCGGCGGGAGTGACCAATGAGGGCCAAAGGCGAAATCACGGGTCAAAGAAACTATAGCTTGCACACGGGCCTCGACTGGCTCGACGACGG
>FWPV01017021.1_pt1 | contig 10139 bp, 9 predicted proteins | sample 2228371 | NCBI WGS metagenome assembly FWPV01 (sample SAMEA103939776, study PRJEB20133) | metagenome
GCCTCGGCAGCGGCACACGGCAGGCCCGATGACCCAGCCTGCCGCGACACCCTTGGCTGGGTGCTCTTCCTGGCCAAGAAGCCCGACGCCGCCCGCGCCGAGGTTCTCGCCGCCATCGCCCTGTCACCGCGTAATGCGCTCTTCTACTATCACCTGGGGATGATTGACCTCGTGCGGGGCCGCCGCGCGCTCGCGCGCCGCGCGCTTTGCATCGCCCTCGAGCTCGACCCCAAGCTGCCCGATGCCGACACCGCGCGCTCCACCCTCAAGGCCCTTGACGCCGACGCTGCTCCCGATGGCCCGCGCCCCCCTGCACCCTGAGAAAGGGATACCCCCAATGAGCCAGCGCAGCCAACTCGTCGCACACTTCCCTTCCCACGAAATCTCCGTCTACCAGGGCCACGACGGCCTCGCGGTGGACTACCCCGACATCGTGGACCAAGGGCTGGCGGAGGAGGCGGCGAACTTCGTCGCTCACCTGATGGAGGCCAACCCCGAGTGGCTGGAGAAGGTTCAGGCCACGAGGGCCTGGGGGAGGCTCGACGCCGTCTTTGTCAAGTGGTGCCTCAGACGCGGCCTGCGCTGAAAAAGCGGCGGGCAGCGGCCTCGACACCGCTGCCCGTCACTGGAGCGGGCGAGGAGGTTCGAACTCCCGACATTCAGCTTGGGAAGCTGACGCTCTACCGGCTGAGCTACGCCCGCACGTGTTATCGCGCATCATATTAGCGGAGGGAGCGCCACTTGTCAAGCGCATTTCAAGTAAAGGAAAGGGACTGGTCTTGGATTACCGGCTGCTTGGCTCCACCGGCTTGCGCGTTTCGCGCCTCGGCTTCGGTTGCATCAAGTTCGCACAGTGCCAGGAGGCCGACGTCGCTGCTGCGCTCCGGCGCGCCCTCGACCTCGGCATCAACTTCTTCGACACCGCCCGCGCCTACGGCACGAGCGAGGAGATGATCGGCCGCGCCATCGGGGCGCGACGCGACGAGTTTGTCCTCGCCACAAAGTCCCACGGCCGCACCGCCGCCGCCCTCACCTCCGACCTCGAGACCAGCCTGCGAAACCTCCGGACCGATCGCGTAGACATCCTCTTCCTCCACACGGTGAGCGATGCGGAGACCTACGCGCAGGTGATGGCGCCCGGCGGGGGCTACGAGGCTGCCACGAAGGCCAGGGAGCAGGGGAAGACCGCCCATATCGGGGTGTCCATCCACCGCGACCTGGCGACCATGCGCCGCGCAATCATGAGCGGGGCCTTCGAGGTCCTCATGGTCGCCCACGCCGTCATTGACCCCGAGGGCTCAGGGGCGCTCCTGCCTCTCGCCGCCCAGCACCGCATCGGCACCGTCATCATGAAGCCCCTCAGCGGCGGCCAACTCGTCAGCCCCCCAGGGCCGGGCGGCATCACACCCTCCCCAGACCCCATCGTCTCCGGCGCGCTCCGATGGCTCATCTCCGACCCACACGTGGACACCGTGATCCCCGGCATGGTTTCGGCGAAGCAGGTAGAGGACAACTTTGCGGCGGTCGAGAAGGGGCCGCTCGCCGACCCCGAGCGTGCCGAGCTCGTCGCCACCATCGCCGCCCTCAAGAAGTCCTTCCGCTACGGCCAGACCTGTCTCCGCTGCGGCTACTGCCAGCCCTGTCCCAACGGCATCAACATCCCCGCCATCTTCCAGGCCGCCGACATGTTCAGGGAGTACCCCGACAACCTCAAGGGCATGGGCCGCGGCCTCTACGCAGCCCAGGCCCACACCGCCGCCGACTGCGAGCAGTGTGGCCGCTGCGTCGAGCGCTGCCCCGCGAAGCTCGACATCCCCCGCCGCCTCCGCGAGGCCGCCGCCCTCCTCGGCAATTGACTCGCAATATCGCCCCTGCCATGACTTCCACCGGGTGAGAGCGTAGGCGGCGACGGGGCCGCACTCGCGGGGCGCAAGCCAGCAGGCGCGGTGGCAACGCGGGGGGAAATGTGGTATGGGTGTCGCCAGGGCCAGGACGCACGGCGAGGACGGGCGGGGACGGTAAAGGAGAGAGGGACATGACCCGGTGCGCGGCGCTCGGATGGACACTTGTGCTGACGGCGGCGGCGATGTGGCCTGCGGCCCGCGCGGCGACGCCGCTGGAGCATCTCCGCGCGGCGCCCAGACCGAGGTTCCGAGCGGGCCATACCCTGCCGCCCCTCACCCGCTGGGGCTGGCGCCTGTCCTATGACATGCAAGTGGAACTCACCGAGCACTGGGGCTATGCGCTGGAGCTGGGCGACGCCAATGAGGCCTCCGTTGCGCAACTCGACGACCCGAAGACCCTGCCCGCCAGGTTGTGCGCGCTGACCGCCTCCGACCCGAAGCGCTACCCCCTCAGCGTCCTCGTCCACAGGGCCTGCTATGACAAGAAGCTGCTCGAGAGCGCGCCGCCCGAGACCTGGTGCCAGGACGCCGAGGGCAAGATGATCGAGCCGAGGACCTGGAGTCCCGAGGCACCCGACATTGTCTTTCGACGAGCCGCGGCCGCCGCCGTGGAGCCCATCAGGAAAGTGCAGGCGAAGGCCCCCATCGCCATCATCCTCAACGGCGGGGAGTATGCCCTCAGTGTCGCAGGCCACTGCGCCAAGGTCTGGCAGAAGGACCCCAAGGTGATGAAGGCAAAGGGGGAGCGGGACTGGTTCGACTACATCAGCGAGCGGAAGGCGCACCAGGAGATGATCATCACCGAGGCCATCCGCGCCGCCTGCCCCAACCGCCTGCTCTACATTTTCTACTACGTCGAGGGCTGCCCTCACCGCAACCGCTACGGCGGCTGGAAGGCCTGGGCGTGGGACTACCCGCCGATGCGGCGCGTCTCCGACCTCCCAAGCAGCTCCATCTACTACATGCACTTCAATTCGGGCTGGACGGGCGACAACGACATGCTCACCCAGGCCCTCAACGCGACCGCCCAGCACATCGCCGCGGGCGACCCGCTCTCGTACAACTGGCTCAATGCCGGCTGGACCCGCGAGAGGATGGGCGAGAAGGCGTTCGGCGACATCGCCCGCTACGTGGGCTACCTCAAGTGCTACTACACCGCGGGCATGCTTGGCGGCGTGGCGGGCTACTTCGCCTACCCCAAGGGCGGCTTTGACGCCGACATCGCCGAGCAGCCGCCCCACTGGCTCGCCCAGATGACCGCCCTTGGCCACGTCCACGCGCTCTTCTCGCACCTGGAGGAGTTCCTGCGCAACGGCGACCTGCTCCCCGGCCCCGAGCGGCACCGCTGGTCGAAGGACCTGCCCGCCCATGAGTTCCCCACCGGCGACCCGACCGCGCGCGTCGTGGCCCGCAAGCACCGCGAGCGCGACGAATGGCTCATCACCGCCTGGGCCGCCGATGGCCCCAACCGAAAGGTCTGTGTCACCATACCCAACCTTGGCGCAGTCCAGGTCGAGGCCCGAGCCTGCGGCAGCGTCTACCGCGCCATTGTGAGGGACGGCCAGCCGAGCCTGCGCCGCCTGGACGACAACGGCATGAGCCCGACGACGAGGGCAGACTGATGGGGAAGCTGGTTCTGGCCCTGGACCTCGGCACGACGGGGAACCGGGCGATTGCATTCGACACGAGCTTTCGGCCCGTGGCGCAAGCATACGCCGAGTTCGCGCAGTACTTTCCTCGGCCCGGTTGGGTCGAGCACGATCCGCTCGAGATCTGGGAGAGCCTCCTGGCCTGCATCCGCCGCGTGGCGCGCGAGGTGAACGCGGCGGACATCGCCGCGGTGGCCGTCACCAACCAGCGCGAGACGACGGTGCTGTGGGACCGCGACACCGGGCGGCCGGTCCACAACGCCATCGTGTGGCAATGCCGCCGCACCGCCGACCGCTGCGCCGAGCTGAAAGCCAGGCATGCCGGCGAGGTGCATCGCAAGACGGGCCTCGTGATTGACGCCTACTTCTCCGCGACCAAGATCGCCTGGATGCTGGAGAACGTGCCCGAGGCCCGCACCCTCGCCAATCAAGGCCGCCTGCTCTTCGGCACGGTGGACACCTGGGCGATCTGGAACCTCACCGGCGGACGGGTCCACGCCACGGATCCATCCAATGCCTCGCGGACGCTGCTCTACAACATCGTGGAGGGCCGCTGGGATGAACAGCTCGCTGGCCTCTTCGGCGCCGGTGGCGTCGTGCTCCCCGAGATCAGGCCATCGCTGGGCGTCTTCGGCACGACGCAGCAGGAGATACTGGGCCGTCCTGGGGTGCCCATCGCCGCAGACCTTGGCGACCAGCAGGCGGCGCTCTTCGGCCAGGGCGGCTTCGCGCCCCAGAACCTCAAGAATACCTATGGCACCGGCCTGTTCCTCCTCGTGAACACGGGCCACCAGATGTGCCTCTCGGACAAGCTGCTCACGACCGTCGCCTGGCAGAAGGAGGGGCAGCCGCTCCAGTACGCCCTTGAGGGGAGCGTCTTCGTCGGCGGCGCGGCCATCCAGTGGCTCCGCGACGGCCTGAAGCTCATCGCGAGCGCGGCCCAGAGCGAGGCAATGGCCCAATCCCTCCCTGACAACGAGGGCGTCTACTTCGTCCCCGCACTCGTCGGCCTCGGCGCACCGCATTGGGACAGCACGGCCCGCGGCACCTTCCTCGGCCTCACCCGCGCCACGCGGCGCGAGCACCTGGCTCGCGCGGCCCTGGAGGCGATGGCCTACCAGACCCGCGACGTGGTGGAGGCGCTGCCGGCCGAGGTTCGCGGCCAACTGCGCACGCTTCAGGCCGACGGCGGCGCGACGGCGAACAACTGGCTCATGCAGTTCCAGGCCGACATCCTCGGGATGCCCGTCGAGCGGAGCGCCATCGCCGAGACCACCGCCCTGGGCGCAGCAGCCGCTGCGGGCATCGCGGTTGGCCTTTGGGACGAAGCCGAGTTCCTCGCCAAGCGCCGTGTTGACCCCACGTTCAATCCTCAGATGCCGCGACGGGATGCCGAGCGGTTGTATGGCAGATGGCGCGAGGCCGTGGCCCGCGCCCGTGGCTGGACATAGAGACTGGGGGCAATAGTGCCTACTCCTGTTGGCAACCAAGGCCAATGGGCCGCAGGCGCGGGCGTCGGCCGCTTCGCCACGACCCACTGGAGCGTGGTGCTAGCGGCCGGGCGGCAGCCATCGCCCCAGTCACAGGCGGCGCTTGCCACGCTGTGCGAGACCTACTGGTATCCCCTCTATGCCTATGCGCGCCGCAGGGGCCTCTCGGCAGAGGACGCCGAAGACGCCACGCAGGGGTTCTTTGCCGCGCTCCTGGAGAAGCACTACCTGCGGAGCGTTGACCGGGAGCGTGGGCGGTTCCGCTCGTTCCTTCTCACTGCCTTCACGCGCTTCATCGCGAAGGAGCGGGAGCGTGCCCTTGCCCAGAGGCGTGGCGGGGCGCGCAAGGTGCTTTCGCTCGATGTGGAGTTGGCCGAGAGGCGCTACGCGCTCGAGCCCGCGGAGGGGTGGACGCCCGAGAAGGTCTACGAGCGCCGCTGGGCGCTCACCGTCCTGGAGACTGTGATGGCGCGGCTGCGGCGCGAGTGCTCTGAGGCCGGCAAGGGCCACCTCTTCGAGAGCCTGAAGAGCTTTCTCACAGGGGAGCCGGGCGCACCAGCCTACCGAGACGTGGCCAACAAGCTGGGGATGACCCAAGGGGCCATCAAGGTCGCGGTCCATCGCCTGCGGCGGAAGCACCGCGAGCTGCTGCGGTGGGAGGTGGCTCAGACACTCCCGGACGCATCGGCGCTGGACGACGAGCTGGGCATCCTCCTTGCGGCGCTGCGGGGCGAGGAGACGCGATGAGCTCGCTGTAACCTTTCGTGCAGATTCCGTAAGTAAGAGGTGAAGGCAATCTGAACGAAAGGAGGTTCAGCAATGGCAAACGCGCACCGGTGTCCGCAATGCGGGAGAGAGCTGTCGGCCGACGCCCCCGAGGGCCTCTGCCCCCGAGTGCCTGCTGGAGCGCGGGGTGGAGACCGGGTGGCTTTCCCAGAGCGCCGCTGAGCCAGCGGCCGGGGCGGAGGGACGGGTGCCGCTGCCGACTCCTGGGCAGCTGGCCCCCTTGTTCCCCGAGTTGGAGATCATCGAGCTGCTTGGCGAGGGCGGCATGGGCGCGGTCTACAAGGCCCGCCAGCCGCGGCTCGACCGCCTGGTGGCGCTGAAGATAATCAGGCCCGAGGCGGCGAGGGACCCTGCCTTTGCGGAGCGCTTCGCCCGCGAGGCCAGGGCGCTCGCGCGGCTCAGCCACCCAAACATCGTCACCGTCCACGACTTCGGGCGGGCCGGCGAACTCTACTACTTCATCATGGAGTACGTTGACGGCGCAAGCCTGCGGCAGATGGAGCGGTCGGGACAGCTCTCGCCTCAGCAGGCGATGGCCATCGTGCCCCAGGTGTGCGCCGCGCTCCAGTACGCCCACGATCAGGGCATCGTGCACCGCGACATCAAGCCCGAGAACATCCTCGTGGACCGCCGAGGGCAGGTGAAGATCGCCGACTTTGGCCTCGTCAAGCTCCTGGGCAAGGCTCCCACCGATGTCACCCTCACCGCCTCCCAGATGGTCCTCGGCACCCCCCACTACATGGCCCCCGAGCAGCTCGAGCGGCCTGCCGAGGTGGACCAGCGGGCCGACATCTACTCGCTCGGCGTGGTCTTCTACGAGATGCTCACGGGCGAGTTGCCCATCGGGCGCTTCGCGCCACCCTCGCAGAAGGTCCAGGTGGATGTTCGCCTCGACGAAGTGGTCCTCAAGGCCCTCGCGAAGGACCCCGAGCGGCGCTACCAGCGCGCCGCCGAGATAAAGACGGACCTCGAGACCGTCGCGCGCGCCCGTCCCGTCCGCCCGGCGACCCAGGCGGGGATGGCGTGGCCCGGCGATCCTCGCGGCAGTGGCGGTGGCCGGCGTTGTTGTCGCGGGTGCACTTCTCCGCGTCGTTTGGGCCCGCTTTCTCAGCCGGCCCCCGGCCGAGGTTGCTGAACTGCGGCGCTACCCGCTCGACAACCTCGACGGGGTCCTCACCAGGTCGGGGGTCGAGCTCGACCGTGCGGTCTCGAGCGATGGCGGCAGCTCGCTGAAGGTCGTCGCAAGTGGCCCGGTCGTTGTGCGGCTCTTCGAGACCGGGCCGCTGGATGTGGATAACGCCCGCCTCACCTATCAGGCGAAACTGAGGACCGAGGGGGCCGAGGGCCAGGTGTTCCTGGAGATGTGGTGCCAGTTCCCGGGGCTGGGCGAGTTCTTCTCGCGTGGGCTTGACAGCCCCCTCACCGGCACTACCGACTGGACGACGGCAGAGACCCCGTTCTTCCTGAAGGCGGGCCAGACGCCTGCCAACGTGCGGCTCAACCTCGCTATCACTGGCAAGGGTACGGCCTGGATTGACGACACCCGCCTCCTGAAAGGCCCCCTTGACTGATCGGGCTTGGCTCGCCCGCGATTGAGCGGCGCTTTGACGGGCACTAGCCTGCGGTCTATACTGGACGGCGGTGGGGGCGGTAGCCGAAAGGGATGCGCGATGTCCAACGGCCAGGGCGAGAAGCCACTGCCCGTCTTCTACGACGTCCGCAAGATTCCGGTTACGGTCTATGGCACTAGGGTGCCTGCCGTTGACAAGACGCTTGTTCCGCATCAGGTGTATCACAAGCCTCCTGTGCCGCTGGGAACCAGCAGCCAGCGCGGCACTGGCCAGTCCGCCTACAGACCGCCGCCGTCCAGGGATGTGCAGACGCCTGGGAAGCACATGGCCGGGCTGGCCTCGGACGTCGGCCAGGGCCTCTGCGGGGTCGCCGAATCGGGCGTGCGCCTGCTTGGCGATTGGGCGCTCGAATACGCGGTTTCGCTCTACCTCAAGGATGTCTGCACCGCCATTCTCACCAGGGCAGCCAGCGAGCGCAAGAGCGGAAGGGACCCCGAACAGTATGGAGCGCTCGTGTGCGTCCAGGTGAAGTACACCTTGGAGCGCGAGGGCTTTCAGCAGCGGCGTTTTGTCGGAGGGCGTATCGTAGGATACGCGAAGAACTACAAGCAGATGCTGGACGCAGAGTTGACCTCCAGCTCACTCATCGCGGCCGAAGAGGGTTGGGGGAGAACGTTCTTCTACCTGTGGATCACCCCTGCGCTCGCCAGGACCGGCAACTGCCGCAACTTGCCCATCGTGGGGTCGAAGGACTACGAGCCCTACTTCAGGGAGTGGTGGGTCACGCGCCTGCGGAGGGACATCAACGACTTCATGGACGACCTGGTCAGGGGCAAGCTCTGGAGGAAGTAGCGGAGGAGCGGCGGGCGTTGCTGGCAGCGGTCACCCGGCGCGCATGGGAAGGTGAACGGCACGTTGTGGATGGGCGCACCTCGGGGGTTCGCGGTAGGGGCGGCGGTCGCCCGCCGCCCCCCGTACGGATGTAGCTCGGGGGTAAGATCTACATTCTACACTATGGGCGATTGGGCTGAAGGCACTCTTTGTTGCCTAGGGGCTGTCATCACGAGGTGTCGGGTCTTCAGCGCGCGTTGCCCAAGTCCCCGGCAGGGTCGGGATGGTTTGTAGTTCGGCCTTTAGGCGGCTCTCTGGTGACAGCGCAGGCTCCCGAAGGCACACCAGGCCGCCTGAAGGCCGAACTACGAACAAGTCTGCCCCCTCGCAAGGGGGGAGAGGGGGTTCCCAGTCGTCCGGCGCCTCCTCATAGACCCCGTCGTCCGCCTCCTGCGGGCCCCACGGTGACGCCAGGGCTTGAGAGCTTGGGGTCAGGTTGCGCAACACGCTCTACGTCCTGTACGTCCTGTGGCATGACCGCGGATCGGTGAAGGAGGGCATTGAAATCGGGGGGCGGCTGCGGTAGGATAGAGATGTGCGGGCCGTATCGCACGGCGAACGGGCAAGGGCGATAGGGCGGGGAGGCTTGAGAAGAGAAAGCCATGGCTGAAATCAGCAATCAGCGATCGGCAATCAGCAATGTGACTCGCCGGCGCTTCATGAGGCGCTGCGCGCTCGGGGGGTGCGCGCTGGCGGTTGGGGCGGGGGGGGCCTCCGGGGAGGCTCTTGTTGTGTCATGGCGATGGGAAGGGGCCGGATTGGCCGCGGAGCGGCATCTTGAGAAACCGTCGCAGATGTTTGCGTTGCCATGGGCATATCCGCTTGCGGCAACTCGGGGATGGCGAGTGTCGGACCCTCCATTGCCGAGATGGCGGCCGTGGGACGAACCGGTTCGGGAGCAAACACCGACGGGACAGGATCAGCTAGCTGAACGCGGCTCCGAGCAACTTCACCCACCTGCGGCTGTGTGCTCGCCAATGAACCACCGGAAGATGCCCCTGTGCGCTCTGGGGCAATCGCTCCTGCAACGGGTTGCAAATTCGCCGAATCGCTTACACCGGCGGGAACGATGGCTAGTTCGTTGATGACCTGTTTGACTCCGGGAACCTGGGACACCACCCTTTCGGCAGCGAGCTTTTGTTGCTCGTCGGTCACACTACCCCGGAGCCACGCGACCCCGTCCTGATACCGGACGCCGATCTTGTAGCCCCTCAATTGGCCACTGTTTTTCAGAGCACTGGCGATCTCTTGGGCCACTTCCTGGTTACCTGCCCAGGCCCACGACGGGCAGACGACAACGGCAACCGCCACAATCCAAGTCAATGAAAACCCTCGCATGCCTGTCCTCCTGTTCGGAATCCACGTCCCGACGGTCGGCGCCTTGTTCTGGAAGGCAGACTTCCTTTCCCGCCTGGATCAGTTACCTGAGAAACCTAACCTCATCTTCAACCGATTTGTCGCACAACGTCACGAACGTAACGTTGCCTACAATCACAAGGTGGTCACAGCAATCTGCCAAAGACCACAAACCATCCTGCCTATATACGATTCGACAATCTCGAATATCGAACGGTATGTTTTTTCGGTGTTTGGCAAAGTTGTCGAATTCTTCCCATGTTCCACATTTTCCAAGTTTTCGGGTTCGGTCATTTTTGTGAAATGCTCCGAGAAACCCGCCGTCAAGGGTGGTATGATTAGCATCGGTACCGAGGGTTCGTTGGCTCCAGTCGCATTTGGATATCTCTGCTTGACAAGAAAAACTGACACTTTGATGCCTCCTCCTTTACAGTAGGCATAAACAGGGCGATTCATATCCGGCGCGAGAGGGCAATCAGGCCACAAGATGAC
>FWPV01017022.1_pt1 | contig 10139 bp, 5 predicted proteins | sample 2228371 | NCBI WGS metagenome assembly FWPV01 (sample SAMEA103939776, study PRJEB20133) | metagenome
ACCGGCCACTTCAGCAGCCTTGCCCAGTCCGTCGAACCCATCGTCTCCTCGAGCACCCCGGCGCGCCCGCACCGGGCGGCCTTGCCGCCGGCGCCTCGCGGCGCCGCGCACCTCCCTGTTCGCCATCACGGCGGACGCCCGGCGTCCGCCGCGCCAGGCTCACTTGCCGAGCATGCGTGCCGCGGCGGCGTCGAGCGCCTCCTTCGGCGACTGGCGGCCGTTCGTGATGTTCTCGAGCGCCGAGGCCATCGACGACCAGAAGCGGCCCATCTCGGGGATGTTGGGCATCGGCTCGCCGCGGCGGGCGTTCTCCATCGTGGCCTTGATGTTCGGGTTGCTCGACAGCTCGGCGAAGAAGGCCTTGTTGGCCGGCGTGCCGAGCGGAACGTCGGCGTTGACCATCTTCAGGCCCTCGGGGCGCATCAGGTGGTTCTCGATGAACTCCTTCGCGATGTCCTTGTTCTTGCTCGGCGCGGCGATCATGCAGCCGAGCACGCCGACGAAGGGCTTCGAAGGCTTGCCGGCCACGTCCGGGATCGGTGCGACGCCGAAGTCGATGTTGGCCTTGCGCAGGTTGTCCCACGCCCAGGGGCCGGAGATCATCGTCGCCACCTGGCCCTTCGTGAACGCGGCTTCCATCTCGGCGTAGCCCGAGCCCTTGGGCATGTGGCCGTTCTTGATCAGGTCGGCGAGCAGCTGCGCGCCGGCGATCGCGCCCGCGTTGTTGACGCCGACCTTGGTCGGGTCGAGTTCGCCTTTGGCGTCGCGGCCGAACACGTAGCCGCCGCCGGCCGCCAGGATCGGCCACGTGAAGTAGGTGTTGTTGTAGTCCCAGAGGATCGCCTTCTTGCCCTGGGCCGAGAGCTCCTTGTCGAGCTTGACGACGTCGTCGAAGCTCTTCGGCGGCGTCTTCACCAGCGCCTTGTTGTAGATCAGGCCGATGGCCTCGACCGAGATCGGGTAGCCCCAGGTCTTGCCCTGGTAGGCGAAGGCCTTCCACGCGGTCTCCTCGACTTCGTCGCGGACCTTCTTGCTCGGGTTGACCGGCACGATCAGGCCCGACTGCGCCCACTCGCCCATGCGGTCGTGCGGCCAGCAGAAGATGTCGGGGCCCTTGCCGGCGGCCGCCGCCTGCTGGAACTTGCCCGGGGCGTCCTCGGGGTGCTCGACGGTCACCGGCACGCCCGCCTTCTTGGCGAAGGCGTCGCCGACCTTCTGCAGGCCGTTGTAGCCCTTGTCGCCGTTGATCCAGACCAGCAGCTTGCCGGCTTCCTGCGCGCTCGCGGCGCCGGCGAAGGCGAGGGCGGCCACCGCGGCGGCGGCGATGGCAACGGGTTTGAGCGTCTTGGTGGACATGTCTTCTCCTGTGGACGGGTGTCGGTGCGGGGAGGGGCGAGGCGGGGCCTCGGCGGGGAAACGTGTGGCTGCGTAGGTCAGGCGGCCTGCCGCTGCTGCGGCAGCGTGGCGAGGCGGCGGAAGGCGCTGCCGTCGGCCGCGAACAGGTGGGCACAGTCGGCCGGGATGCCCACGCGCAGCGTGTCGCCGGCGCGCACCTGCGAGTGGCCCGGCATGTCGCAGGTCAGCAGTTCCTCGACGCCGGGGTAGACCGAGTAGGCATGCGAGGCGCTGCCGAGCGATTCGACGAAGGTGACCGTGCTCTCGATCGTGTTCTCGGTGGCCCGCGGGTCGAGGTGCTCCGGGCGCACGCCGAGCGTGACCTTGTCGCCCGGCCGGGCCGCCGAGGCGTCGACCTCGACGCGGATCGGCACGTTCGACGCGAGCTTCACCACGGCCTGCCGGGCGTCGGCCTGCACGATCTCGGCGGCGAAGAAGTTCATCTTCGGGCTGCCGATGAAGCCCGCGACGAACTTGTTCACCGGGAACTCGTAGAGCTCGAGCGGCGAGCCGACCTGCTCGATCTTGCCGGTCGACAGCACGACGATGCGGTCGGCGAGCGTCATGGCCTCGACCTGGTCGTGCGTGACGTAGATCATCGTCGTCTTCAGGTCCTCGTGCAGCTTGGCGAACTCGTAGCGCATGCGCACGCGCAGCGCGGCGTCGAGGTTCGACAGCGGCTCGTCGAACAGGAACACCTTCGGCTTGCGCACGATCGCGCGGCCGATCGCGACGCGCTGCCGCTGGCCGCCCGACAGCGCCTTCGGCTTGCGGTCGAGCAGGTGCTCGATGTGCAGCACCTTGGCCGCCTGCTGCACCGCGGCGTCGATCTCGGCCTTCGGCACCTTCGCGAGCTTCAGCCCGAACGCCATGTTGTCGTACAGGCTCATGTGCGGGTACAGCGCGTACGACTGGAACACCATCGCGATCCCGCGCTCGGCCGGCGGCACGTCGTTGACGAGGCGGCCGTCGATCGTCAGTTCGCCGCTGGTGATCTCCTCGAGACCCGCAATCAGCCGCAGCAGCGTCGACTTGCCGCAGCCCGACGGGCCGACGAAGACCATGAACTCGCCATCGATGATCTCGAGGTTGATGTCGTGCAGCACCTTCACGTCGCCGAAGGACTTCTGCACGTTGACGAGCTTCACGCCTGCCATGGAGTCTCCTGCTACCGGGTCGCGTCACCGGTTTGTTGTTCGCGGGTGTCGTCGACGCTTGTCAGACGCGATGTCGATGTAGAGAATATACAAGTCGACCACGCCGATGACAACGGCATCCGAGCGTCGGGGTGGGTATCAAAGTCAATATAAAACAACAACTTATCTCGATCTAGGGATTACCCGATGTAGCATTACTACATCCACTGGCGCCGTCACGGACGGCGCTGGGCCTGCGACGACTGCAGGTGTCCCCCCCACAGGAGTTGTGTCCCGATGACCACGAAGACTGCTGCCGCGCGCGGCACGGCCGGCACCGCGTCGCCTGCACGCCGCAAGACGCCCCACGCCGTCGACGCCGCGCTGGCGATGCACATGGCGCGCCGCCCCGACGGCATCACCGACCCGAACCAGGCGCCCCCCGAGGTGTGGCTGCGCGCCGCGGCAGCGGCGTGCATGGGGCTGCTCGAGCAGCGCTGGGCCAGCACGCAGGCGCAGGACCGCGAGCTGCTCACGCGCAAGCGCGGCGGCGCGCGCGCCCGGCCGGGGCCGCGGCGCATCCACTACCTGTCGATGGAGTTCCTGATGGGCCGCGCGCTGACCAACGCGCTCGACGCCCTCGGCCTCGACGACGAATTCCGCACCCGTCTCGCCGCAGGCGGCAGGGCGCCGGGCGACGTGCTCGAGATCGAACGCGACATGGCGGTGGGCAACGGTGGCCTCGGGCGGCTGGCGGCCTGCTTCCTCGATTCGTTCGCCGCGCTCGGCCTGCCGTCGTTCGGCTACGGCGTGCGCTACGAGTACGGGATGTTCGCGCAGCGCATCCAGGACGGGCAGCAGGTCGAGGAGCCCGATGACTGGCTGCGCGACGGCAACCCCTGGGAAATCCCGCGCCCCGAACTTCGCTACGAGGTCGGGTTCGGCGGGCGGGTCGACAACGACGGCGGCGCGCGGCGCTGGGTGCCGGCGATCGCCGTGCGTGCCAACGCCTACGACTTCATCGTGCCCGGCCACGGCACCGAGCGCGTGTCGACGCTGCGGCAGTGGCACGCCAGCGCGTCGCACCCGATCGACTTCGCCCTGTTCTGCCGCGGCCAGCACCTGCAGGCCGGGCGCGAGAACATCGAGGCCGACGTGCTCAACTGGGTGCTCTACCCGGACGACAGCACGCCGGCCGGGCGCGAGTTGCGCCTCAAGCAGGAGTACTTCCTCGTCAGCGCGTCGCTGCAGGACATCGTGCGCCGCCACGTGGCGGAGCACGGGCGGCTCGACAACTTCGGCGACAAGAACGTCATCCACCTCAACGACACCCACCCGGCGCTCGCGCCGGCCGAGCTGATGCGCCTGCTGCACGACGTGCACGGCCTCGACTGGGACACCGCGTGGGCGCAGGTGCAGCGCGCGACGAGCTACACCAACCACACGCTGATGCCCGAGGCGCTCGAGCACTGGCCGCTGCAGATGGTCAAGGGGCTGCTGCCGCGCCACCTCGAGATCATCTTCGAGATCAACCACCGCTTCCTCGAGCAGGTGCGTGCGCGCTTCCCCGGCGACGACGCGCTCGCGAGCCGCGTGTCGCTGATCGACGAGTCGGGCGAGCGGCGGCTTCGCATGGCAGCGCTGTCGATCGTCGCGTCGCACCGCGTCAACGGCGTCTCGCAGCTGCACTCCGACCTGATGGTGCGCACGATCTTCGCGGACTTCGCGCGCCTGTTCCCCGACCGCTTCACGAACGTCACGAACGGCGTGACGCCGCGACGCTGGCTGATGCAGGCCAACCCGGCGCTGTCGGCGCTGCTCGACGGCAAGCTCGGGGCCGGCTGGCGCCGCGACCTGGACCGCCTGCACGAGCTCACGAAGCTGGCGTCGGACCGCCGCTTCGGCCAGGCGGTGATGAAGGCGAAGCGGCAGAACAAGGAGCGGCTCGCCGCGCTGATCCGGCGCGAGCTCGGCCTCGTCGTCGACCCGGGCAGCCTGTTCGACGTGCAGGTCAAGCGCATCCACGAGTACAAGCGCCAGCTGCTGAACCTGCTGCAGGTCATCGCGCGCTACCACGCGATCGTCGCGCGCCCCGACGCCGACTGGCAGCCGCGCACCGTCGTGATGGCGGGCAAGGCGGCGTCGGCCTACGTCGCCGCCAAGAGCATCGTGCGCCTCGCGCACGACGTGGGCCGCGTGATCAACGCCGATCCGCGTGTCGGCGACCGGCTCAAGCTCGTCTTCCTGCCCAACTACAGCGTCTCGCTGGCCGAGGCGATCATCCCGGCGGCGGACCTGTCGGAGCAGATCTCGACCGCCGGCACCGAGGCCTCGGGCACCGGCAACATGAAGTTCGCGCTCAACGGCGCGCTGACGATCGGCACCTGGGACGGCGCCAACATCGAGATGGCGCAGGCGATGGGCGTCGACAACATGTTCGTCTTCGGCCTGCGCGCCGAGGACGTCGCGCGCGTGAAGGAGCTCGGCTACGATCCGCGCGTGCACTACGACGAGAACGTGCAGCTGCGCGACGTGATCGACGCGCTGCTGCGCGGGGACTTCTCGCCGGACGAGCCGCAGCGCTACCGCCCGCTGATCGAGTCGCTGCTGTACAACGACAACTACATGCTGCTGGCCGACTTCGCCAGCTACATGCACGCGCAGGACCAGGTCGACCGCCTGTACCGCGACCCGGCGGCCTGGGCCGAGAAGGCCGTGCGCAACATCGCCGCGATGGGCCGCTTCTCGAGCGACCGCACGATCCGCGAGTACGTCGAGCAGATCTGGGACGGCAACCGCTAGCATTCGGACCGGACTGCCGCACCGTCGGCTGCGGGCTCCCCACAAGACCAACGAGGACCTCCACGATGCTCGCCGATGCCGACGTGATCGCGCTGATCGAGGCGCGTCACGCCGATCCGTTCTCGGTGCTCGGCCTGCACGCCGACGCCGACGGCACGCTGTGGGTGCGCGCGCTGCTGCCTGGCGCGCAGGCGGTCGCGGTGCTCGACCGCAAGACGGCGCGGCGCGTCGCGACGCTGGACCTGCGCCATCCCGACGGCCTGTTCGAAGGCGCCGTGCCGCGCCGGCGCAACCGTTTCGACTACTGGCTGCAGGTCACGTGGGGCGACGGCGGGGAAGGGCGCTACGCCGACGCCTACGCCTACCCGCCGCTGATCGACGACACCGAGATCTACTACCTCGGCGAGGGCAGCCACCTGCGGCCGTACACCGTGCTCGGCGCGCACGCGCTCGAGGTCGACGGCGTGGCGGGCGTGCGCTTCGCGCTGTGGGCGCCGAACGCGCGGCGCGTGAGCGTGGTGGGCGACTTCAACCAGTGGGACGGCCGCCGCCACCCGATGCGGCTGCGCCTGGGCGCCGGCGTGTGGGAGATCTTCGTGCCGCACGTCGCGCTCGGCGACCGCTACAAGTACGAGCTGCTGTCGCGCGACGGCGAACTGCTGCCGCTGCGCGGCGACCCGTACGCGCGCGCCGCCGAGCTGCGGCCGGCGACGGCGAGCATCGTCGCGCCGCTGCCGCCGGCGCAGCCGCTGCCGCCGCAGCGCGCGGTGGCCAACGGGCGCCAGGCGCCGGTCTCGATCTACGAGGTGCACCTCGGCTCGTGGCAGCGCCACCCCGACGGCAGCTTCCACGACTGGGACCTGCTGGCGCGCAACCTGCCGGCCTACGCCGCCGACCTCGGCTTCACCCACATCGAGCTGCTGCCGGTCAGCGAGCACCCCTTCGACGGCTCGTGGGGCTACCAGACGCTGGGCCTGTACGCGCCGACCGCACGCTTCGGCACCCCGCAGCCCGACGGCACGCGCGTCGGCTCGCCCGAGGGCTTCCGGCGCTTCGTGCAGGCGTGCCGCGACAAGGGGCTCGGCGTGCTCGTCGACTGGGTGCCGGCGCACTTCCCGACCGACGCCTTCGGCCTCGCGCGCTTCGACGGCACCGCGCTGTACGAGCACGAGGACCCGCGCGAGGGTTTCCACCGCGACTGGAACACGCTGATCTACAACTTCGGCCGTCACGAGGTGCGCAACTTCCTCGTCGGCAGCGCGCTGTACTGGATCGAGCGCATGGGCGTGGACGGGCTGCGCGTCGACGCCGTGGCGTCGATGCTGTACCGCGACTATTCGCGCGAGGAAGGCGAGTGGGTGCCCAACGTGCACGGCGGGCGCGAGAACCTCGAGGCGATCGCGTTCCTGCGCCGCGCCAACGAGGTCATCGGCGTCGAGTGCCCGGGCGCGATCACGGTGGCCGAGGAGTCGACGGCGTTTCCCGGCGTCTCGGCGCCGACGTACGCCGGCGGCCTGGGCTTCCACTTCAAGTGGAACATGGGCTGGATGCACGACACGCTGAAGTACATGTCGCAGGACCCGGTGCACCGCCGCTGGCACCACGACAAGATGACCTTCGGCCTGATCTACGCCTTCAGCGAGAACTTCGTGCTGCCGCTGTCGCACGACGAGGTGGTGCACGGCAAGGGCTCGATCCTCGGCCGCATGCCGGGCGACGAGTGGCAGCGCTTCGCCAACCTGCGCGCGTACTACGGCTTCATGTGGGGCCACCCCGGCAAGAAGCTGCTGTTCATGGGGCAGGAGTTCGCGCAGGGCAGCGAGTGGAACCACGACGCCGAGCTGCCGTGGTACCTGCTGCAGTACGAGCACCACGCCGGCGTGCAGCGCCTCGTGCGCGACCTCAACGGCCTGTACCGGCGCGAGAGCGCGCTGCACCAGCTCGACGCCGAGGCGAGCGGCTTCGAGTGGCTCGCGGTGCACGACGCCGAGGTGTCGGTGTTCGCCTGGCTGCGGCGCGACGACCGTGGCGGCGTCGTGGCGGTGGTGTGCAACTTCACGCCGGTGCCGCGCTACGGCTACCGCCTCGGCGTGCCCGAGGCGCCCGGCGCGTGGCGCGAGCTGCTGAACACCGATTCGGCGTACTACGGCGGCTCCAACGTCGGCAACGGCGCGCACGTGCTGCGCGTCGAGCCGCACCCGAGCCACGGCCGTTCGCACTCGATCGTGCTCGACCTGCCGCCGCTGGCCACGCTGTTCCTCGGCCCGGGCTGATGCCTGCCACGAACCTGCCGCCGCGCCTGCACGTCGGCCGCGACGAGCCGTTCGGCGCGCTCGCGCGCGACGGCGGGGTCAACTTCGCCGTCTTCTCCGATCACGCGCAGCGCATCGAGCTGTGCCTGTTCGACGCCTCGGGCGCGCGCGAACTGCGCCGCTACGACCTGTTCGGCCCGCGCGACGGCGTGTTCCACGGCTTCCTGCCCGGCGTCGGGCCCGGCCTCGTCTACGGCCTGCGTGCGCACGGGCCGTGGCAGCCCGAGCACGGCCACCGCTTCAACCCGAACAAGCTGCTGCTCGACCCGTGGGCGCGCGAGATCGTCGGCCACTTCCGCTGGCGGCCCGAGCACTTCGGCCACGAGCTCGGCCATCCGCAGGGCAACCGCATCGCCGACCGGCGCGACAACGCGCTGCACGCGCTGAAGGCGCGCGTCGCGCCGCCGCCGTCGGTCGCCCCGGGCGTGGCCAACGCGCCGCGGCACCGCACCGCCGACCTCGTGCTGTACGAGACGCACGTCAAGAACTTCACCCGCCGTCTCGACGCGGTGCCCGAGCCGCTGCGCGGCACCTACGCCGGCTTCGCGCATTCGGCGGCGATCGCGCACCTGAAGCGCCTGGGGGTCACGACGGTGTCGCTGCTGCCGGTGCACCAGCACCTCGACGAGGCCGCGCTCGTCGAGCGCGGGCTCGTGAACCACTGGGGCTACAACACGCTCGGCTTCTTCTGCCCCGAGCCGCGCTACGCCTACGCGAAGGGCGACCCGTCGGCGGTGGCCGACGAGTTCCGAGCGATGGTCGCGACGCTGCACGACGCCGGCATCGAGGTCGTGATCGACGTCGTCTTCAACCACACCTGCGAAGGCGACGAGAACGGCCCGACGCTGAGCTGGCGCGGCCTCGACCACGCGAGCTGGTACCGCCTGCGCGCCGACGACCCCGCCCACTGCGAGAACCTGAGCGGCTGCGGCAACACGCTCGACGTCGCGCACCCGCGCGTCACGCAGTTCGTGCTCGACTCGATGCGCTACTGGGTGCAGGAGATGGGCGTCGACGGCTTCCGCTTCGACCTCGCGCCGGTGCTCGGCCGCCGCCGCCACGGCTTCGACCCCGACGCGCCGTTCTTCGTCGCGCTGCGGCAGGACCCGCTGCTCGCGCGCGTGCACCTGATCGCCGAGCCGTGGGACCTCGGCTACGACGGCTACCAGCTCGGCCGCTTCCCCGGGCGCTTCCTCGAGTGGAACGACAAGTTCCGCGACAGCGTGCGCCGCTACTGGCTGTTCCGCGGCGTCGGCCGCGGCGAGCTCGCGCGCCGCTTCACCGCCAGCAGCGACATGTTCCACCACGGCCACCGGCGGCCCAGCGCGTCGGTGAACTTCGTCAGCGCGCACGACGGTTTCACGCTCGCCGACGTCGTCGCCTACTCGCACAAGCACAACGAGGCCAACGGCGAGTACAACCGCGACGGGCGCAACGGCGAGCCGGCGCACCACCAGGGCGTCGAAGGGCCGACGACCGATCCGCAGATCCTGGCGCGCCGCCGGCGCCTGCAGCGCGCGATGCTGGCGACGACGCTGCTCGCGCAGGGCACGCCGATGCTGCACGGCGGCGACGAGCTCGGCCACAGCCAGCGCGGCAACAACAACGCCTACTGCCAGGACAACGAGACGAGCTGGATCGACTGGGCGCACGCCGACGCGTCGCTGGTCGACTTCGCCGCCGACACGATCGCGCTGCGCCGCGCCGAGCCGGCACTGCGGCACGACGTGTGGTTCCGCGGCGATGCGGCGACGAACGGCGAGCGCGGCATCGTGTGGTTCTCGCCGAACGGGCGCGAGATGACGGTCGACGACTGGCACGACGGCGCCCGCCACGCGTTCGCCTGCGTCGTCAACCTGCACGGCGACCCGACGTACGAAGGGCAGGTGGCGGCCGAACGCACGTCGCCGGTCGCGGTGCTGTTCAACGCCGAGCTCGAGCCGACGGCGTTCGTCGTGCCCGGCGGGCCGTGGACGCTGCGTCTCGATTCGAGCGGCGCGCTGCAGGCCGGCCACGCGCTGGCGGGTGAGCGCATCGTCGCGCCGGCGTCGTCGCTGCTCGTGCTCGTCCACGGCGGCGCGGCGCCGTCTCCCTCGTCCCCCGCCCCCTGACCCCGATGAACCTGAACGAACGCGCCAGCGGCATCCTGCTGCACGTCACGTCGCTGCCCGGCCCGCACGGCTGCGGCGACTTCGGCCCTGCGGCCTACCACGTCGTCGACTGGCTGCAGTCGTGCGGGCAGCGCCTGTGGCAGCTGCTGCCGATGAACCCGATCGGCCCCGGCAACTCGCCGTACCAGAGCGTCTCCGCGTTCGCCGGCAGCCCGCTGATGGTGGCGCTCGAGCCGCTCGTCGAACGCGGCTGGCTCCAGGCGCCGTCGCCGCCGGCGTTCGACCGCCGGCAGGTCGACTGGGCGCAGGTCGTGCCGTGGCGCATGCAGCAGCTGCGCGCCGCCGCCGCCGGCTTCGTCGCGCGCGCGACGCCTGCCGAGCGC
>FWPV01017023.1_pt1 | contig 10139 bp, 12 predicted proteins | sample 2228371 | NCBI WGS metagenome assembly FWPV01 (sample SAMEA103939776, study PRJEB20133) | metagenome
CAGAAAATTTAAAAATGAAAAATATTTTATTTATGATTGGCATTGCAAGCAAAAATTAAAAGATGAAAAATTTACTTAATCTTATTTTTTAAATTTTTCCAAATTTTCTTTAATTTTTTTTATACTATCCAGGTCTGCTGGTTCTTTTTTTTCTCTCACAGGAAGTTTTAAGCCAGCTTCAAAGATTTCTTTTGCTTTATCTTTTTGTCCCAAATCTAAGTAAAGTTCACCTAAGAATAAATAATTCATTGGTTCTTCTGGTCCAAACTCTAATGCCTTTTTTAAGTGATACAATGCCTTATCTTTTGACACCCATCCTGTGATTAAAGGAATTTTTGGAGTTTGATGGTGAAGACGCCCTAAAACCCTATGGGGACCCCCATCTTCCATCTTTTCATTAAAATTTAAAGCTGTCTCTGCTGAGAGCAAAATCTTCTTTGCTGCTCCTTCCTTTGCTGCTTTTAGTTTTCCATATAAAAGTGCCCACTGTCCCCAACAAGCACTATCCCAAAAGAAAAACTCTCCCAAACCTTCAATTTCTTTTCCCTTTTCATAAATTTCTTTTGGTTGCTTTAAATTTTCTAATTTTAAATTTTTCATTAAAATTTCTTTTCCCTCTTCTCCTATGGTTTTTCCTATGGAAAAGACCTCCTTTGCTTTTTCTTTTTCAAGATCTGTATAAGTTCCTTTAAAATACAAGACCTTTAACAAATTTGCTCTTATAAGAAAAGATTCAGGGTTTTTCTTTAATTCTTCATTAAAATATTTAATTGAGTCGTCTAATATTTCTGTTAATTTTTTCCCCTCTTTTTTTTGCAGATACCAATATTCTTCATCCATTAAAAAATGGCTTGACAAAAATAAAAGCAAAAATAGAAGTTTCATCATACCTCCTTTATAAAATTATATAAAAATCTTTTTCCCAAATCAAAGGACTCTTCAGGATGGAATTGGCAACCATAAATTTTTAATTTTATATGTTCAATTGCTTCAATTCCCCCTTCTTTATTTTTAGCAATAATTTTAAAATTTTTATTAAAATTTTTTGTTTCTTTAACCTCTTCAAAATGGCTTTCGTACATTTCAAATTTTTCATCAAAGCCATTAAATATTTTGCTTTTTTCTTTTAAAATGATTTCTTCAAACCCCTTATGTTCCCTTTTAGCTTTTTTAACTTCCCCACCAAAATATTTTGAAATAAGTTGATGTCCATAACAAATTCCTAAGATTGGCTTTTCAAAAGAAAAAAGATATTTTGTATAATTTAGATCATATTCTCCTTCTCCTACCATTTTTTGACTTCCAGAAAGAATTATCCCATTGGGTTTTTGAAATTCTTCACCTTCATTTAAAACAAAAATTTCAATTTTTCCTTCAGAAATTTCTTTTAAAACTTCTATGTATTTTTTTATTTTTTCTTCTTTTTTTCTCTTATAAAAATTTATAAGTACTATTTTTTTCATGAAAAGACCACATCTAAGAACATCATAATTGTAAAACCTAAGAGGATAGAAATTGTAGATAAATCGCTATGGGGCTCCCTTTGGGCTTCTGGAATGAGTTCTTCTACAACTACATAAATCATTGCTCCTGCAGCAAAGGAAAGGGCAAAGGGTAAAATTGAATGGGCTAAAAAGACAAAAAGAACTCCAAAAACTCCTGCAATGGGTTCCACAATTGCAGAAAGTTGTCCATACCAAAATGCCTTCCAAGGAGAAGCACCTTCTCTTCTTAAAGGTCCAGCCACAGCAAACCCCTCAGGAAAGTTTTGAAGCCCAATTCCTATGGTTAAAGAAAGAGCACTTAAAAGAGAAGCATTTTCAAGATTTAAAGAAGCAGCACCAAAACCAACTCCTACTGCAAGCCCTTCAGGGATATTATGAATAGTTATGGCAAGAACAAGGAGAGTCATCCTTTTCCAACTTGTTTTTAAGCCCTCTTCTTCATCTTTAAAAGTAAACAAGTGTAAATGGGGCAAAATTTTATCAATTAACAATAGAAAAAAACCACCAGATAAAAATCCAAGAAATACAAGATAAATTTTTTCCTTTCCAATTATAATTGCTGGCTGAAGCAAACTAAAAAAAGAAGCTGAAAGCATTATCCCTGCTGCTAGGGAAAGCATTGAATCCAAATATTTTTTTGAAATTTCTTTTTTAAAAAAAATTATTGAAGCACCTATGGCAGTCATAAGCCAAGTAAAGGTAGTTCCAATAAGTGCTTGCAAAATAGGATTTATTTCTTTAAAACTTTCCAAATATTTTCCTCATTAAACTTTCTTTTTGAAAGGGGGGTCTTATCTTTTTTATAAATTGAAAGTAAATCTTCTATTGGTTTTTTCTTTTCATTTTTATAAATAATACCTATGGGAAATTTTCCTTCATTTAATACAATTTTTAATGCTTCTTCTTTATTTGTAGGATCCCATTTTTCATTTAGTTTAAAGGAATTTTCTTTAAACCATTGATAGGTATTTAATTTATTAAAACTTACACAGGGCTGTAAAATTAAAACAAGAGAAAAACCCTTAAAATTTATGGCTTCTTTAATTATTTCTTTTGTGGAAGAAATATCTTGGGAAAGGGCACATGCAACAAAGGAGCAGTCCTGAGAAATGGCTAAGCTTAAGGGATTTAATGGGGTTTCAATTACACCTTCAACTTGAAAAGGTGTTATATAACCTATCATACTTGTAGGTGATGCTTGTCCCTTTGTCAATCCATATACCATATTGTTATGTAATAAAAGGGTTATATCTGGATTTCTCCTAATTGTATGGATAAAGTGGTTTCCCCCTTCAGCAAGCATATCTCCATCTCCCCCAACTGCTATTACCTTTAATTCTGGATTTACAATTTTAATTGCTGTGGCAGGAGATAAAGCCCTACCATGTAGTCCATTAAAAAAGTGGCTTTTAAAAAAATGGGGGAGTTTGGCTGCTTGTCCAATTCCTGAAACAATTACAATCTCTTCGGGTTTCAAATTTAACTCTTCACATGCCTTTTTTAAGGCAGTCAATATGGGAAAATTTCCACACCCAGGACACCAACTGTTTTCCACATAGGGTTTATCAAAAATTTCTTCTTTCATAATTCCTCCCTTAAAAATTCCTCTATTTCTTCTATGGAAAAGGGAGCTCCACTATATTTATTTAATTTTTTATCCCCCTTTTTCCCCGTTTCAAAATAAAAAATCTTTTCAAATTGAGAGGTATAATTTCCTTCAATAAATATTATCTTTTTTGCTTTTTCTGCAAAAATTTTTGCCTTTTCATTTATGGGCCAGACCTGTTCAAAATTAAGAAGTGCTGTATCTTTTAAATTTAAATTTTTCAATGTTTCCAAAACAGGTAAATAAGTGGAACCCCAAGTTATAATTAAGTTTTTAAAATCTTGGTTTCCATAAAAAGAAGGTTCTACTGCTTCTGCTTTTATATATTTTTCTTTTAAATTCCTTTTTTGAACCATTTTAATTCTTAAATCTTCTTCTTCTGTAATATGCCCTTCTTCATCATGCTCATGGCTATCAAAGGCAACAAGCCCTTCACCAAATCCAGGAATTCCCCTTGGAGAGACCCCATTTTCTGTAAATTTATATCTTTTATATCCCTTTTTTGTCTCTTGAACAAAATTTTCAATTTTTTCATATTTTAACTCTTCTATGGGATAAAAACTATCTAAGAGGTGTTGGTCTGTTAAAACAAATACAGGAATTTGATATTTATCAGCAAAATAAAAAGCCCTTTGGGTTAAATGAAAACAGGACTCAATTGTTGAAGGAGCCAAGATTGCCCTTGGAAATTCTCCATGTCCAGAATAAAGTGCCAAATTTAAATCTCCTTGTTCTGTCCTTGTGGGAAGCCCCGTTGCAGGTCCTGGTCTTTGAGCTAAATGGATAACCAAAGGGGACTCCATAACTCCTGCTAAACTTATGGCTTCACACATTAAGGCAAATCCACCTCCAGAAGTTGTAACCATTGCTCTCCCTCCAGCATACCAAGCACCTATTGCCATATTTGCCACAGCAATTTCATCTTCACATTGAATTGGAACTATATCCATTTCTTTTGATAATTTAGCTAAAATTTTAAAAACTTCTGTGGAAGGAGACATAGGATAAGTAGTTATAAAATTTAAACCCCCTGCAAGTGCTCCTAAGGCAACCCCTTGAGAACCATTCCATAAATATCTTATACCCTCTTTTTTTTGAATCTCTACTTTTATATTCCTTTCTTTTGAAAACTTTTTTCCTTCTTCAAGTCCAAAGTTAAAGGAATTAATATTTTTTTCAACAATTTCATCTCCTTTTTCTCTAAAGTAATCTTTTAAAACCTCCCTTACAACTTCTTCACTTATTTGAAAAAAATTGCATAGAAAACCCAGGGCTACAATATTTATACCTTGAGGATTACCTGAATTTTTAGCAATTTCCTTTAAAGGAAACTTAAAGCAATTGTAGTTTTCATTAAAGTTTTCCTCATCTCCAATTATTATTGTGTCTTTATCAATCCTCTTTTTAAGATGGGGTATGGCATTTTTATCAAAAGGCATTAAAATATCAATTTTTTTTGAAAAAGCCCTTGTCAAATTATTTGAAATTTGAAAAGTTGTAGAATTGGAACCACCTCTTACCCTTGATTCATATTCCTTTGAGGTGTAAAAAAGGAATCCACATTTATTTAAAATTTCTGAAAAAAGGTATTCAATTGTTTGAATGCCCAGTCCAGCTCCTCCACAAAGGGTAATGTTAATCTTTTCCTTAAAATTTAAATTCATAAAAACTCCTTAAAAATAGAACTATCCTTTTCATTTTAATATTTCAGGCAAATTTAATATAAAATCTTCTATTTCATCCATAACATTTCTATAAACTTTTAAAACCTCTTCCCTTTCCCCTTTTGCTTTAGCAGGATCTTTAAAACCCCTATGTATAACTTTTACCTTTTTTGGAAAGACAGGACAATTTTCACTCAAATCATCACATAGGGTAATAACATAATCAAAATCAATTTCCAAAAGCTCTGAAACATTCTTTGAATATTGTTTTGAAATATCTATCCCCTTTTCTTTCATAACCTCTATTGTAATTGGTTTTATTTCCTCTGGAGATGTCCCTGCAGAATAAAAATCAAAACTTTCACCCAAATATTTTTTACCAAAACCTTCTGCCATCTGACTCCTACAAGAATTTCCTATACATAAAAATAAAACTTTAATTTTCCCAAAAGACATATCTTCCCTTTTTTTTATAAGAAAAATAAAATTTCCATGCTTTACAATAAATTTTTTTTAAAAATTCTGGAGGCCATTCAATTGCTTTTATACACCCTAAATTCAATGCTTCAAAAATTCCTATGGCTTCAAAATCTTCAATTGGATTATTTCTTATCCTATAAAAATCAATATGGAGCAATTTTCCATAATTATGCATAATTAAAAAAGAAGGACTTCTTATAATTTTTTCATCAATTCCAAGTCCTAATCCAATTCCTTTTACAAAAGTAGTTTTTCCAGACCCCAAGGGTCCTTCTAATAAAAGAATTTCACTTCCTTTAAGTTTTTTTGAAATTTCTTTTCCAAAATTAATAGTTTCTAATTCATTCTTTAAAAACATTTCATTCATTTTTGAAAAGTTCTTTTATAGCATTGGGAATTTCTTCAATTAAATCCCTAGGGATTAACCCCTCTTCACCTTTTTTTACCTTTGCCAAATCCCCAGCAAGTCCATGCAAATATACTCCCAAAACAGCAGAATAAAGGGGTTGAACTTTTTGGGCTAAAAAAGAACCAATCATACCTGATAATACATCCCCCATACCCCCAGTTGCCATACCTGGATTTCCCGTGTTATTTACAAAGGTTATTTCATCCTTATAAGAAATCAAAGACATATAACCCTTTAAAACTATATAACTATTTGTTTCCTTAGAACCTTTTATAGAAAAACCAATCCTATCTTTTTTTATATCTTCAATGGGAACATTTAAAAGGCGAGAAAGTTCCCCTGGGTGGGGAGTTAAAATTGTAGGACCTTGTCTTCCCTTTAAAAATTCCAAATTATTTTTAAAGGCATTTATTCCATCTGCATCTAATACTAAAGGTAATGTGGTGTTTATGACAAGACGCCTTATAAATTCTTGGGTTTCTTCTTCTTGGGAAAGTCCAGGACCTAAAACAAGGGCATCTTTGTCTTCTAAAAATTTTAATAAATTTGGGAGAGAAGAAAGGGCAATTGTTCCAGAGGGGGTTTTATCCAAAATAAAACCCATTGCTTCATAGGTGTGGTTATGTAAAACATTTAGGGCATCTTCAACAGAAGCACAAGTTATAAGCACTACACCAGTTCTTAAAGCTCCCAAGGAAGCCATTGACAAAGCTCCTGGTTTTTCCTTTGAACCAGAAACAATTACAAGGTGTCCAAAATTCCCCTTATGGGAGTCTAAATTTCTTGGGGGAAATAAATTTGAAATAAAATTTTTTTCTATCAAAACCATCTTAGATATATTTTTTAAAAGTTCAAAGGGAATTCCAATTTCAGCCAAAAAGACCTTTCCACAATATTGGGAGGCAGGGGGGAAAATGTGTGCTATCTTATACGCACCAAAGGTAACAGTTGCATTTGCCTTAATTGCAGGACCTACTACATCTCCTTTTGAAGAATTTAAACCAGAAGGAATGTCAACAGATAAAATTACTCCAGAGGTAGAATTTACCGCTTCCACCACATTTGCCCAAAAACCCTCTAAGGGTTTTTCCAGACCAGTTCCAAACAAGGCATCTACAATTAAAGGACATTCAAAGATTTCAGGAAAAGCATCTAAGAAGTCCTTTTCTGTAACTATAGTTTTTATAGGAATTCCCATCTTTTGACAAATTGAAAAATTAACCTTTGGATCGCCCTTTAATTCCTTTGGTTTTGAAAATAGAAAAATCTTTGTGTTATAACCCCTATTAAAAAGATGTCTTGCAATGGCAAGCCCATCCCCCCCATTATTTCCCTTCCCACAAAGGACAGCTACATCTATAATATCTTTATGCAAATCTTCTATTACATTAACTACAGCAAGGGCTGCATTTTCCATTAAGACAATTGAAGGAACACCATATTCTTCAATTGTTATCCTATCAGCTTCTTGCATTTGTTCTTTATTCAATACAAACATACTACCTCCATTTTCAAAATATTTTATCATCTATAATTATCTTTATCAAATTTATAAATTTTAAGGCGAAGGTATAGCAGTCATTTTTGGCATTTGGCACTAGGTCATAGTTATCCGTTTTCCGTGCCAGTGAGATGTATCCGCAGCTCTTTAGCCAGCGAATTATTTGAAATAAACGATGCAGTAGCAGGATTTATTCTTCGCCGTATGGGCTGACATCGTATTAGTCCTAAGGATAGTAACCGTTTTCCGTGTCCGTAAGGACAATTGACGAATTTCCTGAGTGTGGAGGAATGTAGCAGAAGCTTAAAACTTTTCACCCCATTCTTAATTTTAATCAATCGTTAAAGCTGAGGAAATTTTGTCTTAATTACAATAATTTAAAAATTATTAAAAATATTCTGCCTGCCTTTGCCTCTGATTTTTCTTCTTTTTTAACATCCAGAAAATATATAATTTCATTTATTGCTTCTTCCTCATTTTTCAAGATTTTTGATAAATCCACAAAAAAGACATTTAGCAAAATATTTTCCTCTTCATTATTTTTAAATTCTTGAAAAAAATATTCTTTATTCTCATTTCCTCCATCATTTGATAAAGGATAAATCAGGCAAACATTATTAGATCTATAAAACTTTCCATAAGCAAAAACTTGATAAAGGTCTGAAATGCTTATACCTTTTATAGCTTCTTCATTGTCAATTAGCTTCCACTTTACATCTAAAACAAATACATTTTCATTCTTATTTTTGATGACAATATCAGGTCTTATGGGATGCAAATTATCTTGCAAAAGATAATGTTCTTTATCCTGTGCTTTTACTTCAAAATCAGACAAATACTTTTTTAAAAGATAAGTTACATAATCCTCAAAAATTCTTTCCATAGGAAATAGCAATGCAAAAGCCACATCTTCACCTTTATACATCGTAAAACTTTCCTTTTTCAAAAATACTTTGCACCAGCTTAAAACCAAATCATAATGGGAGATCAATCTACTTTTTTTAAGATTTAAAAAATCCCTATCAATGTTATCACTTTCGGGAATTTCTCCAAAAATAATTTCCATATTCCTTATTTCTTTTAAATTTTCATAGTCCTGAGAAACTTTTTTCAAAAAAGCAAGAGTTGATTTAATCAATCTATTTGGAGGTATATCTGCAACATATTCATTTTTTATAATATATATTTTTTTTATGGCAAAGATTTTTTCTTATATTTTCTGGAAAATATATCTTCCCTTTAACACAACTTGAATTTTCTTCTAATTCAATATAATCAAAAGCAATTCCTTTTTGGACTAATATTTTTAATTCATCCAAAAACATCCTTATGAAAATCTCAAAAAGGTTCATCTTCTCTTTTTTTATATGTGAAAGTTCTAAGTTTTTAAAAGGAGAATTCCTTAATCTTTTTAACATCTTAATAAATATCTTTCGCGTATTTTCATTTTTATTAACTTTTGCAATTTTTGGTAAAATTTCTACAGTATATCCATTTTTTGTCTCAATCAGTCCAACCCAATTCTTTGCCTTTAAAATGCGACAACTTCCTTTATATGAAGGATAAAAAAACTCTCTTGGCTCTTTTTTATCGTCATTTCTATTGTTTAATACAAAACTCCAAAGATTTTCAAAAGCATTTTTATCTAATTTTCCATCATCTTCTCTTATCTCTTCATATTCTTTAATTACTATATTTTTCTGCATTATTTTTGCTCTTGTATATTTTCTTTTTCTTTTTCATTATTAGCTTGCAATATATTTTTAATTTTATCTATTGTTATATTATTTTCAACAATTTCATAGATTTTCTTTTCTTCAAGACCTTCATACTTTAATTTTTCATCTTTTGGCTCTTCTTTGCAGGAAACAATTTCATTTCCAAGAATAAATTGCAACTTTCCCCAATCATTATAAAAATATTCTTTAAGAAGAGGAATTATTTTATATTTAAATTGATTTATTAGCCATTCCTCCTTTTCTTTTTCTGACAAATCTTTTGGAACCATAAAATAAGAATGCCCAATGCAATGGTCTCTGTAAAGCAACTATTCTATTTTTTCATTTATTTTTGAAAGAAGGTCTTTCAAATTTACACCAGAAATTTCATTTTTTACAATCTCTGGATTTGGCATCAATTCATTAAAATGAAACCTCCTCCTCAAAGCAAAATCCACCAAAGCAATTGACCTATCTGCAGTATTCATTGTTCCAATTATATAAAGATTTGGTGCAACTGAAAATTCCTCTCCTGAATAAGGAAGCTTTACATTTATTTCATTTTTTCCACCCTCTCTTTTATCTTCCTCAATTAATGTAATCAATTCCCCAAAAATTCTTGAAATATTTCCCCTGTTTATTTCATCTATTATAAGGAAGTATTTATTATTGCGGTCCTCTTTTGCTTTATTGTTTAACTCCTTAAAAATACCATCTTTTATTTCATATTTTACATCCTTTGTCTCATTTTCATTATTCATTACAGGTCTTATTCCTTCAACAAATTCTTCATAGGAATAGGACTGGTGAAAGGTTACAAATTTTATTCTTTCTTTTTCTTTTGCTTCATTATATTTTTCGAAATTGGAAAGGCTTTGGTCTTTTTTAAGACCTTCCTCTAAATTTTTCAAACTTTCTCCTTTCAAAATAGCTTCCACAACATATTTTGTAAGATATGTCTTTCCCGTCCCCGGTGGACCATATAGGATAATGTTTAAGGGAATTTTATTTTTATAATCATTATTATCTTTTTTTATTTCTTCTTTTTCATCTTTTTTTTCGGTTCATCTAAAATTTTTTTTCCATTTTCATCTTTATCAAAATAATTAAACATCATATCAATTTCTAAGTTTAAAGGAAAATAATTTCTTAAATTACCTATTTTCTTTTTATATTCTTCTGTATTGGTTCAACGGAAAATGGACAAATTGAATTTTTGAAAATAGCTACTAAACATTCTAAATTACCAGGATGCA
>FWPV01010967.1_pt1 | contig 10138 bp, 8 predicted proteins | sample 2228371 | NCBI WGS metagenome assembly FWPV01 (sample SAMEA103939776, study PRJEB20133) | metagenome
CTCTGCCTCGGTGACGACAAGGGGCGGGATCCAGCGGATCACGTTGTCGTAGGTGCCGCAGGTCAGGAGCAGCAGGCCCCCCTCCAGCGCCGCCCTGGCAACGGCCTTGGCGGTGGCCGTGTCCGGTTCGCCCTCGCGCGTGAACTCGGTGGCAACCATCAGGCCGAGCCCGCGCACATCGCCGATAACGGGGAACTCAGCCTGCAGGCGTCGCAGCCCGGCCATGAGTTGTCCGCCGCGCTCGACGGCGTTCTGCAGCAGGCGCTCCTCGCGGATCACCCGGATGGTGGCTGCGCCGGCCGCGCAGGCTACCGCGTTGCCGCCGAACGTTCCGCCGTGGGTGCCGGTGCGCCACCTGGCCGCCAGTTCGCTGCGGGTCGCCACGCAGGAGAGCGGCAGGCCGGAGGCAATCCCTTTGGCCAGGGTCATGACGTCGGGAACGACGCCGAAGTGTTCGATGGCGAAGAACTTGCCCGTGCGCCCGAAGCCAGACTGCACCTCATCGGCCACCAGGAGAATGCCCGTCTCGTCGCACAGGGCGCGCAGATCGGCCAGGAAGCGGGCAGGCGGCACCACGTAGCCGCCCTCGCCCAGGACCGGCTCGACCACGATGCAGGCCGTCTCCTCCGGCGCAGTCTGGCTCCGCAGCAGCCGCATCAGTTCATCCAGGGCGTATTCGGCGGCCTCGGCCTGATCCATGCCGTAGCGATAGGCATACGGGTAGGGCGCGACGAAGATCCCGGGGACCAGCGGCTGGTATCCCACGCGGTAGACCGTCTTGCTGGTGGTCATGGCCATGGTCAGGTGCGTCCGGCCGTGGAAACTGCCGCTGAAGACGATCACGTTCGGCCGGCCTGTGGCGTGCTTGCACAGCTTGACCGCGCCCTCGACGGCCTCCGCTCCGCTGTTGCTGAAGAAGAAGGAATCCAGCGCCGGCGGCACGACGGCCCCTAGCTCGGCGACCAGATCCAGCATCGGCTGGTGGTAGATGATATTGATCTGGCCGTGGATCAGCCGGGCAGCCTGGGCCTGGATTGCCGCCACCACCGCCGGATGGCAGTGGCCGGTGTTCGTCACGCCGATGCCGCAGGTGAAGTCCAGGTAGCGGCGGCCCTCTCTGTCGTAGAGGCAACTCCCGGCCCCATGATCAACCACGATGTCGGTAACGCGGCTCCAGACGGGCGAGAGTCTCTCGATCGCGTTCACGGTTATGCGCTCCACTCCGGCGTGGAGGCTGGATACTGGAGGATAGGCGCCAGTTCCAGCCTCCGTTCCTCACCGGCCAGCTTACAGTCCCCAGGCCCCGGCCTCCAGCCCCAGTTCGGCCAGTTTGGCGCGGGTCGGCATGCCGGTGGCGACATCCCAGCCGGCCAGTTCGTAGTAGTCGTTCAGGGCTGCCTCCAGTTCCTCGCGCGGGATGAAGAGGCCGTCGGAGACGCCGCCCCGCAGCGGTTCGTCGAAGAGGCGCCTGGGGAGGGTGTCGCGGTCGCGCCCGACCCCCTCGCGCGCGTTGAAGGCGCGCAGCAGGTTCAGCCGGCGCTCGCCGATCCGCTGGACGTCGGCGATTGTGATCTCCCAGCCGGTGACGGCGGTCATCAGTTCGGCCATCTCGGCGGGGCCGCCCAACTGCCACGAGGGCCCCCAAACGAACTGGCACAGGTCGGCCGTGTCCATGAAGGAGTAGTTCCACTGCGTGTAGAGGGCCAGTTTGACCTTCTCGCGGTTCATGGCGCGGTCTTCCTGCGGCGAGGTGAGCCCGATGGACGCCATGCGCTCCAGGCTGACCTGGCTGGCGCCGGGCGCGTAACCGGGGTCATGTTCGCTGGACTGATGATCGGCGCCGAAGGGGTTGGCCGCGTAGACCAGGGCCAGGCTGCGCTTGACCTGCGGCATGTGGGCCGGCAGTTCCATGTTCTTGATGGCAACCACCAGGTCGGCGGCCCCGCGCCCGATCCGTTCCGCGGCCCGTGCCGAGCCGTCTGCCAGCACGTCGCCGATGCCCTCGCGGCGCGCGATCTTCTCCAGCACGGCGAGCATGGCATCGGCGTTGCCGAAGCGCAGTTCGATCCCGTCGGTGTCGGCCGCGGTGAGGATGCCGTGCTCGAAGCAGTCCATGGCGAAGGCGATCGTCGCGCCGCAACTGATCGTGTCCAGTCCGTTCTGGTCGCAGATCTGATTGGCGAGCGAGACGGCGTGCATGTCGCCGATGCCGCAGTAGGAGCCGAAGGTAGCCAGCGTCTCGTACTCCGGGCCGCCGTAGAAGGGTTCCACCTTCCGGCCGCGATACTCCGTCTCGACGACGCGCTTGCAGCGCACGGTGCAGGCATAGCAGGTATCGTTGTGCAGCAGGATCGTGTCGGCCATCGTTTCGCCGCAGAGCGCCTCTGCGTGCTCGAAGGTGCCGCTGGAGTAGTTGCGCGTCGGGAGGCCCCCGGTGCTATCCTGGTACATCACCACGCCGGCCGTGCCGTAATCCTGGAGCATCTGCATGTCGGGGAAGTCGGGGATTGCCCTGGTCATGGCGCGCGCCAGCCGGGTGATGGCCCGCTGATCGGCGACCTGCACCTTCCCGTGGCCGCGCACGGCGATGGCTTTCAGGTTCTTGCTGCCCATCACGGCGCCCATACCGGTGCGGCCGTGGGCGCGGTTGCTCATGTTCATGATGCTGGCGAAGCGCACCAGGCGTTCGCCGGCCGGTCCAACCTGCGCGACCTCGATCTTCGGATCGCCCAGTTCATCGAGGATGAGCGCCTGCGCTTCGCCCGTGATCTTGCCCCAGAGGTGAGCCGCGTCGCGCAGCTCGGCCTGGCCGTCGTGCACCCACAGGTAGACCGGATGGGGGCTCCGGCCCCTCAGCACGATCCCGTCGAAGCCGGCAAACTTGAGTTCGGCGGGCCAGAATCCCCCGGCCTGGCTGTCGCCGATCAGGCCCGACATGGGGCTCTTGGCCGTTGCCGTGCAGCGGCTCTGCCCGCTGATCGCCGCGCCGGTCGCGGCCGAGAGCATGAAGGAGAGGGTGTTCTCAGGGCCCAACGGATCGGCTCCCGGCGGCGTACCCTGCAGCAGATAGTAGGCGCCCATGGCGCTGCCGCCCCAATAGGTGCGATAGAACGCCTCGGGGGGTTCTTCGATCTCGATCTGACCGGTGGTCAGGTTCACGTGGAGGATCTTGCCTGCGAATCCGAGCATCGTTTCACATCTCCTTGATACCGTAGGGAAAGTCGTAGGCTGGCATGCGTTCCATGAACGGATCTGGGTCGAAGGCCTCCGGGCCGAGGACGCCGGTGCCCTTCCAGATACCTGAGTCGAGCAGTTCCCAGGCGATCACCGGGTTGACCCCCGTCTGCCAGACGACGGCCTGCACGCCGTATTTGCGCATACACTCCTCGTTATCGGCCACCTGGTAGATGTAGACCTGGCGCGGCTTCCCGTCCTTGATGCCTTTGACCCAGGTGCCGGCGCACGTCTTGCCGAACATCTTGTCGCCCAGGTGCGCCGGGTCGGGCAGACAGGCGGCCACCACGTCGCGCGGGGCGACCCGCACCCCCTTCACGTCAATGGGCTCCTTGTTATCGAGGCCCAGCATCTTGATCGTCTTGAGCACCTGGATGAACTGGTCCCCCAGGCCGTACTTGAAGGTCACGCGCCGGCACCTGATCCAGCGCGGGACAAGCAGCACCTCCTCGTGCTCGACGTTGACGCACTCGATCGGCCCGATGCCCTCCGGGAAATCGAACACCTCCGGCTCGGAGAACGGCGGGGTGGTGTACCAGCCGCGGTTCGCTTCCCAGATAACCGGCGGGTTCAGGCATTCCTCGATCGTCGTCCAGATGGAGAAGTTGGGCGCGAACTCATAGCCGCGCACCTCCAGGTTGGCGCCATCGCGCACATTGATCTCCTCGATCTCGTCGAACAGATGCTTGTCGGCGTAGCGGGCGAAGACATCGGCCAGGCCCGGCTCGACACCCATCCCGATCAGCGCCAGGAGCCCCTTCCGCTCCCACAGCGCGGCGCGCTCGAACTGATAGTCGCCCAGTTTGACCCCGCACTGCTCGTAGGGGTTGGTCGGGTGCGGATGGGAGAGCGTCATCGCCATGTCCATGTAGTTGCACCCGGCCTCGTAGGCGGCGTCGAAGATGCTCTCGTTGTACACCGGCTCGACCGCGTTCATGATCAGGTCCACGCCGTGCTTCCTGGCCAGGGCGATGATCTGGTCCTTGTCGGCGGCGTCAACCCACTCGATGGGGTACTTGGCCGGAGCCCCGAGCTTGTCGTGGACCTCGTGCACGCGATCCAGGTTGATGTCTGAGAGCACCATCTTCTCCAACCAGGGGCGGTCTCTGGCAATGACGGCGATCGCCTCGCCGACGCCGCCCACCCCGATCAACAGGACTTTCATACTCACCTCCTTCACGCATGTGGCAGGCCGTTGCGCGCTACGCCTCCGACTGATACGGGTCTACGTCGGGCACGCCGGGCTTGACGTATTTGCGCAACGGGAAGTAGAGCAGCGCGCCGACGGCGATGGCCACCAGCGCCAGGCCGAGCGATGTCAGCCCTTCCTCTACGAGCTGGCTGTAGATGGCCAACAAGATGATGGCGGTCGGCCCAAGGGTGACCAGGACCAACCCCAGGTAGCCGCCCGGCACCTTCTGGCGCGGGATCTCGGGCCGGGTGAAGCGCAACTTCCACAGCGCGGCGAACTCAGCCAGGATCACCAGGGTCTGCAGAAACACGTCCACCACAACCAGGAAGGCGAAGGCCTGCAACGAGAAGATGCTGAAGAAGACGGCACAGACCAGGATGGCCACCCAGGGTGTGCCGTACTTCGGGTGGACGTGCACCAGCCACCTGGGCATCATGCCGTCCTCCGCCAGCGCAAAAGGCACGCGTGTGCCGCCCAGACTGTTGCCGATGAAGAGGCCGATCATGCTCAGAACGGCGGAGAGGGTGAGGGAGAGCCCCAGGATGCGCGCCAGCGGGCTGTCCGGGCCGGCCAGTTTCTCGCCGATGGCGTGCCCGATGTCGGGGAACTCCCAGCCGACCGAACTGGCGGGATCCACCCCCCAGGAGATCAGTTGTTCCTCCGTCACGCCGTAGTCCGCCAGCACAGTGCCGATCCCCTGGCCGCTCTCGTATTCCTCGATGCCCCACAACTGCCATCGCCCGTCGTCGGCGGCCCCGCCGTACAGCCCACCCAGCAGCGGCAGAGCGTAGGTGAGGACGGCCGCGATCAGCACCAGCAGCATGGCCCGCGGATAGGTCTTCTTCGGCTGCACGATCTCGTCGCCGGCTGCGGTGGGCAACTCCCAGCCCATGTAGTTCCACATGACGACGAACAGGCCGACGCTGAAGGCGCCGGTCAGCGATTCCCCGCCGGCCATGAAGGGGAGATGGGGCGCGGTGCCGCCCCGGATCCAGGCATAGATGCCCAGCACGGCCATGGCTGCCAGCGGCAGCAGCATGACGATGCCCAACCAGTTGGTGGTCAGGCCGGCCAGGCGCGCGCCGCGCATCTGCAGGCCGGAAATGGCCCAGATGAGGACGGCCGCTACCAGGAAGGAGAGCAGCGAGGCCGACACCTCTACCCCGCCGATCGTCGCGCCGTTCCGCAGGGCCGGGATGAAGTAGCCGAGGTAGTACGCGGCCAGCACGGGATAGATAGGCACGTCCACCAGCGAGACCACCCAGTTCATCCAGCCTGCCATGAAGCCCGGAAAGGCTCCGAAGGCCTGCTTGATCCAGTGGTAGTAGCCGCCCTCCACCGGCATCATCGAGTTCATTTCGCGTACCATCAGCATGTTGGGAATGCTGAAGATGATGGGGGTGATGACGACGAGCAGCATCGCCAGCCCCGGGCCGGACCAGCCGACCAGGGGTTCGATGCCGAACGAACCGCCGCAGACCGTGAAATAGATGAGGCCGAAGAGCGGCAGGAGCGTCAGTTCGCGCTTGAGCTTCTTGCGCTCGGCTTCGATCACCGCAGTAGAGTTGGGCAAATCCGATCCTGAGAGCGCCATGAACCCTCCTTGTTGAGACAAGTGTGGCGTGCCGACAGGGTTACGACAGTGCTATGCGGGTGGTCCGTTGTCTGGGCTGGTGTGCCTTACAGCGTCTGTTGCACCTCCTTGAGCGTGTCCGCCAGCCGGTCGAGGACGGCGTCTAGCTGCGCGTAGGTGATTACCAGCGGCGGCTCGATGCGGATGGTATGCGCGCTCGTGAGGGTGCCCGCCACCAGCACGCCGCGCCTGAAGAGCCCGGCCGCCACCCGGTAGCCCACCTCGGCGTCCAGGAAGTGCATGCCGATCAGCAGTCCCCGGCCGGTGATCTCCCTGTAGATCTGCGGGTACTGCGCGGCCAGCGCCTGCAGGGCAGGGATCAGGTAGGCGCCCTTGGCGGCCGCCTGCTCCCACAGCCGGTCCCGCAGCGTGACGTTGATCGCCGCGATCGCCGCGCTGCACGCCAGCGCCCCGCCCCCTGTGGTCGTGGTGTGGATGAAGGGGTTGGGGTACATCATGGCCTGCCAGATCTCCTCGGTGGAGCAGAAGGCGCTCACCGGCATCACGCCGCCGCCCAGCGACTTGGCCACGGCCAGGATGTCCGGCTCCACGTCCCAGTGATTCACGCCCCACAGCCGGCCCGTGCGCCCGAGGCCGGTCTGCACCTCATCGGCGATCAGGAGGACGCCATAGCGGCGGGTGATCTCGCGCAGCCGGGGCCAGAAGTCGTCGGGCGGCACGATGGCACCTGCCTCGCCCTGGATCGGCTCCATGAGCACGGCGGCGACGTCAACGCCGACCTGGCGACAGATCTCCAGTTGGCGCTCGACGGCGTCGGCGTCGCCGTAGGGCACGTGGTAGACGGGGCCGCCGTAGAGGATGCCGGGCGGCTGGCGGTAGTCCGCCTTGCCCATCATGCTCAACGAGCCCATTGTCTTGCCGTGGAAGGCCTTGACGGCGACGATGAAGCCGTTCTTGCGGGTGTACATCTTCGCCAACTTGATGGCGCCCTCGACGGCCTCGGTGCCGCTGGCGCAGAAGAAACTGTACTTGATATCGCCGGGGGTGATCAGCGCCATGAGGCGGGCCAGCACGCCGCGCAGCGGGTCAATGAGTTCCTGGCTGGGCATCGGCGTGCGCTCCAACTGCGCGCGGACGGCGCGCACCACGTCGGGATGGCCCCAGCCCAGGTTCATCATCCCGTAGCCGCCCAGGCAGTCAATGTACTCGCGGCCGAGGACATCGCGGAACACGGCGCCCGATCCGGTCCACTCGGTGGCTGCCCAGTCCCCGGCCTCCGTCACCGACTTGCGGTAGTCGAGCCAGCCCCGGTTGAAGTGCTCGGCGAAGTTGTGGATGCTCTCCTCGATGATCTGCCGGCCCTCCTCTGCGGTCACTGCCGGCTTCTCGATGATCTCCAACCAGCGGTTCGAATAGGCGATGGCTTCGTCGAGTGTCGCTTGCATGGCGCCTCCTCGTCGGGGATGCGAACAGGCCCACTTGATCGTGCGCGGGGCTCGGGCGTCGGTTGCCTGGCGGCCTGGGGGTGGGGCGAGCCAGCCTTCGGGGGCGGGATGCGATGCCGGCCCGGACGGCGCGTCGGCGCGGGGCGTGCCATCGCCCGGTGTCTGGGGTCGGTGCTGGGCTGCGATACGCGCGTCATGGTCCCTGCCAGGCTGGGAGGGCTAACCGTCCAGGCGCTATTCTGCCCCGGATCGGGGGAATTGTCAACACGCAGCGGGTGTCAGCGACCCGTCCGGATCAGATGCTGCAGGTCGGCGGCGATGGCGTCGGCGGGCGTGCCGTAGGGCCAGACGAGCCGCCGGCGGCCTTGGGCGTCGAGCACGGTTGTGGACGCGGTGTGGTCCACCAGGTAGCCGCTTGCTGTGGTCCCCTCGTGCTTCTCGTAGAAGATATCGAAGGCGGCGGCCGCCGCCGCGATCTCGTCTGCGCTCCCGGTGAGCCCGATGAAACGGGGATCGAAGGCCGTCACGTAGCGCTGCAGCACGTCGGCCGTGTCGCGCTCGGGGTCCACGGTGACCATGATTACCTGAACGTTACCGGCGGCCTCGCCGAGCAGCCGCATGGCCTGCGCGAGTTCGGCCATCGTCGTCGGGCAGACGTCGGGGCAGGAGGTGTAGCCGAAGTAGAGCGCCACGGCCCGGCCGCGGAAGTCGCTGAGGCGGACGGGCGCGCCGCCCGGGCCGGTCAGCGCCAGGTCGGCGGCGGGCAGCGGCGGGTCGAGGACGCGGCCGTGGTAAGCGTAGGGGCGCAGGCGGGCGAGCAGCACGCCGAAGAGGGCGAAGAGCAGAAGGATGCCCAGAAGCGCCAGGCCGATGCGAAGTTGTCGGTTCACGAATATCGTCTCCCGGTCGAACGCAGGCCGAATCGAGAGGTCGGGGGAATGATAGCCGTTCGGCAGGGATTGTCAAGTCGCCCTTGCCCCCAGCCCCCCTCTCCCGACCACGGGAGAGGGGGAGCGGTTTGCTTGGGCCATTAGCCTCCGCACAGGCGGCAGTTGGGACGCGCGGCGATGACCCGCGCGCCATCCCCGCTGCCGTCCAGGAACACCTCCTTGTAGTTCCAGGGCCGAGGCCGCGGCATCAGCAGCGAGTCCACGGCGTAGAGCGCGATGCCGGCCATCACCTTGAGGATCTCGATGCTGGCCCCGGCGCAGCCGTGGACGCGACGATCTTCGCCTGCATCCGGGTACAGGCAGAGGAAGCAGGGCGCGGCCCAGAACGCCGGTGGGCGCTGCGCCGACGCGCCCGGCCCTGAACCCCGGCGGGGCGCGACTCGCACGTTGCGGGCTTGCCTGGCGCGAGAAGATGTGCCATAATCAGGCCCGGAGAGACCTGTCCCACGCCAAGACCGCGATAAGGAGTCCAACTATGTTCAAGGAATTCCGGCAATTCATCATGCGCGGCAGCGTGGTGGACCTGGCCGTCGGTGTCATCATCGGCGCAGCGTTCACCGCCATTGTCAACTCGCTGGTGAACGACATCTTCATGCCGATCATCGGTTACCTGTTCGGCGGGGTGGACTTCACCAACCTGTTCATCGTGCTGGGGGGCGGGAAGTACCCATCGCTGGCGGCAGCCAGGGAAGCCGGCGCGGCGACGATCAACTACGGCGTGTTCATCAACGCGGTGATCGTCTTCCTGCTGGTGGCGCTGGCGCTCTTCTTCGTCATCAAGGCAGTCAACAAGTTGCAGCGGCAGCCGGTGCCGGCCCCGCCGGACACCAAGGAGTGCCCGTACTGCCTCTCGACGATCCCGCTCAACGCGACGCGCTGCCCGCACTGCACGTCGCAACTCTAGGAGTTCAGAGCCCCGTCTTCTCACAGAGGAAGGGTTTCCAGCGCGCAAGGACCGGGTTCCCCTCGGCCGCCGCAAAGGCGGTATCATGAGGGGGACCCGGCCTTTTTGTCCATGCGCCCGGCCCCCCGTCCCGCCCGACCCGCACGTGGGGGCGGGCCTTGTGCCCGTCACGACGCCCACACGAACGCCCACAAGGGGCTACACTACGTCCCACCTTGCGGCCACAGCGGCAGTGGGTTCATGTGGCCGCTCCATGGCCATTCCTCAGCGCGGGCAACTAACGCCTTCCGAACCGGGTTGTCCAAAATGTACCTGGCGATGGCGACCAGACTTTCGTCTGTACGGACTACGTGATCATAATGCCTTGGCTGCCAGAGCCTTCCGTGCCAGCCGGCTGTCCAACTTCGATTTGTTGACTTGCCTTTGAATTGGTCAGTGAAGGTTAGAACAGAGATACCATCCTCTTGCGGCGCGATCAGATAGTGTAAGTGATCAGGCATCAGGCAATAGGTGAAAATGGCGCAATGCTGCCGCTGCTGCTCCTCTCTCAACACATCAAGCACGAGTTGGTTCAGGCCGGCTCGCACGAAGGGCGCTTGATTGTGGTTGGCGTGGATCGTGATGAAGTAGACTCGGTTCGCGCAGGCGTATAGGCTCGGGTGCAAGCGCCGGTTTCTCGGTGGGTGGTAGGGTTTTGTCCATGGCATGATGACACCTCACGCGACAATTATGACGCCCACACAATGACGCCCACAAGGGGCTACACTACGTGCCCGACGCCCATGTAGTGTAGGGCCTTGTGCCCGTCACGACGCCCAC
>FWPV01017024.1_pt1 | contig 10138 bp, 5 predicted proteins | sample 2228371 | NCBI WGS metagenome assembly FWPV01 (sample SAMEA103939776, study PRJEB20133) | metagenome
AATACAGGGCGCTGGCAACCGTTTCCACCACGTAACCACTGGTGCCTAGGCGGAGCAGCGCCTCGGTAGTGGGTAAATCCTGCGACAATAGAGATCTGGCTACTTGTAAATTTTCCGCTACCTTGGAAGGTCCAATGTAACCGACGATCTCCTCGATGAGGTCGTCGGTCTTCAGCTTTCCGGTGACCGCACGAGCCACGGCATAACACACCGCCCGGCTTCCTGCCACTGCCTCCGGGTTGTTATGGGTGATGATGGAGGCCATTTCAGCGTCCCGGTGAAGTTTCTCCAAGTCCTGGCAGTCTATCAGCGCCACCGGGGCAATGCGCATCACTGTGCCGTTTCCCGCGGCCATCTCGCCGGTTTCACCGCTCTCCCCGGGAGGAACCCCGTGGAGTAGCCGTTTTATTGAGGAGTAGGTTGAATTTCCCATGCCCCTCCAGTCACCGGACCTGAACCATTCCATGAACTTGGAGGCGATGTCTTCCGGGTCCACTTTCCTGGTCTCCACGATGCTGCGGGCGTGACAGAGCATCATCTTGGTGTCGTCGGTCCACTGTCCCGCTCGCAGATTTCTCCAGGGCGCGTCCAGGAAATTGGTGACCCGCCCTAGGTGGGATCTTATGGTGGATGCCCGCGCTCCTTCCACCGGCATGCCCAGGGCGTCGCCTATAGCCAGCCCCAGCAGGCTGCCCCGGAAACGGTCCCTTGTCCCTTCGTCCATCTATCCTCCAATTGCTGGAATACCCGGGAGTCGCGATTGCAGAATTGGGTCTGCGCCGACCCGTCGCATCGGCTTTCCGCATGCCCGCCATTGAGTGAACTCTTACGTACGGGTACGTCATGTCAGCGCCCTTTTGCGTCCTCTCCCGCGAGACGACTCAACCAAATTATCGCATATTTTGAAATATTGCGTTATATTAAGAACATGCTGTGAAAGGTGGGATTTATGCCTGGAGACGTCGTTCAGCCACTCTGGGATTTTGATACGGGGGTAACCATCGGGACCGGCCCAACCTTGGGCAATCGAGAGGTCCGCCTCTTCGAATTTGCCGGAGACAATTACGAGATGGGGTACCAGCAGGGTATGCAGCTCAGGGATGCAATATCGCTTATGGCGTCCCGGTTGGGAAGTTTCCCCTCCTTGGTGGCCAACAAGTCTCCCCTACTCCCCTCCCGGCTCTACCTTTATATGGCCGCCCGCAGGGCGGTTAACGAGTACCTTCCCGATATCTTCAACCATTATCCCAATCAGCACAAGCGTATAGAAGGCCTGGCCAAAGGTGCACAAATGGAACTCTCCTTCTTCTTGCTGATGATGACCGCGGAACTGATGGTCACCCAGGTAAACTACCGTCTAGGGGCTTGCACCGCGGCGGGGATATCGGCGGAGAGATGTACGCTGGGGGAACCGTTAATCATCAAGAATTACGACTTTCCCGAGGAGTTCCAGCCCTTTTATATTACCCGTCACTCTCAGCCCCTGGAAGGCTACGCCAGCCTGGAGGTGAGCATGGCCCCCCTTGCCGGCTGCCATGACGGGATAAACCAGCATGGCCTGGCGGTAAGCTACAATTACGCCTACGGCACCGATCTTCCCAAGTTCATGGTGCCGGTCTCCTTGGTGGTCCAAGAGATCCTGGAGAACTGCGCGACCGTAGAGGAGGCGGTGAAGTTCGCGGTGGAATCCAAGCGGGCGGGGGGAGCCATTCTCATGCTGGGGGATTCCCGGGGAAGGTTTGCCTCGGTTGAGCTATCTCCCAATTTCAGCGGGGTAAGGGAACCGGAGAATGGACTCCTAGTGAATACCAACAACTACTTGAGCAGTGACATGTTACCCTATGATATCCCCGCTAACGCATATTACAGCGGCCGAGCGGTGAGAAGCCTGAGAGGGATACGCGTTCACGAGTCCAGCGAGCTCAGGTACAGCCGCGCCATACAGCTCCTGGATCGGGATGAGGCCATGGGGGTAAGAGAGATCCTGGAGGTCTTTTGCGACCATGGAGAGGGAGGCAAGGGGAGCGACAACACCATCTGTAGGCACGGGGAACTTCTCTCCACTTCCTGCTCGGTGATCATGTTCCCAGCGAGCAGGAGGATGCTGGTCACCTACGGTAATCCCTGTAGTTCCGTCTACACCGACTTCAGGGAAGTCTTCAAGGAGGAAGGCCCCGAGGAGTCCTGAGCCGTCCTGCCGGCAACACCTGGGGCATGTGGGAGAATCCAGGATGGCCTGGAAAAATTGGTACGAATCGTCCTGCAGAAATTATTACATATTGTTATTGTTTATATGGGAGGAAAAAGAGCTGGGCGGATGCCGTGGGACGGCGACAGATAGATTGACATTTTGTGATGATCTGTGTCGGGAAGGAGATGGCATTCGATTTTTCATGCATGCAAGGTACTAAGAGAGATCTGTGGGCGCGGCCCAGCCTAAGAGAGTGGTCCGGCGAAGCCATAGAATTTTAATTGGAGTTAAGCGCAGGATTACAGTGGGGGGAGGGCTGCGATTTTATTCCCGGGGAAGCTGAGTTTGCCAGATGGAACTGGCCAGACTTTCCAGGTGAGCCGCACAGACGAGTTAGGAGAGAGGAGAAGCGAGGAAAGAAAATCATAGGGCGAACAATAATCCATTTTCTTCCCTCTTCTGGTGCTAGGGCCCCGCCCGGCGGTCAATTTCTCCCCTGAGATGGAAAAATAGGTTAAGGCCTTTTAAGATTTTTCTATGTTCCGCGATGCGCTTACTTGTTAAAAACTGTTCATGCGATGACTTGTTAAAAAATTATTCTCAGGAGGGCTTACTCCCGAGTGGGTAATCGACCTTAGCCCAGGCGAACCCCAGGAAATCCAAATGTGCGTCTCCTTCCAGGACAAACCCTTCCAAAAGCAGGGAATCATTCTTCGCCCAGGATGAACTCCTGGATGAGCTTGTTGACCAGTTCTGGGCGCTCATAGTTGGGGCAGTGAACGCAATCCGGGACCATCACCAGTCGGGCGTTCGCCATCTTCTCCCGGAGGCGATGGGCCTCCTTAGGCTTCACCGCGTTGTCCTCTTCCCCATGGATGATCAGGACCGGAAGCTCGATCATTTCGACCTCCCGCTCTAAATCGAGCCTGCGGATGAAGCGGGTGGTTTCGTACATCACCCTCCTGGAGATCTTTGCCGCCTGTGACACCGCTTCTTGCACGAAGTCATAGGGCAGATTTTTCGAGTGCTTGACCGAGCTGTAGATCATTGCTTCCAGGATGCGCTTGCCGATTAGTGGGCGGAGGATATAGATGGCTCGGTCCAGGAAGGGGAGGCGCGCTTCCCAGTTGAGAGCCTTCTTATGGGCGGGAGCGTCTATTAGCACCAGCTTGGAGACCTGCAGGGGGTGGTGGGCGGCGTAGTGTAGGACGATGCTGCCTCCCATGGAATGCCCAACCAGGTTGACCTTGGAGAGATGGAGAGCTTTACGCAGATCCTCAATGAAGTTGGAGTATCCCTCCAGGGTACAGGAGAAATCCTGGGGCAGCTGGGAATCGCCGAAACCGGGAAGGTCGGGGACGATCACCCGGAAGCGGGATGAGAGTCGTCCGATGTTCCTCTTCCACAGTGCCCCCGAGCCGTTCCAGCCGTGGACGAGGATTAAGGACTCTCCCTTACCCCTCTGGATATATGAAATGCTCGCTCCGCCGATCTCGATCTGGGCCATGTTTACTCCTCAGGCTTTTCCCGATCTGTCCCATTCCTGAAAGCGATAGTGCGAAAGGTGAATGTGAATATATGTCGCAACAGAGTGCTATGGTCAGCTATAGTTTATAACCAAACCACATCCATGACAAAATGTAAAATGGTTGCAGCTTCAGCTCGATTTCCACTAGACATCGTTTACGGTTTCTGGATCCAGGTATTCCGCGAGTTGGATTATCATCGGTAAACTTGGTTGAAACCCTTGATGACTCCCCGAGATCATTTCGACACTTGCGCTTCATTTAGCTGGCCCGAGAAAACCAGGTTGATGCCGTAGAGCAAGACCAGGAAGGAAGAGATGCCCAGCACCCGGGGTACCCCGAAATGGTTGGATATCAGTCCCATCAGTCCACTTCCAATGGGATAGATGCCTGTGAGCATCATCACGTAGAGGCTCATCACCCGGCCTCTAAGCTCCTCATCCACCTTGAGCTGGAGGAGGGTATTGATAGAGCTGGCGGTGATCAGGAAAGATATTCCCGCCAGGAACAAAGCGCACAGGGAGAGCCAGAAGTTCTCCGAGAAGCTGAAGATTATAAGGGAACCGGAGAGGGCCAGCACCCCTAACCTGATAATGGTTCTCTCCTCCTGCCTCCGGTTGAGCAGAGCGAGCACGGGCACCCCCATCACCGCTCCCATTCCGGCGGCGGCAAATAAGGCCTCTGTGCCCAGCTCCCCCTTTTTCAGTATGTCGCTCCCGAATACGGGCAGAAAGGCCAGGTAAGGAAGGGCTAGGAGGTTGATTAGACCGAAGGTGAGCAGCAGGTTGCGAGCCCAGCTCCGCTTGAGCGAGTAACGGATGCCCTCGGTCAGGTGGGAGAGGTTCAGGCGATCTTTCCAGTCATCCTTGTGGCGGCGGGGCAGCTGGACCATGACCATTACTAGGGCGAAGGGGAGGAAGCTCAAGCTGTTGAGGTAGAAGCAGGCTGGGAGGGACCAGAGGGAGATGATCAACCCACCTAGCAGGGGCCCCAGGAACCTGGCCATATTCCATGAAGCGGAGTTAAGGGAGACAGCGTTAAGCATGCTTCGGGAGGGTACCAAGTCGGGTATAATGGCCTGCCAGGCGGGAAAACTGAAGGCCAGTCCCACCCCTATGATGGTCACGGTTATCGCCACGATGGAGATGTTAGCGGCCCCCAGGTGGACCATCAGAGCAAGCGCGAAGGCGCCTCCCGCCATGATCAGCTGGGTCACGATGAGCAGCGCTTTCCTGCTCACCAAGTCGGCCAGGGATCCGGCCAGCAGGAAAAATATAAAGGAGGGGAAATAGCTGCAGAACTGAATGAAACCCAGCCAGCCCGGAGCGGGATAATTTCTGTAAACCCATAGAGCCAGTGCCACCGTGTGCACCCAGGTTCCCAGGTTGGAGACGAAGTTGCAGATCCACAACCGCCTGAAATCACGGTAGGCCAGCGCGTTTAAAAATCCCCATCGCTTCAAGGTTTTTCCCATGTCATGTCAACTTATCTGCGCTGAACCGCTGGATAACAGAGCTTTATTAAGTCGCATCTATTATAAAGTTTCTCCTCTCCCCATATGAAGCTTTTTAACCAGAGTGTCTACGTGAATGTAGCGGAAACGTACCCGGCGAAGTTATATGGGGAGGGGGTCTCTCCTGGTTTGAAATGGCACAAGAGGGAGAAACCGGGGAAAGCCAGGGCGAATCCGGTGCGATATTCACGTGATTTCCATTTTATATCGCATGAGCTATTTGGGGATCACCTATCATGTGGCGTCGCGGTGCTGGATGGAGATTCTACGGACTGGAGGTTTTCGGTTTCACCGGGACATACGTTTCATCTACCGCGCAGTCCAGGAGCTGTTGAGCAGGATGAATCCGCGAGAGGATCCAGCTGGGTACTGAGACGAGAAAAGCCCGAGAACGATCTATTCTATCCCGCGCCGGCTGGAGAGGATGGGATGTATTAAGTGCGAGGAAACTATTGAGAAAGGCGGGATAAAAGTATATTATCAGGCTGACCACCAGCTGGAGCTCGAGGGAGACGAACTTGACGCCCTAAGAGGAAAATAGAACAGTTGGAAAAGGGAGCGCTAATGGGAAAAGCCCAGGATGAACGTGACATGGTTAATGGAAGTAGTTCTCGCGCATCTATATTTGGCCTGGAAAGAAATGTATTCTACATTGGGCTAGTGAGTTTTTTCAACGATCTCTCCAGCGAGATGGTCTACCCCCTGCTACCCTTCTTCCTGGTTAGGGTGCTGGGAGCAGGCGCCTTCTTTCTAGGCCTAGTGGAAGGGATGGCGGACTCAGTGGCCAGCATGTTGCAGCTGGTCTCGGGATGGTTCTCCGATCGGCTGGGGAAAAGGAAAGGTATAGCCGCGGCGGGATACTCGTTATCTGGTGTGTCAAGGGGAATGCTGGCGCTGGTGGTGGCGCCTTGGCAAGCTCTGCTGGCTTGGTTTTTTAATCGGGTGGGAAAGGGGATACGCACCGCTCCCCGGGATGCTCTGATCGCGGACAGCTGCTCTCCCCTGGACCGGGGACGTTCTTTTGGATACCATCGAGCCATGGATCACCTGGGCGCTCTCTCGGGTGCCGCCCTCGCCTCCATCTTATTGGCGACAGTGACCAGCGACTATCGCGCCATCTTCGGGATAGCCTTCATACCCGTGGCGGTGAGCCTGGTGATCATCGCTCTGGGTGTCAGGGAGAGAGGGGACTTGACCTCACGGTGCGAGTCGGATTCTCCTTCCATCCAGAAGATAAAACTGAGCCTCAAGCCCTTCGACCGGCGGTTCAAAATATTCATCCTGGCGGTGTTCTGTTTCACTCTGGGAAACTCCAGCGACGCTTTCTTATTACTTAAAGCGGGCGAGGTGGCTAAGATCCCCCTGGCCCTCATCCCCTCTCTATGGGGGGTCCTCCACGTGGTGAAAGCTATCGCCAACATCCAGGGCGGGTCTCTATCCGACCGTATTGGAAGAAAGAGGGTTCTGTTGCTGGGATGGTTTATCTATTTTCTCGCCTATCTCGGCTTCGCCATCACCCGTTCCGCGGGCTGGTTCTGGTTTCTCCTGGTCCTCTACGGATTGTATTACATGACCGAAGCCGCAGGAAAAGCCCTAGTGGCGGATCTGGTTCCCGTCTATCTTCGGGGAACGGCGTTTGGCATATATAACTTCGTAGTGAGCATTTCCCTCCTTCCCGCCAGCCTGCTCATGGGTTTGTTATGGCAGACCATCGGTGCGAGATACGCCTTCCTCTTGGGTTCATCCCTCGCTGCTCTGGCCTGCCTTATCCTCCTATGGGTTCGGGAGCCGGAACAACCTGCGGACTCCTCTTGATGTGAAGACATATAGCCGCGGCTAACGCGAAACACCCATCCAAGTATTTACTGATTCTCCATGTATAAAGGTTATCCATTCTAATCAACACGGTTATACCATGGGCTTTAGATCCCGATATATTTTCTGAGAAGTTGAAGGGTGCGCTCCATCTGGCGCCGCTGGACCGGGGAGTGAGCGCGTTCATGGACAGTAAAGGATTTCCAGCGGAAACGATAGAAATTTTTGAGTGGAAGGAGGGTGTTTGTTTTTTTCGGCGGCTGAGCCCCCGGAAGGGTAATAAATGGAAGAGAACGAACAGCAAATCATGGCCAGGGATGCCCTGAATCTGCTCAGTTCCATCCGGGCAGCGCTGGTGAACGTACATCTCTATCCCCAGGGAAGCAATATCGTTAAAGAGTCCATTGGCAAAGCCTTGGCCGACCTTGAACAGGCCATGGAAAAGTGGGGTACCATCACGCTGGGGGAATCGGAAGGGAAGCTACTGGTCAACGACTATCGGTTGGAGGAGCGAGATCAGAATCGAACCGCGGTGGTCTCTTTTCTAAAGGATCTCTCCCTCTGGGACGTGCGCAGTCTCACTTTCAATCCCGGGCTCAGCGAAGAAGAATTCCGGGAGTTCGTAATTTCGTTCGGTCGGAAAATGGGCGAGGGCCCTTCCTCCAGGAGCCTGGTGGAGCTGCTAGAGGAGGCGGGGGTGAGCAATATCCAGGTGGACGAAAAGGTCTATGTTCCCTTGAGCAAGGGCGAGGATATCGAGGCGCTGCGTCGGGGCGCAGGAGGAATTGGCCAGGAGAAAGGCCCCATGGACTTGCTCAAGGACGAGATCTTCGTCCGTTATCTCCTGGGAAAGGTGCAGCTCGCGGAGGTGGGAGACGAAGGAGCCCGTTTCCTCCGCGACCCCAGGAATCTCGACCTGGCTTTCCAGGAGGTTTTGCGCAGCCTCGAACCTGGAGAGGGAATGATGGTAACCCTGGAAAAAGCTCATTTTATCCGGGAGACCATCGACCGCATGCATGAAGTGATCAATGGCATCCAGGAGGATGATGCCCGGGAGGCCCTTATCGACGAGATGGCCAGGATCATCTCTGCGTTGGAGCCCCAGATGCTGGCGGAGATGCTCACCGAGGAGAAGCCAGAGGCGGTGAAGAACCAGGAATTCCGGCGGGAGGTCTTGCGCTCCCTCGAGGACGAGAAGGTGATCCTTCTCACCGAGCAGGTAGTAAGCAAGTACAAGCGCCTGATAAGTGAACGCAACAAAATGTCAAAAGAGGAGTACCAGGAGCTCCTTACCATTCTCAATCAGTCGGTTGATGAGTTGTATAGCGAGGCTCCGGTGGAACTCCACCCCGAAATTACCCTCAGGTTAAGAGAGTCTGGTGTGCTGGAGTACCTGATCAGGAATCATCCACGTGCGGGAATGGAGCTGGATGTCTACGCCATTATCTCCGACCTTCGCTCATCCGGGGACTTACGGGTGCTAGAAGAGCGCTCCGACCTAGAGATTGCCTTTACAATAAGTAAATTATTTACCATGGGAGAGGACCTGCTGGCTGGCCGGATCATGCAGGTGTTGGTTAGGAATCTTTCCAGTGAGCGGTGGGGAAACCGCATGAAGTCACTGACCGTTCTAAACGAGCTCTACGGGTGCCTGCGGGAAACGGGCCAGCAGGATATCATTAACCAGGGAGCTGGCAAACTCCTTTCCTATTTGGAAAGCGAGGAGGACGAGCAGGCCCTGAGGTCCTGTGCTTGTCTTTTGGGCAATATCGCCAACGACCTCTTTACAAAGGGGAAAAAGAGGGAGTTCACGGATCTGGCGGGAAAGCTGCTTTCTCTGATGGATACGGGGGGGAGGCGCTATCAGGTATTGAAAGATACTTTTCTTGGCCTGCACAAGCGGGACGTGGGAAAGCCGCTGATAGAGGCGCTCTTTGGCGAGGACCAGGACGAGCGCCAGCTGGCTGCCAGAGTATTGGCCTTGATGGACCACGAGGCTGTCCTGCTCAACTTGGTATTGGCATTGAAAGAAGATAAACCCCGGCCTATCTCTCCTGAGCTGGCGGAATTGGTACGGTTGCTGGGCATTGAGGGAGTGAAAGCATTATCCGAGGAGCTGGAGAGGGACAACTTGGAGGAGGTTTACCGGCGAATCCTAGACCTACTGGATGCGGTGGGGGGAGTGGAAGCGGAGCTGGCGGTAAAGAGGGCGGCCACCAATCCCATTCCCACCCTGAGAGCTCACGCCCTGCGGATCCTCTCCAGAATCGGACGTGGCGACAGCTCGCTCATACCTCTCTACCTGGAGGCTCTGAAAGATCAGGAGCTGGAGGTGCGCCGGGCCGCCGCTCGTGGCCTGGGCACCATCAAGGATAAACGGGCGGAAGATACCTTGGTGGATATACTGCAGGGCAGGGGACCTCGGGGTAGAGAGGATCCTCGCGTGGAGGAGGCCGCCTGCCTCGCCCTCGCCCATCTTGAGTCGGAAAAAGCCGTACCTCTCTTTCTGGAGCTGATCCGCAGAAGGGGGCTGGGGGTGAGAAGGAGAGCAACTCATCCCGTGGTCAAGGCGGCCGCTTGCTATGGTCTTGCGCAGCTGGGAGGGGGAGAAGTGGTATCCCATATTCGAACCCTCCTCGAGGACGAAGACCCGATCGTGCGTAACGAAGCGGTTAAAGCCATGAGAACCCTGCGGCAGCGGGGGCTGCTCTAATGAAATTCCGGTATGTCCAGGCGGAAGCGATATTGTCCACAGGTGCTCAAGCGGACGGGCGGCATGTCCGGCGAAGGCGTTTTCATTCGTAAATTTTTCGTTATAGAAGTCTGTTAGGATGAATCCCAGGGCATATCCCAGTTTCATCCAGGCGGTTAATCTCCTCTTTGCTTTGTGGTGATTATTTGGAGCGATTGATTTCCCGTTCTAACCGGCGGCGTATTGAGCGGATAGCTATGACGACGGCCCTATTTCGCGCGGGGCAGAGAGGATCTGGAAAAGCTGGGACCGCTTATATTCAATAGAATGGATTTATTCCCACCATACCTCAATTAATGGCTCATTTTTCGTCTTGTCGCTATGCACATGTGTAAAATAAA
>FWPV01017026.1_pt1 | contig 10138 bp, 11 predicted proteins | sample 2228371 | NCBI WGS metagenome assembly FWPV01 (sample SAMEA103939776, study PRJEB20133) | metagenome
GCTTATCTATTATTTCTTCTACCTTCATCGCCTTCATGAAGCCGTCAAAAATTATAAGCCCTGCCCTTGCTGCTGCTTCATCTTCTGACTTCTCAATCCTATTGCATTCAAGTAAATTTCCTTTTTTCATTTCTTTAACCCCTTTCTTTGTTTTTTTAACCATTATGGCAATATTTTACATCATCACAAATCATTATACTTGAAGAAATTTTGCTATTTTAGAAGAATCTATGTCTATTACTGGGATTTATCTACATTTTCTTCAATAAGTTGAAAGATTTGAACCCTTCCATTTCCATAATCTGCTACATATATGAAAGAATTATTATCAACTTCAATCCCAATTGGCAGAATTAAGTTTCCTAAATCATTTCCATTTTGGGAAAAGGGCATTAAAAATTGGATTGATTTATTAAACATTTGAACATTACCAAAGGCGCCATCTACCACATATATTATTCCAAATTTATCTACTGCTATACCTTTAGGCCTTGTAAATTGTCCTGGGTGGACACCAATTGAACCGAAACTACCCAAAAAAATAAAATCCTTATCCATAATTTGTACCCTATGATTTCCCGTATCCACAATATAAACATTTCCTTCTGCATCTACATCACAAAAAGTTGGAAAATTAAACTGCCCCTCCTCTATTCCCCTTTCTCCAATTGTTTGTAATAGGCTTCCATCATAATTAAAACAAAAGATCTTATGAAGCTTTGAATCTGCAACATAAATTCTTTTATTATTTTTATCAATGCAAATACCAACAGGATTTTCAAAATTTCCATAAGCACCAATGAATTCCCCTTTTTTATCATATTTTATTAACTTTTTCTTTACATTATCTGTAACATAAATATTATCTTCTTCATCTACATCTATGGAATTAGGCCAGCCCAAAGCTCCCATTCCTCTTATTCCATAGATTTCAAATTTTTTATTTTTTTTATCATAAATATGGATACCTTTATTTTTTGAATCAACTATAAGAATTCTTCCTTGAGAATCTATTGCCACATCCATAGGCCTTTCAAGGGAAATTGTGGATTTTTTTGGATCAATTCCAAATAAAATTTCTTTTGCTCCCCTTTTGGGTTTTCCTTCAATATCTGCACTTGAATATAATACATCTACAAATCTTATCCTTGGAATTTCAGGGGGAAAGGGCCATAAAATCTTTACTTCTGTCTTTTTTTCTATCTCAATACTTTGGCAGGAATAAATCAATAAAATTAAAAATAAAAAAAATTTTTTCATAAAATTCCTCTATTTATTATGGCATAGTGTACATAATTGATTTTGATTTTCTTTATCAAACTGATATAAATTTTTTGATTTTCCTCCATGGGGATTGTGGCAGGAAAGACAATTTAGTTCCAATTTTCCCATTGGCATCTTTACACTTTTTGAATTTTTATAAATACCAGTTACAGGATGGAATACTGTTGGATGACCCCTATCTTTTTTATCATTTAATTTAATCTTTGGAAAATCTAAACTTAATTCTTTTTCCAAATTTGAAGTTTTTCCAAAGAGATGGCATTCAAGACAAAGTTCATTTCCAAAATTTTTTAAAAATTTTTCATTATCACTCCCATGTGCAAAATGGCATATCTGGCATCCTTTTAAAGAAATTATATTATGCTCATAGGGAAAATCAAAATTGTGGCAGGTTCCACAAACCTTTTTTGAAGATTCTTTAAGCAATGGTTTATTTTTTGAAATATGGGGAGTATGGCAGGTAAGACAACCTTCTTCTATGGCAGGGTGGGGAAATTTAAAGGATTTAAATTTTTCTTTTAAATCGTGGCATTCAAAACATAGTTCAGGTTCATTTTTTAAAACTTTTGTTCCCTTTGTATGGCAATTTTCACAATCTTGAAAAACCTCATGGACAGATGCTTTATTTAAAAGAAATTTTTTAGAACTTGAATGGGGATTGTGGCATATAGAGCAATTTATATCATCTAAGTTTTCAGTTCTGTGTTTATTTTTTAAATTTTCATCTTTTGTATGACAGTAAAAACAAAAGGAAGAAATGTTTTTATCAAAATACATTTCTTCAATAAGTAAATATTCCTTTAAAGAATAATGGCTTTTGTGACAGTTAAGACAGCCCTCTTCTAAGGGGGGGTGCAAATTTCCTTTTAAATCAATATTTTTATGGCATTTTAAACATAAATCTTTTTCCTTTTCTTTTAAAAGCCCCTTTTCTTTTGAAATATGGGGATCATGGCATTTTAGACACTCTAAATCTTTAAAGGGTTTATGGATAAAGGAACCCTTTGGAACTAAATCTAAACCTCCATGACAAGAAGAACATAGCTTATCTGGAGTTGTAATGAGTCTAATATTTCTTGTGACACTCTTTTTATGGCAACTTTCACAGGACTTTTCTTCAAAAGGCAAATGGGTAAAATTTCCCAAAAGTAACTTTTCTTTTTGGGAAAAATGGGGATTATGGCAGTTTTTACAATTTCCTCCTTCAATTGGCTGACCTTTATGGATTTTTTCCTTTAAATCTTTTAGTTCATGGCATTCAAAACATAAATTTGGTAATTCTTTTTTAAGCAAAGATTTTAAATTGGAACTATGAAAATTATGGCAATATCCACAATCTTCATATATTTGATGTACTGTCTTTTCTTCTTTATAATTTTTAAAATTGTTATGGCAATCAAAACAAATTAGAGGAGTTTCCTTTATTAAAAAAACATTTAATTTTTCTTCTTCCTTTTTAAATTTATGACAATTAAAACAACTTTCTTCTATGGGCTTATGGTTTTTCTTTCCAAAAATTGAACTATGGCAAGCATTACAATTACTCTTTTCTGCTTGGGGAAGGGTTGGGTGAATTTTCCCAAAAGAGTAAAAGGATAAGGATAAAAAAAAGTAAAAAATAATTATTTTCATAGTTATAAAAATTACAAATTAAGATTTTTATTTAAATATGATAGCATATTTTGCAAGGGAATATCCTTTTTTAATGTTAAAAAGGGTGGGTATTCTTCTCCTATTAATAATAAAGGTATTTTATTTGGTTTATTTTTTAAAAACAACTCAATTTCAAAGGGTTTTAAATTGTCAATTAAGATAGCATTATATTTGAAATTTTCTAATCTAATTTTGGCTTCACTAATTGTAAAAACATGGTCTAATTCTAAATCAACTTGGTTTTTTGCTATAAGCTCTTTTAAAGCCCAAGCAAAGTTTAAATCCCTACCAATTAATAAAATCTTTTGCACATAAAATTTTATGCAAATTTTATGCCACCTTTATAGTTTTTGGAAATTCCAAAGATACTTTTGTTCCATATCCTAATTTTGATTCAATTTTTATTTTCCCTCCAATTTCTTCCAAATTTCTTTTTACAATTGAAAGCCCTAAACCAGTTCCACCAATTTTTGTAGTAAAGAAGGGATTAAAGATTTTTTCCAAAACTTTTGGCTCAATTCCTGAACCATTATCCGTTATTTCAGCCCTAATTTTATCCCCCTTATCTTCAATTAAAAATTCAATTTTTCCATAATTTTCAATTGCATGCAGGGAATTTTGTAAGAGGTTTAAAAAAATTTGCTTTAAAATGTTTGGGTCCAAAAATACATCAAAATCATTCCCTTCAATCTTTAAGTTAAAGGTAGCTTCTTTTGACTTAATTGAAGGCAGAAATAAAAGATTTATATCCTCTATAAGTATTTTTAAATCAAAATTTTGGGGAGAAGGTTTTTGGGGCTTAGCGTACTCTAAAAGTTTTCTTAAAATTTCCAAAATTCTTTCCACTTCCTTTTTTATTTGATTTAAAATTTCTCTTTCCTTAGAATCTTCAGGATAATCCAAAAGGAGAATTTCTAAGGCAGAACTTATGCCTGCAAGGGGATTTTTAACTTCATGGGCAAGTCCTGAGGCAATTTCTCCAATACTTGCAAGTTGTTCTGCTCTTTCCATCTCTTTTTTATGAACTTTTTCTACCTCTCCCTTAGCAATTTTTAAATTTTCCAATAAACTGTTAAAATGGTTTATGAGCTTCCCAATTTCATCTTTTCTATTCGTTTTTATATAAAAATTTAAATCTCCTTCCTTTACCTTTTCCATACCTTTAAGAATTAAACTTATTGGATGTGTAATAAAAAAGTAATTAAACAAAACAATAACTATAAATATTATTCCAAATATTATGCTCGCCATTGTCACAACCTTTATCTTTGAGGTCTTCATCCATTCCATTGATTTATTTAAAGAGTATACTCCTTCAACCTTTCCATAACCATCAAAACCCTTTGAAAAATCCTTTAAGTCCAATTTGATACTTAAAAATATATCTTCAAAACCTTTTTCTTTTACCTCTCTTTCTTTATGAAATACCTTGTTACCATTTTTATCATAAAAATATATACCTATTAAACCTAATTTTTGATACAAATTTTTTGCAATAACCTCAATTTCCTTTTGTTTTTCAATTTCCAGTTTTAAGGACTCTTTAAAATTTTTTTCCAAATTTTTTTTTGATCTAAGACAAAAGTCCTCATAAAAACTTAAAAGAAAAAATAAAAGGATTGGAATACTTAAAATATGGATTAAAAGGAAAACATAAATTGCTTTAAAGTTAAGAAACTTTATAAATTTTTTTATCATTTTTCAGTTTGATTTCAAAATTTGGATTTTTTAAGATCTTTTTTCTAATAAAGGAGCTTTTCATCATCAATTTAAAAGATTTTAAAATATATTTATATCTAAAGCTATCCTTATTGCTTAAATTTTTAAACTTCCAAAGATAAAAGTCCTTATAACACTTTAAAATTTCCCTATTTAAATCATCTAAACTTAAATTTTTTGGCTCAATTATTGGTTCAATCAAATTATATTTTGAATAATCAAAAACTTTTACATATTCTTTCACATCCCCCCAGAGGTTTGAATAGGGCCAGGGGGTTATAAACAAAAAATGGGCAAAATCAGGGTTATAAAACTTTGCAAGTTCTACTGTTTTTCTAATACTTAAAATAGTTTCATTGGGAAATCCAATAATAAAAGAAGTTTCAGATATAATTTCATGCCTTTGAAGTAACCTTAAAGCTTCATATCCTATTTGTACCTTTGTCTCTTTTTTAATTAAATCCAAGGTTTCCTGTTCCCCTGCTTCTAAACCAAGATAAATATGGACAATCCCTGCTTTTTTATATAAGGGAATGAGGGCTTCATCCCTTAAGATGTCATCTGCTCTTGTCTCCATTAAAAGATATAAATCCTTAAACTTTAAAGAGATAACCCCCTTTAAAATTTCTTCCCACCTTTCCCTATCTTTTGTAGGATATTCATCTACAAATAATATAGTTCTTACCCCATAATCTTTATATAATTTTTTAATTTCTTCAATAACTTTTTTAGGTTCCCTCCCTCTCCAAGTTTTTTCCCAAAATTTTTGCTGGGAACAAAAGATACAATTATGGTTACATCCCCTTGAAGTAGAAATTGCCCCCAATCTACTATTCTCCAAAACATAATAAACATAATCTTCCCATTCTAAAATTTCAAACAACGGAGGAAATAACTCCAAATCTTCCAAAAAATTTCTTCTTTTGTTTACTATTATATTTCCATCCCTTTTATAAGCTAAACCCTTTACATCTTCAATACTTTTGTTTTCTTTCAAATTTTTTAATAATTCATATAAAGTTTCTTCCCCTTCTCCTAAGATTATAAAATCTATACAATTGTTTTCAGATAAAATCTCTTTGAACATAAAGGTAGGGTGGACACCACCTAAGACCACCTTTATCTTATCATTAATTTTTTTAGCAATATTGGCTATTTTAATATTATCCTTTAAAGTAGATGTAATTGAAGAAAGGCATAAAAAATCTGGCTTTAAATTTTTAATCATTTCTCCTATTGCTTTAAAACCCAAATTTTTTGACATGGCATCAAAAAGATAGGGGTCAAATCCTGCCTCCTTAGCAGGCCTTGACAGGTATGCAAAGTTTAGAGGCATCCAAGTTCCAGCAACTTCCACCACTCCACAATGGTAGGGAGCAGTTATAAATAAAACTTTCCTCATATAAATTTAAACAATTTTAATAAAACAATAATTTCTAATTCTTTATAACCCTTGGTTCTTTTATTGGTTTCCATCTGTAAGATATAAATTCTTTAATTAACTCTTCACTTGCCTTTCTCCTAATTTCTTTATAAGTGGGATTGGAAAGCCATTCTTCTATTGCATTTTCATCTTCCCAAACCATAAATACATGATAGGTAAAATCTTTTCCTATTACCTTTGAAGCTTGAAATTCCTTAAGCTTTGGAATGGAATTTACCTTTTCTAAAGCCCTTTTAAAGATTTCAAGAAAAATTTTTTCCTTTTCTTCATCTTTTAAAGTAATTGTAATTGAAATTCCTACCATAAAACCTCCTTATTTTTCATTAGATACCAAACCCTTCAAGTCATATCTTTTTATCCTATACCTTAATTTATCCCTTGAAATTTTTAAAATTCTTGCTGCCTTTGAAACATTTCCTTTTGTAGAGTTTAATGCATTTTTAATCATTTCTATTTCCATCTCTTGAAGGGATTGAAAGTTGTATGCCTTTACTTCTTCCTTCTTCAAAATGGGAATATTTAAATCCTTTGCATTTATTTGCTCACCTTTTTGTAAAATCATAGCTCTTTCTATAACATTTCTTAATTCTCTTATATTTCCATACCAATCATAATTTAAAAGTGCTTCTTTTGCATCCTTTGAAAACCCTAAAACTTTTTTTCTAAATTTCTTATTGTAAAATTCTAAATAGCATTCAGCTAAAGGAATTATTTCTTCCTTTCTTTCCCTTAAAGGAGGTAAGTTTATGGGAAAAAGCATTAAGCGATAATATAAATCTTCTCTAAAAAGTTTTTCTTCCATTTTTTTATATAAATCTTGATTTGTTGCAGCAATAAATCTTATATTAGAATAAATATCCCTTACTCCTCCAATCCTTCTAAAATATCCACTTTCTAAAACCCTTAAAAATTTTGATTGTAAATTTATTTTTAAATCACCAATTTCATCTAAGAATAAAGTCCCTCCATCTGCCAGCTCCAAAAGCCCTTTCTTTTGTTCCTTTGCATCTGTAAAGGCACCTTTTTCATGCCCAAATAACTCATTTTCCAAAAGTGTTTCTGGAACTGCAGCACAGTTTATTACCAAAAAAGGAAAATCTTTTCTTTGACTATGATTATGAATAAATCTTGCAATTACTTCTTTTCCTGTTCCCGATTCCCCCAAGATTGTAATTATCTTTGTATCAGATGTAGCTGCTGCATGAGCCAAATTTAAGATTTCTATCATTTTTTCCGATTTAATAATAAAACAACCTTCATCTTCATTTTTTTTAAATTCTAATTCTTCCAATCTTTTTTTTAATTTTAAATATTCCACTGCTTTTCTTAAGTAAACTAACAACTCTTCAATATCCATTGGCTTTTCCAAATAATCAAAACATCCTTTTTTTATTGCCTCAATTGCTTCCTTTATCTTTCCATGGGCAGTTAAAATTATTACAATTACATCGGAATAACTCCCCAAAACCCAATCCAATAGTTCATAACCATTTCCATCAGGCAAATTTACATCAAGCAAAATTATATTTGGTTCTTCATTTACAATAATCTCCTTTGCCTTTAATATCCTATCTGCTTCAAAGGCAAAAAACCCTTCTTTTTGCAGGGCTTTTACAATTGACAATCTTAAGAGTTTTTCATCTTCTACAATCAGCACCTTCATACTTAATTAATTATACCATTTTTTAATTCCTCAGAATAAAACTAAGGGGATATGGCAACGGCAATCAAAAATGAAATTTATAAGATAATTCAAAAAATTTTAAAAATGGTAGGGTTTAAATTTTTAAAAGCCCAATATTTCCCTTTATCGTTGAATCAATACAGTTATGCATTAACTATAAAATATACAACAATTTCCTTTTAAAATATAGCATATTAATAAGCTCTTTATTTCCTTTAGAAAAACATTTTCTGTCTCTATTTCTTCAATTTTTTTAATAAGTTGTTCCTTATCGTAATCAATTTTCTTTTTTAATATTTGCATTATTTCTATCAATTCCCTTATTTCTGATTTCTTTATAAAATTAAAATCAATTAATTCTTTATCCCCCATTATGCTTGTCTGTGTTATAGTTTCTACAAAATATCTTATAAGCACATTATACTGATACTTTTGGTTTTTTTCAATCTTAAGGGATTGGGCAAACTCAACCAATTTTTTTGTATCCCTTTGAAGTAAAAATATCTTAAGATATAAAGCATTTTTGTAAATTTCTCTTATAGTCTTTAAATTTCCAAAATAATCAATTTGAAAATTAACCCTAAAAAAATTGTTTTCTAAAAAATTAAATTTTTCTTGATCATACTTGCAGTTTTTTAGTTCTTCATAAAGCAATATATAATATTTATCAATTAGAGAATCTTCTTTAAGCTTTTCAAGGTCTGGTTTCTTGCTGAAATTAAAATATGAGGATAAAACACCACCGTTGTAGTATTTTATTTGATTCAAAAATGATTTTTCTTTAATATTAATTTGCACAAAATAATATACAAAACCTAATAAAAAAATAAAAATTGCTAAAAAAATAAATTTCTTATACATAATAAACCTCCTAATATAGCGAAGCACACCCTGCTTTGCAATCTTGATAGGTTCTTTGTGCAGCGGCATAGCATGCTGCTGTTCTAAGAGGACATCTACAAGCTTTAATAGATTCTGAATAATTTGAATAACAGCATGAGTAGCACTCATTTTGTGTATCTTTGCTAAAACAATCCTCAATGCGTATGATTCTAAAGCAATCTAATATTGATAGACCAAAAGGATCCCAATGGTTTAAAGGATCATTTAGCCCATAAAAGTATAAATTATCATAATATATTACCATATCCTTTTGCATAAATCTTCCTAAATATGAATTATAATACCTCATCCTATTAAACTGCAGACCTGTGTCAAAGTCAAATTCCCTGGGTAGCTTAAGTTTTTTTAAATTCATCATTTAATTTCAACCTTATTTCCCTTTATTTCATATCTAAAATTATACTTTTCAGCTATCGCCTCTAAAAAAGATTCCCAAGTTGTATCGACAATATCACAGTTAATTTTAATATTTTCTTTTTGCTTATCTAAAAATATGAATTCCATGTTTGTAAATTTAGAAAGATAAGGTACAATATCTTTTAAGGGAACATCTTTAAATTTAAAAGAAATGAATTCTTGATTCTGCTCTTCCTTTTTTATTGAAGGATTTGGAGTAAATAATTCAATATAATATTTGCCCTCCTTAAAAACCAACTTAATTTCTATACCCCTATTTAAAAGCATTTTTATTGGTTTATTCTTAAAATTTTCAAGTGAGTAAATTATTTGCCTTTCTTTTATAAGCTTTACTTCCAAACCTGAGACCTCTTCTAAAATTGATTTTATGTACTCAATTCCATAAATTCCATCTTCTATACTTATCTTTTTTTCTAAGATTGTTTTAAGATCTAAAGAAATTAGATTATCACACAATAAAATAAATAAAAAATTTAAAAGAATAACCTTCATATTTTCCTCCATTTAATTATTAATAACTACAGCATTTTTGGACAAACCATGCTTGAAAAGCTCCTTCACAAGTTTTCCAATAAGAAACGCAATAATTTCCCCAGTAGCATTCACAAAGACAATTTTTACCTCCAAAACAGCCTAATGTTACAGAAGAACCATCTGGACAAGCCATTCCTACTATACAATTTTTACCTGAACCAACTGGAATTGAAGTCATAAAATTAATATTTATGCTTGGCATTTTTTTTAAAGTAAATATTTTATATGCATTTATCTTAAGGTAATTATTATGAAAATTAATTAAATAAATTTTCAGATTATCTGGATTGAAAAAGGCATAATTTGTAAAATAAAAACCAATATCTAAATCATATATAAATTTTCTAAACATTAATTGATTTTTAAATACCAAACTATTTGAGAAAACTCCCCAAGGGTTGTATTCATAACTTTCATAATCATCAAAGGTTGAATTGGAGAAAAAGACTACATCGTTATAACCGTTGAGGAAATAAAAATAATCTTCTGCTCTACTGCTA
>FWPV01017027.1_pt1 | contig 10137 bp, 7 predicted proteins | sample 2228371 | NCBI WGS metagenome assembly FWPV01 (sample SAMEA103939776, study PRJEB20133) | metagenome
CGTCCTGCGAAGCGCCAAAGGCTGTCGTGGACACCCTTAAACACAAACATCCCGAACGATATGAGGAACTTGAGCGGTTGCTGGCGCGAACCGATGCGGTGATGACGGCGCCCGGTGGCCGAATGATGGATGGCTATGCTGTGCCGCGAAACCTCGCCGTATCGTTTGCAGCGATGGAGAAGGGCGTTCCGGTTGTCAATTTGCATCAAAGTTGCGGGCCGATCACGCCGCCATCGTGGAAAAACACGATTCGGGAGTGGGCATGCGGCAGTGAAGTTACTCTGATCAGGGAAATCAACAGTCTCCATTTTCTGCAATCGCTTGGGGTTCCGGAAGAGCGACTGTTCGAGACGAGGGATTTGCTCTTTGCAGAAGACACACTGAGCAACGCGATTCGTTCGCCGGCATTCAGCGTGGGACTGAACATTCGGTTCGGCGCGAATGGACACAGCGATCCGAAAATTGTTTTGCAGTTTGTGCGCGGTTTGCAGACACAGCGGCCCGGAGCGCGCATACTTCTCTATACGACTACGAATCCGATTCCTGTGGACTTTGCCCGCGAAGTGGAGGCGATTGGCACTGTGGTGCTGGCGGAAGTGGCCGAGTGGGCGTCCATTTATGATATTGTGGCTCGATGTGCGGTGCACATCAGTGACAGTTATCATGGGGTTATCTTCGCTTGTCAGATGGGACGCGCTGTTATTCCGCTGCAGCCCGATTTCGGCGCTTGGAAATTGGATGGCACCATCGCACCCCGGGGGGAACCGTGGCGTCCTTCACCTGGTCTGACCGATGAAGACTCGGTCCGCGTTCTCTTGGCGCGCATTGAGGAATTAGGCAGGAATCCCAGGCCGTATCGGCAGCGCGCGCGTGCAATGGCCATGTATGGTCATGAAATGGCTGAAAAAGGCTGGCGTCGAGTACTGGACGCGCTGAACGCATTGTAGGACGAGGATGGAATGGCTCATACATAATGTGAAAGAGGAAAAAACGGAGCACGGTTGGCGGGTATCGGCCGATGTAGCTGGAACGACCGTGTGGGTCGAATCAGAAAATCTGCCGCTGGCTCCGGCTGCCGAAGCGTTTGCGTCGCCTTTTGTCCTGGCGGCCATGTATCGGGGCTGCACGATCCGCGTCGAAGCACCCGTGAGTGCGGCCTGGTTAAGTCACATGGAGCAACTGGCGTATTACTACAGCCGGTCCTGGAATCTTCCTTTCCGTATGCCGCTGGTGTGCCCGAAAGTGCGCAAAGACAACGTTCCGGCGGCTGCGCGGGAACGAGCGCTTTTTTTCAGCGGCGGCGCGGACGCATTTTATTCGCTTATGACGTTCCCGCGGCGAATAGATGTGCTCCTCATGGTTCAGGGGTTCGACATTCCGCTGGACGACCATGTGCGAATGGATGGTTGCCGGGACATGCTGCAGGCTGTTTCGCGCGCGGTGGGCGCGCGCTGGGCGATTATGCGGACCAATCTGCATGCCCATCCGTGTTTGAAGGGCGTGCCGCCGTATGTTGGCACGCCGATATGGATGGCATCGCTGGGACACCTGGCCGGGGAAGTCGTCAGTGAATTCATTATGTCATCGTCGGTCAGTTTCGACACGCGCGATCCCAAAAAGGAAGAATGGCACGAAATTCCTCTGTTGAGCACCGAGCGGACGCGGTGGCTGTGGTATGGGTATCACGCCACGCGCTCGCAAAAACTGGTGACGCTGGCAAAACAGTATCCGATTGTGCGCGAATACCTGCGTGTGTGCTGGAAGAATCTGGCGCCGCGGGATAATTGCTCGGCATGCGAAAAGTGCGTTCGGAACATGAAGGTGTTGGAATCCGTCAATGAATTGCAGAACTTTGGCCGTGTCTTTGATTTATCTGTTCCTCTGGCGGAGCGAATCGAGGCCCTGCGGCTCCGGCGGGCATTCCTTTTTGTGATTTGGCGAAGGATCATTGCTTTGAACCTGCCGGACGATGTTAAAAAAGCGATTCGCCGGATGATGTGGAGATCAGCGTTGCTGTACTGCCTGAAGCCGCATCGGGGGACGTTTGGAAAGATTTAGAGTTCCGCTGAGAGATGTTGGCGACTTGCGATGCATCTTGGGCGTCGGTTGAGGGAAAAGTTGATTCGAGATTTGCTCATGCTCGACAGCCGAATCACCCAGTCTCTGTCTTCTTCTCCGCCCTCTGTGGTGAATGGTTGGATTTGAGTTACAGGTTGCAAGTTGCATGTTGGGATGCTGTAGCGCCGAACGGTGTTCGGCGATCGCGCCACAGATATGAGTTCCAAGTTACAGGTTGCAAGTTGCAGGTTCATGGCGGGAACCAGGAAGTATTCGAGATTCGAGGATTGGAAATTCGGTTATGTTCGCCAATCGAATTCTCCAATCATCCAATCTCAAATCAACTTGACCGTTTTTTATTGCGCGGTGTCGCAGAGTACCGATCGCGCCGTTCCGGCCTCAGATAGTCAATCGGGGATGATCTTCTTCTGCGGAGGGGGACGTTCGAAGTGGATTTGCCGCGCCTCGGGATCCAGGGTTATGCGAAAACGCGAGAGCAAACGTCTGCCGATGCGGGGATGTTGGAGCAGTCCCAAATCGTAAACCCCCGCATCCTCCATTTCGACGTTTCGGAACACCAGGTTTCCGATTTCGACCTGACGCACCTGGCCATCCACCACGTTGGTCCATGCCAGTTCAAAATCCCCGGCGGTGTCTATCAACAGGGGCGTTGCGCGCCCATTGATGGAGCCCGAGACCGCGACGGCACCGTTGATTTCGGCGAAAGGCACGCTGGCCAGCAGACGGTCCGATTCGGGCCGGAATGGAAACGTTGTCGAAAAGAAAACGCGTCGTGCCGGGTAATCGAATTGAACAAACCGAAACGACCGGATGAAATCCGTGCCCAGGATGACATCGGGAGACGGATTGTTCGCGTCGCGGCTCAGATTGCCGAAGGGACCGTTGGCGGCCCACGCGCAAAAAACGGCGTTTTCCACATGAAGATTATCCAGCCGGAGTTTAGGGACCACGCCGGCAAAACCCGGAATCTTTTACATGCGCCACCCGGAACCGGTAAGCCGGCGGGCCGAAGGGGACGCCGCGCATCGCGTGAAACGCGCGCGCGGTCATCCAACTGTGAGCGGATGTCGTGTCAAGCAGGGCGTAAAATTCGCGGCCCAGCCATGCGTCAATCCGGATGAGCGGCAGCGTGGCGTCGGTGCGGGCTTCAAACGACATCATCGCCAACTGTTCGGGATGCAGGCGGTTATTTCCCTTGAAAGAGGGGCCCTGATCGGAGCTGTACACCGTGATCCAGTAATTTCGCGGGTCGCGTGCGCGGGAGAAAAACAGGCGCAGTTCTTCGCGCCCCCAAGGCGCGGCGGTCGGGGGCGATGGAGGTGTCCTGCAGGCCGAAAACAGCAGCAGGGGCCCTGCTGCCACGCCCATGAGTTTCAAAAATCGGTTCATGTCTCGTCGCTTCCGTTCTGATTCGTCCCGCGTGGACAAACTTTCAAGAAGTTGCACGCGCGGCACACACGCGGATTGTCCGTAAAATCAAAGGCCGACTCATCGTCTGCCCGGTTATGTTCCGGATCGGTCAAGGGAAACAGCATTTCGTCGGCGGACTCACGGATGAAAGAGCGCGTTTCTTCAAGTTCCGATACAGTCGGCGCGCACTGTTCGATCCGTCCAAACGGCAGATACACGAACTGTACCATGACTTGTTCCGGCTGCAGATTCCATTTGTGGCAGGCCGCAAGCGCGTAACAGGCGGCTTGCAGGCGATGTTCTTCGGGGCGCTCTTTCTGGCCAGTTTTCCAATCGCAGACGACCATGGTTTCGGCGTCGCGATATGCGAGATCCGGGCGGACCAGTATGGGCAAGCCCTCTATTTCCAAGCGTTCAAATTTCTCGATTATGACCATATCCTGCCGCGGCATATTTTTGAGTTTCTCGAAAAGGGGGAGCGAAAAAAATGCGGTTACGCACGCCACGGCATAGTCGGCCAATTGCTTCCATTCGCTGTCTGCTACAGCTACGTCGTATTCATGCTCGAAAAAGCCGCGCGCGTTTAAGGGATTGTTCCGATACTCCTTGTTTCTCGAACCCTTGAACTGTGCGCGCATCCGGTTCAGCATTTTGGCAGAAACCTCTTCGGGCCGCGGCAATGGTTCAAGGGCTGTCATGGCTTTGAGCACCGAGCAGATTGCGTCATGCACATGTTCGCCGATCCAGGCATGGCGGGTTGTAAGCTTCTTCAGCATGTATAATTCGCGTGTGCGCGCATCCGCATCTTCCCACCATCCGCCCCGGGAACCGTAGTAATGATAATAATACTGGCGCGGACACTCCTGGAAGATTTTGTGCCGGGACAGCGACCACGCGAACTCGTTTTCCTGTTTCTTCATTACTTCGGAAGTATAGAGAGGCTGCCGCATTTTGACCAGATGTCCCTGCGGTCCATTAACATTCCCTGGGACCAGGGATATTCTATAAACGTTAGCTATTGATTTGGGATATACGGGTTTGATCCATGACAGGCGGCGTTTTGCGTTCGTTGGGATGCCGGATGGCCGTTGCCGTGGCGGCAGGCTGTCTGGCCGGGTGGCTTCTTCCGGCAGAAGCCGTACGGGTGCGAGTAGCATCGTGGAATGTGAAGTGGGGAGTGGGTACGCCGGGGTCGAACGAATACAACGCGGTCAAGAGCGTTTTGCTGCGGGTGCGGCCCGAAATCATTGGATTTGAAGAACTCAATGATGGCGACTATGCGAATTGGGTCGCTCTGGCGGCTGAGCTGAATTATCCTTACCTCGCCTACGGCACCGGTGGCCCCTACGCCGGTTCGCATCGGCTCGGCGTTCTCAGCAAGTATCCGATCATCGAGGCTGTTGAAGTCAAAGAACCGCCCGGCGCGAAGGAGTTTACGCGCTGGCCGTTGCGCGTTGCCGTTCAGGTGCCCGGCGCTCTCAACCCCCTGATTTTTTACGTCCTGCACAACAAAGCGAGTTCGGGGGCTGATAATCAGTTTCGACGCGGCATCGAGTGGCGTCGAACTGTCACCAATGCGTTACAGCGACTTCTGAACCAACCTCTGGACACGGAGTTTGTCGCCACGGGCGATTTCAATGACGATGTCACGTTCTACCAAGTCAGCTACTTTACGAATATTCCAAGCGGGGTGCCCTCGGATTACGTGCTGGGCAGCGATGTGGTGTTGCCAGTCAAGTATCGCCTTTATCCAACGGACAACGCGGGGGAAATCGGGTTTCAACAACTCGACATCTATCAGGAAGACACAACCGTTCCGAGTACTTACGAAACGGGGCCTCGCTTCGACTACTTCTATTTCAGCGAGGAAATCATGCGCAATCCGGCGGGCGCGCCGCGCGGTGAAATTTACAATTCCGCGCAGGATGACGGAACAGGAGGACTGCCCAAGTACGGTTCGCCTCTCCCGCCGGAAACCAGCACGAACGCATCGGATCATTATCTGATTTTTGCGGACATCAACATGATAGACGCGCTTCCGTGCGTCAATGCCATTCCCATTCTCAGCGAGATTGTGGATCACCCGACATCGCCGGGCGCGGCGTACATCGAGCTCCACAATGCGGGCACAGCTTCGCTGAGTCTTACAGGATACGCCGTAGTCATTTATTTCGATGGCGAAACGCCGTTGTCCATTCCGCTCAGCGGGACGCTGGCGGCCGGCGGGTGTTACGTGGTAGCGGGCAATACGTCGGCCTTTCAGACGGCATACGCCAAATTGCCGAATGTGGTGAATACCAATCTGTTACGCATAGACGGCAATGATGTCATTGCGCTGCGCAACCCGGACTCGATGGTGTACGACATTTATGGTGAAATCGGCGGGCCTGATAACAGCAACGATTTCAGCGTGGCCTGGGCTTATCGCAGCAGTGTGGTGTATCGTGTGACGGGCGTTACGGATCCTTCGGAAATCTGGCGATCCAACGAATGGCGCGTGGTTGCGAACATCAGCACGGCAACGCCCGGCGTTCACGCCGGCTGTGCGGCGGCAGAGATTTACTACATTGGTCCGTGGTTGATTCCCTCCGCCCCCAGCAATATGACGCCCATTTCCATCGGACTGCAGGTTCACGGGAACCTGCTCGCATCCAATATTTCGGCCGGGGCATATTATCGGTTGGATGGATTGGCGTGGGTCTCCAACGCCATGTATTACGCAGGCAACAATATGTGGACCAGCGCACCCAGCGTTGTCACCAATGCCCGCATGGGCGATACCATCTATTACTACGCAGTCATTCGCTATGAGGGGGTGGGGGTAACGGGAACTGTGGTTACCGCCACCAACGACTACACCTTCCCGGGTATGGGAGATGTCAGAAAGCCGCGGTTCAATGAGGTGCGTGCCAATGATGAAGGAACGGATGACGCCGAGTTCATTGAATTGATTGCGGCAGCCGGCACCGATTTGGCCGGGTATCGCATTGTCCATTACAACGGAGCTGATTCTGACGACGGGGGCCTTTGGGCTTTTACATTCTCGAGTTTCGTGGTCCCCGATGATGGTATCGTGGATACCAATGGCGTTCCGCTTGGTTTTGTGGTGATAGCTCATGGTACGGCAGCCGTGGCCAATGCCGACTTCTGGCTGCCCATTTCTTATGACCTCCAGAACGGGCCGGACGGGCTTATCCTTTACGATCCCAGTACGCAAATTGTGGATGCGGTTGCATGGGGCGGTCCTGGAGATTTGATCAGTGACGATCCTGGGACCGTGGCGACCAATATCAGCCCGCACAAAGGCCATTATCTGCATGTTACCGTCAACGACGACAGCGGCGACAATGGGGTGAGCGCACCCAATAATGTGTTCATGGATAGCGGGGCGGGCTGGAGTCTGCAATCCGCCACACCGGGAACCATTAACGTCGGACAAACGTCGGGAAGCATCGTGTTGTGGGATCGCGATAGCGACGGAGACGGCGTGCTCGACATGGATGACAATTGCCCCGGAACATTCAATCCCATTCAGTCTGATCTCGATCACGACGGCATCGGCGACGCGTGCGATGACGACATGGATGGGGATGGCTACCTGAACTGGCAGGACAACTGTCCCGCCATCAGCAACGCCACGCAAAGCGATATTGATTTCGATGGATTGGGCGACCCGTGCGATCCGGATATGGACGGCGACGGGATCGAGAACGACAGCGACAACTGCCCGGAGATATACAACCTTGGCCAGACCGATACCGACAATGACGGGCGCGGCGACCCCTGTGATGACGACGATGACGGCGATAGCGTGTCGGATGCGTCCGATAATTGTCCGCTGACGTATAATCCCAATCAGAGCGATATGGATAACGACGGCATCGGCGATGTGTGCGATTCAGATCGCGACGGCGACGGGATCCCCAACAGCCAGGACAATTGTCCGGATACGTACAATCCCGGCCAACAGGACAGCAACGGCGACGGCGTTGGCGATGCCTGCGCGTCGGATGGCGACAACGACGGGGTGGATGATCGTCTGGACAATTGTCCCACGACATATAATCCCGCTCAAACGGATGACGACCGTGACGGCGTTGGCGATGCTTGCGATACGTGCGTCGGCGTGGAAATCTGGACCAACAAGTTGTATACGACGTTCAGCAACGGGCTGCCGGCAGGATGGACGGTCATCGCCAACGCCGATTCGCGGGCCAAGTGGCGCTTCGATGATCCGCTGTTCCGCGGCAATCTGACGGGAGGTTCGGGTATCTTTGCCATAGCGGACAGCGAAGCCATAAACAGGACCATGGATACGGAGCTCCGCACGCCAACCATCAACTGTGCAAGCGCAACATATGTGGAATTGGAGTTTAAGACTGATTTTCGCTGGGATGCGGGCGGATTGGCTGAAAAGGCCGATGTTGACGTCAGTGTAAACGGTTCGGCAGGGCCGTGGTCCAACGTGTGGCGGCGAACCGGGAGCGATTATCGCGGCCCGGCCACGGTGCTGCTGAACATTACCGGCGCAGCGGCGGGCCGGACCAACGTGATGATTCGTTTCCGATACTACAACGCCCGCTTGGAGTACTACTGGCAGGTGGACGATGTGATTGTGCGCTGCAAGTACTGCAATCTGAACCAGGACAGCGACGGCGACGGCGTGCGCGATGTGGATGACAACTGCCCATTCGTCTACAACCCGACGCAGGCGGACATGGATGGCGACGGGATCGGGGATGCCTGCGATGCCGACCGCGACGGCGACGGGATTCCGGACGCGTGGGAGGGGCAGCGCGGCCTCAATTCGGCATCGAACGATGCGTGGAACGATCCGGACGGCGACGGGATGAACAACTATGGTGAATACATTGCCGACACCGATCCGTTTGCCGCAACGAGCGTGTTTTCCATTTTCAACCGGGAATTCGTGCTCAGCAACCGAATTGTCAGACTGGCCTTTCCCACTGCAACCAACCGGCGGTATGAAGTTTATTACAATGACAACCCGACAAATCCTGACATCGGCTGGTACCGGGGCAGCGGGCCGGCGTTCGTAGGCGCCCCGGGGAGCATGGTTTATCAGGATCTGTCGTACTCGACAAACAGCCAGGTAACTCAGCGCCTCTACCGGGTGCGGGTGATTCTGCCATAGGCTCCGCCCGTCAGGTCAGCCCCATAATCTTCAGCACCGCGGCCGTGTTCCTTAGGTCCGTCAAGACATGATCGGCGCCCGCCTTTCGCAATTCTTCCTCTGAGAACTTGCCGGTAGCCACGGCAATGCTGACGGCACTTATGCTCTTGGCGGCAACGATGTCATGCGGCGTATCGCCGATGAGATAACAGGCGCGGAGGTGCTGGTCGTCTTTCATGCGATTTTCGATGCGCCGAAGGGCAAGCCGCGCGATATCCGCGCGGTTGGCGTAATCGTCGCCGAACGCTCCCAACACAAAATGGTGATGAAGATTGAACTGCTGGAGCTTGATGCGGGCCGACTCCGCCACGTTGCCGGTGACCAGCCCGAGGATGACGTCGTTTCGGGCGGAGAGCGTTTGAAGCAATTCGGCAACGCCGGGATAGATAACGAGCTGAACTTCTTTCACAGTTTGTTCGAGTTCCCGCGGCATCTGGCGGAAGAACTTTTTGCGGTCGGCCTCCGAAAGCGTGACGCCGTGATGCCGGGCCACTTCCTCCAGCACGCCAAGGTCCGTATTTCCCGCAAAATTAATGTACGAAATCTCATCTTCCCAACCGAACACGGATTTTAGCGTTCTGACGAATGAGAGTCGGCCTGCGCCGCGCATATCCACCAAAGTTCCGTCAATGTCGAAAAGGACGGCCGTGATGTTCCTGCTCATCGTTTTGCTCCATTTCGGCGGCAGTCGCCATCTTGAAATTTCGTCGCCACTATATAGAATAGCATTCAAACTTGCAAAGCGCTGGAGAAGGCGCGGGAGGGTTGCTATGCCGACTTACGACTATCTTTGCCGCAAGTGCGGGCGCAAATTTTCGAAACACATGCTGATTTCTGAACACGAAAAGGCAAGAGTCACGTGCCCGAAATGCGGGTCTCGCAAGGTTGAGCAGCAGATATCCGCTTTTTTTGCGCAGACGTCCAAGAAAAGTTGACGGCATGCATGATTCATGACGGCGCCGGGGAGAAGGGGCCGGATCCTCTTGGCGATGAAGCGAGATATGCTGCTGTTTTCGTCGGGGGCGCACACCCCGGCGGGGGTTGTTGTCGCCGTTTATCCGGCGACGCCCGCGTTTGTTGCCTTCAATTTTTCAACCTCGGCAACCATCTGCTCGCAGTCCGGGCAGGTGCTCCGTCGCATCCCCACGGGGTAATGGCGAATGAAGTAGACGTCCACGTGCTCCCATCGCGCATCCGGCATTTTCACGCGATGGCAGTAGATGCACGTTTCAAGCAGTTTCCGGAGCAGGGCGCGTTGCTGCTCGTACGTGTAGCCGATGGCCACAACCGCCGCAGCCAACACACCGCCTGTTAACAGCGCTATGCGCACCGCGTTAAAAGGGCTTGTGGGCGCGTCGAAGGCCAGGGCTGGAACATTCCAGAACTCAATGCACCAGATAAAGCAGAGCAGAAAAAGAAAGGCCGCCGCCTGCCAGATGGCGATCCGGGAAAAT
>FWPV01017029.1_pt1 | contig 10136 bp, 7 predicted proteins | sample 2228371 | NCBI WGS metagenome assembly FWPV01 (sample SAMEA103939776, study PRJEB20133) | metagenome
GAACATATCCCCCAGAAATTGATTCTGCTGGTCGCCGTTCAAACGGATGTCTTGAAGCATCCGCACGATTTTTAGCAGAATCGCCGCGTTCTGGTAAAAGAGTTGTTCGTTGTGAACATCCAAAAAAGAGAAGTCATTGTTGGTGAAATACTTTTGCTGGCGGAAGTAATCTAGGATTTTTTCACGGGTTGCGTCAGGATCATTCCTGAAAAACTTGAAAGCGTCGCGGATGGTCTGATTGTCAATGTAAGTAACTTCTTCTTGTAGAAACTCTTGCATTCCATCGCGATACAACCGCTGCAAGCGGTCAATCAGTTCAAAATAGGTATCGAAGGCAATCCCGCGCCAATAGAAATGCAAATCGTTTGGGTTGTGCTTTTCGTCCACGATTTTGCAAAGGAATAGGTTGACCAGTTTATCGAAGGCATTTTCACGCCCCGATACGTTGTGTTGGCGCAGAATGGTGGCAAATTCATGGTACTTGGGCTGAATATCCGCTTCGGTGACGGTTTGCAGGTCGGCAATGGTAAACTTGGCTTTGCCGATTTGATACGGCTGAACATCTGGCTCGAAAATGCCGCGCGTGGCGTAATCGCTCTCGTATGTGTGTTTCCAGGCTTCGTACAGTTCTTTAGCGCTGTCAGCGTCGCGGAATGTGGGCGGATTTTCCGCCGCTTTGCGTTTTAGAATATCGTCATTATCGCGGACAGCGATAATGTGACTGGCGTATTTGAGCGCATCGTCTTCCAAACCCGAAGCGTAAAGGCAAAGGTACTGCGTGCTGCGCTCTTGATGGGCATACGTAAACATTTGTCCTTTGCCGTTCAGGGTGTCCTTCCAAGCGTTATTGAATTCATCCCCCCACGTCTTGCACTCGATGATGAGCAGCGCCTTACCGTCATTATCGCGTATGAGAATATCAGCGCGCCCGCCGCTTGCGCCGTGTCCCACTTGCCAGCGCGGTTCAAGTTCAATATGTTGAGGCTTGTATCCTTTCTCAAACAAGCGACACACGCACTCAAAGACAACAAAGTTTTCATTTGCTTTGAAATTGCACGTTTGCCGCTCGTTGATTTTTAAGCCTTTGTCTTCAGGATAAATTAATGCCTGCTTGTCAAAATCCACCCGCAAATAAGCGTCAATCACAGGAAAGTTTTTTGAAAACATGATTCCTGTCTGCGTGAAGCCAAGTTGGTTGAGCAGGACTCTGAAGTTTGCTGGATTAATCATTTGGTTTATTCTACCGCGTTATGTTCCCCTGACATGCTCCTAATGGCCTACGTTTCAGTAACGCGAACAGACCGAACTCCTGTGCGAAGGTCGGTAAATCGCCTGACCCTGCGAGCTGCCTCACGCTGCCGAGGCGATCCTGAACGATCCACCCGCACGGAGCGAGAAAAGCATCGATATTTTGTCTGGCGCGGGCTTCTGGTGTTACCATGTGTCCCCGGTTAAATACAGGTTAATTATAGGAATATTTTTTCCAGATGGCAATAGCAGCAGGTTGGTTTCATTTCAATCGTCATATTTGAAAGGATCATTTAAGTTCCCAAAAACATCCCCTATTCCCCCAACCTCTTCACCTCCCCGCCTTCCCGGCAGCCCAGCTCGAACACCAGCACCCGCTGATCGGTGCGCACCGCCAGGTACCGCCCATCCTCCGACCACTTGCTCTCCAGCGGCGCGCCGCTGCCCAAATCCAGCGGGTACTTGATCCCCTCCTCGATAGAACCGATCCAACCGACGTCGTCCTCGTCGCTGAAGAAGACGCTCAATCCGTCGGGCGAGACGTTCGGGTTCAGCCAATCGGGATTCAGCCCGAAACCCGCCGGCTGGTTCAAGTCCACCACCAGCGATCCGTCCTCGGCCTCGCGGATCTGCTCGCGGACGCGCAATTCGCTGCCCAGCACGCTCACCTCGACCAGGCTGCGGCAGTCCACCCCGCAGCCCTCGGAAATCAGCAGGCGGTTGCCGTCCAGCCACTCGACGATGCCCTTCGGGCTGGCGGTCGGGTCGCTGCCGCCGCCTTCCCCGAACAGATCGATCAGCGTCCGGTCGGCGGGCCGCCAGGCGTACACCGTGTAGCGGTCGTCGCTGGCCCGCAGGGCGGCGAAGGCCAGCCAGATCCCATCCGGCGACCAGGTCAGGTCCCCCGCCACGCGGACGTCGCTGGTGCTGAGCGCCTCGCCTTCGCCCAGCGGGGCGACCACCGCGTCGCCGACTGACCAGCCCCAGCTTCGCCCGACCGGCGCGACGAAGGCCAGCCAGTTCTCGCCCGGCTGCCAGGCGAGCAGGTTGCCCTGCGGCTGGAGCAGTTGGATCACCGCGCCCTCGGCGGCCAGGCAGGCGTCCGGCGGCTGGACGGTCAGGCCGTCCTCCGTAGAGGATTCCGGCAGGGGCGTGGCGGTCGCTTCTGCCGCTTCATCCACGGCTGCCAGGGGAGCGCAGCCGGCCAGAAGGAGAATCGACAGAAGCAGAGCCGTCCAGCGAGGTCTGCACGGCCGGGTCTTGCGGCAATCCATGGGTCGGCGTGAGGTTCTGGCGGTTGCCGTCATCGGTAAAGATGATGCTCGCAGATGATCCGGTAGACTCTTTCGGGCAGGTAGTAGCGGAACGGACCGCCCTCGGCCGCCCGCCGGCGCACCTGGCTGGAGGATATCTCTAACTGCGGCGCGTCGATGAACTCGACCTTGGCGCTCAGCCCGGGGATCTGCGTTTCCAGCCGGTCCAGGTTGATCCGCGCTCGCGGCCGGCGCAGCACGCCCAGGGACGCCACTTCCGCCAGCAGCGCCTGCGGATCGCGCCAGGCGGGCAGGTCGCGCAGCGAATCGCCGCCGATCAGGTAGACCAGCTCGGCGTCGGGGTGCTGCCTGGCCAGCAGCCGCACGGTTTCATAAGCGAAATGCGGGCCCGGGCGGTCGATTTCCACCCGCGAGAGCTCGAAGGCCGGGTTGTCCTCGATCGCCGCGCGGACCATCTCCAGGCGCAGCGCCAGCGGGGTGAGCGCCTGCCCGCGCTTGTGAGGCGGGTCGGGGGTCAGCACCCAGAGAACCTTGCTCAGGCCGAGCTGATCCAGCGCCTCGGACGCCAGGATCAGGTGGCCGATGTGGGGCGGGTCGAAACTGCCGCCGAAGATGCCCAGCCGTTCCGCGCTCAATCCTGCCACTCCAGCTCGTACGCGTCGCCGATGTAGACCGTGTCGCCGTTCTGGATGCCCATCCCGCGCAGGGCTTCCTCCACGCCCAGCCGCTCGATCAGACGCTGAAAGCGGCGCACCGAGCCCTCGAACTCCCAGTAGGTCATTGCCGCCGCCCGCTCGATCGCCGCGCCGCGCACCCGGTAACCGCCGTCGTCCGTGCGGCTGATTTCGAAGGCGCGCGGATCTTCCGCCGGGCGGTAGACCGGGATTTCCTCGCGGGCCGGCGGATCGGGCGCGCTCTGCAGCCGCTCGACGCACTTCCACAGGACGCCATCCAATCCCTGCCGGGCCAGCGCGGAAACCGCCAACGGTTCCCCGACGCCCTTCTTTTGTAATTCTGCCTTGATCTCAGGCCAGCGCTGCTGAACTTCCGGCAGATCGAACTTGTTTAAAGCCACAATCATCGGTTTCCTGCCCAGCTCCGGATCGAACAGGGCCAGCTCGGTGTTGATCTGACTGTAATCCAGGAGCGGGTCGGCGGACAGCCCGTCCAGCAGATGGATCAGCACCCGGGTGCGCTGGATGTGGCGCAGGAAGGCGTCGCCCAGGCCGACTCCCTGGTGAGCGCCCTCGATCAGCCCGGGGATGTCGGCCAGGACCAGGCTGTGCTCGGCGTCGAGATCGGCCACGCCGAGGTTCGGCTCGAGGGTGGTGAAGGGATAATCGGCGATTTTAGGCCGGGCGTTGGTCACCGCCGCCAGGAAACTGGATTTGCCGGCGTTGGGCGCGCCGACGATGCCGACGTCGGCGATCAGGCGCAGCTCCAGGCGCAGCCTGCGCTCCTCGCCAGGCTCGCCCTTCTCGGCGGTGCGCGGCGCCTGGTTGCGCGGCGTGGCAAAGCGGGCGTTGCCGCGTCCTCCGCGCCCGCCCTTGCAAACCACCAGGCGCTGCCCGGCCTCGACCAGGTCGCCGAGCATCTCGCCCGTATCCGCGTCGTAGAGGATCGTCCCGGGCGGCACGTGGACGACCAGATCCTCGGCGGATTTTCCGGTCATGTTGTTGACCCCGCCCCTGGCACCGTCTTCAGCGATGAATTTCTGCCTGTAGCGGAAGCTGGTCAGGGTGTTGAGCGTCGCCAGCACCTCGAAGACCACGTCGCCGCCGCGCCCGCCGTCGCCGCCGTCCGGTCCGCCGCGGTTGACGTACTTCTCGCGGTGGAAGTGGACGAACCCATCCCCGCCCTTGCCTGAGCGCACGTAGATTTCAGCTTCGTCGATGAACATGATCTATCCAGCATCCAGCAAATTTCAGCCAGGAAACTGTCATTATTATAAAACCACTTGGGACAGAACAAGACCCCAAAGGTCTTTGAGACCTTCGGGGTCTTGACTTCATATCTATACGCAACTACTTGCCGAATTTCGCCTTCAATACCTCCGCCAGGGTCGGCTGGCCGATCTCCTGCAGCTCGTAGCGGACCCGCTGCATCGGCTTGCGCACCTTGATCACCCGGTTCAGGTCGATCGGCGTCGCCGAGACAACCAGGTCAACCGGCGCGTTCTCGATGGTCTGCTCAAGGTCGCGCATCTGCTCCTCGCCGTAGCCCATCGCCGGCAGGATCGGGCCGGTGTTGGGATATTTCTCGTAGGTGGTCATGATCGAACCGACCGCGTACGGGCGCGGATCGACGATCTCCGCCGCGCCGAAGCGGCGAGCCGCGACCCAGCCAGCCCCATAGCTCATCTCGCCGTGAGTCAGGGTGGGTCCGTCCTCGATCACCAGAACCCGCTTGCCGCGGATCGCCCCCGGGTCGCCGACGAACAGCGGCGACGCCCCTTCGATCACAACCGCGTCTGGATTGAGGGCGTGGATGCTCTCGCGCACGGCAATCACGTGATCCGGCTCAGCGGTGTCGACCTTGTTGATCACGAAGACATCCGCGTGGCGCACGTTGGTTTCGCCGGGGTGGTAGCGCACCTCGTGACCGGCGCGGTGCGGGTCCACGACTACAATCGAAAGGTCTTCCTTGTAAAACGAGAAATCGTTGTTCCCGCCGTCCCAGAGGATGATATCCACTTCCTCTTCAGCCTGGCGCAAGATTTTCTCGTAATCCACGCCGGCGTAGACGATCACCCCGTTGTCGAGATGCGGCTCGTATTCCTCGCGCTCCTCGATCGTGCAATTGTGCTTATCCAGGTCGCTGTAATCGGCGAAGCGCTGCACCGCCTGCTTGACCAGGTCGCCGTAAGGCATGGGATGGCGGATCGCCGCGACCCTGAAGCCCATTTCGCGCAGGATCAGCGAGACCCGCCGGGTGGTCTGGCTTTTCCCGGAGCCGGTGCGCACGGCGCAGACCGAAACAACCGGCTTGGTAGATTTCAATTGGGTTGTGTTCAACCCCATCAGGCGGAAATCCGCGCCGGCCGCCAGAACCTGCGAGGCCTTGTGCATGACCGTTTCATGGGAAACGTCGCTGTAGGCGAAAACGACCTGATCGACCTGCTTTTCTTTGATCAACCCGGTTAATTCGCTCTCGGGGTAGATCGGAATGCCATCCGGGTAAAGCGCCCCGGCCAGCTGGGCTGGATAGAGCCGCCCCTCGATGTTGGGAATCTGGGTGGCGGTGAACGCCACGACCTGGTAGTCCGGATTGTCGCGGAAGAAGACGTTGAAGTTATGGAAGTCGCGTCCCGCGGCGCCCATGATCAGGGTTCGAATGGTCATAGAATGGTTCTCCTTTGCATGTGAAATTTGAATGGTCTCTTTTCACATCGCTTGTGGGGCTGTGATGCCCAGCAAAGCCAGGCTGGTGGCGAGAGCCTGGCGAGTTGCCGCTACCAGCCGCAGCCGGAAGCTGCGCTGCGGTTCTGCCGCCTGCAAAACGGGGCATTGGGTGTAGAAATCGTTGAACGCCCTGGCCAGCTCATAAGCGTACGAAGCGATCAGCAGCGGGCGCAGTTCGGCCGCGGCTCGCTCGACCTCGTTGGGCAGGCGGGCGATCAGGTCCACCAGCTCGACCTCCTGCGGGGTCAGGTCCAGTTCTCCCCCCAGGGAAAATGAGGCCGGCAGCTCGGCGTTATGTTTGCGCAGGATGCTCCCGGCGCGCACGTAGGAATATTGAATGTACGGGGCGGCCTGCCCGTTGAAGTCCAGGGCAGTCTCCCAATCGAACGTAACCATTTTGGTGTTCTCGCGGGCCAACATCGGGTACTTGATCGCCCCAATGCCGACCGCTCTGGCGATCGCGAACTTCTGCTCGTCGTTCAGGTCGGGATTCTTCTCCTGGACCACCTGCAGCGCGCGGTCCGTGGCTTCGCGGATTAAATCCTCAAGCAGCACCACGGTTCCCTCGCGGGAGGCCATCACCACGTTCCCCGGCAGGCTGACCAGCTCGTAGGGGACGTGCTGGCAGCGCCCCGCCCAGGGGTATCCCATAATTTCGAGCGTTTTAAAGACCTGCTGGAAATGCAGCGACTGGCGAACATCCACCACGTATAACGAACGGGCCAGTTCGGGGTAATCGCTGAATTTCTGGATCGCCAGCGCCAGATCTTCGGTCGCATAGAGCGCGGTGCCGTCCGAGCGCAGGACGACCATCACCCGGTATTTTTCGTTTTTCAGACCGAGGATTTCGTCGATTTTAACCACGACTGCGCCTTCCGGGCGCTCATCGCTGGCAATGCCGCGCTCGATCAGCTCCAGGGCGATCTTCTTCCCGGGCTGTTCCGCCTGGCTCTGAAAATAATAGCGGTCAAAGCGGATATCCAGCTGCGCGTAGATCTGGTTGAAACCGTCCAGCGACCACTGGCGGGTTTCCTCCCACAGGCTGACGATCTCAGGGTCGCGCTGATCCCAGCGCGAGTAGATCTCCCGCACTTCGCTCTCGAACTCCGGGTTCTCATCCAGACGGCGGACAGCCTCTGCGTAGATCTGGCCCATCCAGCGGGTGATGTCCGTTTCGGGCTTCTCGCCGGCGTGGTATTTTCGGTAACACCACAGCCATTTGACCACGTGCAGGCCGATGTCGCCGGGATAATTGGCGCGGATCACCTCGCAGCCGCTGAATTCAAGGATGCGCGCCAGCGTATCGCCGAGGATGGCGCTGCGCAAGTGCCCGACATGCATGGCCTTATGGGTGTTCGGCTGAGAGAATTCAACCATGACCTGCTCGCCGCGCGGCTTGCCCCGCCCGAACCTTTCTCCCTCCTCCAGGACAGCATCGATCACCCGGCGGGCGTAGACGGACTGCGAGAAGTAAAGGTTTAAATAACCGTTGACCGCTTCGACCTTCTCGAAACCCTGCGGAGTGCCGAGATGGTCGGCGACAGCCAGCGCGATTTCCTTGGCGCGCTGATGGACGTTGAGATGCCTGCCCTGGCGCACCTCCAGGGCGGCCAGCTGGAAGAACGAAGTCGAAATTCCCCAATGCCCGCTGAACGGGATCCATTTCCACTGGAAATCCACTTCCGGCAGGCCGACCGCTTTACAGAAGGCGCGGATTTGGGTTTCGATGGAGGATTGTTCGGCTTCGAACATGACTTTCCCTGAATTTAAGGAATATCGAGTTACCGGGTCTGATCGACGGCTGGCTGGATTATAACATAGCGCCTGATCCTTCCTCGCGAGGCTGCCCTGTTACGAAAGGAAAAGCGGGAGAGTCGACTCCCGCTGCCAGAAACGTTCAATTCACCCGATTAATCCGGGTCGGATAGAATTATTTCTCCAAATTTGCCAGGCGCTTCATCAGGCGGCTCTTGCGGCGGGCGGCGTTATTCTTGTGAATAATGCCCTTCTCGGCTGCCTTATCGAGCGCCTTCACAGCGGTCAGAACGGCCTCGCGCGATTCCTGCGCCTCTCCGCTGGCGATGGCCAGTCGGGCTTTGGAAACAGCCTTACGGGCAGCGCCGCGGAAAAAGCGGTTGCGCAGGCGGCGTTTTTCGTTCTGTCGGTTGCGCTTCATTTGCGACTTGATGTTTGCCAATGTACTTCCTCCAAGCTAACGGACGATCGAAGAATATCGAACCGCTATTCTACCCGAACATCTGCGATTTGTAAAGTGGCAGGGACTCTCACGGTCAGCCGCCAGTGCCGGGCAGCGCCAGGGTGACAGCGCAGGCTCCGGCCGCCCCGATTAGCTCTACCCAAACACCGCAACAGCGGCATGGAAGCGCGCAACAGCCTGGGGCTACAAGATCTGAACGCCGTGGGTGGAAATTTCCATCGCCCAGGTACGGGTTTCCAACCCGGCCGCTGCGAAGGCTGCCCGCATGGCGTAGGTGATCGCCTCGTCTTCCTCTCCCGGGAAGGCGATGACCGCCGGGCCTGCGCCGGAGAGCGCCGCTGGAACACCGCGCTGCCAGGCGTGCTGCAGCGCATCCCGCGCGCCGGGGATGAGCGGTAGACGGTAGGGCTGATGCAGGCGGTCAACCATCGCCTGGTAGAGCAGCTTACGGTCGCCGCTGCGCAGCGCTTCGACCACCAGGGCTGTCCGCCCGATATTTGCTACCACATCTACCAGCGCCACCAGGCGAGGCAGCGCCGCCCGCGCCGTAAGAGTAGGGAGACGAAATTCCGGCAGCACAATCCGGGCTGACAGCGGCTGGACGGGCACAGCCCGGGCTGTCAGCCTTTCATCCTCCATCGCGATGATCACCAGCCCGCCGTAGAACGCCGCCGCGGTATTATCCGGGTGCCCTTCTAGGCCGACGGCTATGCGAATCATGTCTTCCGTCCTCAGACCCAACTCCAGCAGCGCATTGGCAGCTGTCACCCCGCTGACCACTGCTGCCGCCGACGAGCCCAGCCCCGATCCGAGCGGGATGGCGTTTTCGCAGTCCAGTTCCAATCCCTCGGGCGTTTGTCTGCCCGCTTCGCGGCAGGCGCGCTGAAACGCCTGCACAATCAGGTTGGATTCGTTATCCGCAAGGACGCCTGCGCCCTCCCCCACCGCGCTTACCTGCACGCTCCTGCCGCGCAGGCGAAAGGTCGTCCTGTTCCACAAATCCAGCGCCAATCCCAGGCAGTCGAAGCCCGGGCCCAGATTGGCTGTGGTCGCCGGTACGCGGATCGTTACTTCCTCCATAGTCAATCCCCCAGAATCGCTTCTTCCAAAGCACGTAGATCGACGGGCAGCACCTTAGGGGCTTTGAACGCCCTGACGACAATGTCCGGATCTTTCAGTCCGTGACCGGTGCAAACCGCCGCTACCCGCTGCCCGCGCACTGCCATCTTTCCTTCCGTGAGCTGGCGGGCCAGCCCGGCGAGCCCGGCCGCCGAAGCCGGCTCGACCCAATCCCCTTCGCTTGCCAGCCGGCGCTGCATCCGCAGGATTTCATCGTCACTGACCGCAATGATCCGCCCGCCGGATTCCTCAGCCGCCTGCAGAGCCTGCTCGCCGCGAGCCGGCCGGCCGATTCGAATTGCAGTCGCAACGGTTTCAGGCTTCTCCACCGGGCGGCCAATCACCAGCGGCGCCGAGCCCTCAGCCTGCACGCCGAGAATCCTTGGCAGGCCGGTTCCCTTCGCCGCGTCGTATTGACGGAACCCCATCCAGTAGGAAGTGATGTTGCCTGCATTGCCGACCGGCAGGCAGAGCCAGTCCGGCGCGCTGCCGAGCACATCGCAGATCTCGAAGGCAGCGGTCTTTTGCCCCTCAAGCCGGTAGGGATTGAGCGAATTTACCAGAGCGATCGGCGTGCGCTGGCTGATCTCAACCACCAGCTGGAGCGCATCATCAAATGAGCCCTCAATCTGGATCACCTCCGCGCCGTAGGCGATCGCCCCGGCCAGCTTCCCGGCAGCCACCTTGCCTTCCGGGATGATTACGATCGCCCGCCGCCCCGAGCGGGCCGCGTATGCCGCAGCTGAAGCCGCGGTGTTGCCAGTTGAGGCGCAGATCACCGCCTTTACGTCCCTGCCAAGCGCCTCGCTGATCGCCACGGTCATGCCGCGGTCCTTGAACGAACCGGTCGGATTCAGCCCTTCAAACTTGACCCAC
>FWPV01013742.1_pt1 | contig 10134 bp, 8 predicted proteins | sample 2228371 | NCBI WGS metagenome assembly FWPV01 (sample SAMEA103939776, study PRJEB20133) | metagenome
CAACAGCATGGCCGCAGAAGCGGCGATGTTGCCGCAGCCATGGTCGCCGGCGCAGCGATGGGGTCATTGGGCCGGACAGACGAGCGAGCCCCGAACTCAACCCGATACCATCGGCGCGGAATTCTCTTTGACCGCTGACGACGCGCACCAGGCGTTGCAGGCGTGGATGGCTCGATATCGTCGTAATGTCCCACAGGGGAACGCGGAGGTGTCGGATTTCCTGCCGCAAAGCGAAGATGGCGCTGGTTTGGCGGAGGTGGCCGTTTTTACCGAGGCGGAGCCGGTGACATCGAACCTGGTGACGCCATTCGGGTTCCTGGAGGAAAAACCCGCTGCTGCTGCGGCGCAGACAGCAGGGGAAAAGCCGACGGGTACTGAGCGAGCCGGAGAACAACAACAGGCCATGCCGCGACAATCTCCCGTTTCCGGGAGCGACTCCCGCTATTCGCTCGTGGAAGCCAACGAGCAAATGCGTCGCTTGCGTCGGCATATCGTGCAACGCTACGGCGTGGAACCGCGCACCTTGCTGTCTTGGTTCAAGACCATCGAGTTCGAAGCGCAGCGCTATGGCGTCGATCCTTTGCTGGTGGTGGCGATCATGGCAGTCGAATCCAAGTTCGATCCGCAAGCGCAAAGCCGCATGGGGGCGCTCGGTTTGATGCAGGTGATACCGAAATGGCATCTGGACAAGATCGACGCCCGGGTCGCTGGAGATCCTGAGCCGGACCATCTTTTCGATCCGCGGGTCAACATCGGCGTGGGAATCGAGGTGTTGGCCGAAGGTTTGCGCCGCTATCGTGGCGACGTCGCGCGGGCACTGCAGTATTACAACGGTAGCCTCAACGATCCCAAGCAACGTTACGCCCGACGGGTGCTGTCGCACTATCGGCAATTCGCCCAGGTGGCCGGCGTTCCTCACACCCCGCAACTTGCGCAGCGCCGCAGTGCTGGCGCAGCAAGCCAAGGGGGATAAATAATGGCGACTTGGGTAGGCGCAGTGGCTGACGTGCGCTTCGTCCTAGCGGCCATGTCCGTCGGCTGTCCGCCTGGCTAGATGGATAAATCGTCAGCCCGCGAGTTCACTAGCCAGAAGAAGACACAAACGGCATTGTCCTTTGGCGCTTCAAGCGCTGGGCGATGCTTGTCGGATGGCAGAAGAGGATGCCTTCAATGAGTCGGCGTGCTCACCGCCGAGGCTTTCATCCTCATTCGTTGCCGGAAATACCACCACGTGGCGCACATCCAGCGCCACGCCCACGTGCATGCCAACGCGTAACGGCTCGTGGCTGGGGTGATCCAAAAGTACCATTGTGTTATCGGGCAAAGACAAGCGGTAGCGGATCATCGAGCCGCGAAAGCGCGCTTCCACAATCCGGGCGATGAGCTCGCTGTTTTCATCCAACACCACGTCATCGGGCCGCAGCAGCACCTCGACGCGGCTGCCGGGCGCGAGACAAGTGGCGCAACGGCACTGCAGCTCGCCGAAAATCGTACTGACGGTACAACCGGCGTACATTTGGCCGCGCACGAACGCGCCTTCGCCGACGAACTCGGCCACAAAGCGCGATTTAGGTTCGTGATAGACGGCATAAGGCGTATCCCATTGCGCCAGCTGCCCGTCATGCAGCACCCCCACCCGGTCGGCAATGGCCAATGCCTCGGCCTGGTCGTGCGTGACCATCAGCGCGGTGATTCCCTCATGCTTGAGGATCGCGCGCACTTCTTGCGCCAGATATTCGCGCAATCCGGCATCGAGGCTGGAGAACGGCTCGTCCATCAGGAGCAGCCGCGGTTTCGGCGCCAGCGCCCGCGCTAAGGCTACGCGTTGCTGTTGCCCGCCAGAAAGTTCGTGTGGGTACGCGCAAGCCGCGTGCGTCAAGCCCACCAGTTCGAGCAATTCGGCCACCCTTGTGTCGCGTCCGGCTTTGTCTAGCGCCTGCAGGCCGAACGCGACGTTTTGCGCCACGGTCAGATGCGGAAAGAGTGCATGATCCTGAAACACCATCCCCACGCGCCGCCGATGCGCCGGCACCCAGCGCGTGGCATCCGCCACCACTGCTCCCGCCAGGCGAATCGTTCCAGAAGCTGGTGCGATGAACCCCGCGATCAGCCGCAACACCGTGGTTTTGCCGCTGCCGCTTGGCCCCAGCAGGCAACCGATCTCCCCGGCTTCTAGGCTCAGGGTGCAGTCGGTCAAAAGCGGCACCTCGCCGTAGCGGTAGGCGACTTTTTCACAGGACAACATCACGGTTTTCCTTAGCGCGAACGAGAATGAGCACGGGGATGATACCCACTAAGGCCAAAGTCAGTGCCGGCAGCGCCGCTTCGTGCCAGCGACCGTCCGAGGTGAGCTCGAAAATGCGCGTGGCGAGCGTATCCCAGCCAAACGGCCGGGTCATCAGGGTGATCGGCAGCTCCTTCATGATGTCGATGCTCGTAAACGCGGCGGCGGTGATCAGCCCAGCGCGCAGCAGCGGCCAATGGAGCTGTCGTAGCCGTCGGGTGGCGCTGGCCCCCAGGGTGATTGCCGCCTCATCCAGCGTGGGGGTGATGCGCTGCGCGGCCGCAGCGATGGGGCCGTGCGCGACGGCGAGAAAGCGGATTGCGTAGGCCACGAGCATCGCGACCATCGTTCCCCCCAGAAATGGTGCAGAAGTCAAACCCCAGGCGATCGCGGCGCGATCCAACGTGGTGACGAGGTAGAGGATCCCCACCGCCAGTACCGCGCCGGGAAGCGCGTAGCCCAGCGTGGCGAAGCGCGCCGCCACGGCCATCGCCGGGGACGGGTTGAGGCGCTGCGCGTAGGTCAGCGCCAGCGCCATCACCGCAGTGACTGCGGCGCCTGACAAGCCCAATAACAGGGAATGCCAGGCGAACTCCCAATAGCGGGCGCTGAGTAGATCGCGTGCGTACTGCCATGTCCATGAAGCCAGTTGCCATATCGGCAGCGCGAAGGCCAGCGCGAACACCGCGGCGCACGCGGCAAAGGCAAACCATCCGGCTACGCCACAGAGCGCTTGGGGTTGAAGTTCCGGGCTGCGCAGCATCGACAACGTGCCAAAGCGTGCCCGGCGGCGGCTGCTTTGTTCCAGCCACAACGCCACGAACGCCAACAGTACCAGCAGCGACGCCAGTTGCAGTGCCGTAGGCAGCGAAAACCAGCCATACCAGGCTTTGTAGATGCCGGTGGTAAACGTATCGACTCCCAGAAGCGCCACCACGCCGAAGTCAGCGAGCGTTTCCATCATCACCAGCGCCGTGCCTGCCGCCAACCACGGGCGCGCCAGCGGCAACACCACGCGCCAAAAGGCTTGGGCGGGCGAAAAGCCCAGCGTTTGTCCCACTTCCAGCGCCCGTTGCCCTAGACCCATAAACGCCGCGCGCGCCGTCAAAAACACGTAAGGAAACAGCGCCAGCGTCAATACCCCCGCCGCGCCATAAAAACTTCTTATCTCAAGCGGCAACGGTTGGCCGAACACCGAGCGCCATGTGCTGGCGACGGGTCCGGCGAAATCCAGCCAGGAAGCAAAGACGAAGGCGAGTACATAGCCAGGAAGGGCCAGCGGCATGACCAGCGCCCAGGAAAAAAAACGCGCGCCGGGAAAACGATACGCCGTCACCAGCCACGCCAGCGACGAACCCAAAAAGAGCGCCGCGGCACCGACCACCAAAACGAGCGCCAGCGTGTTACTGAGGTAAGACGCGAGGTTGTAGCGCCACAGATGCTGCCACAAAGATGGGTCGATTTGCTGGAACGACAGGGCGATCGCCGCCAGCGGTGCCGCCACCAGCGCCACCGGAATGGCCGCTACCGCCCAGGTTCCCCACGGCTTCAGGGTGACGAGTTTTCTCCCCACCGAAACGATTGCCTGATTAGCGCCAGCCGACGCGATCCATCAATTCTACCGCTTCACGCTGCCGTTCGCCGGCTTTGGACAGCGGTGTGGTGCTGGCTTTGAATTCCCCCCAACGGGCCACGATGGGGCTCAACGGTGTGCCGGGCACGACCGGGAACTCGTGATTGACCGCGGCAAAGGGTTCCTGTGCCGCAGGGGTGGTCAGCCACTCGATGAACCGTTTGGCTTCTTCGGGATGCTTGGCGTGCTTGACCATGCCTACGCCAGAGACGTTGACATGCGCGCCGCGATCTGCCTGGTTCGGCCACACCACGCGCACCGGAAACTCGGGGTTTTTGGCGATCAGTCGCCCCAGGTAATAGGTGTTGGCAATTCCCACGTCACACTGCCCGGCGGCGATCGCTTCCAACACCGCCGTGTCGTTGGGGTGCGGCGGCGCGGCGAGGTTGGCCACCCAACCGCGCAGCACCTCTTCCGTGCGCTGTGGGCCGAGCTCTGCGAGCATCATCGCCACCAACGACTGGTTATAGACGTTCTTGCTCGTGCGCAGGCACAGCCGCCCTTTCCATTTCGGGTCGGCAAGGTCTTCATAACGCTGGATCTCGTTGGCGCCGACCTTGGTGGCGTGGCGCATGATCGGCCGGGCGCGCAGGCTGACGCCAAACCAGTGCCCCTCTTCGTCGCGCAAGTGCGCGGGGATCTTTTGCCGCAGCGTTTCGCTGTCGATCGCAGCGAGCACGCCGCGGTTCTTCGCCAGCCACAAATTGCCGGCATCCACCGTAATGAGCACGTCAGCCGGGGTATTGGCCCCTTCGGCAGCCCGCCGTTCGATCAGCGCGGCGTCGCGATCGGTGATGAAACGCACCTTGACGCCAGTGGCTGCCTCATAAGCTTCGAAAATCGGCTTGATGAGCTGCTCTTGCCGTGCCGAATAGACGGTGAGCTCACCGCCGGCTTGGACAGAAAATGCGGCAAATGCCAGGCTGCTCAGCAGGATATAACGGATCGTAGCGCGGTTTTTCACGAGGTGCCTCCATAAGGTTGTGGAACAAGTAACGGCATTATAAAACGAATGAGAACGATTTGCAATACCAAATTTTGTTGGCCACGGGCCAGAGGCAGTTCAGTTGCATGAGCAACGCTCACCGGCGGCACGCAGCGCCGCACGCGGTTCGTGTCTCAAGGCAGCTCGGCTGTTTTAGCAGCGCGACAAAAGGTGTGATTTATGCTTTTCTAGCATAAAATAACTGGACAAACGCGGGACAAGGAGGGCGTTCATGCGCTGGTGGCTGTTGACACTATTGTGCTTGCTTTGGCAGCCCGTGGGGTGGGCCAAAGCGGAGTCGCCATTGGTGCGCTCAGAAGCGTATTTGGTCGTGGATGCTGCGACGTTGCAGACGCTGGCACAGGGCGGTGACCTGGCCAAACCGCGTCCCATCGCCTCGATCACCAAGCTGATGACCGCAATCGTCGTGCTGGAATCCGGGTTGCCGTTGTCTGAGCGGCTGACCGTGACCAAGCAAGACCGTGACCGCATTAAGGGCACGAGTTCGCCCTTGGCGATCGGCGCCACGATCACGCGCGCCGAGGCGTTGCACTTGGCGCTGATGGCCTCAGACAACCGCGCGGCGATGTTGCTGGCGCGCCATCACCCTGGAGGGCGGGAGGCGTTCGTGCGCGCGATGAACGTCAAAGCGCGCATGTTGGGGATGTCGAAAACCCGCTTCGTCGATCCGGCCGGATTGTCACCGCAGAACGTCGCCTCGATCGAGGACCTGGTGCGGCTGGCGCGCGCCGCGAGCCAATATCCGCTCATTCGTCAATATTCTACCGATGAGAGCGCACAAATCGTGGTCAAGGGTAGAACCTTGACCTTCAAAAGTACCAACGCGATCGTACGCCGCGGCGACTGGCCAATCCGTCTGCAAAAAACGGGCTTTACGCGTGAGGCCGGACGGTGTCTGGTGATGATCGCGCCGGTGGCGGGCAAGGAAGCGATTTTCGTGCTGATGAACAGCGTGGGAAAATACACCCGGGTGGCGGATGCGCGCCGGCTCAAGGACTGGATCGAGAGCGGTAGGGCACAACAGGCGATGAGTGCGCCGACGAGCAAAGGGAGGCGGGCGGGATGAACCTGCAACAACTGCGATACGTGCTCGAAATCGTCCGGCATGGGCTCAACGTTTCGGACGCGGCGGAGGCGATGTTTACTTCGCAGCCAGGGGTGTCCAAACAGGTGCGGGCGCTGGAAGAAGAAATCGGCGTGGATATCTTCATCCGTCATGGCAAACGCTTGGTGGGATTGACCGAACCTGGTAAGCGCGTGGTGGCAATGTGCGAGCGCATTTTGCGCGACGTGCAGAGTCTGGCGACGATTGCGGAGGAGTTTTCCCGCGCCGACGAGGGGGTGCTCAGGATCGCCACGACCCACACTCAGGCGCGCTACGTGCTGCCGCAGGTGATCGAAACGTTTCGGCGCCGTTACCCCAAGGTGCGCTTTTCTCTGCACCAGGGCAGCCCGCGCTACGCGTGCGAGCTGGTCGCGGCGGCAGAGGCGGATCTGGTGATCGCCACCGAGGCGATCAGCGATTTTCCCGAGCTGGTGGAAATGCCTTGCTATCATTGGACGCACGCGCTGGTGGTGCCGGAAAACCATCCTCTGGCGCAGGAAGATCCGTTGACCCTGGAGGCGATCGCCCGATATCCGATCATTACCTACGACGGGGCGTTTACGGGTCGCAACCACATCAATAAGGCGTTTCTGGGCCGGGCGTTGAAACCGGAGGTAGTGCTCACCGCAATCGACTCGGACGTGATCAAAACCTACGTGCGTCTGGGGTTGGGGGTGGGCATCATCGCCAGGATGGCTTTCGACCCGCAAACCGACCGCGGGCTGGTGGTTCGGGATTTGGGGCATCTGATCGAATCGAACGTCACGCGTCTCGGCATTCTGCGCGACGCCTACCTGCGGGGCTTTGTGTACGCGTTCATTGAAACGCTCGCCCCACACCTCAAACGCGAGGTGGTCGAGCGGGTGGTGCGCGGCGAGGGCAGTCACTACGAGTTGTGAGGATCGCCCGGCGTATTGCTGCGGCAGGATGAGGCGGTGAGCGGGACGGCTGCGTCGGGCCGCGACGAAAAACGACAAGCCGGCTATAGGACGATGGAAAGTTACGCCGCTGACCTTTCGGCAGCAGCCACTACGATCTGGGTAGGTCGCTCTGCCAGCCGTGATGCAGTACGCGCGCGCCCGAGCCCACGGTGACGCGATCGGCGTGCGCGATTGCCCCCTGCAGGTACGTGTGGGCGCGCGCAATCGCCACGGGAACTGCAAGGCCGTGCGCCAACGCCGCGGTGATCGCTGCTGCGAAAGTGCAGCCGGTGCCGTGTAGTGGCGCCGTGCTACGGCGCCTTGCTTCGAAACGGTGCCATTGGCTACCGTCAAACGCCAGATCCACCAGCGTATCGCCGCGCAGATGCCCGCCTTTGAGCACCACCCAGCGCGGGTGCTCGGCCCGATGCTGGGCGAGCATGCCCCACAGGCGCGAGGCGACCGCGCGCATCATCGCTTCGTTGCGCGGTTCGGGCAGTCCCGTTAGCGCTGCCGCTTCCGGCAGGTTCGGCGTCACCACCCACGCCAGGGGCAGCAGCCGTTCGCTGAGCACCGCGACAGCGTCGGGCGCTAAAAGCGCATCGCCGCTCGTGGCGATCATCACCGGGTCCACCACCAGGGGGATATTGGGCGCCAAGCGCGCCAGTGCCGCTGCCACGGTGTCGATCACCTCGGCGTTGGCGAGCATGCCAGTTTTGATCGCCGCGATGGCGACGTCCTCAAAGAGGGTTGCCAGCTGCGCTTGCAAAAACGCGGTGGGAGGGATGTGTACGGCGCTGACACCACGCGTGTTTTGCGCGGTGAGCGCCGCCACCACGCCGGTGCCATAGACCCCAAACGCCGCGAAGGTTTTGAGGTCCGCGTACAAACCGGCGCCGCCCGACGGATCGACACCGGCAATAGATAAGGCGTTGGGTAAGGAAGTGGCGGTCATCCGGCCAGGAGGCTAAAGAGCGCTCAGTTTTTGCTCTGATCCACCAAGCGGTGTTTGGCCAGCCACGGCATCATCGCGCGCAGCTTCGCCCCCACCTGTTCGATCGGATGCTCGGCGGTCAGGCGCCGACGCGCGGTCATCGCCGGGTAGTTGAGCTGCCCCTCGAGGATGAACATCTTGGCGTAGTCACCGTTTTGGATGCGCTTGAGCGCCGCGCGCATCGCCGCCCGCGATTGCTCGTTGATCACCTCGGGGCCGGTGACGTATTCGCCGAATTCGGCGTTGTTGGAAATCGAATAGTTGAGGTTGGCGATGCCGCCTTCGTACATCAGGTCGACGATGAGCTTGAGTTCGTGCAGACACTCGAAATAGGCCATTTCTGGCGCATAGCCGGCTTCGACCAGCGTTTCGAATCCCGCTTTGACCAGTTCCACCAGCCCGCCGCAGAGCACCGCCTGTTCGCCAAACAGGTCGGTTTCGGTCTCTTCGCGGAAGGTGGTCTCGATCACCCCGGCGCGGGCGCCGCCGATCGCTGCGGCGTAGGACAACGCCACGTCGCGAGCTTTGCCGGTATGGTCCTGATGCACCGCAATCAGGCACGGCACGCCGCCGCCACGCAGATATTCGGCGCGCACGGTGTGGCCGGGGCCTTTGGGGGCGATCATGATCACGTCCACGTCTTTGGATGGGACGATCTGGTTGTAGTGGATGTTGAACCCGTGCGCAAAAGCCAACGCCGCCCCGGGTTTGAGGTTCGGCGCGACATCGCGCTGATACACCGCCGGTTGGGCTTCATCGGGCAAGAGCATCATCACCACGTCGGCGTTTTTCACCGCGTCGGCCACTTCCATTACCGTCAGCCCCGCCGCTTGCGCTTTGTTCCAGGAAGCGCCGCCGCGGCGTAAGCCCACGATCACCTGGACGCCGGAGTCGTTGAGGTTCTGCGCGTGCGCGTGTCCCTGGCTGCCGTAGCCGATGATCGCGACCGTCTTGCCTTTGATCAGCGACAGATCGGCATCTTTTTCGTAAAACACTTTCATCGTCGTTCCTTTCGCAGTCTCGTCGAGTAACAGAAAAGAGAAATTTTACGCTCGTGGTAGTGCCACGCGGCGACAGGTGGGGTGCTCAGACTTTGAGCACCCGCTCACCGCGCGCGATGCCGCACACGCCGCTACGCACCAGCTCCAGGATGAGCGACGGGGCGATGGCGTTGAGGAACGCATCGAGCTTGCCCTGATTGCCGGTGAGTTCGATCACATAGGTGGTGTCGGTGACATCGATGATGCGCGCGCGGAAAATGTCTGCGAGCCGCTTCATCTCTTCGCGATCCGGTCCTACCGCGCGCACCTTGACCATCATCAGTTCGCGCTCGATGTGCGGCGCGTCGGAAATGTCCACCACCTTGACGGTGTCGATGAGTTTGTTGAGCTGCTTGGTGATCTGTTCGATCACCTCATCCGAGCCGGTGGTGACGATGGTCATGCGCGATAGCGTCGGGTCTTCGGTGGGGGCGACGGTCAGCGACTCGATGTTGTAGCCGCGCGCCGAAAACAGTCCGGCGATGCGCGACAGTGCCCCAGATTCGTTTTCTACCAAGAGGGCGATCACATGTCTCATGACGGGTGTGCTCCTTTACAGTTCTTCCGAGCCGAGGATCATTTCGGTGAGCCCCTTGCCGCCCTGGATCATCGGGTAGACGTTTTCCTTGGGGTCGACCTGCACGTCCAGGAACACCAAGTCGTTCTTGTATTTGGTAAAGAGATCGCGCAACGCCGGTTCTACTTCCTCGGGCCGGGTGATGGTCAGACCCACGTGGCCGTAACTGCGCGCCAGCGCCGCAAAGTCGGGCAGCGAATCCATGTACGATTCGCTGTAACGGCCGCTGTAGAACAGCTCTTGCCACTGCCGCACCATGCCCAGATAACGGTTGTTGAGATTCACGATCTTGAGCGGCAGCCGGAACTGTTTGCAGGTAGACAGCTCCTGGATACACATCTGGATCGAGGCTTCGCCGGTGATGCACACCACGTCCATTTCGGGTTTGGCGAGCTTGGCGCCCATCGCATAGGGCAACCCCACCCCCATCGTGCCCAGCCCACCGGAGTTGAGCCAGCGCCGCGGCTCATCGAATTTGTAATACTGCGCCGCCCACATCTGATGTTGGCCCACGTCGGAGGTGATGATCGCGTTGCCGCGCGTGACTTCATAGAGCTTTTCGACCACGTACTGCG
>FWPV01017034.1_pt1 | contig 10133 bp, 11 predicted proteins | sample 2228371 | NCBI WGS metagenome assembly FWPV01 (sample SAMEA103939776, study PRJEB20133) | metagenome
CCTCCTGCCCGACGAGGGCATCACCAGCGTCAAGGTGTTCACCGCGTACAACGACCGCCTGCGCCTGCAGGACGGTGACATCTTCCGCGTCCTGAGGCTGGCCGCCGCCCATGGCCTGCTGACGATGCTTCACGCCGAGAACGGCGACGTCATCGAGATCCTGACGGCCGAAGCCGTGGCGGCCGGCCGCACGTCTCCCGAGTGGCATGCCCTCACCCGCCCGGCCTGGGGTGCCGCCGAAGCCGCCCTGCGGGGCATCGCTCTGGCTGCCCAGGCTGGCGCGCCGCTCTACCTCGTGCACATGAACACCGCCGGCGAAGTCGATATGCTGCGCTATGCTCGCCAGCGCGGCCTGCCGGTGATGGGTGAAACCTGCCCCGCCTACCTCTTCTTCACACTCGACCACCTGCGCCGACCGGACGGCGCCAAGTGGGTGTGCTCGCCGCCGATGCGCTCCGCCGCCGACAACGCCGCCCTCTGGCACGGCCTCTCCGACGGCACACTCCAAACCGTCGGCACAGACCACTGCCCGTCCTTCTACGACGGCACAACACCCATCGACTACGAAGGCGTGCCGGTGGCCATTCCGGGCAAGGAGCTCGGCGCACAGGATTTCACGAAGATCCCCAACGGCCTGCCCGGCGTCGGCGATCGCTTGCCCATTCTGTGGTCCTACGGCGTCGGCCAGCGCCGGTTGACCCCCACCCAGTTCGTCGCGCTCACCGCCACGAACCCGGCCAAGATCTTCGGCCTCTACCCGCGCAAGGGGAGCCTGCTGCCCGGCGCCGACGCCGATGTGGTGATCTGGGACCCTGATCGACGACTCACCTACGGTGTGGCCCACGCACATCACCGCACCGACTACAACCTCTTCGAGGGATGGGAACTGCAGGGCTTCCCGCAGAAGGTCTTCCTGCGCGGCCACCTCATCGTCGACGACGGGCGCTGGCTCGGGCGCGCCGGCATGGGCCGCTTCCTGCACCGCCGGCCCGGCGCCGAGGTGATCTGACATGTCCGGGCTTTCCGTCGCGGACCTCATCCCTGTCCTCCAGGTCGCCATTGGACCGGTGATCCTGGTTTCGGGCATCGGCCTGCTGCTGATGACGATGACCACTCGCTTGGGTCGCGTCGTCGACCGCTCGCGGATGCTGGCGCGCGAACTCCGCACAGCGCCCAGCGCGGCCGGCGCGGTGCTCCAGGCCCAGCTGCAGATCCTTTCCGCCCGGGCCCGCCTCCTGCAGCAAGCCATCGTGCTGGCCACCGTCAGCGTGCTGCTGGCGGCGGTGCTGGTGATCGTGCTCTTCCTGACGGCGGTGTTCGACTTGGCGGCGGCCTGGCTGATCGTCGGCTTGTTCGCTGGCTGCATGCTGTCGCTGATTGGCTCCCTGATCGCCTTCTTGCTGGACCTCAACCGCTCGCTGGCTGCGCTCCGCCTCGAGATCGCACCGCCGCACCGGCCCGACGCATGACCGGCGGCCCGGCTGCGCACCGACGCGGAGGCCCCGCCCACTCCGATGAGGACACCATGAGCATTCTCCCCGATCTCCCGCCCGAAGAGATCCTTCCGCTCAGCCTCAAGCACAACTTCTGGACCTGGTCCGCCCAGGCCCGCGTCCAGCCGATCCCGGTCGTGCGCGCCGAGGGCGTGTACTTCTGGGACGCGAGCGGCAAGCGCTACCTCGACTTCAACTCGATGGTCATGTGCTCCAACATCGGCCACGGCAACGCCACCGTGATCGAGGCCATCGTCGAGCAGGCGCGCGAGTTGGTCTTCGCCGGCCCGGGCATGGCCACCAAGCCCCGCGCCCTTCTCGGCGCGCTCCTGGCCGAGATCACTCCCGGCGACTTGAACCGCTTCCTCTACACGCTGGGCGGCGCCGACGCCAACGAGAACGCCGTGAAACTGGCCCGCGCCTACACCGGCCGGCACAAGATCCTCACCCGCTACCGCTCCTACCACGGAGCCACCCACGGCGCCATGGCCCTCACCGGCGACCCTCGCCGCTGGCCCTGGGAACCCAACCTGATGCCCGGGGTGGTGCACTTCCTCGACCCCTATCGCTATCGCTCGGTGTTCCACCGCAGTCGCCCCGACGTCGGCGAAGCGGAATTCTGCCAGGACTACCTCAACCATCTGGAGGACATCATCCAGTTCGAGGGCCCGCAGACCATCGCCGCCGTCCTGATCGAAACCGTCACGGGCACGAACGGCGTGATCGTGCCGCCGGAAGGATACCTGCAGGGCGTGCGCGCCCTGTGCGACCACTACGGCCTGCTCCTGATCTGCGACGAGGTGATGAGCGGTTTCGGCCGCACCGGCGCCTGGTTCGCCGTTGACCACTGGAAGGTCGTGCCGGACTTGATGACGATGGCCAAGGGCCTGACTTCCGGCTACGCCCCGCTGGGCGCGGTGGCCATGCGCGACGACATCGCCGCCTTCTTCAACGAACGGGTCTACCAGGGCGGGCTCACCTACAACGGCCATCCGCTGTCGCTCGCGGCGGCCATCGCCAATCTGCGGGTCATGCAGCAGGAGAGGTTGGTGGAGCGAGCGCGCGCCCTGGGCCCAGTCATGGCAGCTCACCTGCGCAACCTGGGCGAGGAGCATCCATCGGTCGGGGATGTGCGTTCGATCGGCCTGTTCGGCGTCATCGAACTCGTGCGGAATCGGCGCACGCGCGAGCCCATGGCGCCGTTCAACGGCACCAGCCCTGAGATGGAGGCCGTTCGCCGCCACCTGCTCGAGCGAGGCCTGTTCCTCTACACCCACTGGCACACGCTGCTCTTGCTGCCCCCGCTCATCATCACCGAGGAGCAGCTGGCCGAAGGATTCGCCCTGCTCGACGAGGCCCTGGAGATCGCCGACCGGGCCGTGAAGGAGTCCTGATGGGCCATCCCACGGATGAGGCACCCGCCCCAGTCCCGCGCTGGCTGGCTTGGGCCCGGGAGATCCAGTCCCTGGCTCAGACCGGCTTGCACTACGCTCATGACGACTTCGAACGCAGCCGCCACCAGCGCCTGCTCGAGATCGCGGGGGCTATCGTCGCGGCCCACAGCGACCTGCCGCCCCACGAGGTGCGCCTGGCCTTCCGCGCGCAGCCTGGCTACGTCACCCCCAAGGTGGACGTGCGGGGCGCGGTCTTCCGCGGGGATGAGGTCTTGCTCGTCCGGGAGCGGCTGGACGGCGGCTGGACCCTGCCCGGCGGATGGGCCGATGTGGGCGAGGCCCCGGCGCAGGCGGTCGAGCGGGAAGTGTGGGAGGAAGCCGGGGTGCGCGTGCGGGCGCTGCGCCTCGTCGGCGTCTACGACGCGAACCGTGTCAAGGAGGCCTTGAGCCTGTTCCACGCGTACAAACTGGTCTTCCTGTGCGAGGGGATCTCGGGCGAGCCCGCCCCGAGCTCGGAGACAAGCGAGGCGGGTTTCTTCCCTCTGCACCGTCTGCCGGCGCCCCTCTCGCCCCACCGCACGACGCCGCGTCATCTGGCCGACGCGCTGGCGGCCCACCGCGATCCGAACCGGCGGACTGTCTTCGATTGAGCGGAGTGGGGAGGTCTCGATGATCATCCACGGCGCGCGTGTCGTGACCTGGGAGCGGCCGAATCGAATCCTGGAGGACCATGCGGTGGTGCTGCGCCAAGGGCTCATCGCTGACCTCGGCCCCTCGGACGACCTGCTGACGCGCTACCCCGACGAGGAGCGGCTGGACGCCGAAGGGCAGATCCTCATGCCGGGCAGCATCTGCGCTCACACGCACTTCTACGGCGCGTTCGCCCGCGGCATGGCCATCCCCGGCGAGGCGCCGGATGCCTTCCCCAGCATTCTGCGCAAGTTGTGGTGGCCGCTCGATCAGTCCCTGGCCGAGGATGACATCCGCTACTCGGCCCTGGTGTGCTTGATCGATGCCATCCGTCACGGCACCACCACGCTGATCGATCACCACGCCTCCCCCAATGCCATCGACGGCTCGCTCGACATCCTGGCCGAGGCCGTCGAGGAGGCCGGCGTGCGGGCCGTGCTCTGCTACGAGGTCACCGACCGCAACGGCCCCGAGCGCGCCCGAGCCGGGATCCGCGAGAACGTGCGCTTCCTGGAGCGCTGCCGACGGGAGGCGGTGGGCGGCGGACGTCTCGCGGCGATGTTCGGCCTGCACGCGAGCCTCACCCTCTCCGAGGCCACGCTGGAGGCCTGCCGCCAGGAGGCTCCGGCGGACGCCGGATTCCACGTCCATGTGGCCGAGCACCCGGCCGATGAGGAGGACTGTCAGGCCAGGACCGGGATGCGCGTCGTCCAGCGCTTTGCCCGCCACGGTCTCCTCGGTGAGCGCACCCTCGCCGTGCACGCCGTCCATGTCGATCGAGAGGAAATCGAACGGCTTGCCCAGACGCGCACCTGGGTGACCCACCAGCCCCGCTCGAACATGAACAACGGCGTGGGCGCGGCCCCGGTGGACGAGATGAGGGCCGCTGGCGTGCGCGTCGGGCTTGGCAACGACGGGTTCTCCAACGCCATGTGGGAGGAGTGGAAGGCGGCCTACCTGCTGCACAAAGTCTGGCACCGCGATCCGCGGCGCATGCCGGGTGGCACCCTGGTGGAGATGGCGGTGTACACCAACGCCGCCCTGGCAGGCACGTTCTTTCCTTCGGCGCCGCTGGGCGTGGTTGCGCCTGGCGCCCATGCCGACCTGATGCTGGTGGACTACCGGCCTCCCACACCCCTGAGCGCCGACAACCTGCCCTGGCACATCCTCTTCGGATTCCGCGACTCGATGGTGACGACAACCATCGCCGCCGGGCGGGTGCTGATGCACAACCGCCGCCTGCTGACCCTCGACGAAGACCGCATCACCCGTCGGGCGCGTGAGCTGGCGGCGAGGGTTTGGTCGCGCTATCATGAGCGGGCCTCCAGCGCCTAGACGAGACCCATCGTTCCCGGAGGAAGCATGGCCGAGCACCTGATCCTGACCCTAGGCATCCTCGGCGGCACCGGTCCCGAAGGGCAGGGGCTGGCGTACCGCTGGGCCCGTGCGGGGTATCTGGTGTTGATTGGGTCGCGCAGTGCCGAGAAAGCCGTTGGCGTGGCGGCCGCCCTCAACGAGCGGCTGGGACGGGAGGCGGTGCAGGGGGTGGGCAACGAAGAGGCGGCCGAACGCTGCGACATTGCCGTCCTGACGGTGCCGTACGAGGCGCAGCGGAGCCTGCTCGAGGCGCTGCGCGATCGGCTGCAGGGCAAGCTGCTGGTGGATGTCGTCGTGCCGCTCGTCCCGCCGAAGGTGTCGGTCGTGCATGTGCCGTCGGCGGGGAGCGCGGCGCAGGAGGCGCGCGACATCCTCGGCGAGGGGGTGCAGGTTGTGGCCGCATTCCACAACGTTTCGCACGAACACTTGCTGGGGGACGAGCCAGTCCCCTGCGATGTGCTGGTCTGCGGCACCTCGCGCGAGGCGCGCGATCAGGTGCTCAAGCTGGTGGAGGCGGCGGGCATGGTTGGCTGGGATGCCGGGCCGATCGAGAACGCGGTCGTCGTCGAGGGGTTGACGCCGGTTCTGATCGGGATCAACAAGCGCTACAAGATGCGGGGCGCGGGGATCCGCATCACCGGTCATCCACCGTTCGAACCCGGGTAGGGTCGATGCTGCCGCGGCTGATCCTGACGGCCCTCCCCGGCATGCCGCTCGTTGCCGCCGGGGACGACTTGCCCAGGCTGATCCTCGACGGCCTGGCGCGGGCGAGCCTGGCGCTTGAATCGGGCGACGTCCTGGTCATCACGCAGAAGATCGTCTCCAAGGCCGAGGGGCGCTTGGTCTATCTGCCGGAAGTTGTTCCTTCGCCGCAGGCACTCCGTCTCGCCGAGGAGGCGCGCAAGGACGCGAGGCTGGTGGAAGTCATCCTGCGTGAGAGCCGGCGCGTGCTGCGGGTGCGGCCGGGCCTCATCATCGTCGAGCACCGGCTGGGGTTCGTCTGCGCCAATGCCGGCGTGGATCACTCCAACGTGCGAGGCGAGGCAGGGGCGGCGGAAGACTGGGTGCTGATGCTGCCGCAGGATCCCGACGCCTCGGCCCAACGCATCCGCCAGGCGCTCGAAGCGGCGAGCGGCGCTCGTCTCGGCGTTCTGGTCATCGACTCTCACGGCCGGGCCTGGCGGGAGGGGACGGTGGGTGTGGCCATCGGCGCCGCGGGCTTCCCGGCGCTGCTCGACCTGCGGGGCCGGCCGGATCTCTTCGGCTATCGCCTGCGTGTCACCCAGGTGGGCCTGGCGGACGAACTGGCCGGCGCAGCCTCGCTGCTGATGGGCCAGGCGGACGAAGGCCGTCCGGTCGTCCACGTGCGCGGCCTGCCGTACCCGCTGCGCGACGGCTCGGCGGCGGAGCTGCTGCGGCCGGAATCGCAGGACTTGTTTCGCTAGGGGCGGCTGCCTGCGGAGGCGAATGATGATGAAGGTGCCGGAGACTCATCGAGACCTGCTCTCGGACGCCAAGCGCGCCTACGCGTACCTGGCGACCATCCTGCCCGACGGCAGCCCGCAGGTCACCCCCGTTTGGTTCGACGTGGAGGGGGACTGCCTGCGCATCAACACCGCGCGCGGCCGCGTCAAGGACCGCAACATGACCGCCCGGCCGAAGGTGGCCCTGCTGATCCACGATCCCGACGACCCCTTCCGCTACGTGTTGGTGCGCGGCGACGTGATCGAAGCGCGAGAGGAGGGCGCGCGCGAGCACATCGACCGCCTCTCGCAGAAGTACCTGGGGAAGCCGTTTCCCTGGTTTCGCGAGGGAGACGTGCGCGTGACCTACTTCATCCGCCCCCGCCACGTGAGCGTGCACTGATGGCGATCGATCTGCACACGCTCCACGCGTTCCTGGCCTCGCGCCGCTCGATCCGGCGCTTCGCCCCCGATCCCGTCGCGGACGAGCTCATCCTCTCACTCCTGCACGCAGCGACCACGGCTCCTTCCGCCCACAACCGTCAGCCGTGGCGCTTCGTCGTGGTGCGGCCTGGGGCGGCGCGGCAGCGCCTGGTGCAGGCAATGGGCGAGCGCCTGCGCGCCGACCTCGAAGCCGACGGCGTCCCTGCTGCGGAGATCGAAAGGCGCCTCGCGGCAAGCCGGGAGCGGCTTCTGGGCGCGCCCGTGGCGATCATCCTCTGCCTGTGCATGAGCGAGATGGACCGCTACCCGGACGCGCGGCGTGCAGCCTGCGAGCACACGATGGGCGTGCAGAGCGCGGCGCTGGCGGGCAGTCACCTCCTGCTGGCGGCTCACGCCGCAGGCCTGGGCGCGTGCTGGCTGTGCGCGCCGCTCTTCGCCCCGGACGTGGTCCGCCGCATCCTCGAGCTGCCGCCGGACTGGGAGGCTCAGGCACTGATCGTCGCAGGCAAGCCGGCCGAGGCAGCGATCGACCGCGGCCGCAAACCCCTCGCGGAGGTCGTGCTCTGGCGATGAAGGTGGTGGCGCTGGCGGGAGGCGTGGGGGGTGCCAAGCTGGCCGACGGCCTCGCCCGCGTGCTCGCGCCCGAGGACCTGACCGTCGTCGTCAACACCGGGGATGACTTCGAACACCTTGGGCTGACGGTCTGCCCCGACCTCGATACCGTGGTCTACACCCTGGCCGGCCGCGCCAACCCCCAGACCGGCTGGGGCCGCGCGGGCGAGTCCTGGAACTTCCTGGCCGCGCTGCAAGAACTTGGAGGGCCCACCTGGTTCCGTCTCGGCGACAAGGACTTGGCCACCCACGTCGAGCGCACGCGCCGACTGAGAGAAGGGGAAAGCCTGAGCGCGATCACCGCGCAGTTCTGCCGCGCCTGGGGCGTCGCCGTGCGCGTGCTGCCCATGTCCGACGACCCGGTGCGGACGATGGTGCACACGGAAGAAGGCCCCCTCCCGTTCCAGGAGTACTTCGTGGCGCGGCGGTGGCAGCCGGCGGTGAAAGGATTCACCTTCGCCGGTGTGGAGCAGGCGCGGCCGGCGCCCGGTGTCCTGGAGAGCCTGGCCGCGGCCGAGGGGATTGTGCTGTGCCCGTCCAATCCGTGGGTGAGCATCGATCCGATTCTGGCGGTGCCCGGGGTGCGCGCTGCGGTGGCCGCCAAACCGGTGGTGGCCGTCTCGCCGATCGTGGGCGGGCACGCCGTTCGCGGTCCGGCTGCGAAGATGTTTCGTGAACTGGGCATCCAGCCGTCGCCCTTGGCGGTTGCCGAGCACTACGGCGGTCTCGTGTCGCAACTGGTGATCGATCGGGCCGACCGCGAGTGGGCGAGCGCCTTGCGCGAGCGGGGCTGGGGTGTGCGGGTGGAGAAGACGGTGATGCGGTCCACGGGGGATCGGGCGCGGTTGGCGCGGCGGGTGCTGGAGGCGCTGGCCGAGGTCGGGTCGGGCGCGGTTGGAACGTGAGGACCTGGGCGGTCGTCCCTGTGAAAGCCTTTGCCAAGGCGAAGTCTCGTCTCGCGGCTGTGCTGGACGAGGGAGCGAGGCGGGCGCTGAGCGAGTGGCTGCTGCGGCACACGTTGGAGGTCCTGGCGGCGGTCCCCGCCGTCGCGACGACGGTGGTGGTCAGCGCGGATGCGGAGGTGCTGGCTCTGGCGCGCGGCTGCGGCGCTCTGGCTGTGGACGAGGGCTCGCCGCCCGGGCTGAACCCTGCCGTGACGCGCGCCGTGAGCCTGGCCCACAGCCAGCGCGCGGAGCGCGTGCTCGTGCTGCCGGCGGACCTTCCGCGGCTGGATCGCTCTGACATCGATGCGTTGCTGGCCGCCGCTCCTCCGCCGCCGAGCCTGGTCATCGCCCCGGACGGGCGGCGTCGCGGCACCAATGCACTGCTGGTGGCCCCGCCCGGTCTGATAGAATATGCCTTTGGGAGTGATAGTTTTCCCCGACACCAAGAACTGGCGCAGGCCGCAGGCGCGCGCCTCGTCGTCTGCGAACGGCCCGGCCTGGCGCTCGATCTCGACGGTCCGCAAGACTTGGCGCAGCTGCCGGCGCCGCTCGTCGCCGCCGCCTGGCAGGCGCGGAGGGAGTGAGCCATGTCGCAGGGACGCGTTGCCCTCTACCTTCAGGATGCCCACGACCTGCGCGCCGGCCTCGAGTTTGTTCGCTACGCCGAGGCGTGCGGCTTCGAGGCGGTGTGGCAGGCGGAGTCGCGACTGGTGCGCGATGCCATCGTGCCGATGGCGGCGTACGCGGCCGTCACCGAGCGCATCAAAGTCGGCTCGGGCGTGATCAACAACTGGACGCGCAACATCGGCCTGCTGGCTGCCACCTTCCTCACGCTCGATGACCTGGCCCCCAACCGCATCCTGTGCGGCATTGGTGCCTGGTGGGATCCGCTGGCCCGCAACGTCGGCATCGAGCGGCGCAATCCGCTGCAGGCGATGCGGGAGACGGTCGAGGTGCTGCGGCGGCTGCTGCGGATGGAGCGGGTGACGTTCCACGGGCAGTTCCACCACGTTGAAGGCATCGAGCTCGATGTGGTGCACGGCCGGCGGGAGCCTCGCCATGTCCCGATCTACATCGGCGCCACCGGCCCGAAGATGATGGAGCTGGCGGGCGAGATCGCCGACGGCGTGCTGCTCAACTACTGCGTCCCGCCGGAGTACAACCAGGAAGCGCTGGCGCAGCTGGAAGCGGGCGCACGCCGCGCCGGCCGCAGCCTGGACGACCTCGACCGCCCGCAGCTCGTCGTCGCTTCCGTCGACCTCGACCGCGAGCGTGCCCTCGACACCACGCGCGAGCTCCTGACCCAGTACCTGGCGCAGCAGCCCCACATTGCGAAGGCCAGCGGCGTCGCCCCCGAAGTCGTTCAGCAGATCCAATCCATCCTGGGCTGGCCGGCAACGCACGAACAGATCCAGCGCGCCAAGCACCTTGTGCCGGACGACCTGATCCTGCGCATCACCGCTTCGGGCACGCCGCAGGAGGCGCGCGACAAGGTGCAGGAATACCGCCGCCACGGCTGCACCTGCCCCGTGCTCTACCCCGTCGGCGGCGACGTGCGGCTGCTCATCGACACCTTCAGCCCGCAAGCGGACTGAGGGGTGCGCCCGAGGGCCAGCGATGTCGTCCGTCCAGAACCCCGCCACCCCCCCGGCCCGCAGCAAACAACCCAACTCGCGACACTGCTTCGTCTGCGGAGTGGACAGCGGACGCGGACTG
>FWPV01017036.1_pt1 | contig 10133 bp, 4 predicted proteins | sample 2228371 | NCBI WGS metagenome assembly FWPV01 (sample SAMEA103939776, study PRJEB20133) | metagenome
CCAGCGCGTAAGCCGTCAGGCGTCCAACGTCGGGCACGCATGACGTATGACGCGTGACGCATGACAGTTCCTGACTCATCGCCCGGCGCGGGTTTGCAACCCGTGCCGAGTGCAGCAGGAGAGGGCGCGGGCAAGCTGACAGCGTACCACGATTTTCGAGGGAGACGTTCACGCGCCCCGGCGCACCCCGTGGGACGAAAATACGCCCAGGCGCGGCGGGTAACATACCCGCCGCGAGCAGGCCCCCTCCCCGCGTCGGGGACACCCTGACGGGTGCAGGTGGGCCGGGGGAGAGGTTATTTTCGAAGGAGAAAACATGTTCCACCAGATGATGAAAGCCATCCAGGAGCACGTGTCCGGCCAGGCCGCCCTGCGCGACGTGCAGGCCATCGCCCAGTACCATCGCATCCAGGCCAGCCCGGGCTACCGCGCCGCAGCCGCATATTGCGCCAGCGCGCTCCGCGACGCCGGGCTGGACGTGCAGACGCACAGCTTTCCGGCCAACCACCAGACCCAATACTGGTCCGCCCGCATGTTCCCGGAGTGGGACTGCCAGGCCGCCACGCTCCATGTCATCGCCCCGGCCAAGGCCACGAGCAAGCTGGCCGACTATCGGGATTGCCGGATCGCCGTCATCCAACGCAGCGCGGCGACGCCTCCCGAAGGCGTGGAGGCCGAGGTCGTCTTGTTGGAAGACGGCGCGAACCCGGCCGCCTACGAAGGGCTGGACCTGGCCGGCAAGGTCGTCCTCACCAGCCAGGATGCCAGTCGCGTGTACGAGCTGGCAGTCAAGCAGCATGGGGCCGTGGGCATCATCTTTGATGGGATGCGGCCATCCCCGCCAGTGCGCGACCGCCTGACCCTCCCAGATGCCCGGCAATACACCTCGTTCTGGTGGGGAGAAGGTGAAGAGCCGTGTTGGGGATTCGTGCTATCGCCCCGGGCCGGCGACCAGCTGCGCGCCGTCGTCCGCCAGCAGGCCCAAGAGGGCCAGGAGCCGGTCCGCGTGCGCGCCCGCGTGGATGCCCGGCTCTACGACGGCGCCATCGAGGTGGTGGATGCTTTTATCCCTGGCAGCCAGACGGCCGAGGAGGTACTGCTCATCGCCCACCTCTGCCACCCGTCACCATCGGCCAATGACAACGCCTCCGGCTGCGCCGCGTTGCTGGAGACGGCACGCGTGCTCCGGCGGCTCATCGGCGAGGGCAGGCTCTCCCCGCCGCGCCGGGGCCTGCGCTTCCTCCTGGTGCCCGAGATGACCGGCACCTATGCGTATCTCGCCACCCACGAGGACCGCATCCCCCACATCGTGGCCGCCCTGAACCTGGACATGGTGGGCCAGGACCAGGAGCAGTGCAAAAGCGTGCTGCTGGTCGAGCAACCGCCTCACGCCGCGCCCAACTTTTCCGGCGACCTGGCGGCGGCTCTCGTCGAGTCGCTGGCCCAGGGCACCCAGACCCACAGCGGCATGGGCGGCTATGCGCTGTTCCGCCACGCGGTAACTCCCTTCAGCGGCGGCAGCGACCACTATATCCTGGGCGACCCCACCGTGGGTGTGCCGTGCCCCATGATCATCCAGTGGCCCGACGTGTTCTATCACACCAGCGAGGACACGCCGGACAAGACGGACCCGGCATCCCTGGCCCGCGCGGCCACCGTCGCCGCCACGTACCTGGCCTTTCTGGCAAACGCCGGCCGGCCCGAAGCGCAATGGCTGGGCCACGAGATGCTGGCCCGGTTCAAGGCTCGCGTGGTCCGCCTGGCCCAGGACCGGGTGACAGAGGCGTTGGAAAAAGGATCGCCGGGGCACCCGGCGGTGGCGCGCCTGCTGGACCACCAGGCCGGGCGCCTGGCCGAGGCCCTGGCGACCCTGGGCCGGCTGACCTCTGAGACCGGCTTTGTGAACGACCTGGCGGCCGAGGCCCGGCGCGTGGCCGCCGCCGAAGGCGCGGCCGCCCAGGCCCGGATGCCCGCCGGGACGCCGGCCTCGCCCCCGGAGCACACCGAATGGGACGAGCGCGCCGCCCAGATGCGGCCCCGTCGCGTCCACCGGGGGCCGATTGCCACGCACGGCTGGTTCCAACGGCTCCCCCCGGCCGAGCGCGAGGCCCTGTGGCGTCTGCAGAAGGACCGGCCGGCCGCCTGGGCGCTCCCCGTCGTGGCCCTCTACTGGGCCGACGGCCAGCGCACCCTGGCCGAGATCATGGACCTGGTGGAACTGGAGACCGGCCAGCGCGATGCCGAGCTGATGGTGCGCTACTTTGAGGCACTGACCCACTTGGACTTGCTCGCGTTGGGTTGAAAGGCACATGGGGTGACACGTTCGCGGCGGTTCGGTGAGCCACTGGTTGGTCTGGGCCTCGGCGCGCTGGCGGGGTGCGGCCTGCTGGCCGGGGGCTGTTTCCTGATCGCGCTGGTTTATCCCGGCCCCGGCGCGCGCCCCACTGCGTCGCCAGCCGCTATGCCCCACCCCCAGGTGGCAGACCCGGCCCCAACGGTCACGGCCATGCCCGTGGCGCGGGCAGGCACCTCCACTCCGCACCCCACGCCCAGCCCGCTCTCCTCGCCGGAACCGACGCCCACTGCCACGGCCTCCCCCACAGCCACTCCCACGCCCACGGCCACCGCCTCACCCACCCCGACTCCTCAACCCACCCCGGCCCATCTCCTGGTGGTCCAGGAACCGCCCGGCGCCGGCGGACACCCCACCCTGGCCGATCTCTGGGCTGGTCGCGCCCGGTTTGTCGTGGAGGTCGCCGATACCGGGCTGCCCCTGGGCGAATCGGACACCATCGTCATGCGCAACGGCGAGCTGTGGTCCTATCTCCACGCCAGCGACCGCTCGGCCGGCACGGTGGACCGCTGCGGCAACCCGGTCGAGTTCCCCGGCTGCACGGTCATCTATCGCAGCGACGACGGCGGGTTCACCTTCCACCACGATGAGCCACCGGTCTGCCTGTTCCCATGCCCGGACTGTCCCTGCGACTCCAAACGCGATCACATAGGCCAGCAGCAATACCCCCGGGCAGCCTACAACGGCCAGACCATGATCCTGGTCTACGAGTATCGGGCCAGGGTCATGCTGCGCCGTTCGACCGATGGGCTGACGTGGAGCCTGCCGGAGCCGGTGCCGGGAACCGGCGTCTGGTGGCTCCAGGCGCGGGATTGCGCGCCGGCTGAGCGAGTCGGGGACCATCCGCACGCCTCCCGGTTTTGCGACTGCCTGGTGGGGGGACCGCCGGGGGTATATGTGGAAGGGAATCGCCTCTACGTGTTCGTGGGCCTGGGCCAGAATCCGGGCAGCATGGGCTGTTACTATGGTGCGGTGGACGCCCCGGCCGCCCGGCTCCAAAAGTGCTCGCACAACCCGCTCTTCACCGGCGCACGCGAATACGGCCCCCTGGACGAAAAAGGCCCCCAGGTGAATCCCTACTTTGACTTTCGCATCCTCAGTTCAGCCGAGGTCCAAAAGATCGGGGATCGCTATTATATGCTCTACGAAGGCCTGCGCGGACCGGGGCCGGGCGACCCCGGCGATACCCAGTTCGGCCTGGGGTTGGCGCGCAGCCGCACCGACCAGATTGACGGGCCGTGGGAGAAATATCCCGGCAACCCCCTCCTGGCCGACCTCCCCGGCAACATCGGCCTGGGCCACGCCGATCTGGTGGTCATCCACGGCCAGACGATCCTCTACACCTCGCTGGACGGCGTCACGCGCAGCCGGCTGGCATTGGTCTGGAAATGAACGTTCCTGACCCGATCTCGGTATTATTACGCAAGACGCTCGACTCCAGGTGCTGAGAGAGTTGTGGTGATTCGTTTCATCGGGCAAAGGTTGCTGTTTATCGCCTTCGTCGGCGTGGTCATCGTCTTTTTCGTCCACCTGGGCATGGGGCTGGTCCCGAACTCCCGGGTCGCGCACCCCCAATATGACCTGTGGGGGCAAGGCCAGGTGGCCTGGGCGCAGACCCGCGATTTCCTGGCCAATGCCCTGAAGGGCGAACTCGGCGCGGTGTATGCCCGGCGCGGCCCCGTCCCGGTCCGGGACGTGCTGGCCGACACGTATGTCAAGAGCATGGGCCTGCTGATCGCCGCCCTGGCCCTGGCGACGGTCATCGGCCTGGCCGTGGGCACGGTGGCCGGCCTGGCCCGGCATTCCCGGCTCACCTTTCCCCTGCTGACCCTCACCGTCTTCGGCATCTCCACCCCCACCTTTTTCGCCGCGTTGATCCTGCAAGTGGCCGAGATCCGCATCTACCAGGAGACCAACGTGCGCCTGGTGTACGTGAGCGGGTTCGGCTGGGACATCCAGCACATGCTGCTCCCCACGCTGGTGCTGACCGCCCGGCCGGTGGCCTATATCACCCGGGCCACGTTCCTGTCCCTTCACCAGATCATGCAAGAGGACTATATCCGCACGGCCTGGGCGAAAGGGCTGCCCCTGCGCACCGTGATCCACCCGCACGCCCTGCGCAACGCCGCCGTGCCGGTGCTCACTTCTGTCGGCGTGTCCCTGCGGTTCGCCCTGGCCAGCCTGCCCATCGTCGAATACTTTTTCGCCTGGCCGGGGCTGGGAGCGCGTCTGCTGGAGGCCATCCGGGCCGGCGAGACCCCGCTGGTGGTGGCATTGGCCCTGTCCCTGGGCCTCACCTTCCTGCTGGTGAACCTGGCGCTGGAGGTGACCTATCGGATCGTGGACCCGCGATTGCGGGAGGTGGGAGTCAGGTGAGCATCTGGCTGACCGTCGTGGGACGGCTGCTCAATCCCCGGCCGAACTTGCGGCGGCTTCGTACCCCGGGCGCGGCGGGTCGGGAGACCCTGCCGGCGCGCCGGGGCCGCCTGCGATGCCGGGACGTGCTGCTCAACGGCCCCCTGCTGGTGGGGTCGGCCGTCGTGCTGGGCCTGTTCCTGATCGTCCTCTTTGGCCCCTGGTGGGCCCCAGAGAACCCTTATCTCTCCGGCCAGCGCACCATCTCGTACAACGAGGCCGGCGACCTGATGGTTCCGCCGTTTCCCCCCTCGACCCAATTCCCCCTGGGCACGGACCAGTGGGGGCGGGACATCCTGAGCCTGCTCCTCTATGGCACGCGCAACACCCTCATTGCCGCCACGTTCATCACGATGGCCCGGTTGCTCCTGGGGCTGATCCTGGGCGCCCTGGCCGGCTGGCACGAGGGCCGTCTGACCGACCGGCTCATCATGGGCGCCATCGGCACGACCACGGCCCTGCCCATCCTCATCACCAGCATGATCCTCATCTACGCGCTGGACATCCGGCGCGGGGTGCCGGTCTTTATCGTGGCCCTCTCCCTGGTGGGCTGGGGCGAGATGGCCGAATATATCCGCAGCGAGTTCATGGTCATCCGCCACAAGCCGTTCATCGAGGGGGCACACGTGGCCGGCCTGCGGGGGCTAGAGATCGCCGTGCGTCACGTGCTGCCCAACGTCTTGCCGCAGGTGGTCATCATCACGCTGTTGGAGATGGGCGCGGTGCTGATGCTCCTGGGCGAGCTGGGCTTTGTGGGCGTCTATATCGGCGGGGGCATTCGCAGCGAAACCGTCTCGCGCGTCGTGACCATCCCCGACATCCCGGAGTGGGGCGCGATGATGGCCGATTCCTGGCGTTGGGCACGGGCCAACCCCTGGATGGTCTTTTACCCCGCCCTGGCTTTCTTCCTGGCTGTGGTGGGATTCAACGCGTTGGGCGAGGGCCTGCGACGACTCATCGAGCAGGGCGGATTCAGCACCGCCTTCCTGCTGCGCAAACGGATGCTGCTGGTGATCCTGGCGATCTCGCTGGCGACCGTGTATATCATCAACAACGTGGGGCCGGCGCCCTCCTATGCCCGGCTGGCCGGGGAATTCAACGGCGCCGGCGCTTACGAGCACTTGCAGACGCTGGCCGGGATGGACGGGCGCGGGAACGGACAGCCCGGCAACCAGGCCGCCGCTGAGTACATCGCGGAGCGATTCCACGAGTATGGCCTGCAACCCGGCGCATCGGGCCAGAGCTATTTTCACACCGTCGAGACCCGCCTGGTGCAGCCGGTGGAACAGCCGACCCTGGCAGTGCTCGACGCGAACGACCAGCCGGTGCGCGCGTTCCGCCACCAGCTCGACTTTGGCTTTCTCATTGACGGGCACGGCGGCAGCGGACAGGCGCAAGCGCCGCTGGCCTTTGTCGGTTTCCGGCCGGGCGCGCGGCCTCGGGACCCGGCCGCATACAAGGGCCTGGACCTGCGGGGCCGCGTTGTGCTCCTGCTGGCGGATAACGCCCCGGCCGATTTCCCCACGGAGGCCCTGATCCGGGGCGCCCAGGGGGTGCTTTGGGTGGTCAGCGATGATCCGCACGCGGTGCGCTCCCAGGTTCAACTGGCCGATCCCCAGGGGGATTACCTGCGCCGGCCCACCTTGCCCATCTTCCGGGTGCGCCCGGCCGTGGCCGAGGCGTTGCTGGAGCCGGCCGGCCTCAGCCTGGCCGCCCTGCGCGATCCCCTGGCGGCCTGGCCGGCCTCAGACCGGGCCTGGCTGGTGCAGGAATTGACCACACAGGTGCGAATGTCGCTCCAGCTCACAGAACCGCAGAACGTCGAGTTGAGGAATGTGCTGGGCGTGCTCCCCGGCCAGGACCTGGCCCTGAACCGGCAACTGGTGATCGTGGCCGCCCATTACGACGGGCTGGGGCGGGACCCGGATGGCACGGTCTACCCGGCGGCCAACGATGATGCCACCGGCGTGGCGACGATGCTCGAGATCGCCCGGCTGTGGCACGAACGGGATATGAAGCCCCGTCGCACGGTGCTGTTCGCGGCCTGGGCCGGGGGGAACCTGGACCGCTCCGGGGCCGAGGAATTCGTGCTCAACTACTCTGGCGGCCTGTCCGTGTTGCAGCCCGTGGCCGTCTTCCAGCTCGACAACCTGGGGGCCGGGGGCGCTGCGCTGCGGGTCAGCCCGGCCTCCGGCAACCTGTCGGACCTGCTCGCCTGGAGCGCCGAGCAGATCGGGCTGGCGGTGCGGCGAGAGGCCAGCGGGAGCTACCACGCTTACCAGCAGGTGATCCAGCGCCGCCGGCCAGCCATCCTGATCAGTTGGGCCGATTCCGAGATCGAGCCGCACCGGGACACGCTGGCCCGGATTGACGTGCGCAAGCTGGAAGAGGCGGGCAACGCCATCACCCTGGCCCTGATCCACGCCAGCCGCCAGCCGAGTTTCTAGCCTTCTCCCGCGACCCGACCGGGACCTGACCGACCCGGCGTCGCAGAGCCACTGGACGGTGGACAATGATCCGCGATATCCGCTCTGAATCATCCGCCGGCCTGACGCCGATACAGCCCGCCCAGCGCATCGAGGCCGTGGACATCCTGCGCGGCTTGGCGCTGTTCGGCATCCTGGCAGCGAACATGGCTGTCTTTGGCGGCTTCGACCAGGGGCCGAATGATTGGACGGACCCCGTGGACAAGGCCGCCCAACTGCTGATCCTGTTTCTCGCCGTGGGCGAGTTCTACGTGCTGTTCTCCTTCCTCTTCGGCTGGGGGCTGGCCGTCCAGATGGAGCGGGCGGCGGCGCGCGGCGTGAGCGCGGTGCCGCTCTATCTGCGCCGGGTCCTGGTGCTGCTCCTCATCGGTCTGGCTCACGCCATCCTGGTCTGGAACGGCGACGTGCTGGTAACGTATGCTGTGTTGAGCGTCCCGCTGCTCCTGGCCCGTAGGGGCAGGCTCCCCAATCGCGTGCTCCTGGCCCTGGCAATCGTCTGTCTGCTCGCCACGCTGGTGCCCGTGCTCAGCTTCATCCCGGCCTACAGCCAGATCGCGGCCGAACTGCGCCACGCTTCGCGGGCGGCGGCCGGCGAACATCTGTACCTCGCCGGCGACTACCTGGCGATGGTGGGCCAGCGGATCGCGGAAGTGAAAAGCTACTACACCGGCGTCGTCTATTGGGGGCCGTACATCCTGGGCCTGTTCCTGCTGGGACTGTACGCGGCGCGACGCGGGTTCTTCCAGGACATCGCCGCGCACCGGCCGCTGTTCCGCCGGCTGCTCTGGGGAGGCTTGCTCGTCGGCCTGCCCCTCACCGCCGTCTACGTCCTGACGAGCCTGTCGCCGGACCGGGTAGCCCCGGCTGCGCTGTTGTTCGTGCGGCGCCCCGCGCGGATCCTCGGCGGGCTGGGCCTGTGCGGTTTCTACCTCTCCATCGTCGTCCTGCTCACCCAGCAGGCAAAGTGGCGGGACCGGCTGGCCTTCCTGGCCCCGGTGGGCCGCATGACGCTGACCAACTACCTGATGCAATCGGTCATCTGCACGCTGCTCTTTTACGGCTATGGGCTGGGGCTGTACAACCGGGTCGGCCCGGTCATCGGCCTGATCTTTTCCACCATCATCTTTGCCGCGCAGGTCCGGTTCAGCGAATGGTGGCTGGACCGCTATCGCTTCGGGCCGATGGAATGGCTCTGGCGCTCCCTCACCTACCTGAAACCCCAGCCCATGCACGCCGAGGGCGACGAGGCACGGGTGAGCCGTAGAACCTGGATCACGGGGGCCGGTGTGGTCGTGCTCGTCCTGGCCGGGGTCTGCGGCTGGTGGTGGATGAGCCAGAAAAACGGCCCGCCACAGGTCGCCATCCAGTTGCCCCAACTTTCCGCCCAAACTCCCACTCTCCCACACCCAGACACTCCCACTTTCCCACACCCAGACACTCCCACACCCACGCCGATACCCATCCGCACACCGGTCGTGGTCCCGGTGTTCCGCGACCCCGGCCCATCCGCTGCCCGGGGCGACCTGTGGGCACTGGGCCTGGCCTTCGATGAGGAGCACGCCTTCTCCGAGATCGAGACCCTCACCGGCCCGCCATACCAGGGCCGCCAGGCCGGCTCCCCCCAGGGACACGCCGCCGGAGACTATATCGCCCGGCGCTTTGCCGAATGTGGCTTGCAGCCGGCCGGGGTGGACGGCACCTACTTCCAGCCCTTCCCGGTCCTCTACACGGCCCTGGTCGAGACCCCCCAGCTCGTCGTCACCGGGCCGGACGGCGCACGCCGCGAATACGTCTTTCGTCAGGACTATTCGACCCTCGTCCGTTACTATGCCGGGGCCGGCGCGGGCGAGGGGCCGGTCATCTGGGTCCACAACGGCGCGCGCGCCGATTACGCCGGGGTAGATGCCGTGGGCAAGGTCGTCCTGTGCCGGGAAGGGGGGACCCGCGAAGACCCGGCCCGCAATGCCCTGGAGCACGGTGCTGTGGGCCTGCTCCTGCTGGCCGACCCGGCCGCCTATCCACTGGACCGCATCGGCCCCAACCGGGAGGTGTGGGTGCCGGTGCCCATCCCGGTCTTGCGCGTCTCCCCGGCCGTGGCCCAGGACCTGCTGGCCGGCACCAGCCTCACCCTGGACGACCTGACGCTGCAATTTGCCGCGCGGCCCCTCGCCACCACAGCCCGGCTGACGGTCTCGTTGCGCACCCAGGAGGCCGCCGAGGGCCGCAACGTCCTGGGCGTGCTCCCCGGCCGCGACCCGGCCTATGCCCACGAAGTGGTGATCGTCGGGGCGCACTATGACCACATGGGCCAGGACCCCGATGGCGCATTCTGGCCCGGCGCCAACGACAACGCTTCCGGCGTGGCGACCCTGCTCGAGATCGCCCGGAGCTGGCAGGAGCAAGGCTACGTGCCCCGGCGCACGGTCCTCTTTGCCGCCTGGGACGCGGAGGAGCTGGGGTTAGTCGGCTCCCGCTACTACGTGGCCCAGCCCCATTACCCTCTGACGGCCACCGTGGCCATGTTGAACCTGGACATGGTGGGCGGCGGCGATGACGTCCTGTACATTGAGGGCCGCGATCCCCTGGTGGCCCAGTTGCAGGCCACCGCCCAGAACCCGGGGATCACCGCCACCGTGGCCGATGGAGGCCGCAGCGACCATTCGTCGTTCCTGGAGGCCGGCGTCCCGGCGAGCCTGATCATCTGGTTCGGGCCGGACGCGGCCGCCGTGCCGGACTATCACCGCCCATCGGATACGCCGGCCGTCATTGAGCCACTCAAGCTGGCCGCTGCCGGCCGCATCGCCAACCTGACCGCCCTGGCCCTGGTCGAGGGAGCGCCGGACCTGCAAGACATGCTCCGCGCCCGGGCCGCCGCCGTG
>FWPV01014197.1_pt1 | contig 10132 bp, 6 predicted proteins | sample 2228371 | NCBI WGS metagenome assembly FWPV01 (sample SAMEA103939776, study PRJEB20133) | metagenome
GAAGGCGACATTCCGCTTGTCATTCGCCAGGGCGCGGTTGTAGGACGTTTCGACGTACTCGGTGACCGCGTTGTAGAGCCGCTTCTCGTCGTCGTTGAGGCGATACGGCTTGGTGAAGACATGCCTGGGCGGGAACAGGGGCCGATGCTGGAAATCCTGCAGGTCCTCCTTGAGCCGGCGCAGGAAGAGAGGGTTGTCCTGACTCTGAACCGATTCCTCCAGCAGATCGGTGTTGGCGAACATGCCCGGCTGGAGCAAGTCCAGGAACAGGCGGAAGTTCTCGGGATCGCCGTGATGGGGCGTGGCGGTGAGGAACAGCAGAAAATGGCTGCGGCGCGAGAGCAGTTCGCCCAGGCGGTACCGCTCGGTCTTGCTCGTCTTCTCGCCGTAGCGGTAGGCGGCCATCTTGTGGGCCTCATCGACCACGACAAGGTCCCAATGGCTCTCGGCCAGGGTGGCCAAGACGTCGTCGCGTTTGGCGAAGTCCATGGACGTGATGGCCTGGGGGTGTTCATCCCACACGTTTCGTCCCCAGGCCGCGTTCATCACGGCCCGGTCCACCACGATGAAGCTCTCGCCGAAGCGGTCCTTCATCTCCCGCATCCACTGGTCCTTCAGGTGCCCAGGGATGACAACAAGCGTGCGCCGAACCAGCCCGCGGTACTTCAGCTCCTTGAGCAATAGGCCGGTCATGATGGTCTTGCCGGCGCCCGGGTCATCGGCGAGGAGGAAGCGGATGCGCGGGCTGCGAAGGATGTACTGGTACACCGCCTCGATCTGGTGCGGCAGGGGATCCACCTGCGAGACGCTGACAGCGAAGAGCGGGTCGAATTGGTGAGCGTAGCGGATGCGGTGCGCCTCCAGGCCCAGGAAGACTGCTTCCGGCCTGCCCGTGAAGTCCCGCCGATGGGCGGAGGCCACGCGCAACGCCGTGAGGTCGGCCTCGCTCAGGACATTAGCGTAGTAGTGCTGTGTCCGGATGCCGACCAGTTCGAGTTTGGTCCGGCTGCCCATGGCCTCCACCGTCAGCACCCGGACGGGTTCGGGCCAGAAGTCGCCTTCTAGGATCTGATCCGGGCAGATACCTGCCATGCCCTACCTAAATCCTCCCCAACGCGAGCACGGGTGACTCCCTGCGATCCTTGGGAAGCATGATCCGTAGGCCGGGCTGCGGCCCTTGCTCGACGACATCCTCCCCCACTCGCTCCGATCCTGGACTGCCCGCTGACCGTGTCTTGGGGTAAGACTTCCGGATATGCTGAGGCGATCCCAAGCAGTCCCCCCTCAGGCGACGGAGGAGCCCGGGGTGGCGGCGCTCTCCCCAACGCAGGGCTCTGCCCCATCGGCCGCTCCAATGCCCCGCGTCGTGCGGCTGAGCCATCACAGACACGACTAGATTCATTAAACCGCGTTCCGCGGCCGCCGACAATGGGAAAGGGGCCGTACGCTGGAGGCGCGCCTCAGGAGGGTTCGAGGCCGGCGGCCTCGGCGAGCACCTGCTCCACCCAGCGGGCAATCGTCCGGCGGTCGAACTCGGCCTCGACGCAGGCGCGCCCTCGCTCGCCCATGCGGCGGGCAGCCCGCGGATCGGCCGCCAGCGCACGCACGGCCTCGGCCATCGCCGCCGGGTCCCCAGGGGGAACGGCAATCCCCGCCCCCACCCGCTCGACCAGTTCGCGGATCACGCCGCCAATGCCCAGCACCACCGGCCTCCTCGCCGCCATGCAGTCGAACACTTTGTTGGGATAGGTGGTGGCGAACAGGGGGATCGGCTTGAGCAGCGCCAGAGCGCAGTCGGCCGAGGCCAGCACCGCCGGCACCTCCTCCTTGGGGACGGCAGGCAGGAACAGGACGTTGTCCAACTCCATGCGCCGGGCCTCGGCCACCAGCCGCGGCTTCTCCTTGCCATCGCCCACCAGCACGAAGTGGATGCGCTTCTCGCCGCGCAGCAGCGCCGCCGCCTGCAGCAGCACGTCGAGATCATTCGACAGGCCGTGGGCGCCGGCATACAGCGCCACGAACTTGGCCTCCAGGCCGTGGCGGCGGCGGAACTCCCGACGCGCCGCGGCGACATCCCTGTCGAACAACGTGAGATCGACGCCGTTGGGGGCGACGGCAATCTTGCGCTCGGGGACGCGGTGGCGCTGAAGATAGGGGACGTAGCCAGGCGAGTTGACCACGATGCGGCGGGCACGGCGGTAGAGGAAGTCCTCCACCGCCCGGGCGAGCGCGATCAGCAGACGATTGCGCAGCACGCCCACCTGCACCGCCGCCTCCGGCCATGGATCGCGCACCTCAAAGACCAGCGGCGCGCGCTTCAGAAACGACAGCGCCCAGGCACTGCACACCTGAGGCAGCGGTGGAGAGGTGGACCACACCAGATCGACCCCCTGCACGCTCAGCCCGCGCACGAAGGCGGAGGCCATGAACGAGAGGAATCCCAGCGTGCGGTGGAAGAAACTGCGGTGCACGCCGGCGGCGACGCTGCAGGGGATGACCTCAAAACCCGGCTCGATCTGTTCGCGTTGGGGATGAAGGGTGGGCATGCCGGTGAGGTAGCTGCGCGTCCCCGCCAGCACCGTCACCCGGTGGCCGCGCCGGACGAGATGTCGGCAGAAGTCGAAGTGCTGGGTGTGGCCGGGCTCATCGACCCGGCTGAAGAGCTGATGCAGCAGCAGGATGTGCATCGTCGCTCGCGCCGTGCGGGGCGGGCGGGATTGTATCACGCCGCCTCGAGGCAAAGACGGTCGCCGCCGTACTCCAAACGCAGCACGGGCAGGCCGGCCCATCCCAGCGGCCGCCACTCCAAGCGTGCGTCGGTCGGCCGAGCCGCGCCGAAGCAGAACCAAGTGGCCCAGCGCAAGGGCAGGCTGCCTTCGACCTGACACACCAGCGACAGGGCGCGTTCCTTCACGGCGTAGGTCGGCGAGGTCCAGCCCCACGTCGGCTGCTCGCCGACGATCTCCTCGCCGGCGATTCGCTCACCGCCGCGGAACAGCCCAAGCCGCATCTCGGGGCCCTCGATCACCACGGTCAGATCATCCTCGGGAAGCCGAAGATCGACAGCGGCGAGGTGGGCCCCGGCCTGATCGGCGAACAGCCAGCACACCTGCCCGGTCTGCTGACCGCGGCCGGCCAATTCGTCGACGACCAGCCACAAGTCCTCGCCCAGGCCAACCACGCAGCGCCGCGCGACGATCCCCAGCCGGCGGTACCCCTGATTCTCGGCGGCGAGGAGAACGATGCGGCCACCATCACTCTGCCACCGGCCGAGCCACTTCCCTTGCGCCCAATCCAGCCACAAGAAGCGGCCGGCGCGCCGCATCGGCTCGCGCCCGGCGATGACCGGGCCGTTGTGGACGGCGGCCGCGGCCAGGGCGTTGTCCCACGGTGCGGGGGCGTTGTACAAGTACGAGCCGGGATCGCGGATCACGCAGCGGCCGCGTCGCCACAGGCTCAGGTGCAGTTGATCGGAATGGCCAGGGCGGTCGCGGAACCGCGCGCAGCGCAGCATGGCGTGCGAGGCAGGGTAACGAATCGAGTACAGGCCTGCCTGCGGGAACTCTCGCGCGCGCGGCGCCTGTGCGGCGGAGGGCACAGGCCGATCGACTCCCAGCCACACGCAGGCCTCATCCCACGGCCCTGAGGGCAGCCCGGCCTGGCCGAGCACGGCCGCCGCCATCTGGAGCGTGGGACGGTAGTCGGCGAAGCCGCACACGCTGAGCGGGAGGAGTTCTGCTCCGTCGTTGGGGCCGAAGTTCGGGACCATGCCTGCGGCGGGGTCGACCAGATGGCGCTCGAAGTCGGCCATGCGCGCCAAGGCGGCGCGCACGGCGCCGGGAAACGGGTCGCGGTTGAGGTCGCCGAGTCCCAGCGCCCACAGGCCCGCTTGCAGCACAGCGCGGTGGTAATTGATCGAGTGCTGGACGTGTCCCCCGTCGTCGAACACCTGAGAGAGCAGCGAACGGATCAGCCAGCGGCGGCCGAGGCGGCGCCAGCGCGCCGAGCCGCGGACCTCGGGAAACAGAACCCCGGCGGTGTACAGGCCGCAGGCTTCCGAGACCAGGTGGTTGTTGCGCAGCGAGCGGGCGTAGAGCAGCGTGGCTGGAATGCGCGCCGCATGGACGGCCGCCATGGTGGCGAGGACGGCCGAGGCCTGGGGATGGACCTAGATGTACGGGGCCAGGCCATGCCACGCGAAAGAGAGGGCCAGGATGCGGAGCGCGACCTCTTGCCCCGAGAACCAGTGGGGTCCTCTGTTGGGAGGGTTGTGCAGGCGCCACGACTCGATCAACTCGAGGCAGCCGCGGGCGAAGCGCTCGTCCATCGTCAGCCGATAAGCGCGCACCAGGGGAAAGACCCAGCCAAAGCGTGAGAGTTCCCACAGGAGCTTGACGTCGTCCGCGAAGGCCTCGGGCGGATAGGCGGACCAATGCCGCGTCGCCTCGACGGGTGGAGAGGGAGCGCCCTCGCCGACGGGAGCGAAGGCATGCCAAGGAGGCGGGAAGCCGAAGTCTGCCGCGGGCCCACCGAAGAGGCGAAAGCGGCCGCGCAGAATCGACTTTGCTTCCTCGAGCAGAGCGGAGCGCTGCTCTCCCAGGCATTCGGCAAGCGGCGCGGAGAGATCGGCCAGGGGTTCGAAGAAGAACCGCGCCGGAAAGGTGGGGGACAGGCGGTAGGCGAGATGAGCTGCCGCCTCCCCGGGAACGCCCGGCTCGAGCCACTCGTCGAACCGCCGTTCGTCCCACGCGGCGATGGGAGTGCGCCGCCGCAGCCAGCCGCTGCGGAGCAGCGCCTGGTATAGACCGTATAGAGCGAGCGAGCCCGGGCCCAATTCCAGGGCGGCGCGGGCGATGCTCTGAATCCTCGGCGCTGGCTTCGGGCTGGGGGCGGTCGGCATCATCCGCCGGGGGGCTCGACGCGCACAGGCTCGCGGCGGCGCAGCGACTCGAGCGCGTCCAGAGTGGCCTGACTCACGGCGAAGAGGTCGGGATAGGGGATGGGCGGTGGGCCGCCGCGTCTGACGGCCTCGGCGAAGGCCTCCCACAGGCCGCGGTGGCCTTTGTCCTGGCGGAGCGGCGAGCGCCAGACGCGGCGCCGTCCGGAGGACCACACCTCGAGGAGGCGGAAGTCGTCGAGCACGGCGACGCGCCCGGCGGCATAGGCCTCGATGCGCTCCTTGGGGAAGGAGCGATCGCCGTTTGCTAGATAGGCGATGGTGCCGAGCGAGCCGTCGGCGAACTCGACGGTGACGAGAACGTTCTCCTCACGGTAGCGGCCTGCATCGGGCAGGCCGAGCGTGTGGACGCGGGTCGGGAGCGAGCCGGCGAGGAAGGTGAGGAAGTCGATGAAGTGGCACACCTCGCCCAGGATGCGGCCTCCCCCTTGCTCGGGGTCGTACACCCAGTGGCCGGGCGGCAGGGGTCCGGCGTTGACGCGGTAGTGGATGGCCATTGGCTCGCCGGCACCGCTGAGGGAGGCTTTCATGTGCAGCGCCAGCGGAGCGAAGCGGCGGTTGAAGCCGACGGTGAGCAAGCGGTCCCCCGAGGACAGGGCGTGGGCGATGGCTTCGAGGTCCTGGCGCGTCAGGGCGAGGGGCTTCTCGCAGAAGACGTGCTTGCCCGCCTGAAGTGCCGCCAGGGTCTGGCGGGCGTGCAGGCCGTGGCGGGTGAGGATGGCGACGACGTTGATGGATGGATCGCGCAGGAGTTCGTCTTCGTCCGTGGCGGCGTAGGCGAAGCCGAAGCGGCGGGCGGCGCTCGCCGCCTTGGCGCCCGTGGCGGAGGCCAGCCCCACGCGCTCGATCTGCGGGAGGCTCTTCAGCGCCGGCAGCAGGACCCCGGTGGCAAAGGCCCCGGCGCCCACCACGCCAAGGCGCACGGTCGAAGCGGGAGCGGGGACGTGGGAGGGGATGGCGATTCTGCGCTCGAGCGGAGCGGCCTGGGCGTATGTGATGAGGACTGCCAGGAAGGGCTCCTTGCTGCCTCCGGTGATCAGGCGGTAGGCCTCCGCCGCGCGCTCGATGGGGAAGCGGTGCGTGATGAGAGACTGCGGCTGGACCTTGCCCTGAGCGACCAGGTCGAGGAACGCCTGCAGATTCCGCTCCTCCGTCCAGCGCACGTAGGCCAGAGGATAGTCGTGGCCGCCTTCTTCGTAGGCAGGGTCGTAGCGCCCAGGGCCGTACGAGCGGGAGACGACGAACTGGAGTTCCTTCTCGTAGAAGGCCTTGCGCGGCAAGTCCAGGCCCACCAAGCCCGTGGCCACGACGCGGCCGCGGTCGCGGGCGATGGACGCCGCCAGCTCGATCGGGTCGTTGTTTGGGGTGTGGGCGCAGATCAGCACCAGGTCGAAGCCCTGGCCGCGGGTGAAGGCGGCGGCGGCAGCCTCCGCCTCCGGGCGAAGGACCGCGTGCGCGCCGAGCCGGCTGCCCCTCTCGACGCGCGCGGGGTCCACATCGACCGCGAACACGTGGCAGCCTGCGGCCCGCGCGATCATGGAGGCCAGCAGCCCGAGCAGCCCCAACCCGATCACCGCCACCCGTTCCCCGACCTGCGGTTCGCCGAGGCGGAACCCATGCAGCGCGATGGCACCGAGGGTGGCGAAGGCCCCCGACTCGTAGTCAACAGTCTCCGGCAGGAGGGCGACCAGGTTGCGGGGCACCACAGCATAGTCTGCGTGGATGGCGTAACCGGCCCCGGCGCAGGCCACGCGGTCCCCCATCCGAATCCCCGTCACCCCGGGCCCGACCTCGACGACCTCGCCCGCTGAGGCGTAGCCGAGGGGCATCGGTTGATCCAGGCGGTTGCGGACGGCTTCCCATGTGGTGAGCAGGCCTTCGCGGCGGGCCTTGTCCAGGGTCTGGCGAACCAGATCGGGGCGAGAGCGAGCCTTGGCGATCAGGCTGCCGCCGGCGAACTCGACGAGGGTGCGTTCGGTCCCGGTCGAGACGAGGGAGGCAGCAGTGCGGACGAGCACCGTGCCCGGCTGGGCACGGGGAACCGGGACTTCAACGACCGACGTCTCGCCAGTGCGCAGGTCTTGGATCAGCTGCTTCATCGGCTGGACAAGGGGCAGCGGAGCGGCCGCAGCACGGCAGGGATTATAGCATCGGGAACCTGACCGGGCTGGGCGTGCCCGTGGTGAGGCCTGCTGGACGGCGAGAGTGAACGGGCGGCCTAGGAGGGAGGCGGCTCGAGGTAGTGCGGCTCGTCTGCCTGGTCGAGGCGGAAGACGTCGTCGGGGATCTCGAGGTCGTAGACGATGCGCGTGACGACGATGTCGCTCTGGACCACTTCGCCGGCCCCGGTCTTGCCGAGGTTCTGCTGCCGCAGCAGGAGGCCGGTGGCCGCATCGACGCGGAAGCGGTCGGCGATGAAGCCGGTGGGCGCGGTCCAGTCGACGATGACGGCCGGGCGGCCGGCGACGGTGTCGCTGCCGACGACATGGAAGGTCCCCTGCCTCTGGCCGAAAATCGCCGGAAAGAGCACCTCGCCCACAGGGTAGCCGATCAGCCCGCCGAGCGGATGGGGATAGATGGTCTCGGAGAGGGCTTGAGGGGGAAAGAAGGGCGCCTGCGCCGCGGGCTGCAGCTCATCTTGTTCGTCGCGGGCCGCTTCGGGGTAGACCAGGCGATAGCGCTGGCCATCGCTGACGAAGACCGCGCTGGGAGGCTCGCTGCGGCGGCCGCTGAGGACGAGGGCCCGGCCCGGCTGCTCGATCCAGACCTGGTAGCGGCGGATGCGAACCAGCAGATCGCTGCCCTCGGGAGGGTATTCGGTGGACTGCAGTTCGGCGTACAGGGTCTGCCAACTGAGATGGCTGTTCAGGATGCGCAGCCGAACCGCCTCGGGGTCGCTCTCAGCCGTCAGCGGTTCCCATGTGGGCGTGGGAGGCGGCGGCGTGGGAGTGGGCGCGGGCGTGAATGTGGCGGGGGCCTCGCGAGTCGCCGTGGCGGGCACGGAGGTGAGGCTGGGCTCAGGCGGAGGAGGGGCCGCAGTCGTCGCCGGATCGGCTCAGGCCGCCAGCTAGGTCGTCAGGACAAGGGCGTGGAAGAGAAACCGCTTCATGGAAGGCCGTAGTCTCCTGTGGCTGCCCTCGGCAGGTGGGCGGGTAAAGGGGAGATCCGCCGTGCCTGGGCAGAGAACGGGTCGCATTGTAACACTGCATGGAGGGAAGCCCGGAAAGAGTTCTCAGCCGATCAGCCGGTGGTAGAAGGCCTCCGCCTGGCGCATGACGTCGGGATAGGAGGCACGCTGTGCGATCAGGCGGGCATTGTGGGCTGCAGCCTGGGCGCGCCAGGCAGGATCGCCCAGGGCGCGCAGGACAGCCTGGGCCAGGGCTGCGGGGTTGGAGGGGTCGATGAGCAGGCCATTCACGCCGTCCTCGATCCACTCCCGCAGCGACTCCAGGTCCCCCACAACGGGGAAACAACCGCACGCCATGGCCTCGAGGAGGGAGTTGGGCGTGCCGTCGTGCTGACTGGGGGAGACGGCCGCCTCTGCGCGGCGGAAAGCCGAGGCCAGCTCGGGGGGTGTGAGCGAAGGCAGGAGGTGGACCGCGTGCTGGATGTCGAGGCGGCGCAGCCACCGCTCGGCCAGCGGTTCGCCGGCCATCGCCGGGCACAGGAACCGGGTCTGCGGCATGCGGTCGAGGATGAGAGGGATGGAACGGAAGAAGGTATCCGTGCGGACATAGGCGCGGAAGCCGCGCGGGTTGACAACGACGGGCGCGTCAGGCGGGATGGAGGCGAAGACGGGCTCAAGGCGGGGGCCAGGCAGGTCTGCTCCCTGGTGGCGGGGGAAGAAGACCTCACGGCGCACCCCGCCCGCGCCGGGCAGGGCGATCGTTGGGCGCTCGGTGGTGAAGCCCCACTTCGCCGCCAGGCGGAGGTCGCGCTGGCAGTCCGCATGGAGGGCGCTGGCGCGGCGGAGGGCGCGGCGGGTGAGGTGGGCCAGGACGGGCGTCGACGGCGCGTGGAAGGTGAAATCGTTGCCCCAGACCGACAGGAGCAGCGGGCAGGGCGGGTCGGCGGCGCAGGCCAGCATCCCCTCGAAGGGGATGCGCAGGGCGTGGACCAGGTCTGGGCGAAGGTCGCGGATGGCCCGACGGGCGATCGTAGCTGCCCGCGGCAGGGTGAGGGGGCCGAGCCAGCGTCGCAGCCACAGGCGAAGGGGCAGGGCGGCGGCGCCGGCGAGGGGGTTCGCGCGGCGGGCGCCGCGGGCCGAGGAGGCACCCCCGGTGAAGGCGACCGGGGCGTGCACCACAGAGGCCACCGGAAGATCGGGGTCGGAGGCGGAGGTGGTGATCCAGTGCACCTCATGCCCGGCGCGCACGAAGTGCTCCACCCACGAGCGGGCGATCGGGCTGCGCGCGTCGGCCAGGTAGACGATGCGCATCTTACGGACCCGGGGAGATGGCATGGAGGGCCTGCAGGAACGTGCGGACCATGGCCTGCAGATTGTACCGGTCGCGCACCAAATGGTACGAGGCCAGGCCCATCCGCTGCAGGCGCGCAGGGTCCGACAGCGCCTCGGCCAGTGCGGCCTGGAGGGCGGCGAGGTCGCCTTCCGGGATGAGCCATCCGTTTTCTGGGGAGACCAGGTCGTGCTGTGTGCCGTCTCCCTCGCCCACGATGACGGGCAGCGCGTAGGCCATCCCCTGCTGCACGGCCAGCCCTCCGGTGCCGGGGAGGACGAGCAGATCGGACTGCTCGAAGATGGCGTCGAGGTCGGAGCCGTAGCGTGCGCCGAGGAAGCGCGCCGCTGGGAAGAGGTCTGTCGCCAGCCGCTCGAGCGCGGGGCGGGCAGGTCCCTCGCCGACGATCCACAGTTCGAGGGGCCCGGGCGAGGCGGCGCAGGCGCGCAGGAGGAGGTCGAGGCGCTTGCGGCGCTGGAGGCGGCCCACGAAGAGCAGGCGCGGAGGGCGGTCGGCAGGCATGGGGCGAGGCGGAGGCTGGGGAGGCGGCGTGACCACGGCGTTGGGCGCGACGAAGATGCGGTCGGTGGGGATGCCCAGGGCGGCGTACTCGGCGGCGCCGCGGCTGCTGTAGGCGATGATCGCATCGAGGCCGCGCAGGACCCGGCGGCGCATCCAGCCGCGCACAGAGGCGGAGGTTCCGGCTTCGCCCGGAAGG
>FWPV01017040.1_pt1 | contig 10132 bp, 2 predicted proteins | sample 2228371 | NCBI WGS metagenome assembly FWPV01 (sample SAMEA103939776, study PRJEB20133) | metagenome
AAAAATAATACTTTTTTTTCATTTTACCTCCTATTTTTCACGCCACCTTAAATATATTAAAATTTTACATTTAATCCCATTTTATGAATAGAACCAAGTTCATTATAAGGTAAATATACATAATCTAAAGAATATTTTGCACTTCCCTGTTTAAGTCCGATTCCACCGCCTAATGTAAATCCATCTGCCAGTCGTTCTGCAGGATTAAAATTTCCGCCGGTTCTTATTGCAAAAACAAATGCTTCTATTATCTGTTCATATTCAAGCCCATATTTTAAATTAAAACCATTGTCTAAATTATAATCAGTATCAGCACTTATCCTGACTTTACTTCTTGCAATACCAATATTTAAAAATTGTGTATATAAACCAAGACCAAAAGTCATAGGTGTAATACCAGCATTAAAGCTTGTCCCGAGATTTTTAAAAACAACCCCAACGCCTGCTTTATTCCATAAAAACTGACCACGATTTGATAGAAAATCCTCTTCTTCTATAACAAAAGTATAAATACCTCCTATATCAGCACTTATACTGAAATCATTGTATTCATTTAAAGATTCTCCGCTAATTTTTAATCCAATACCTATATTTAAATTTTTAGTAAAATCACTATAAACAAAATTGCTTACCTTCGCTGAATATGCTATAATACCAGAATAACTTATTCCACTAACATCTACACCTTCACCTGCATATTCACCAAGGTCAGTTTCAAGTGTTTGTTTTATACTGCCGGTCGTGAGTATTTTAAAACCCAGGCCAATAGTTCCTGCCTTATCAAATGAATATCCATAAAATACACTTTCATTCATAACTCCTTCTATATACATATCATGAATTAACATTATTTCCTGTTTTTCCACCATACTTAAACCACCGGGATTTATTTCAAGACCTTCTACCCCATCAGCCACTGCAATATAAGCGCCACCAACTGCCTGGCTTTTTATTCCGCCTGGTATTTTTAATATATCAATAGCTGTTGTGCCGACCCCGGCGTATAAAATACCTGAAATCATTGCTAATATTATTAAAATAGCAATTTTTTTCATCATCCAATCCTCCTGATTTTTATTGTTCATTATAAATGTTTTTTCCTGATGTTCATTATTAATGTTTGCTAAAAAATGTTTTAACATTTTTAATGAACATCTCTTACGAACTTTTACAACGAACATTATTATTGAACATTTTTATTTTGTTATATATATTTTGCCCTTATATTTATTGCCACCCATCTCTATTATATAATAGTATATACCAGGAGCTACGTTTTGTCCATCTTTATTTTTGCAATTCCATTCATAATGACCAATTACTCCTTTTATTTCAAAAACTAAAAAGGTAGCAACATTATATATCTTTATATCTGCAGTTTCTGGTACTTCTATTTTTAATGTGCCACGCGCTGCTTTTTCCCTGTTTATAGGATTTGGATATATCAGGAATTCCTGTAGAGGTGTAGGGCTGGTTGTTATTGTCGGAGTTATTGTAAAAGTTGGACTGATAGTAAAAGTCAGTGTCTGCGTGTGTGTCGGTGTTATGGTTCCAGTTTGGGTTATTGTTGGTGTATCAGTTGCAGTCGGTGTTGTTGTATATGTAAAAGTTTCTGTTGCTTTTTCAGTAGGTGTATTTGTTTCAGTCGTTGTTGCTGTTTCTGTGTATGTTGCTGTTGCAGTATAAGTATATGTATCTGTTACAGTTGGTGTCTCAGTGAATGTAGATGTTTCTGTATCTGTTGAAGTAGAAGAAATTGTAGTAGTATTAGTTATTGTGCCTGTTTCTGTAATCGTAGGTGTAGGTGTTGCTGTATAAGGTGGAGATTCTGTCCATGTAGGAGAAATCGTCCAAGTATATGTGACTGTGGGTGAGACTGTATGGGTTTCTGTAATGGTTAATGTTGAAGTTATTGTGGGTGTATCTGTATAAGTTGGTGTGTATGTTAGAGTGTATGTTTCTGTATTTGTCCATGTAGGTGTATCAGAATAAGTTGCAGTATTTGTAAATGTGTTAGTCATTGTTTCTGTCCAAGTATATGTTGGACTTGCTGTTTGTGTTGATGTAAATGTCTCAGTTATAGTTATTGTCCATGTAATCGTACCTGTAGATGTAGAAGTGCTGGTAAAGGTACCAGTATGTGTATCTGTAGGTGTGGCAGTTGGAGTAGCGGTCAAAGTCTTAGAAGCAGTTGATGTTGGAGTAATGGAATAAGATATTGTAGCAGTCGCAGAAGGCGTTATACTTGGAGTAATGGTAAAAGTTGCAACAGGGGTATCTGTACCTGTAAATGTTGGCGTTATGGTCTGTGTAACTGTAGATGTTATAGATGGTGTATTAGTGGGAGTAAAAGTCAGGGTAACTGTAAATGTATATGTTGGTGTTATGGTTTGAGTTATAGTTGATGTAATAGTTAGGGTTACAGTTGAAGTTTTTGTTTGTGTTATCGTTGGAGTTGCACTCTGTGTAACTGTAGGCGTTATTGTATTTGTAATAGTTGAAGTTATCGTGGCGGTGATTGTTTGTGTCACACTGGGTGTGTTTGTTTGAGTTACAGTTTGGGTAATTGTTGGTGTTATGGATGAAGTTATAGTAGGAGTTACTGTTTGTGTAATAGTTTGTGTGACAGTAGGAGTAATGGTTTCGGTTATTGTAGGTGTTACTGTTTGAGTGTTTGTCTGTGTTATTGTTAAAGTAATAGTAGGAGTATCTGTTGGAGTATATGTCTGTGTAATTGTTGGAGTTACTGTTCTTGTAACAGTGCTTGTAAATGTCATTGTAGGAGTATATGTAGGGGTAACAACCAGAATGTTGTTGCTCGTCCCTGTAATTGATGAATCAAGAGTATCTGTTCCGGTTATTCTCTGTATTCCTGATGTCATAAGTATTAAACCTGTGAAGGTATGAATGCCTTTATCCACAGCAGGGATAAATGTATAATCAGAAGGTAAAACAACATCAGTATCTGTATCTGTTGAAGTAAAATGCACTGTCCCATTATAATCCTCAACTGTATTACCATAAGCATCTTTTGCCCTGACTATTATCTGAAAAGTATCTCCAGCTGCAACCATTGCAGGCGCAGATATAGCAAAAGTAACCACAGGTATCGTTGTTATTATTCCTGAATATCCTGTGTCATCCGGACTTGTTATTTTTACTGTTACAATATGTGCTATATTTGATACTATTGATAAAGAAAGTAAAGAAGTTGCCTGACCGGATGTATTTGTATATGAAACTGATGGATTAATATAGCCATTATTTGATGAAAAATCCACTTTTACTCCAGACATATTAATTGAATTGCCATTCTGGTCAATTATTTGTGCAGTTATTGTAACATATGAACCTGCCGGAGCTGTCATACTGGAAGATGGTAATACTCTTACAAAATAACCGGTTGTAATATTAAGAGTTCCGATTCCATTTGTTAATGGGTTGGTTCTATTTAAATCATAAGCAGTTAATGTATATGAACCCTCATAATGGCATTTTACATACACAACCGCTTCACCACTTGAATTCAAAGTAGGAGTAACTGATACGTACCAGTTTGTTCCATCAAGAGAAAATCTGACATTTGTATTATTTGCATAGACATGAATATTTTCATGCCCGGCAGGCGCAGGTGCATTATAACCATTTGGATCTTTTGCATTTATCCATAACGTCCCTATTTTATCCGCTCCTATTGAATATGGATTTGGTAAAAATGCGAGACGATCTGCTGTACCGGAAGCTGATATAGTTATAGTTTTTCCAAGAAGCCCTGGAGTATTTATTACACAATAATTCATAGAACCAGAAGCATCCGAAGACACCCTGAACCAGAATGTTACCTGCCCATTTGCATTTGTTGTATTTGTAGATGACGTTACAACTGCATTTTGCGTCTTGCCGCTCTGCACCATTGCTGTTGCTGTCACCCATTTAGGCGTTATCGGGTTTCCATAAATATCAGTAACCTGAGCTGTTATTGTAACCCATTGCCCTGCAGAAACAGCATATTTATTTGCCCACGCATCAAGAATGGCAGGCGCAGCAGGTATTATAGTTGCATATCCTTTGCCATCTGTTAATACAGAAGAAGTATCATGAGCTGTGATTGTTACATTACCTGCCATAACAGTATCTTTATAAAATAAAGCAAGTTTTCCATTGTTTAAAGTAGCTGTTATTGTGTTATTCCATATATTTCTATCAATGGAAAATTGCATGGTAGATGACGCAGAAGATATTAAAACAAGAGCATTTGAAGAAGCATTATTACCGTATATATCTTTTGCCTGCACAGTAATAGCAACAGGTTCGCCGGCAACTGCAGTTGATGTAAGTGGCTGGACCTGTAAATAAGATGCTGGCAGATTATTTATATATATTGTTGCCTGACCGGATGTAAGAGCAGGAGCAGAAGCTACTACAGTTGCAGTATTTGCTGTTGAATCGCGCACCAGTATTGACCTTGTAGAAGTTCCAGGGAACATTATCTGATTATACCATGTGTTACCATTATCCATTGAAAATTGCATTGTAGTTGAAGTTGATGTTACAGTAATACCCCGTCCATCAGAAACCAAATTATTATACTGGTCAATTATTGAGATAGTTAAAGTGCCATTCACATTTGTTTGTAATGACTGTTGCGGCGGTGATATATTAACCTTTGCTGCTGGTCCAGCAATAAAATTAACTGTTACAACCTGAGTAAAAGGACCAAAAAATAAAGTAATATTTGCAGCCCCGGCTTTTGTTGACCTTATTCTTGCATAAGCATTTCCATTCCAGTCGGTAATTGCATAAGTATTTAAACTCACTGTAACAGGTTCTATTATATCTTCCGGTCTATCTGATTTAAAATCTATTAATGCATATGCAACTTTTGTATTAGAACCTATTGGCGGAGTCCATACATAAGCTGTGATTGTTGCTCTCTGAACCCCGTCAGCCACAATAGTTTGAGGACTAGCCCAGGATTTCCAGCCATCTATTACCCATATGTAATTATCAAGTGGATAAGTAGTTGAAGATTTCCAGCTTGTATTGAATGTTTGCTGGTTGTTTGGAATATAATTCATCACTATATAGGGAGGAGCACCTACTTTCATTGTATAAGTATTTGAAAAAACATCCCATACAATCTGACCAGATGAATTAGTATAAACGATATTATCAAAAAATGCATTAAAAGTACCTGGATTGTTTGATGGGGCCCCGTTAAATCCAATATTACCTGTATCCTGTGATAAATAACCATCGGAATAATAACTATTAAATGTATCAGGCCTGGTATCAGCAAGCCCACTTAAATCAAATTTTCTGTGGTACCATTTCCCCTTAGCATAAGCGGCTATATCCATTGATGGATGTATACGTATTCCATTCTGGTCTCTGATATAATTTTGAGTTGCCTGTCCCCAGTCTCTCATATCATTACCGCCGGGACTTGGATATGTGCCGTTTTGAAATTCAGTTGAACAATAAAAATTAGAACTAAAAGGTGGCACATATACATCATATTCCAAATAATAATTCGCATTAAATGTAAAATTTCTGTCATCCATTCTTATATAACAAAATTCATAATGATTCTGCTGGGTTAGATATGAGGTTAAGAGCAATGGTCTGTTATATGAAGTTGCCGGAACTATAACATTTATTGTGGCCGAACCTGTTATAGTTGTTGCCACAGTATCGTTTACAGTTATTGTCTGGTTCCCGCTGTTTACCAAAACCGCAGTAAAAATTCTCGACCCATTATCTGATAAAATAAAAGGATAATTGGAAGGAAGCATAGCCGCCGGATCCGAAGATGTAAAATGCACTATTCCTGTATAATCTTCTATAGTATTATTAAACTGGTCCCTTGCCCGAACAACAAAATTAAAAGGCACATTTGAATTAACAGAATTTGGAGCAATAACTTCAAAACTATATAAAATCCCAGGTATTACCTGTATAGCATTTGAAGTACCATTAACAGATGGATTCCCCACTTCTCTACCTGATATTGTCTGCACCCCTACTGTCCGTAACTGTATCTGAACAATCTTTACACCACTATCGGACGGATTAAAATCAATATCACCGGACGGTAATATTGCCTGTGGGTCTGTTGATGTAAGTGCAACATATTCATCATAATTTGTTACTATATTGTTGTAAGCATCCTTTACAGTAATTGTTATATAAAAATTTTCACCAGCTCTTACAGTGGAAGGTGCTGAAATTGTATATGATACTGCATTACCGGTAATAACATTAACAATGGTGCTGCCGGTAACAGAAGGTAATACTGTATCAGTTGCAGTAATTGTCTGATTTCCTGTTGTATTTAAAATAACCTGAAAAATATGTATTCCATTATCTTCTGCTATATATGTATAATCATCCGGCAAAGTATACATAAAAGCAGTGGTTGTAAAATGAACTGTCCCGCGATAATTATCAGCTATTACATTCCCATAAATACTGCTCGTTATCGCAGAAACAGTTATATAAAAAGGAACGCCTGCAATAACTGTTGCAGGTGCCTGAATTTCAAAATGGTCAATATCTTTTGTTGGTGTCGCTGTAGGAGTTGATGTTGATGTGAATGTAGGAGTATAAGTATAAGTTATTGTTATTGTAGGAGTAGCGGTATGTGTAGATGTTCGCGTAGGCGTTGCTGTTCTAGTAAATGTCTGAGTTGCTGTTGATGTAAAAGTAGGAGTTGCTGTCCCTGTATCGGTCAATGTAGGTGTTGCAGTCCATGTTTGAGTTATAGTTGGAGTCCCTGTAGATGTTACTGTCGGCGTCACTGACGGAGTTATTGAATGTGTAATGGTTGGCGTCACAGTAGGCGTAACAGAAGGTGTAATTGATGGAGTTGCAGTAGAAGTTATACTTGGAGTTACTGTAGGTGTATTTGTAGGAGTCCGTGTTGGAGTTATTGTTTGAGTTGATGTTTGAGTTACTGTAGGTGTTATTGTTTCTGTTATTGTATGTGTTACAGTGGGGGTCACTGTTTCTGTTACTGTTCCTGTTATTGTTACAGTTATTGTTGAAGTCACTGTTAATGTAATTGTTAGCGTCGCACTTGGAGTAATAGTAGGAGTAACCGAAGGAGTTAAAGTTTGTGTTATTGTCGGTGTGTCTGTCTGAGTAATGGACGGAGTTATTGTAGATGTTATAGAAGGCGTTATAGTTGGCGAAACAGTTGGGGTGAATGTAGGCGTCACAGTTTCAGTTGCTGTTTGTGTTATTGTTTGCGTTACTGTCCTCGTTACTGTTTCTGTTACTGTAGGCGTCACGGTTTCAGTTACTGTTTGTGTTATTGTCATTGTCACTGTTTCTGTTACTGTAGGTGTAATCGTAGACGTCGCTGTAGGTGTAACCGACGGCGTGCTGGTCTGCGTTACTGTCTGTGTTACTGTTGGTGTCGCTGTAGGTGTATCAGTGAAGGTCGAAGTTGCTGTAGGAGTGTAGGTAAATGTTGCAGTGGCTGTTGGCGTGTCAGTGAATGTAGGGGTTGCTGTAGGAGTATCTGTAAATGTTGGAGTTGCTGTGTCTGTCGGTGTAACTGTCTCAGTGACAGTAGGCGTTACTGTTTCTGTAACCGAAGGTGTATGAGTATAAGTAGGCGTTACCGTGAAAGTCGGTGTTATTGTAGGTGTTGCTGTGAATGTATTTGAATTAGTCCATGTAGGTGTTATTGTCGGAGTCCAGCCCGGGTTCCTCTCAAATGTTATTGTAAGGTCATCTATATATGGCGATATAAAACTATCGTATGTATATAATACCGCTCGCCATTTTAATTGACTTCCATTATCTGCACCGGTAAAACATACCGCGCTTCCCAATGTCGCTGGCAGCCACGTTGCTCCTCCATTTGCACTTAAATAATATGTTATTATCTGATTATTCAATACATGGTTTGCTGTGAGTGTTGCACAAACATACCCTGATGCCCATGTATCAACTGCTAATGACTGTCCTATCCCTGTTTGTTTAAATGCAAGTCCATATCTGTTTACTTTGGCTGAATCTCCGCATATCAACCAGTAATCCCCATTGTATTTTACTGTGCTTATTAAATTATTTCCCCAGTTCTCAAGTTCGCTGCTCTTATCATAAAAATTTTCTACGCTGCCGCTTGCATCTGACAGGTTTGCTTTCCCCTGGCTACCACCGTATATCCATATCTTTTTGCTGCCGTTATAATCCACGCTGTATATGTTTGCACTTCCCCAGTTCTGTAAATTACTGCTTATATTCGTAAAATAATCGTAATCTAAATCTCCTAACCTCCCACCATTACACCCAACTCGCACTATATTATCCCCACGCCATTTTATTGTATTCACATCATAACTTCCCAATACACTCTTTAACCCATCTACTCCTGCTGATAAGTCCACAAAATTGTCTGTATCCTCATCATACTTAACTATTGAACCTGCTTCCCCTCCTATTATCCAGTCATCATACCACGTCCCTCCTGCCCACTCTGCACTTAATACCGAGTAATCTGACGCCCACATACTTACAGGGATTGTCTTTGCCGTAAAATTATTTCCATCTGTTGATATTGCTAACCTCTTATTATCCCCTCCTATTAACCATTGCCCGCTTGCTCCTGCTTCTGCTGCCCATTTCACTACTGTCACTGAATCTGTCCCGAATCCTAATGCACTGCTCCTGTCTGTGAATACGCTTCCATCATATCTTACAAGTTTACCGCTCGTCCCTCCTATTAACCAGTAACTTCCGTTCCAGTCAAGTGTCAATACATCTTCGCTCCCCCAGTTTAATCCACTTCGTAAATCTGTATATGTGCTTCCATCATATCTGTTTAATGAGCCATCCACCCCTCCTATCAACCAGTAACTACCATTATATCCAGCACATTTTATATCATATTCCCCAAAATCTCTTATCTCATTCTTGTAATCTGTATTTGTCCCGCTATTTACTCCTCCGGTCCTCTTCATTATACGTGAGTTCCTTCCACCTATTAAATTTGTCCCGCTGTCTCCTCCTCCATTTGTCCCTATTGCCCATATAGGGTCACTATTAAAATATACCGGATTGCTCTGGTTATAAAACGTTGTGCCATTGTATGTTGCAAGCCGCGTTGTTGAACCGTCGTTTCCTCCTATCAACCAGTAACTCCCGTTCCACTCTATGCTCCATATCGTGGTAAATGTTGCTACTGCACTTAAACTACTGCTCAAATCTGTAAATGCTGCGCCATTGTAACTTGCAAGTTTACCGCTTCCTCCTCCTATTAACCATATGCTTCCATTCCATTTTACACTGTTTATTGTGTATGTGCCGCCCCAGCATGTATTCAATGCGCCGCTTAAATCAATCCAGCTGCTCACATCATCGTATCTTGCCAATCTCCCGTTTGTCCCTCCTATCAGCCAGTATCCACCACTCCACCCTATTGTATTTACTGTGTCTGTGCTTCCAAATCCTCCACTTCCTGTTAACCCGCTTTTTAAATTCTCCCAGTTTGTTCCATCATACCTGTTTAGGGATGCTCCTGTCCCTCCTATCAGCCACCGAGGTGTCACTCCACCTCTCCATCCTATTGCTGTTATGTTCCCGAATTGTATTAAATTTGACGTAAGGTTTGTCCATATAGAACTTCCATCCCACATGTATAAATTTGGTCCATCTCCGCCTATTAACCAGTAGGTCCCGTTATTTTTTATTGCCCTTATTATATTTGCACCCCATCCGCTTAACTTTGTAGTATGATTTATGAAATGAGCGCCATCCCATTCATTTAATTTCCCTTCATAACCGCCTATTAACCATTTCTGGGATGATGAATTGTAATCTATTGCTAAAATCCCGCCACCCCAGTTTATTACTCCTGTTGTTTCTGCAAATTTATCTTCTCTCGCTAAAACCAGACGGAAATTAACAGAACTATCCCAGTTCGCTGTTGTATTTGTTATGTCTTTATATGTGTCGCTGTTAAATGATTCAGTATAAGTAGCAGAATAAACACATACACACAAACAAAAAACAATAAATATTAAAAAATAATACTTTTTTTTCATTTTACCTCCTATTTTTCACGCCACCTTAAATATATTAAAATTTTACATTTAATCCCATTTTATGAATAAAACCAAGT
>FWPV01017042.1_pt1 | contig 10130 bp, 4 predicted proteins | sample 2228371 | NCBI WGS metagenome assembly FWPV01 (sample SAMEA103939776, study PRJEB20133) | metagenome
GGTCATAAACTGCCATCATTTGACTCTGGCAAATTAAAAAAATAAGAGCAGAAACCTTCTGTTTCCGCCCCTATGTTATTTGGATTTTATCTTATAACTGTTACAATACCTCTTCTTTCGTGAATATATCCGGTATCTTTTTCTTTTACCTTAACATACCATATATAAGAACCAACGGGTACAAGTTTATGCATATCGTTCATGTAACCACCGTTCCAGCCACCAGGTTCCCAGGTTTCATCTGCAATGGAGGTTGTTGTTACTTCGCTTGGTGTTAGGTTGGTTCCTTTAGGCATTTCTCTGGTTTCAAAAATAATTTGCCCCCAACGATCGTAAATAGCTAAATAGTAGTCGCTTGAATCAATGCCAAATCCTCTGGGGTACCAGTATCCATTCGATTTTCCACTGCCTGGAGAAAATGCTGAGGGTGCCCACAGGGTAAATATTTCGTTAACCTTTAGTGTATGAATAGCTGTATCTACACAACCTTCGTTGTTGCGAGCAATTAGCATAACCATATATACTCCTGGATTGTGATAGGTATGCATTGGGTTCATAACTCCAGAAGCTGTTGTCCCATCGCCAAAAATCCAGGTAATAAGGTTGCTTGGGTCTGTCTGTGCAGCAAACCAAACATCACCATTTACTGGAGTGATATTGTTCGTTGGGCTATAGCTAAAATCTACTTGTGGGTAAGGCGATACCTGAACAAGATTGTTGTAGGTGAGTACTGTTTGACAGCCAAATGCTGAGGTTACCGTTAGGGTTACATTATAAGAACCAGGTATGTTGTAAATATGCGTTGGTGTACTGTCTGTTGAAACGTTGAAAGCACCGGATAAGGGGTCGCCAAAGTTCCATGAATAGGTTACAGGATATGAGCCTGGGTCTATTATACAGTCAAAGCTGGCTTCTAAAGGTACACATCCTTTCTGATAACGTGGGTCGCGGATAATATGAGGAGATTCTTTAACCGTTATGGTCATAGAATCAACAGCTGGTGGAGTACCACAGGCATCATACACGCTTACAATGTAAGTTGTAGTGTTGTTTGGTGAAACAAGATTTGGATTGCCCGAACCATTGTTCCATACATAGGTATAGGGTGGCTTACCTCCTTGAGCAGTAACGTTAATAGAATAAACATCTCCCTGACAGATAATGACATCGTTTGAAATGCTTGCCGTAATTGGAGGATAAACAAATACAGTTACGCTTGCAGGCGATGAAGAAGCACATCCATTGGCATCATATACATTAACGAAATAATTTGTTGTAGAATCTGGCGAAACAAGCTGTACTTGTGCATTAGGATTGGTTAAACCAGGTCCTGTCCATATAAAAGTATAGGGAGGTGTTCCGCCTATTGCACTGGCATTTATGTTTATCGAATAGTTGCCTATACAGATAGTGTCTGAACCATTAGCTATTGCTACGACAGGATTGGGTTCGCTAATCTGAACGGAGTTTGCTCTTGTACAACCATTCGAATCGGTAACAGTAACGGTATAAACACCTGCACCTAAATTTACTGCTGTTTGTGTATTTTGTCCGTTACTCCAGATAAATTGATAGGGTGCTAGCCCACCTATAACAGAAGCTGTTGCAGAACCATCTAAACTTCCGTAACACAATGCGTCTGTTTTGTTGAATGTTATTAATTCAGGTCCTAAAATCTGACCTATGGGAACTTGTTGGGCAATGGTACATCCAGCTGATAAATACCACTTGATAAATCGGTTACGGTAGTAGTGTTCATGTTTCCTGGTGACCAGAGAACGGAATAGTTTGGAACGCCTCCAGTGATAGAATCTATGGTCGCTGTGCCATTGTTTAATCCACAATGAGCAGAAACGGTACTTACATAAGCCTGAATAGGATTAGGTTGATGAATAGTAAATGAAGCCGTTCCTGTACAGTTCCAGCTATCAGTAACAATTACTGTATATGTTCCCGCCTGTAGATTGGCTGCAACAGAGCTGGTGCTTGTTACGGGAGGCAACCAAACATATTGATAAACAGGTGTTCCGCCTGTTACACTGATAGATACAACTCCATTATTGCCACCAGCACATTGAACATCTGTTGTGGTGCCTGTTATCTGAATTTCGTTGGGCTGATTAATTTGTACAGTATTTGTGCTGGTGCAACCTTTACTGTCGGCAACCACAACATTGTATGTGCCTGCACATAGGTTGGTTGCATTTGCTCCTGTTTGGCCGATCCCAAGCCAGGTTATTGTATAGGGTGGGGTGCCACCACCGGCTAAAACACTTGCAGTCCCGATACATTCGCCAAAGCAATGATTATGAGTAGAACCAGATATAACTGATGTTAATTGGGTTGGTTCCTGAACAACTACGTTGCCGACACTAATACAACCTACTGCATCTTCTACCGTTACATAGTATAATCCTCCAGCTAATCCTGTAATGGTATCGCCTGTCATTCCGTTACTCCATGTAGTAACATAAGGCGGTGCAGGCGGATTGGAAGGATTGTAGCTTACAATAGCAACACCATCGTTATAACCATAGCACGAAACAGGACTGGATACCACAGAAGTAATTGATGGTCCGTTAAGATTTTGGATAGTAATTTGCTGAGTAGCTATGCATCCGTTTTGGTCTATTAGGGTTACTGTATGATTGCCTGCTGGCATGTTGGTTTCGTGAACAGTATTACCTCCTGTTGACCATTGAATGGTATAGCCCGTTGTTCCTCCCTGAAAACTAATTGTAGCTTCGCCATTCGACTGACCACAAGTTGCAGGAACAACACTTACTACATCTATTTGTAGTAAGGGTGGTCCTATGATTTGAATAGAGGAAGATTGAGTACAGCCATTCTGGTCTGTAACAGTAACGCTATATAATCCCGGACAAAGATCTTGAAGAGATGAAGAAGTAGATGCATTGCTCCATAAGTAGGTGTATGGAATCTGACCGCCGGAAACATTGGCTTGTATCGTTCCGTTACAGAATTGATAACATGTTTCGTCTGTTTTCATTAAGTTAAGTTGAAGTGGAGGTGGTTGATTAATGATAACATTTGTTGTAATATAACAACCATTAGCATCTGTTACTGTCAAAAAGTACGTTTCAGCAGGAAGGTCGCCTATATTTTGATTGGTTGAAGAATATGTGCCTGTTGAATTTGTCCAATTGTACGAATAGGGAGGTGTTCCTCCACTTACATTAACAGAAATAGTTCCGTTATTTTGCTGATAGCAAGGAATATCTGTTGAGTTGACAGAACTAAATACCAATGGTGATGGACTGGTAACAGTAACAGGAATGCTTACGGTACATCCCTTGGAGTCGGTAACGGTAACAGAATACGTTCCTGCTGCTAAATTTGTGGCAACAGCAGAAGTTTGTCCGCCGGTGTTAGCCGACCACTGATAAGTATAAGGCGGTGTTCCTCCGTTTACAACAACGCTGGCTGTACCAGTATTCTGACCGGCACAAAGAAGCGGAGTTGATGTCGGAATTAACGATAATATGGATGGTTCCACAACAGCAGTAGTTGCACTTACCGTACATCCATTGGCATCGGTAACGGTTACAGTTAATATGCCACTACACAAACCTGTTGTAGTTGAACTGGTTGGGTTTTGACCACCAAATGGGGTTCCACCTGTCCATTGATAAGTGTATGGGGGTGTGCCACCTCCGGCTATAACAGTGGCTGTTCCATTACAATCGCCATTACAATTAGGATTTGTGCTGGTAATGCTGTTTATCTGGAAGGCAGATGGTTGTGTTATGGTAACATTTGCAGTAGCAACACATCCTGCAGCGTCGGTTACACTAAAGGTATAAGCACCTGCACAAAGATTGGTAGCCGTTTGAGTTGTTTGCCCATTGCTCCATGAATATAGGAAAGGAGGAGTGCCACTGTTCACAGTTCCGGTTGCCATTCCATTACACATTCCATTACAGGTTACGTTTGAGGATGATGCTATACTTGCAATAGGTCCACTTATGTTATTTACGGTAAAGGTTCCTGTGGCAGTACAACCCTTAATATCAGTTACTGTTACGTGATAAACTCCAGCTGGTATATTGGTCAAATCTTCAGTGTTTCCTCCGTTTGACCAGTTAAAAGTGAACGGAGCTGCTCCCTGGGTTACTGTTAAATCAATGCCTCCGTTTGATTGATTACAATTTGCTTCAGTTGTAGTAGCCGATAATGTAATAGGAGGAACATTGCTGATGCTTCCGTTGTCTGTTACGGTACAGTTATGACTATCGGTAATTGTTACAGAATATAATCCACTGCATAGGTCAGAAATAGTGGGTTGTGTGCTACCTGTATTCCATACATAAGTATAAGGTGCGGTTCCTCCTGAAGGTGTTGCAGAAATTTGACCTGTACATTGACCGAAACAATAAACATCATTAATGTTGATAGAAACTAAAAGTGGATTGGGCGATTTTACGTCGGCGCTGGCAGTTGCTGTACAGCCTCCTGCATCGGTTACGGTTACATTATAAATAGCTTCACAAAGATTATTGATGGTCGCTGTATTTCCGCCGTTTGACCATAAATACGTATAGGGTGGCGTTCCTCCAGCCATAGAAACGGTTGCAGAACCATCGCAAGTTCCATAACACGAAGTATAAACCAACGATGAGATGGATGCTGTTCCGCCAGGGGTGTTTCCAACAACAGTATTAGCTACTGCTGTACATCCGTTGGAATCAGTAACAGTTACAGTATAACTACCAGGAGCAGCATTGGTTATTGTTTGCACTGTTTGACCGCTACTCCAGGAATAGGAATAAGGAGCTGTTCCTCCACTGGCTGATGCTGTGGCAGTACCATTGTTTTGTCCACAATATGCATTTGTTGAGCTTGCCGATGCTGACAACACTGTGGGTTGTGTGATGGTTACTGTCGTTATAGCAGAACAGTTGTTTGCATCACGTACAGTAACATTATAGGTCCCGTTGCACAATCCGGTAGCTGTTTGACTTGTTTGTGTGTTAGACCAAGTGTAGGTGTACGGAGGTGTGCCTCCGCCTCCTAAAGCAGTGGCAGTTCCATTACATGATCCATTGCATAAAGCATTGGTAAATGAAGAAATAGTTGCCGTAACTGCTGTGGGTTGAGTTATAGTAACTGTTGCTGTTGAGCTACAATTGTTTGCGTCGGTAACAGTAACAGTGTATATTCCTGCCGCAAGGTTAGTAGCTGTAGCTGTGGTTTGATTTCCGGCAGAAGCCGGCCATTGATATGAATAGGGTAGATTTCCACCACTTCCGCTTGCTGTTGCTGTTCCGTTGTTTCCACCGTTGCAGCTAACATTGGTTTGTGATGCAATAGATGCAATAACACCTGAGTTATTACCTACCATTACAGTAGCTGTTTGTGTACATCCGTTGATGTCAGTTACAGTTACGCTATAAGAACCCGGAGCAAGATTGATTGCTGTTTGAGTAGTTTGACTTCCTGCTGCCGGACTCCATAAATAGCTGTATGTCGGTGTTCCACCTGTTGGGTTTGCAGTGGCGCTGCCATTGCTTTGGCCGCAAAATGCATTTACACTACTGGTAGCAACATTTAATGTAGGTGGTGATGTTAATGATACACTAGCCACAGCTTGACAGCCTAAATTATCGGTAATGGTAACAGAAGAAGTGCCTGCACATAAATTGTTGACAGTATTGGATGTTGAAGCTGTTCCCATGGTAGAAGAACCATTTGACCACACATAATTATAGGGAGGGTTGAGAGTTCCACCTAAAGAAACAGTCGCACTTCCATTACAAACACCACTACATAAAGGATTGGAAGATGAAGAAATGGTTGCTGTTGGAGCTCCTGTACTTCCTACATTAACGGTTGCTGTTTGTGTACATCCATTGGAATTGGTAACTGTTACCGTGTAAGAACCAGCACCTATTCCAGATATAGTATTTGTATTGGATGGAGAATTATTGGTAGTAGAACCATTTGACCATACATAATTATAGTTTGGCGATCCTCCTGCAGTTATTGTTACGGTTGCAGAACCATTATTAGCTCCACAGGTAGCATCAACTTTAGAAGTACTTAAAGTCATTGCGGGTGGGTCTGTTAGAACGACGTTTGCTGTTTGTGTACAACCTGGCGAAGCCTGATCGGTAACCGTTACGGTATAAGTTCCGGCACAAAGTCCGCTAATGTTTGCACTTGTTGTACCATTACTCCATAAATAGGTAAATGGTCCAATACCACCAGCAACAGTTACATTGGCTGTTCCGTTACATTGTCCATTACAGGTTGGATTTGTTCGTGTTGTTGTTAGATTTAAAGCTGATGGTTGACTTATGTTAACGTTTCCAATTCCTGTACAACCATAGCTGTCGGTAACTGTAACAGTATAAGTTCCAGGACATAAAGAACTTATCGTTTGGTTATTGGACCCCGTACTCCACTGGTAAGAATAAGTGCCGCTTCCACCACTTCCTGAAACAAAAGCACTGCCATTACATGCTCCGAAACAAGTTACATTGGTAGGCGTAATGTTTGCTGTAGGAGCTGGGTAAACAGTAATATTTTGGTTGTAGGTTGCGTTGCACGAACCTTGTGTAACAGTTTGAGTAACAGTATAGGTACCTGGTGTACTCCATGTGATACCTGTGGGGTTTTGTGCAGTTGAGCTTGAAGGCGACCCCCCAGGGAATGACCATGAGTAAGTAGCACCACTGGATGTTCCCGTATTGGTAAAATTGAAACTGTTGCTTGTTACACATTGATTTCCGTTGTATGTAAATCCGGCTTGGGGATTAGTGAAAGTTACTACTACTTGATCCGTACAGGTTGTTCCACTGGTCATGGTAACATTCCATGTTAATGTATAAGAACCTGCTGAAGTTGCTGTAATAGAAGTTGTAGGTGAAGCAATATTAGCGAAACTAATGCCACCCATTGGTGACCATTGATAACTTTGATTTCCCGACTCGATAATAGCACCTAAATTGGTAGTTAATCCACAAACATTAATATCTGGACCAGCATTGGCTGTGCAGGTATTACATGCGGGTGGAGCAGAATATTGAACAGTAAAATTGCATGACGGTGCAGCAGAAAATTGAACTGTAATTGTATGAGTAGTACCATTGGCTGTAATGTTATTTAGAGTATAGTTTATTGGACTAGTAAAAGGAGCATTAAAAGTTTGGCTTGCACCTGAATTATCAGTTACTGTTAAAGTTCCTGTAGTTGGTTGCCCCGTAAAATAAATTGAACCAGTAACTGAATATGTATTTGTGCCTGGATTACAAGCTGATGACGTTGCTGTTACATTGTTTATGTCACAGGTAACAATAGAACAATCGGTTGTAGCATTTCCGCCAGTTTGGGAAAAAATGTAGTTGCCTTCACAATTTGCATAGTTTGTAATGACCAGCATATAATATTGGCCTGTCAATGCATTAGGAATGGTTACAACTTCTGTTGCTGCAGTGCTGTATGCACAATCTACCATGTTTGGCCACGCTTGATCGTAATTTCCTCCACAATTTGGATTAGATGAAGTCAAATTTGAAGGACTACATGTTATATAACTAAAAGGTCCCCAGCAAGCATAATCAATATCTCCACATGTACTGGAAATGGTTATTTCGAGATCTCCCGAATTTCCTATTTTAAAGTAATACCATGCAGGGTTTGGCTGAGTGCATAAGCAACCATACTGGGGTCCTACTTCAGCTGATGTGTACGTTAACATGGGGTATGTATAAGTAAGTCCTGTGCAGAAAGGTGCTGCTTCGGAGCATTCATCTCCTCCTGGAATAGTAGTTCCTCCTCCACTTCCGCTGGCACTCCATTGTAAGGTCATACAGGTTGAATTACTTTGACAATTGTATTGACTGACTAAAAGTGTTACTGTACCTGTAAACGTAGAAGTCCATGTAATAGTAGATTGCAATCCACAATTATCATCGTTATAACTAAGAACAGTTCCTCCACCACAAGTTCCACCCTGAAACAAAGTTAATTGAGTGTCGAAATCTGTATCTCCACAAGTTGTCCAAGTATAAGTAATACCAGCTGTAACACTATAATAAGAATATTCACCTCCATAAACGCAAGTGCTTACCGTTTGTGATCCACCTGGTGATAAAGTAAAAGTACCACCCGGATAGTTGCTCACACAATTTGAACATTGTGCAAAAACAGAATAATTTAATATTAATATCAATAAACTGAGAAGTATAGTTTGTTTCATAACTTTTATGGTTTATAATTTGTTTTTTTATTTCTTTCTTCTATTTCTTGTTGGCTTAATGGTTTAGGCTCAGAAATCATTTGTTTATATGAATCTGGATAAAAGCTAATCCAGATATCTTTTACCTTAGTGTAAAGTTTGTTAGAAATTTCAAATTTTGGTCCTAAGTTTATGAATGGTGGAAGCTTTTTGTGGATGTCTTTTTTCATTACATTTCCACGCATAGAATAAATATTTAGTAGTAATTCATCGGTATAGGGAATTTCTTCATAACTTTGAATAGTTACTTTTTGAATAAGACTATTAATAAGGTCTTCAATTTGATAAATTTTATTTTTATCTGTTGTAATAATGTATCCTTCGTTTGAATGATAATCGAAGGCACAAAATAGATCCATTTCCTTTTTTTCTATTGTTCTTGCTAACATCTCTTCGTTTAAATCACTCTGTAAACCACTAGTATATACTTTAAAAATATACCAGTTATCTGTATTAAGTTCTTTTTGAGCAATGGTATTAATACATATACACATTGATACAATTAAGATACATGTTAGCTTTTTCATGACCATTTATTTTATTAATTGAATTCGACCATTAAATTCTTGATGATTTCCGGATTTATCGGTAGCCATAACTTTATAAAAATAAACATCGGCAGGTAGAGATTGTTTGGTTTCCTTATCGGTACCATCCCACCACACAGGGCTACCTTTGCTTTCGAACACACAACGTCCGTTTTTGTTGTAAATAATAAGAGTAAATTCAAAATGTGAATAATCATATACCTGCGGTCCAAATAAATCGTTAATTCCGTCGCCATCTGGTGTAAAGGCATCGGCAAATTGAACGGGCATGGTGTAAGTTAAATCAAGCATCTTGCTTGCAGTGTCAGTGCAGCCGTATTGATTTTCGCTAATCAATGTTACAGTAGATTTACAATTTTTACGTAAGATGTAACTAAAGGTTTCATCAAAAACAGTAGTATCTGAAAGTATCCATTTTACAGAACTATATTGTTTCGATTTATTTTCGAACACGATTTCATTTTTATGCTGACTGAATGTAAATTTGGATATTGGTCTGGGAAGAACTTCAATGGAAGGGATATCTGTAATGGTGAGTTCTTTGTTTTCGGTCTGGATTTTTAGTGTTGGAGAGTATTTACCGGCTTTATGATAGGTGTGTGTAGGCTGTTTTTCATTGGAAACAGTACCATCGCCAAATGACCAATAACAAAGAGCATTATCAGGAATATTTCTGACAACAAATGTAACCATCAATGGAGAACAGCCTTTTTGCTTGCTTGTATTTACGCAAATGTTTTGAGGCAAGGAATTTTGATCTACTTTTACATCCTGACATTGGTTGATTGTGCTTGTTGATGTATTATTGTTTTGTTTTGGTTCTGAATCGATTGTTTTTGTGTTTGTTAATGAATGACTTATGTGGTTTTCTGTAGGTCGAACATGTTGTTGTTCAGATTTTTGTTCGGAAGGCAAAGTAGATGAAACAGATATTTCCTGAAAGTTATCATTTTTAATGGTAGTATGTTGGAATTGTTGTTCTGCAGGTTGGTGGAAAAATGCAAAATAGCTTGTTACAAGAATGACAATAGCAACAACAGACGATAGGGTAGCTGTTTTGACAAGCTTATGTCGTGTCCGTTTTTTAGAAAAATCGGGCCATACGTTATCATTATAAGGGTACTCAAACGAATTGATTTTGTCTTTGATTATTTGCTCAAAAGATTTCATGGTGGTAAGTTTTTATATATTGATTGATCAGTTTTTTTAAATTTAATTTGGCTTTTGCCAGGTTTGATTTGGATGTGCCAACAGAAATGTTAAGTGCTTCGGCAATTTCGGCATGAGTCATGTTGTCTATAACGTACATGTTAAAAACTGTC
>FWPV01017045.1_pt1 | contig 10129 bp, 10 predicted proteins | sample 2228371 | NCBI WGS metagenome assembly FWPV01 (sample SAMEA103939776, study PRJEB20133) | metagenome
CAGCCTTGCAGGACAGAACCGCGACTACCTGCTGAAACAGATGCAGGAGTTCCGCGACGGCAAGCGTCCGGCAACGATCATGCACCAGCATGCCAAGGGCTACACCAACCAGCAGCTCGAGTTGATCGCCGGTTATTTTGCTTCGGTCACGCCGGGTCGCGCAGCGCCCGCGCCGGCCGCGCGCTAGGGGGACACCATGACTATTTCCAGACGCGAATTCATGAAATGGACCTCCGCCGGCGCAGGGCTGGCGGCGGTGGCAGGCTGCGCCACGGCCGGCAGCGGTGGTGCGGGCCGGGTGGTGGTGGTCGGCGGCGGTTACGGCGGCGCGACCGCGGCCAAGTTCGTCAAGCTGTGGGGTGCGGACATCGACGTCACCCTGGTCGAGCCCAACCAGCACTTCATCTCCTGCCCGATCAGCAACCTGGTGCTTGGCGGCAACGCGCAGATGAGTGACATCACCTTCAGTTACGACGGGTTGCGCAACCGTGGCATCCGTGTGGTCCGTGACAGCGCGGTCGCCATTGATGCCGAGAAGCGGGTGGTGCGGCTTGCGGGCGGCGACAGCCTGCCCTACGACCGCGTGATCGTTTCGCCCGGCATCGAATTCATGGTTGAGCAGATTCCCGCCCTGAAGAATGCCGATGCGCAGAACCGCATCCCGCATGCCTGGAAGGCCGGGACGCAGACAGTCACGCTGCGCAAGCAGCTGGAGTCCATGCGCGACGGCGGAGTTTACGTGCTGCAGATACCGATGGCCCCTTATCGCTGCCCGCCGGGGCCGTACGAGCGGGTGTGCCAGGTGGCCGACTATTTCAGGAAGGCCAAGCCGAAGTCGAAAATCATCGTGCTCGATTCGAACCCGGACATCACCTCGAAAAAGGGCCTGTTCCTGGCGGCATGGAACGGCCTTTACAAGGGCATGATCGACTACAGGCCGAACAGCGAGATTGCCGATGTCGATGTCAAGGGCATGGTCGTCAAGCTGCAGTTCGACAACGTCAAGGGCGATGTGCTTAACGTGGTGCCGGCGCAGCGTGCCGCCGACATCGCGGTGCGGAGCGGATTGATCACTGCCAATAACCGCTGGTGCGGCGTCGACTGGACCACCTGCGAATCGACCGCAGTCAAGGGCGTGCATGTTCTCGGCGACTCGACGCTGTCGGCGCCGGGAATGCCGAAATCGGGCAGCATGGCCAACCAGCACGCCAAGGTCTGCGCCGCCGCCGTGGTGGCGCTGATCAAGGGCCAGCCGCTAAACCGCGACACGATGATGATGAATACCTGCTACAGCTTTGTCAGCGGCGACAGCGCGATGCATGTCGCGTCGGTGCACCGTTACGATCCGGCGCAGAAGACGATTGCGCCGGTGAAAGGCAGCGGCGGCGTGTCCAAAGCGGCGAGCGCGGCCGAAGCGGCGTATGCCTGGGGCTGGGCCCGCAACATCTGGGCCGAAGCGCTGGTCTGAGGCTCAGCGGCACCCCTTTTTCATGGCCGCCTGCCGGGCTGCGGCGGCACCAGCCACCAGGTGATCGCGACCAGTGCAGCGTAGAGCAGGTAGGCGATGGTGAACATCCACGGCGGCAGGTCGTAGAACAGAACCGCATGGATCCAGCGCGCGACGAAGCTGCGTTCGCCTGCTTCGCCGCGCAGCGCGTCCTCCCAAAGTGTCAGGGGGCACCAGACGCCGGCAGCGGCCTCCGCACTGACGAACAGGATTGCGGCGAGATGGGCGAAGCGAAAACCGCGGTTGCGCACCCAGCGCCAGCCGCGCAGGGCGCCGATCCACACCAGCGGCAGGCCGGCGACCACGAAAGCGACAAAAGCAAAATGAACAACAAGGATCAGGTCGGCGAGCAGCAGCCGCATCGCGTCCGGCTGCCTCAGGGTGTTGCGCCGGTGGCGACCGGACGACGGCGGTCGCTGACCCATTCGCTCCATGAACCGGGATATAGCCGTGAACCCGCGAGGCCGGCCACTTCCATCGCCAGCAGGTTGTGGCAGGCGGTGACGCCGGAGCCGCACTGGTGGACGATGTCGGCGGGTGCGCGCCCGCTCAGCAGTGCGACGAATTCGGTTTTCAGCGCGGCGGCATTCCTGAAGCAGCCGTCGTCGCCGAGGTTCAGCTTGAAGAAGCGGTTGACTGCGCCGGGGATATGCCCGGCGACCGGATCCAGGGTTTCGTTTTCGCCGCGGTAGCGGTCGCTGCTGCGCGCATCGATTACCAGCGCACTGCGTTCGCCGAGCCTGGACTGCAGCGATGCGCTGTCGACCTCGAGCCGCTGCTGCGGCCTGATGCTGAAGCTTGCCGCTTCCACGGCGGGTTGTTCCACCGTGAATGGCAGTTTCGCGCGGTTCCAGGCCTGCCATCCGCCATCGAGAACTGCGACCTTCGCATGGCCGACCCAGCGCAGCATCCACCACAGTCGCGAGGCGTAGACGCCGCCAGACTCGTCGTAGGCAACCACCTGGCTGTCGTTGGCGATGCCCAGCGCGCCCAGGCGCAGGCCGAAGGTCGAGGGATGGGGCAGTGGGTGGCGTCCATTGAGTCCGGTCTTGGGGCCGGATAGATCGACGTCGAGGTGCAGGAAGCGCGCGCCCGGGATGTGCCCGGCACGATAGGCGCGATAGCCGGCGCTGTGGTCCGCCAGGTCATGGCGGCAGTCGCAGATGATCCATCGCGGATCATGAAGATGTTCGGCGGTCTCTTCGGCGCTGACCAGCGTGGTGAAGGCCATGTTTCATCCGGTGAGTCGGTGTCGGGAGCGGCAAAGGTAGCAAACATCGACCGAAAAGCAAGCGCCGGAAAGCATCAACGGCAACACTTGGCCGCCGTTGATGTTTTTAAATCATTGTTTTTATTATCTTTTTTAAATGTAGGGCGCCACTTCGCGATGCAGGAACTGGTGGAAGTGCACCATGCCGTCTTCCATCGGTGATTGATAAGGCCCGCTCTCGCTGCGCCCCTGCTGCCACAGGGCGCGCCGGCCCTCGGTCATGCGCGCAATGATCTCCGCATCCTCCACCGCGGTTTCGCGGTAGGCAGCCTGTTCCGCCTCGACGAACTCGCGCTCGAACAGCGCGATGTCCTCGGGGTAATAGAACTCGATGATGTTGCTGCAGGCTTCGGGACCGCGCGGAATGATCGCGCTGATCACCAGCACATGCGGGTACCACTCGACCATGATGTTCGGGAAATAGGTCAGCCAGATTGCACCATGCGAGGGCGACTTGCCTTCGCCATAACGCAGCACCTGCTCATGCCAGCGTCCGTAGACCGAACTGCCGGGCCGGGCCAGGCCGTTCTTGATGCCGCAGGTCTGCACGCTGTACCAGTCGCCGAATTCCCAGCGCAGGTCGGAGACGTTGACGAACTGGCCGAGCCCGGGATGGAAGGGCTCTACGTGGTAGTCCTCGAGGTAGACCTCGATGAAGGTTTTCCAGTTGCAGGCATATTCCTCCACTTCGACGCGATCGAGCATGTAGCCGGAAAAATCGAGGTCCTGCATCACGCCCATGCCGGCGAGGTCGCGCGCGACGTCGCGCTTGCCCGAGAACAGCAGCCCGTTCCAGCGCGTCAGCGGCGTGCGCGCGAGATCAAGGCAGGGGTTCCCGGCGAAATGCGGCGCGCCGAGCAGCCTGCCGTCGAGTCCATAGGTCCAGCGGTGCAGCGGACAGATGATGTTCTGCGCGTTGCCGCGGCCCTTGAGGATAACCGCCTGGCGGTGGCGACAGATATTGGACAGCAGTTCGACGCCCTGCGCGTTGCGCACCAGTGCCTGCGCGTTGTCCTGCCACGACAGGGCATGGTAGTCGCCGGCATTCGGCACCATCAGCTAGTGGCCGACGTAGCCCGGGCCGTTGTCGAACAGCAGGCGTTTTTCGACCTCGTGGATACGCGGGTCGAAGTACCAGTGAACGGGGAGTTGCGTGGCGCTTTGCCGGAATGCAGTGACGCTGGAGAGATCAGACATGCAGCGGGGTATTGTTTACAGGTTGAGCAGCCGAAGGGGGCTTTTCAAGGTCATGATTCTTAAGCGTTTTAGGCTGATGTCGGGCCCGCGAAAAAGGTCGGCTATTCTTCCCCAGCCCCCCCCAAAAGGCAACAACAATTTCCTCAGGGTGCGCCTGGAGCGCCCGGTGCCTGTTTCATAACGCTCTGTTTGTTAAAGGAAATATCTCCAAAATAAGTTGTTGCAATTGCGCCAGTGTTGTCGGTATCGACGGCAACCGCGATGGCCGTCACTGCCGGCGGATCCTCGCCGAAGGCCGCACGGAAATCATCGGCGATGTTGCGTTCCACATCCACCCAGCGATTAACGCGCGTGCCGCCCGACTCGACGACGATCAGCCTTACCCGGTTGGTGTATGCGCTGGGCGCAATGGTTCCTTTGGGCGCCTTGCCGTCCCAGACATAGCAGAGGGTCGCAGCCGGAAGCTTGGGGTCGAACAGCGCCCTTGCAACACGCAGCTTGCTGCGTTCGACGAAAGACAGCTTTTCCAGTGGATAGTCGAACATCACGTACAGCCGCGCCGGAAAATCGTCGCCTTCGCGGGTGCGCAGGTCGGCCTGCTCGACCAGCTTGCTGATTTTCCAGCGCCAGCGCAGCCAGGGCGTCGCTGCAGGGTCCACCCTCAGCGGATACGACAGCGCGGAGGCCGAGGCTTTCGCTTCCGCACGCAATACGGTCGTGCCCTGGTCGTCGACGAGGGTATAGCGTGTTGGCGCGGCGGACCCGGCAGCGCCGAGCGGTGTCCAGCCCGCCGGCAGCGCGGCGCCCGCCTTCGTGCCGGAGAAAGCGCTGGTCATCGTGCGCACTTCCTCCGCCAGCGCAAACCCTGCCGCGGCAAGCACAAACAGCAGCAGAATCTCAGGCCGTCCCGGGCAGCGCATCGAGAAGTCCTGACTGGACCAGGCGATGATAGTCATCGGGGCGGTCGACATCCCACAGTGTTGCCAGTTCCTGCCAGCGCAGACCGCTGTCGCTGAGGCGCATCCGCGTATCCGCCATGACAGCGGAACCGCCCCAGGCGATCCCGGCAAACAGCCGGGGGGCCACGCCTGCGAGGCCGACCAGCGCATAACCGCCGTCCTCCGTGGGTGCGAACACCGCATCATGTCCTGCATCAAGCGCCGCGGCTGCGTCCTGCAGATGCGCCACCTTCAGCGCAGGGCAATCGGTGCCGATGATGATCGCGTGGCGGTGCTGCCGCAGCGCCTGACTGAAGGCCTGCGCCATGCGCGCGCCGAGGTCTGCGCCCTGCTGCACGCGCAGGCTTGCGCCATGGCGCAATGCCGCCGTGCGCAGAAAAGGGTGGCTGTCGTCGGGCGCGCACCACAGTTCGATACTGCCGGGCGCGAAGGTGGCCGCAGTGGCGAGGGTGTGCAGCACCAGGCGCTGGTGCAGCATGGCCGCCCCCTCGGCGCCGAGCAGCGGGATCAGTCGCGTCTTCGTCATGCCGGGAACAGGCGCCCTGGCGAAGGCCAGGATCGCGGTGTCAGGGCTCATGGCGGAGATAACGCGCGGCGAGCTTTGCGGGATCCGCGCCCAGCCAGTAGGCGAGGCGCAGCCGCCACATCAGCAACATCGTGCGCCAGAGGCCGTGCTGCTCCCAGCGCCGGCCCGAAGTGGCCAGCCGGTGCGCGATGCACAGCGGCCGGCCGTAGACCTTGAGCCGGCGTGACAGCGCGATGTCTTCCATCAGCGGAATGTCGGGGAAACGTCCCGCCGCCTCGAACAGCGAACGGGTGACAAAAATCGCCTGGTCGCCGGTGGCAACGCCCGTCAGCCGCGAACGCCAGTTCATCATCCGCGCGATGATTTTCAGCATCGGATGACTGCCTTCTATGTCGACGTCGAAGCGGCCCCAGCTGCGGCGGGCACGGGCGAGGCCACCGATGATCAGGCCATCGGCATTCTCGGGCAGCCGCGTGTCCGCGTGCAGGAAACAGAGGATTTCCCCTGTTGCGGCGGCAGCCCCCGCGTTCATCTGCCGCGCGCGCCCGCGCTCCGCAGTGATCACATGATCCGCCAGGGGCAGTGCCAGCGTCACCGTGGCGTCAACACTGCCGCCGTCGACGACGATCACTTCCACGCTGCGCCGGCGCAGCGCCTGCAGGGCGTCGAGCGTTGCCGCGATGTGCCCGGCCTCGTTCAGTGCCGGAATGATGATGGAAAGGGACACGGGATGCAGGGGCAGCGCGGTTGCAGCGGCTATTTGCGGACGTCGTTCAATGCCCAATCATAGTCGAGATGGCGGATTGCGGCCTTGCGCCCGGTTATTGCCTGCCGCTGGGCCGGTGCATCGGCGAGCAGGTCCGCGTATTTCGCGAAAAACTGCGCGAGTGACTGCATGGCTTCGCCCTTGCCGTCGAGGCCACGGTAACCGCTGCTCCAGTCTTCGCCGAACCATTTGAAAATTTCGGAGACTTCCAGCGCATTGTCCGCGGCGTTGTAGCGGTTGCGGCTGCGGTCGGCGAGGAAGCGCCGGGTCTGCTCCTCGAGCTGTGCGTCGAGACGCGATGCCACATAGGGTTCTTCGCGCAGCATCGGGCAGCCGACCGAAGCGCAGTTCACCGCGAAATGCACCCGCGGCTCGTTGTAGGCGCCGGGCCGGCGCAGCGTGTCGTGCTCGATCATGTCCAGTGAGAACTCGCGGCCGAGCAGGCGGAAGAACCGGTCCTTGAACGGGTTGCCGAACAGCTTGCCGAAATCCCAGATCGAGCGGATATCGGGATAGCGGGTGAGGATTTTTTCGACGGTGTACGCGTTGTAGGCGTTGATCAGGAAGGCCATCTGCTGTGCCTTGGTCCAGCCGGCGAATTCCTGCGCACTGACACGCGACAGGGTATCCAGATAGGTTTTCATTGCGCTGCGCTCTTGCGCAAAACCGGCATAACGCACTTGCGAGGACTTGCCGCCGTCGATCAGCACAACGTGCCTTTTCAGCAGGACGGCCCAGGCGTCATGGGTGTGATCAAAGGCCTGTGCCGAGGCGGTGAGGGGGAAGGTGACCCACACCAGAAGCATCAAGATATTTTTCATAAATATCAATAAAATTAAACACTTATATAGGACCTACGAATCAGCCCCTGCGCCAGGTATGAAATCTCTCCACCCAGCCCAGCAGTTTCTGAGGGGCGTGCGCGCGTTTCCAGTTGCCGGCGACATACTTGTTGGCCTCGGCCAGCGTCGGGTAGATGTGGATGGTGCTGAGGATTTTGTTGAGTCCGATGCCGTTTTTCATCGCAGTCACGAACTCAATGATCAGGTCACCGGCATGCTCACCGGCGATGGTTGCGCCGAGGATCCTGTCCTTGCCGGGCACCGTCAGCACCTTGACCAGGCCGTGTGCATTGCCGTCGGCAATGGCGCGGTCGAGGTCGTCGATACCGTAGCTGGTGACTTCGTACGGAATGTTCTTTTCCCTGGCCTCGGTTTCGTTGAGTCCGACACGCGCGACTTCCGGGTCGGTGAAGGTGGCCCACGGAATCACCGAATAATCGACACGGAATTTCCGGAAACCGCCGAACAGTCCGTTGACCGCCGCGTACCAGGCCGTGTGCGCCGCCGTGTGTGTGAACTGGTAGGGTCCGGCAACGTCGCCGCAGGCGAGGATGTTGGGGTACCTGGTACGCATGAACTCGTCGACCTCGACGGTGCGTGCCTTCGTCACCGGGATGCCCAGCTCCTCAAGGCCGTAGCCCGTCGTGTTGGCGACACGTCCCACCGCGCAGAGTACGGCGTCGAAGGCGATGCGCACGGTGCTGCCGCCGGTTTCGCAATAAAGAGCCTTTTCGCCGTTCTCGACTGCGAAGCGCTGCGCCTTGTGGCCGAGCAGCACCCTGACGCCCTCGCTGCGGAATTTCTGCAGCACCATCTCCGAGATCTCAGGGTCCTCGCGCACCATCAGCCGCTGCAGCATTTCCACCTGTGTGACCTCGGCGCCCAGTCTTGCGAAGCACTGGGTCAGCTCGCAGCCGATCGGTCCGCCGCCAAGCACGACCAGGCGTTTCGGCAGCACGCGAAGGTTCCATACCGTATCGGAGGTCAGCACGCCGACGTCACCGATGCCCGGGATCGGCGGGACGAAGGGGCGGGCGCCGGCAGCGACGATGATGCTGCGGGTGCTCAGCGTTTGTGGACCATGCGCGGTTTTCACTTCGACTGTCCACGGCGAGGTGATCTTCGCCTCGCCTTCGATGCACTCGACGCCGAGTTTGGTGTAGCGTTCCACCGAATCGTGTGGCTCGATATCGCGGATCACGCGCTGCACGCGCTCCATGATTTCGGCGAAGTCGAAATCGACCTGCGTATCCTTCAGGCCGTAATGACTGGCATTCTTCATTGCCGCCACCAGCTTTGCCGACTTGATCAGCGCTTTCGAGGGCACGCAGCCGGTGTTGAGGCAGTCGCCGCCCATCCGGTGTTTCTCGACCAGTGTCACTTTGGCCTTCACCGCGGCGGCGATGTAGGCCGAGACCAGCCCGGCCGAGCCGGCGCCGATCACCACGAGGTTGCGGTCAAAACGTGCCGGTCGCGTCCAGCCGGCGTAGACCTTGCGCGCCTTGAGGGCGTCGAGCGTTTTCTTGGCGGCAAGCGGAAACAGGCCGAGCAGGGCGAAGGCGACGATCAGTCCCGCCGAAATGCGGAACTCGCCGAGCTGGGTGCCGGCATAGACGTAGACCACGGTGCCGGCGAGCATGCCGATCTGGCTGACCCAGTAATAGGTCCAGGTGCGGATCGGCGTCAGCCCCATCAGCAGGTTTACGGCGAAAAAGGGGAAGGCCGGTACCAGGCGCAGCGCAAACAGGTAGAAGGCACCCTCCCGGGCGATGCCGTCATTGACCGGCTTCAGCCGGTCGCCGAATTTCTGCTGCACCCAGTCGCGCAGCAGGAAGCGCGAGACGAGGAAGGCCAGCGTGGCGCCCAGAGTGGAGGCGAAGGACACGATGATCGTGCCCCAGATCAATCCGAATACCGCGCCGGCGACCAGCGTCATGATCGCCGCTCCCGGCAGAGACAGGCCGGTGACGGCGACATAGGCGAGGAAAAACAGCATCGCCGATCGCAGCGGACGGGCCTGCACCTCGGCGTCAATGGCGGCACGCTGGGCCTGGAAATAATCCAGTGTGAAATACTGTTTCAGGTCGAATGCAAAAAACGCGATGATGCCCGCGGCGATCAGCGCGATGACCAGCAGCCTGCCCTTGTTCATGCCTGCCCTCCGGCTGTACGCAATTGACGCAGCAGCCCGTTGTTGATGTGAATGCCGGTGCGCATGGCCCTGTTCAGTCCGTAGCGCGGCCCGTGGCTGATTCTGTGGAAATACGACCGGTGTCCGGCACTTCCCTCCGGCCAGTTGGCGAGGAAATTGGCCAGCCACTGCGCGTGGTTGTAATGCACGGCGAGGGCATCGACATGGACGCCGTCGATCACCGTGCCGTACAGCGCAGTGGCCGGCGCCGGCGTGATGCCGATCCGGGTTATCACGCCGAATTGCGTGGCGGCAAAATTGGGCATGCCGGCGGCGCCGTTGTTGAACAGCAGGCAGGCGCCGCGTGCTGTCGCGAGTTTGAGAGCCACCGGCAGGCAGGTATGGCTGCTGGCGATGATGCGGGCCCGCGAGGCAGCGAAATGCGAGGTCAGCGTCGCGAGACCGCTTTTGTCGGCAAGCGCAGATTCGTCGTAGGACCAGCCGGCCAGCGATTCGCAGTCGCCGTGGACGATGGCCACGCGCAGCCCGCCGACTTCCGCGACCCGGTGCATCGGCAGCGCTGCCAGTTGTTCCCTCAACCCGGGCAGACCGCGCGCAGTGTCGCGCAGCGCCTCGAGCATGGCATTTGAGCGTTGCACGTCTTCGTCGCCCACCGAATCCGGATAGGCGCAGCCGCAGCCCGCGGCATCGTCGTCGCCGGCCAGTTCGGTTTCGACATTGCCGCGCAGTGCCGTGTGTTGAAGCACTGTTTTGTTGATGGTCGCGAAACCCGCGGCATCACGGTTGAACCAGTTGAAGTCGCCGTTGAATACCTGCGTCACCGGACCGGGTTCCGCTGCAGCCATCGCCGCGATGGCCTGCAGCGCCGGCCCATTGCCGTAGAGGCCGCCGATCACGTAAATCGTGTCCG
>FWPV01014893.1_pt1 | contig 10127 bp, 7 predicted proteins | sample 2228371 | NCBI WGS metagenome assembly FWPV01 (sample SAMEA103939776, study PRJEB20133) | metagenome
GAGGTCGTTGGTTCGAATCCAACCCCCGCTACCTGAATGAGAAATCCGTCCGAAAGGGCGGATTTTTATTGTGGATGCTTTCGAACCCAACGCATGCCCGGGGTGGACGGCGCTCAACATCTCGATGGCCGCCGTAATAGCGGATAACCGGCCGCGCAGCAAAGTTGCAGCGGAGTGACCGCGGCGTTGAACCATAACGCCCGCTTGATGAAATCTGCCGGAATCAACCCAAAAGGGGTGCGGCAGAGGCTTTTCGAGGATGAAGGCGGTGGCTTTATTTATTAATGTGGCAATATCAAGATTATTATGCGTATGATATTTTATTGGTCGGCGTCAGCGGATGGATCGTCGTCGCGCTGGTCGGCGGCAGCCTGGTTGGATGGCTCATTGGTTTTCTGGCGCTGCGGTAAAAAATTAAGCGGTCAGGATGAAAAGAGATCATGCTTTAACTGAAAGCCGCGCGTCGGCTGTCGATTTCGATATCGCTCTCTCTGACGGTGTATTGTTGGGGGAATGCCACTTGACAATGTGTATAGTTAACTATATACTAAGAATATAATAATATACATAACGTATTTAAGGAACCGCATTGAAACTGGGTAACAACTTACGCAAAATCCGCTTTGAACACAACGAGATCTCCCAACAGGACCTGGCCAACGCCGTCGGGGTGACCCGGCTGACGATCCATTCGATCGAAGCCGGCAAGTTCAATCCATCCACCTTGCTGGCGCTGAAGATCGCCCAATTTTTCAATAAATCCGTCGAAGATATTTTTTTCCTTGTCGAGGATGAAAACGAACCATGAAAAATACAAGGCAGACTCTGCGAACAGTTGTAATCGCGTTGGGATTTCTCTCCGTCGCGCTCTTCGTTTATGATCTGATCACATTTATCCGTCTGCAGCCCAAAATGGTCGCATTCGAACCGCTCACCGGGCTTGAGGAAAACCTGATCACCTGGTCGGGGATTGGGTTAATGGTGATCCTGCTATTCTTTCTGCTTTCCTTGCTATCCCTGGTCCGTCACTTGAAGAGCGCCAACGAGGTCAGGCTGTTCCCGCTGTTTCTGATCATCGCCGGTGTGGTGGCTTTGCTTTTTGTCTTCGGCGACGTGGCGCTGCTGAGCGACATCCACAAGCAGTACCGGCATGGGCTCGCGCAGCCTGAATGGACGCTGCTTTACCCAATCATCACGGGTCAGCTTTTAGTGGCGCTGATCTTAACATTCTTGCATCTATCCGGTTTCTTTGTCAGGAAACAGCCTGATCAGATCGTGCGGGACATCAATGTCTTTCTGGTGGTGCAGTATGTCGGTCTGGTTTGCGGGTTGGTGGGGCTGGCGTCCGCCGGTTTGGGTTTCGTTTTTCGCACGGCTTACAATCCATTGACTCATGTTGTCTTGACCGGGATTGTTTTACTGTTTCCCTACGCACTGGCGGTACTTTACTGGATGGTGACCAAGCTTCGCGAGAAAGAACGGCAGTGGTTCGACGAGAAACAGCTGCAAGATCTGGGGAAATCCGCGCTGCTCACCCTGCTGATCAGTGTTGTTTACATGACTGCTTTATTTGTCTTCAACCTCCAGGATCTCGCCGGCGCGGTGCGGCTGGTCTGGATGCCGCTGTATCTATTCGGCGTCATCTTCTTGTTCTCGCTGGGCAATTTGTGGTTCAGCAAGCGGATATAGGGTCTGCCTGAAATCCAACGCTTTCCCGTCATGGAGCGATGGCTGGCTTTCGGATAGCCGGTTGGCGTGCGCTGCCTTTCCCCAACGCTGTGTGAAGATATCTCCCCGCGCCGCTTCTGAAAAGTACAACTTTCTTCACCCTTTCTGAAAATGCGGCGGGCAGGGATGCCCCCTAGGATATCGCATCGCGACTTGTGCAGATTTCTTGCGAAGTCCAAAGCTTTTCCGGGGCAAGAGTTTGCCCGCCGTATTCGGGCGGGAGAAAAGGCAAAAAAGGATAAAATACATGATTGACTCTTGATTCATGGTTTGCTATCCTCATTAAATGAAAATATGTTCCATTATATGGAACAATGATCGCCCCCATTCAATCCCCATCCATCCAAACAGGAGGACTATTGACCAGGCAAATCATCAGCGGAAATGAGGCGCTTGGGCTGGGCGCTTTGCGCGCCGGCGTCAAGGTCGTCACCGGTTATCCCTCCTCGCGATGTATCGCCTACCTGCTGGGCCTCGACCCGCCCGGGCGGCACATCGAATGGAGCGCCAACGAGAAAGTGGCTCTGGAGATCGCAGCTGGGGCTGCCTGGGCAGGGCAGCGGGCCATGACCACCATGAAAATGTCCGGGCTCAACGTGGCTTTCGACTCACTGATCTCCATCGCTTATTCCGGCGTGATCGGCGGATTGGTGGTCTATGTCGCCGACGACCCGGGGGTCAATGCGGGCATGGCTGAGCAGGATACGCGCGGCTTTGCCATCATGTCGGATTTGCCAATGCTGGAGCCGGCCTCGCCGGCTGAAGCGTACCGGCTGGCGCAGGATGCCTTCGAGCTTTCCGAGCAGGTCGGCACGCCGGTGTTCATCCGCCTGGTCACGGCAGTCGCCAATTCCAAGACGGTGGTGGACGTGGAGGAGTACGGGCAGCCGCCGCAGCGCGAAGCCCGGCTGATCCGCGACATCAACCGCTTCACCAAGGCCGGGGCGGCGATTTGCATGGCGCAGCACCGCGACTTGATCGCCCGGTTGGAGAGGGCGGGGGAGTGGATCGCCGAGCGAGGCTTGAATGAGCTCTGCCTTTCTGCCGCGGAGGGCGGGCTGGGGATTGCGGCGAGCGGCGCGACGATCCCCTACCTCGGCGAGGGCTTCGAGATCGCCGCGCCATACGGTTTCGATCCCTCCCTTGTCTCGCTGTTAAAGATCCGGGCGGTGAATCCCTTCCCGGCGGCCCAGGCGCGGAAGCTGCTCGAACACTGCCAGACTGTGCTGGTGCTGGAGGAGCTGGAGCCGCACATCGAAAGGAGCCTGGCGGTCGAAGCTTACCGCATGGGATGGCAGGGGCGGATCATTGGAAAGCTGGACGGGACATTCAGCCGGATTGGGGCTTACGACGTGCGCCAGGTGATCGAGGGGTTGAGCCGGGCGCTGGGTCTTTCCATCCCGGATGAAGCCCTGCATGGCTACGCCGCCGAGCAATACGCCGCCGCCCGACCGATCACCTTCTGCGCCGGATGCCCGCACCGCGGCACGTTCATGGCGATCAACGAAGCACTTCGCAAGCTGCGCTACCGCAAGGATGAGGTGATGGTCACCGGCGACATCGGCTGCACCATCCTCGGGATGAATCCCCCCTTCAATACCGTCTGGAACGAAGTTTCGATGGGCGCGAGCCTCGGGCTTGCCCAAGGTTATGTCCATGCGGGGGTCAAGACGCCGGTCATCGCCACGATCGGCGATTCCACCTTTTTCCACGCCGGTCTCCCGGGCCTGGTCAACGCTGTCCAGCACCAGGTGCCGCTGACCCTGATTATCCTGGATAACGGTTGGACGGCGATGACCGGAATGCAGGTCAATCCCGGCACATGCAGGGAGTTTCAGGGTGAAGAAGGCCGCCAGTTGGATATTGCCCAAATCATTCAGGCCATGGGCGTGGACCATTTTTACCAGATAGACCCCTCCGACCTGCCAGCTTCTGTCGCGACCTTGAAAGAGGCGTTTCAGCAGCCAGGTGTCAAGGTGGTGCTTTCGCGGATGGAGTGCGCCATCCAGGCGCACCGACGCGGCGACACCACCCATGTGGCCGTGGTGGATATGGAAAAATGCAAATTGTGCAAGCTCTGCATCACATTGACCGGATGTCCGGCATTGAGCATCAGTGAAACCGAATTATGGATCGATCCTGCGCTGTGCACGGGCTGTAACTTATGCATGGCGGCCTGCAACCTGGACGCCATTCACATGGAGCGGGTGAAATGACCTACGATATTTATCTGGTCGGTGTGGGGGGTCAGGGCGTGCTGACGATCGCCGAGTTGATCACTGAGGCGGCCAATCTGCTAGACGTGCCGGTGAATTATTACCCCACGGAGGGGATGGCCCAGCGCGGCGGGTTTGTCAAGGCGCAGGTTCGGCTGGGACGCAGTTACGTCGGTCCGAACATCCCCGAAAAGGGGGCCGATCTGGCGATTTCGATGGAGGTTTCGGAATCGCTCAAGGCGGCGCGGTTCATCAAGCCGGGAGGAGATTTTGTTCTCTGGGAGCACGTCTGGCTGCCGACTGCCGCCATGCTGGGCAAGGCGCCGTACCCGGCGCTCGAAACGGTCCGCGAGCAGATTCTGAACGCCGGCGCCCGCCTGCACAGTCTCGATCCGCACCTGCTGCCGCTGTATCAGGGCGAGCCGGTGGCGGATAACCTGTATGTGCTGGGCGCCGCGCTGGGGTGCAGCCCGCTGGGTAAAGTTCTAACGGTGGACGCGGTCCGACAGGCGGTCCGCGAGCGCTGGCCCAGGGCTGCTGACCGGAACCTGTTCGCCTTGCAGGCCGGCATGGACGCCTTGATCGCGGCTGAGGGCCGGGCATGAGCGTGCAGGATTTTTTCAACCCGAGCGGCGTGGCGGTCATCGGATCGATGAGCGAGGGCAAGCTGGGTTATGAACTGCTGCGCCAGATCATTCAGGGAGGGTATCGGGGCGGCCTGTACGCGGTCAATCCCCGGGCGCAGGGGGCGCTGGGGATCGAGGGTTACGCCGCAGTGGACGAGATTGAGGGCGAGCTGGACCTGGCGGTGATCGCTTCGCCGGCGCCGACGGTGGCTGATACGCTGCACGCCTGCGGCAGGCGCGGCGTACGGGCCGCCGTGATCATCTCCTCCGGTTTCAGCGAGGTGGGCAACCAGGCGGGGGAAGAAGCGTTGAAGCTTGCGGCCCGCCAACATGGGATCCGCGTGATCGGCCCAAACTGTGCCGGCATCGTCAGCACGAGCTGTAATCTGTACGCAACGCTAGAAGTGCGCCCACCCGCGGGAAAGATGGCTTTGATCTCGCAAAGCGGCGCGCTGGGAGGCGCGGTGCTCGCCTGGGCGGAAGAGCAGGGCGTGGGCATCTCGAAGTTCATCAGTTACGGCAACCGAGCCGATCTGGACGAGCTGGAATTGCTGCCCTATCTGGCAGAGGACCCAGAGACTCTGGTTGTCGCGCTGTACATCGAGTCCGTGGCGGATGGACGGCGGTTTATCGAGGCGGCGCGAGAGTTTTGCCGGCACAAGCCGCTGGTTGTAGTCAAGGCCGGGCGTACGGCATCCGGGCAGCGCGCCGCACTCTCCCATACCGGTTCGCTGGCCGGGGCGGACGCAGTCTATGACGCGGCACTGAAGGTCAGCGGCGCCATCCGGGTTGAAACGGTCGAAGAAATGTTCGATCTCTGTAAAGGGTTTGCCTTTCTGCCGCCCGTAACCGGGAAAAAGGTAGTGATTGTGACCAATTCCGGAGGCCCGGGCATTCTGGCGGCCGACCGGGCCGAAATGGTGGGGCTGGACGTGGCCGCGCCTTCCGAAGATGTGCGCCGCCGGCTTGCGGAAACCCTGCCGCCGTACTGCGCGCTGGGCAATCCGGTGGATTTGACCGTACAGGGGACGGAGGAGCATTTCCGCGCGGCCTTGACTGCGCTGTTGACCGAGTATGACGCGGCGCTGGCGATCAACGTTGCCACCCCGTATCTGGATTCGGTCGCGCTGGCGCGGGGGGTCTGCCACGCCGCCCAGCAAAGCTGCAAGCCGGTTACAGCCGCCTTTATGGCGGGCAGGCTGATCTCCTCGAGTGTGGCATTCTTACGTCAGCGCGGCATCCCGGATTACGCCATCGGCGAGCGGGCAGTGACCGTGCTGGCCCGCATGGCGGCCTATACGGCGAGAAGAAGAACCCTTCATTCCGCTCCGGAGATCCCGCAGCCGGCTGGCCCCCTGCCGCTGAACGAGCAGGGCGAATTTCTGGAGCCGCAGGCGATGGGCTGGCTGAAGGCGCACGGAGTGGCGGTGCCGGATTTCCGTTTCGCCGCGGATGAGACAGGCGCAGCGGAGGGCTGCCGGGCCGTCGGTTACCCGGCGGTGATGAAGGTGGTCTCTCCAGAGATCATCCATAAATCGGAAGTCGGCGGGGTGATCGTCGGCATTCAAAGCGACGACGAGGCTCGCCAGGCGTTTCGCCGGCTGGAGGCTGTCGGGCAGGGAAGAGGGTTTCGCGGGGTTGTGATCTATCCACAATTGACCCGAGGGCAGGAAGTGCTTTTGGGCTGTTCGCGCGACCCGCAATTTGGACCGGTGGTCGTGCTGGGCATGGGCGGCATCTACACCGAAATACTCAAGGATATCGCCCTGCGGGTCGCCCCCCTGACGGTCGAGGATGCCTGGGAGATGATTCGAGAGCTCAAAGCTTATCCGATCCTAAGCGGGGCGCGCGGTCAGATCCCGTGCGACTTGGATTCACTGGCGGAAACCATTGTGCGGTTTTCGCAGCTGCCGTTTCTCTATCCGGAGATTCAAGAGATCGACCTCAATCCGATATTTCTATTCCAGAAAGGTCTGCTGGCCGCAGACGTCAGAGTCATTCGCGGAGGGACTTAAATTGATCACCATTCAGATCACGCCTCAACCGGGTGTCAGTCGAATTCAAGTCTATAAACCCGGGCGCCCAATCGAAGAAGTACAAAAGCAGTTTGGCATCAGCGAAGTCATCAAACTGGCCTCCAACGAAAACCCTCTGGGGACATCGCCCAAAGCGGTTGAAGCCATCCGGAAGGCGGCGGATCAGGTGCACCTGTACCCGGACGGGAAAAGCGCCGCCCTGTCCGAGGCGCTGGCTCAGCGTTTCAAGGTCCTGCCGGAACAGGTGGCAGTGGGCAACGGCGCCGACGGTCTGATCATGGAGTTGTGCATGGCGTACCTTGACGAACACAGCGAGGTCGTGGTCAGCCGATCCTCCTTCCCGATGTACGATGTGTTCAGCAACGTCATGCGCGCCCAAATGGTGAAAACGCCGCTCAAAGGGTACGGTCTGGACCTGCCGGCGATGGCCCGGGCGATCACCGACCGCACCAGGCTGGTCTTCGTCTGCAACCCGAATAATCCCACCGGGACGGTCTTACCGGCTGCGGATGTGGATGCCTTCATGAAGGACGTCCCGGAGCACGTCATTGTGGTCTTTGATGAGGCTTATTATGAATATGCCGCTGCGCCGGATTTTCCCGACACGATCGAATACGTACGGCGGGGGGCCGGGAACGTGGTCGTACTCAGAACCTTCTCCAAGGCTTACGGGCTGGCCGGTCTGCGGGTGGGATACGGATTCGGCAGTGCCGCGCTTCTGGCGCCGTTGAGGCTGGTCAAAGAGCCTTTCGCGGTGAACCTGCTGGCCCAGGCCGCCGGACTGGCGGCATTGGATGATGATGATTTTTGCGCCAGGTCGGTGGCGGTGAACGAGGAGGGTAAGGCGTATCTCTACCGAGAGTTTGAACGGCTGGGGTTGTTCTACGTGCCGACCAGCACGAATTTTATTCTGACGCAGCTCGGCCCCAGGATGCTCTGGCTGGTGGATCGGCTGATGGAACATGGAGTCATCGTCCGGCCCGGCGACGCCTACGATTTGCCGGAATTCGCCCGCATCACGGTCGGCACGGTGGAACAGAACCGCCGCCTGATACAGGCGCTGGAAAAACTCCTGGCGGAAACATGACAGGAGACACCCACCGCGGACGGGCGGATCTGGAGTGAGGCTTCGCGGCGATGAAAATTAAGCTGGCATACGGGCGCACCGGGCTGGAGGTTGACCTGCCGGAACCGTTTGACGTGATCGAACCGCGGCCTGCGGCGGGGCTGGCTGACGAGCCGGCGGCGCTGCTGGCTGCGCTGCGCCGTCCGATCGGCTGCCCGGCGCTGGCTGATCAGGTAAAGCCGGGAATGCGGGTCGCGGTGGCTCACAGCGATATCACCCGCGCCACGCCAAACGAGCGCATCCTGCCGGTATTGCTGGCGGAGCTGGAGCGCGCCGGCGTGCGGCGCGAAGACATCACCCTGCTTTGCGCTCTGGGAACTCACCGCCGCCACACCGAGGCGGAGATGCGCTCGTTGCTGGGCGACGCCGTCTATGCCGGTTACCGCTGCCTGCAGCACGACCCTCATGACGCCGGAAATCTGATTTCTCTGGGAGTCACCTGTTTCAACCACCCGGTGCGGCTCAACCGCTGGCTGGTCGAAGCGGATGTTAAAATTTTAACCGGCTTCATCGAGCCGCACCTGTTCGCTGGGTTCAGCGGCGGCCCAAAGTGCGTCATGCCGGGGCTGGCAGGGGCGGAGAGCGTGCTGACCAATCACGGACTGGACATGATCGGGCATCCCAACGCCAATTTTGGCATCACTGATGGGAATCCGCTTTGGGAAGAGATGATGGAAATGGCGCTGCGCCTGAGCAATGTCTTTTTACTCAACGTGACCCTGAACCGGGACCATCAGATCACAGGGGTATTCGCCGGTGACCTCCGCGCCGCTCACCGCGCAGGGTGTGAATTCGTCCGGCAGACAGCCATGGTCAAAGCGGACGGGCCTTACGATGTGGTGGTGACCACCAACAGCGGTTATCCGCTGGATCAGAATCTATATCAAACCTCCAAGGGGATGCGCGCAGCCCAGCGGATCGTGCGGCGCGGCGGAGCAATCCTCATGGCGGCAGCCTGCGAAGACGGGCTGCCGGACAGCGGCAATTATGCCCGCCTGATCGCGCAAGCGGGATCGTTAGAGGGGCTGCACGAGATGCTGGCCCAGCCCGGGTTCGCCGCCGAAGACCAGTGGCAGCTTCAAATCCAGGCGATGATCCAGGACTGGGCGGATGTGTATGTGTACAGCGGCGGCCTGAGCGATGATCAGATTCGCACTGCCCTTTTCAATCCTTGCCGCAGCATCGAACGAGCCGTCGGCGACCTGCAGGCGAAATACGGCCGGCTGCTGTGCGTCCTGCCTGAAGGACCGCAGGTGATTGCGTACTTGTAAGGTTTGAGAAAAAAAGTACAAACCGAATCGTATTGACAAGCGCGTTCGATTTTTGCTATACTGTAAATAGTGGTACGTTGTTCCATATAATGGAACATTCTCCCCGAAGTGTTCTCCCCATAATCGACAATTAACTTTCAGCGGCGCAAAAAGGACATGCCCTTTATGCCTTCTGACATTGTTTTGATTTCTGCTGACCGCTTGCGGCGGTTTGCTGCCGAGGTGTTGATCTGCGCCGGGATGGCCCGCGCGGATGCCGAAATCAGCGCCGACGTGCTGGTGGCTGCCGACCTGCGCGGCATCGAGTCACACGGCGTCAGCCGTCTGCGCATGTATTATGACGGATTGATCACCGGGCGGCACAACCCCCGGACGACCTTCGAGGTTGTGACCGAACGGGACGCAGCGGTGGTGGTGGACGGGCATGGCAGTATGGGCCATCCGGTGGGCGTGCGGGCCATGCAACTGGCGGTCGAGAAGGCGCGCCGCTACGGCGTCGGTACGGTGGCGGTGCGGAATTCTTCGCATTTCGGCATTGCCGGTTATTACACTCTGCTGGCAGTGCGGGAGGGCATGATCGGATTAAGCTTTACCAACGCCCGCCCTTCGGTTGCGCCTACGTTTGGCGTTCGTCCCATGCTGGGCACCAATCCCATCGCGTTTGGCGCGCCGACCGACGAGGAATGCCCGTTTCTCTTCGACGCCGCGACATCGATCATCCAGCGCGGCAAAATCGAGGTGATGGCGCGCGAAGGTAAACCGATGCCGCCCGGTTACGTCATCAGCCGCGAGGGCGAGCTGATCACCGATGCCCGCCGAGCTGACGCCGGTTTTGCGAGCGGAAACAATGCGCTCCTTCCGCTGGGAGGCGAGGGCGAGCTGCTTGGCGGGCATAAGGGCTACGGCCTGTCGGTGATGGTCGAACTGCTGTGCACGGCATTGCAGGATAACGCCTATATGGGCCATTTGCCGGGGGGGAAGGGCCTGCCGGCCCAGGTGGGGCACTTCTTCGCGGCGGTCGACATCGAGCACTTTATCCCGCTGGAGCGTTTCAAAGCAATCAGCGGCGGAATCGTGCGCGAGCTGCGCGCGGCGGAAAAAGCGCCGGGACAAACCCGGATCTA
>FWPV01017047.1_pt1 | contig 10126 bp, 9 predicted proteins | sample 2228371 | NCBI WGS metagenome assembly FWPV01 (sample SAMEA103939776, study PRJEB20133) | metagenome
GGTAACGTCCCGGAGTTGCATACCGTGTGTTGGGAAGCCCTCCACGATGGTGAAGTGATGCTGGCTGCGAATGCCCGGACGCCTTTTTCGCGCTATTTGCCTTCGTCGGTCCCCTGGGGTGAAAGTGTCAAGACACGCCCCTTGCGTATTTTGGCGGTCATCTCCAATCCGAAGGACTTGCAGACTCGATACGGCTTGTCGGCAGTGGATGTGGATATCGAGCAGTTCATCCTCCAAAACGCTTTGGCCAGGCTGGGCGAGGGAGAGAGCGAACTGCATTTTCTGCCGGCGCCGGTCACCCTGGAAGCGCTGGGTGAGGCATTGCGCGACGGCTACCATGTCCTGCATTACGTTGGGCATGGCAAATTCGGCCGCTCCCGGCAGCAGGCCATCCTCCTGCTGCAAGATGCGGATGGCAACGCGGCGGAGGTGCCGGATGAAGAGGTCGGTGCGACGTTGACGCGCCAGCGGGTACAGCCGCGCTTGATCTTCCTGGCGGCTTGTCAGAGTGCGACCCGCTCGCGGACGGATGCGTTTATGGGATTGGCGCCGCGTTTGGTGAGAAACGGCGTGCCGGCCGTCGTGGCGATGCAAGATTATGTGGAACAGCGGACCGCGCGTAAGCTGGCGGAGGTCTTCTACAAACAATTGATGAAACACGGTGTGGTTGATCGCGCCTTAAACGAGGCGCGTGATGCGCTGTTGAACGCCAATCTGGCCGGGGTTACCGTTCCCGTGCTCTTTATGCGGCTGGAAAACGGTCAACTGTGGCGGGGAAACACGTGATTATTCTCTGGTCAATGCCGTCTCATAGCTTCTGCGCACGAAAGCCATGATGCGTCCTAGCGCGTCGGGATCGGTGATGAACACTTTTGTCCAGCGTTCGATGACCCGCGCGCCGGCCTTGAACGGCTCGGTTTGATTGTCCTGGGCCAACATGTGCTTCTCATGGCGGCGCAGTTGGGTGATGACGACGCCCTCTGTCACCAGGAAGGCGAAAAGACGCCCATCGGCAACGTAAGCCGGACAACCGAACATCCGCTTGAGTGTGACCTTGGGCCAGGTCAGCACTTGTTTCTCGAAAGCTGCGCGCAATTCCTGGGTTGCCTCTTCGATGTAGTATGGCATGGTCTCTCCTGCATAACGAATCGGGAAAGGGCAAATCACTCGTACCCTATGGCCATTCGTCTTTACTCCACTTTCTCCAGCAAATAGTTTACCTTGCCATTGTGATAACGCACCAGCGTATGAGGTGCCTCGACATCGTACCAGGCAGTTAGCACAGTTTCTGTGCCGTTCAGGCTGTAGGTGGCGGTGACTTTCCACGTAATGAAGTTCCCCGCCGGCGTCCATAGGGGTTCGCTGCCTGCCACGACGATGAAGGCTTCAACAACCTGAAGATGTCCGGCATCATCAATGAATGCCAATGGCTGCCGGCTGCCGTAAGCAATGGCAAAGGGCAACGCCGCTAGCCGCCAGGGCCATTCGCCCTCCACCAGCGCTGCCGCCGAAAGTTCTGTTGTCTCGGTCACTCCCTCATGTTCAACCTGTAACACGTCGGCGGCCCCGTTGGTCAGGTGCGCGAGGACCACGCTCGCTTTTTCCATCTGGAGTGTGCCCGTCAGGGTCTGCAAGGCTAGATCCGTCTTTGTCCAGGCAACCTGCAGCCGTTCGGAGAACGCTCCGCCTTGCATGGAAAGGCCCGTTATGGCCGGTAGGTTCAATCCCTTCGGCAGCTTAAAGGGCGGCTCGGCTTCAAAGGCATCCTGCTGAATCTGACACGTCAGTTCCAGGTTATCCACGTATGGCCTCAATTCACACGCTGCCGTGCCCACCGTTTGATTGATGCCGCCGCGAATGGTATATTGCCACCGTGTGGCCGTATCCCAGGCCGCCGGGGCCTGCAGGGTCAGCTTCTATACGGCCAGTTTCTGGGGAAAACGCCCGATCATGATTTCTCTGCCGGCCGCATATCCATAAATGCCGAGCATGGCTACAACCGGAATCCCCCAAACCCACGCTTGCCATCCGGTAAGGTGGGGCCATGCCGCTTTGACCGGCGGCTTGGTCGTCCGCCAGAGACCCCATATCATAAACAATGCCATCGGCATCATCAACAATCCCATACACAGAGACATCAGGGCCAAGCCGCCGACCAGCGCACTGGAGAAAAAACTGGCGACGATAATGAACAGTGAGGCAATACCGTTGTAAGCCGCATGCAACACCATGCCCGGAAAAATGCTGTTGCTGCGCCAGCTCACGAAGCCCAGCGCAAAGGCTATCGGCACCAAGCCCGGTGCACCCTGAAACCGCAAATGGTACAGGACGAAGACGATGCCCCCAACTACAATGCCGCGCCAGGGGCTGCCTCGTTCGTAGGCGCGCTGGATATATCCGCGGAATATGATCTCTTCACAGACGGGCGCCACAATGACGGTTGAAAAGGTCAACCAGAACGCTTCTGCCCCATTGCGTGGGAACACGGTCGGGCCGACAGGGGCGGTGTAGCCCAAAACCGCTGCGGCAAAAAGGTTGAGCATAACGCCGACCATCCATAGTCCACAGGCCAATCCTGCGCTGAAGACAAAGGGCCACCAACCGGGCCAATGCCAGCGTAATGTTTGGCGCATCGCGAGCTTTTCACTGCGCATAAAGAGCAAAGCACCCAGCGCCAGGACACCTTCTATGACTATGCCGACGAGATAGCGCGTGTGCGTGCCCCGCGGGGCATAGCTGCTGCCGATGAGCACGAACAGACCGATCAGCAGGTATAGATTGGCGGCCAGCAGAGAGAGTATCTCGCGGGATGGTGATGGGTCATGTGTCGCCGTTGTCATACTTGAGAGCTCTATGCTTTACGGTGTTCTTTCCACGTGAAAGGTAGGGGGCAATGCGCGTTTGTGCGCCGATGCGGTGATCATTCTCTGGACACGGGCCACGACGGCTTCCGGCGCGGCGGGGGCGCGTCCTGCGGCCATGGCTGCCAGAATGGCATCCAACTCGGCATAGGTGATGCCCAATTCGCCTTCGTCTGTTTGACCGGCCCACAGCCCCGCCGTGGGCGCACGGGTGATGACCGGCTCCGGCACGCCGAGCACACGCGCAAGCGCCCGCACCTCGTGCTTATACAACTCACCGAGCGGTTCGATGTCCACACCGCCGTCGCCGTATTTGGTGAAGTACCCCACCATCATCTCCGGCCGGTTGCCCGTCCCGGCGACCAGATAGTTGTGCGATTGGGCCATATAGTACCAGGTCGTCATCCGCAGACGCGGTTTGATATTGGCCCGCGCCAGATGGCTCCCGCTAGGCAGGGCGGCCATGAACGTGTCGAAGACCGCGCTTAACTCGACGGTGTGCAGGCTTAATCCGAGTGCCTGAGCTACCAGCCGGGCATATGCCTCATCCTCCGGTAAGCTATGACAAGGTAGCCAGAGAGCCAGCACATGGGCGGTCCCCACCGCGCGAGCCGCCAATGCCGCCGTGACGGCAGAATCAACCCCTCCGCTCACCCCCACCACGTAACCCTCTGCACCCGCTTGGGCCGCATAGTCGTGCATCCATGCTGCAATGGCATCTGCCAAAACCTCGAAATCCATATCTTGTGCTCCTCAAGCCATTTTCAAATTGCCCACGGCAACAGGTTGTATATTTGAATATAGCCTTAGCATGCCGAAAAGTCAACCGGCCGGTGATGGCCCATATCTCACCGCAGAGCGCGCCGAGGCCGCAGGGATACAGAAAAATTGCATGCTTTGCGCACTTTGCGCGCTCTGTGGCAGATAAAATGAGGCGCGTCTTGCCCCATGGGGGCAATCACCAGAACCGGCGGTTGACAAGTCTCTCTCTCATGCTATACTACGGCGCGTATGGGTCGTTAGCTCAGTCCGGCAGAGCAGGGGCCTTTTAAGCCCAGGGCCACAGGTTCGAATCCTGTACGACCCATTGCAGAAACGGCTTGGTTGTGAGACCAGGCCGCTTTTTTGTGTTTTGGTGTTTGTGCTCCTTACTATTTCCCTTCACGCCTTAGCCGACCGGGAAGCGGCGGCGTGGGCGCGCCTGCACGAGTGTGCCTAAGCTTGGGGCCACAAACGATCACAAAAGTGCCGCCGCCGGATCACCATCCGGCGCTGCGGGGACGGCGGATGATGATCCGCCGCAAGCGTTGAAGTAGGGCTATTTTTCAGGAGAAGGCAATGGATAAGATTGATTTTAAGAAAGAATTGCAGCATTTGTACAATCCCTCATCCTGTGACTTTGTCGTGGTCGAAGTGCCGGAGATGCAGTTTTTGATGGTGGACGGTCACGGCGATCCGAACACGGAACCGGCCTACCAGGAGGCCGTAGCGGCTCTTTACGCGGTGGCCTACAAACTCAAGTTTATGAGCAAACAGCACCTGGAGAAAGATTACACCGTCCCGCCGTTGGAAGGGTTGTGGTGGGCCGCCGCTATGGACATGTTCACCGTCAACCGGGACAAAAGTGCGTGGGATTGGACGATGATGATCATGCAGCCGGAATGGATCACGTCGGAGATGTTCGCGCAGGCCGTCGCCGAAGTGCAAAAGAGCAAAGCGTTGCCTGCGCTGTTCAAAATGCGGCTAGAGCGGTACGCCGAGGGATTGTCCGTGCAAATTCTCCATATCGGTTCGTATGACGATGAAGCGCCGACACTTGCCCGGTTGCACCGTGAGTTCATCCCGCAAAACGGTTACGTGGAGGCCGGTAAGCATCACGAAATCTACCTGGGCGACCCGCGCAAGACCGCGCCGGAAAAGCTCAAGACGGTGCTGCGCCAGCCGGTCACGTGCCGCCAAGCATGACCTTGCCGGCGTTCTTTCGCTTTTGGTGAGGGAGGCTTGGCGGCGTAAGAGTCGTCTATCAAGCGGCGGGGGAAAATTTACGCAACTCTTCACTCTTCACTCTTCACTCTTTACTCTTTACTCTTTACTTCCTTATCCAAACCGTCCGGTGATGTAATCCTCGGTGATTTTCTTTTCTGGATTGGTAAATATTTTTTTGGTCGCCCCATACTCGATCAAGATGCCCGACCGATCGCGCTCGTCGAGTGAGAAGAACGCGGTGTAATCGGAGACGCGCGCGGCCTGCTGCATATTGTGCGTCACCACGATAATGGTGTATTCCTGCGCCAGCTCCTGCATCAGCTCCTCGATGCGCAGGGTGGCGATGGGGTCGAGCGCCGAAGCCGGTTCGTCCATCAGGATGATGTCCGGTTTGACGGCAATCGCGCGGGCGATGCACAACCGCTGCTGCTGACCGCCGGAAAGCGACAAGCCGCTCTGCGTGAGCTTGTCCTTCACCTCATCCCACAGCGCGGCTTTCTTCAATGACTCGAACACCAGTTCATCCATGTTTCCCGTATAGCCATTGATGCGGGCGCCCCAGGCCACGTTCTCGTAGATGCTTTTGGGGAAGGGATTGGGCTTCTGGAATACCATGCCGATGCGGCGCCGCACTTCGACCGGGTCAATATCGGGATCGTAGATATTGACGGAGTTGTAGAGAATTTCGCCTTCGGTGCGCGCGGTCGGCACCAGTTCATTCATCCGGTTGAACGCGCGCAGCATTGTGCTCTTCCCGCACCCTGACGGCCCGATCAACGCGGTGATTTTTTGTCGCGGGATGTTCAAGTTGACGTCTTTGACCGCCAGAAAGTTCCCGTAGTACACGCGCAGCCGGCGCGCTTCGATTGCGTATTTCCCGTTACCGGGGATGGTGTCATTTGCAGGGGATGGTTGTATCCGCATAGCCATTAGTCTAATCTCCGACCGAAACGATTGCGTAAGATGATGGCGCTGGCATTGAGTGAGAGGAGCAATAGGACCAGCACAATGATAGCCGCTGCTGCGATATTGCGAAAGACATCCTGCGGGCGGGATGTCCACTGGTAGATTTGAATAGGCAGCGTGGTGAACTTGGAAAATGGCCCGTTAGGGTCCACGTTGATGAAGGTGGAGGCGCCGATGACCACCAGCGGCGCAGTTTCACCCATCGCGCGCGAGATGGCGAGGATCGTGCCGGTGAGGATGCCGGGCAGGGCGTTGGGCAACACGTGATGCCACACCGTCTGCCACTTAGTTGCCCCGATGCCATAGCTGGCCTGGCGCAGCGAGGACGGCACGGCGCGGATGGCCTCTTGCGCATTGATAATGATCACCGGCAGAATCAGCAGTCCCAGCGTGAGGCCGGCGGAGAGGATCGTGCGCCCGTTGGCCGTGGTGGGATCAGCCGCATAGCCGAGCAGCGCGCCGCTGGTCAGCGGTTCGAGCGCGCGCACGAAGATCGCCAGTCCCAGCATCCCGTAGATGATCGAGGGCACACCCGCCAGGTTGTTGATATTGGTGCGGATGACGCGATTGACGGCGGTATCGCCGGCGTATTCCTCCAGGTAGATCGCGCCGCCCACGCCGATGGGAAAGGCGAACAGAATCGCAATCCCCACCGTCCACAGCGAACCCAAAATTGCCGTGCGCACCCCGGCGCTCTCGGCTTTGGCCGATTGTGGATTGCGGATGAACCGGCTGTTGAGCCAGCTTCTGAACTCCAATGCGGCTTTGGGATAGGTTGCTGCGGCCTCGGCTTTGACCTGCGCGCTGCGGAAGAGGGAATCCTGCAGCGACCACTGCTTCACCACCCGCGGTTGCACCACGCGCTCCAGCACCAGGTTATACACCTCCAGGCGGTCGCGTTCTGCAAACGGCATATCGCTTTCCAAGCGGCGAAACAGCCCGGCAGAAACGTTTTCCTGGAGTATCCGCACCAACGTTTCTTTGGGCAGGTCTTCTAGCGGCACACCGTTGACGGCCAATGTATCGGGATCAACCTTGTTTTCCACCGCCGCGTATCCAAACGCGCCGTTCATAATGTTCAGCAACAGCGTGGTGAGCACGATGATGCCCACGATGGTCGCCGCCTGGAAGATGAGCAACCACACTCGGCCCACACGATGACGGCGCTCCAGGTTCGGCGTGAAACCGGCGGTATCCAGGTGAATGTGTTCCTTATCCCTGTGAGGCTGGGGCCGGTTTGCAACCGCGCCCCCTTGAGGCGTGCGTGGCTTCATTCGTACTCCTCCCGGAAACGTTTGACAATGCGCTGGCTGAGGATATTCAGCCCTAGCGTAATGAAGAACAGCATCAACCCGATGGCGAAGATGCTGTTGTAATCAATCGAGTCGTAGCTCAGGTCACCGCCACTGATGCGGACGATGTGGCCCGTCATCGTTTCGGCGGCTTTGAAAGGATTGAAGGTGAACGCCGGCCCTGCCCCGGCGGCGATGGCGACGACCATCGTTTCACCGATGGCGCGCGACGCCGCAACGATGAAGGCCGCCGCGATGCCCGATAAAGCAGCCGGGACGACGACTTTGACCGCCGTTTCCAGCCGCGTCGCGCCCAGCGCGTAGGCCGCCTGGCGCAGCGATTGCGGCACTGCGCTGAGCGCGTCCTCGGCCATCGAGCTGACCAACGGCAGGATCAGAATGCCGATGACGATGCCGGCCGAGGCAGTGTTGTAGATTTCCACACGCTGCACGCCAAAGATGGCGCGCAATAAGGGCGTCATAAACATCAAGGCGAAATAACCGTAGACCACGGTGGGGATCGCGGCCAGCACTTCCAGCAGCGGCTTGAGGATGCCGCGCACGCGGGCGGCGGCGTACTCGCTCAAGTAGATCGCCACGCATAACCCCAACGGCAGCGCAACCACGACCGCCGTGAGCGACGTCATCAGCGTCGCATTCACCAACGCCCAGATGCCGAACTTGCCGATTTGCGGATTCCACTCCGTCTTGGTGAAGAATTCGGCCAGGGTGACTTTGCGTGACGTTTCGATCTCGTTGCCGACCCCATGCGCTTCGGCAACGGTGTTTTGTTGGCCGCGCATGACGGTCACCAGATCGCCCCGGATGTCGGTCACGGTCATGATCTCAGAACGGATGCGGATCGTACTGTCGATACTGAGCGCCATGCCCGTCTCGGTCATTTTGAACGTGGTCTGTGCAGCGTCCATCGGCTCAACCAGCGTGCGGTTAGTCGCTTCCCACTGCTGCCGGGTGAAGAAAAGCAGAGATTCCTTGCCAAGTTCGTAGACGATGCCAAGCGTCACCAGGATAGAAAGCGCCCCGCAGAAGAACAAAAACCCCTGGATCAGGGTTTCCGAGATGCGCGGGCGTTTGCGCAGCGCGGCCTTGTGCGCCGCTATCTCGTTTGGATATACGCCGGTTTTCACTTGACTGACCATAAGCCTCCGTTTCGGGTTCGCTTCATCCTAAGTTTCTGCCAGCAGATTGAGCAGATGAAGCAGATTTTTTGATTGCCCGACGAGAATCTGCTCAATCTGCTCAATCTATTCCGAAGAAGTCCTTTTTCCAGGAACAAACTTGTTCCTGAAAAAGGTTTCGGACGCAGATTTCCACTGATCTTCGCAGATTTAGTTGCCTGGCCTATATCTGCGTGAATCTGCGAAAATCTGCGTCCTGATTTTATTGCATTGCCGCAAGCCAGGCTTCCTGAGAGGCTGCCAGGGCGGCCTCGCTGGCGGGGAAATAGCCGACATCCACGATTTCTTCGTTGACGTAGGAGAGGAAGAAGTTGATGTAGGCGGCGACCTGCGGTTTCTCCTGCATAATTTTCGCGTCGGAGTAGAGGAACAGCGGGCGGGCGAGGGCGTAGGAGTTGTCCTCGACGGTCTCGGCGGTGGGCGCCACGCCGTTGATAGAAAGCGCCTTGAGCGTGCCGGCATTCTCGGCGTAGTAGGCGTAGCCGAAGTAGCCGACGGCGTAGGGGCTGCCCAGGACGCCCTGCACCAGGACGTTGTCATCCTCGCTCAACTGCGTGTTGGCGGCGGTGAGGTGCGGCTCTTTGTCTTTCTTGAAGATGTGCTCCACGAAGTAGTCGAAGGTGCCGCTGTCGGTGCCGGGGATGAAGCGCAGGATGTTCTCGGCGGGCCACTCCGGGCGCACATCCGACCATTTGGTGGCGGTGTTGCCGAAGATCATCGCCAGTTCTTCGACGGTGACGTCGGTGACGAAGGTGTTCTGCTGGCTGACGACGACAGCGATAGCGTCGGTGCCGACGCGGAAGGCGATGGGCGTGCGGCCGATGGCGGCGCAGGCTTCCTTCTCGGAGTCCTTGATGGCGCGGCTGGCGTTGGCGATGTCGGTTTCACCGGTCTTGCAGAAGCGTTCGAACCCCGCGCCGCTGCCGATGCTGTCAATGGTGATCTGGCCCTTGAAGCCTTCGTCGTAGAACCGCTCGGCCATGCGCTCGGCCAGCGGGTAGACCGTCGAGCTGCCGGCAGTCACCACATTGCCGCTCACTTCCAGTGGGTTCACTTCGGGCAGCAGTTGCGGCTGAATAGGCTTGGCGGCCGGCGCCGGGGTTGGGTCTGCTGCTTTCGGGGCTTCGGTGGCCTTCGGCGCTTCCGTAGCCTTGGGCGCTTCCGTGACAACCGGAGCCGGGGTGGGCGTGGCTTTTGGCCCACAAGCGGCGGCTACTAAAGCCACCAAAATGAACAAAACAACCAATGTGCGACGCATCTTAATCTCCTCCTGATCGAATTATGGTTTCCTTCTGAATCGCATGTCTATCGTACCATGCTAACGTTAAGGCCAATTCAACAGAAGGTTAACATTGTGTTAAGAAAGAAACCTTATAGATCGGGATTCGAGCGAAAACTGAAGAGACCGTCGCACTGACCGTGAACGTGACCGGCGTTGGCGTGAGCAGCGTCCCCCAGCTTCCGGCTGGCGTCAGGTCGAAGGTATCGGTGACGTTGCCGGTTAAGTTAATGAGGCTGGAAGGGGGGCAAATCCAGGGCGGCTTGTCTAAAGGGACCGGGCGGTGTCCTGGACACCACCCGGTCATATCCGCACTAGCGTTGAACTAGCGGCAGAAAAATGTAATTTCTCTTTGTAGTAGCCGATGCTATATTGCTGTATCCGGAATCGCCGCCGGCGTTGTAGGCGCGCACGCGATAGTAGTACATGGTGCCGCAGGTCAAGCCGGTGTTGGCGTAGGTGGTCACATTCGCGCCGACCGTGGCGATCTGTGACCAACTCCAGCCGTCCAACGACCGCTCGATCGCGAAGCCGTCCTCGTCC
>FWPV01017048.1_pt1 | contig 10126 bp, 6 predicted proteins | sample 2228371 | NCBI WGS metagenome assembly FWPV01 (sample SAMEA103939776, study PRJEB20133) | metagenome
CCGCTTATTTTCTTGAGAATTATTTTATAACTAATAGAGCTGCTGTAAACCTTATTAAAAGCATTATAGATATGTTCAATCTCGATACAGCCTTTGGGATAATGAATTACGAGAGGTGATTTTTTATTCATAACCCGAAGATAGGTCAGCAATGACCAAACTCCGCCAACGTGATCATGATGACCGTGAGTAATAAACACGTCAGATATATTTAATATTTCCGCGGGTTTAAGTTCTTTGTTAAGATCTCTAAGAATTCCATCACCGGGATCAACAACAAAACTTGCATTACCCGCTTTTACAAGAATACCGGTTGCAATATTTGGTATTGAACAAAAAATCTTTATAGAAAAATCTTTTTTACCCCATACAATCGGATATTTGCTTTTAATCATCGGTTAAACTTTTTATTGGAGTTTATTTTCTGTTTTTACAATCTTTTTTGTTTTTGCATCTGCCAAAGATGTTGAATGAATAGCTGTCAAAATCAAAATCAAAGTTGTTGCAGATTTCCTGAGGAATTTTTTTTATTCTCGAATCAGTAAACTCAATTATTTTACCGCATTCAACACAAATAAGATGATCGTGAGTTTGTCTTTTAAAATTACTTTCGAATCTGGTAAGATTATCTCCGAAATTTCTTTTACTTAAAAGGTCGCACTGAGCAAGAAGTTCGAGTGTATTATATACAGTAGCTCTGGAAACTCTTGATTTGGCATTCTTCATCTCAATATAAAGCTCATCGGCACCAAAATGCCCATCATAATCCAATGCAGCATCAAGGACTTCAAACCTTTCAGGAGTAATCCTGTTTTTGCCGCGCTTAAGAAAATCTTTAAAGATTTCTGCGGCTTTTTCGTTTTTCACAACATAACTCATTTTATATTTTCAAATTAAATGCTCTATAGTCCAATTTCAAGGACAAGCATAATATAACTTTAATTAATTCCAATCAGTTTCAAACCATTTACTGTTATAAAAGTTAGAAAATATGCAGTAGAAGTAAAAAGAATTATTTGCAGTAATGGAATCCGCCATCCGCCGGTTTCTTTTCTGGATACCGCAACTGTTGATAAACATTGCATTGCAAAAACGAAGAATACAATCAGACCAATTATTGTTGAAGTTGTGAAAAGCTTTTCACCTGTGACTTCAATTTTTGCATCTCTCATAGCTGATAATATTGACGCCTGAAGGTTTTCTTCGTCTGTAACTTTAAAAATAAGTGCGAGTGAGCTTACAAACACTTCACGGGCAGCAAAAGCAGAGATAAGTGATACGCCAATTCTCCAATCCATATGAAGAGGGGACATAATTGGTTGAATTATTTTTCCCAGTTCAGAAGCGTAAGATGTAGATAGCCTTTCAGCTTTAACTAATTGTAAAACTTCAGTTTCATCAAACCCTGCTGTTTCTACATTAGGAGAATGATTTGGGAAATAAGTTAGAAACCAGATTATCAGTGATAAGATTAAAATAATCGGACCGGCTCTTAAAATATATTGACGCGCATTATCATAAGTACTCCTAATAACACTTTTAAATTTTGGTAATCTGTAAACTGGTAATTCAAGTATAAAAGATGAGTTGTCTTCTGTTTTGATAATTGATTTTCTGAATTTATTTACCAGACCAGCAACAACCAATGAACCCAAAATGCTGAATAAATAAATAGCGGAGAGTGAAATTCCTGCGATCCATGGTTTTGACGGCGGGGTTAAAAAAGATAAGAGTAAAACATATACCGGTAATCTGGCACTGCAACTCATCAACGGGATAATGAAGATAGTCAGAAATCTTTCTCTTCTGTTAGGAATAGTTCTGGCTGCCAACATTGCCGGTATTGCACAAGCAAAACCCGAAAGCATCGGCACGAAAGATTTTCCATTTAATCCAATTTTTGAAAGAGGTTTATCCACCAGCATTGCCCCTCTTGCTAAATATCCGGTATCTTCCAAAAATCCAAGTATTAGAAAAAGAATAAGAATTTGTGGAAGAAAAACCAATACTGATCCAGTTCCGCTTATTATTCCATCTCCCACAAGATCACTAAACCAACCTGTGCCTAAAGAGGTTTTTGAATAAATTGATAATATCCCAAATAATTCATCTACCCATTCCATAAATGGCTGAGCAAACCAAAAAATTGACGAAAAGGTAAAAGTCATAATCAAAAAGAAAAATAAGAGTCCCCACACACGGTGTAGCAAAAACTTATCAATTTTTAATGTTAACTCATCAGGTTTTTTTGCTCCATATTTAAGCGAGGGATTTAAAATTTGAAGCTGTTTATTAGCCGACTCTAATTGTTCAGGTGTAAAGCTATGAATCGGAACAATTGATTTTTTTTCTAGTTCTTCAATCTCATTATAAAGATTTAATAATTCTTCTTTCAACTGAATTGAAGAATTTCTGTATTGTCTTTTAGGAACTATCTTCTCTTGCTGAATATTGAGCTTAATTGCATTAAGCAATTCCTCAATCCCATCACCATTTTTGGGGTTAACACATACAACCGGGCAGTTTAATTCATTAGATAAAGCTTTATGATCTACTTTAAAACCTTTTTTAGCAAGTAAATCATTCATTGTAATTGCTAAAATTATTTTAAAACCAGCATTCAGTAATTGCTTGCTCAGCAGCAGATGTCTTGAAATCTGGCTAGCATCTGCAGTGACAATTAAAAGATTTGGTGATCCAAATTCAGGATGATCATAAAGTGAACTTATTGATACTTCTTCATCTGGTGAGTTGGGAGCCAGACTGATTATTCCTGGTGAGTCTAATAAAAGAGCGTCTAGAAAATACTTTGCCTGGAATCTGGCGGTAGAATACTCAACAGTAGATCCCGGATAATTTACAGTTTTGTAGTTTTTACCACTGAGAAAATTGAAGAGTGTTGTTTTACCGGAATTTGGTGGACCAACAAGTGTGATTAAGGGAAGCAGGTCAACTGTTGTACGGCTCATGATAATATAATGCAATCCGCTTCATGTTTACGAATTGCGATTAAGGTACCTCTTATAGAAAATGCAAGGGGATCATTAAAAACAGAGCTATTTACTAATTGGATTTCCTGACCAGGAGTAAATCCTATTTCTAAAATTCTTTCAAAAGAAGAATTAGTGTTATCTATATCAGAGATGATTCCGCTTTCACCAAAATTAAGTTGAGATGCTTTTTTCATAAAATTAAACCAGTTTTAGCAAATTATTTAGATTTAGTCTGTATAAACATAAATATATCTGCTCTTTAAGTCAAGATATTTTAATAAGAAGAAGTAAGAATTAATGAGGATGGAATCTTCGGTAAAAGTTTCAAAGTTGTAAAATTATTTACAGGTAACACTTATTTACTTAAAAATCCTCTGAAAAAATCATAAGTATTTTGGTAATGAAAAAATTATTATGTTTAAGATGATTTTAATTAAATCAACATAAAAATTGGTTTTTAGATTAAATATGAAATTTTTGACGTCAATTTTGTCAGCTTAATTTTATTTACAGGCATAACTTTTTTTCTGAGGAAGTCTTTTTCAGTTTTTTTGATAATAAAATATTTATGGCACTTTTATTGAAAAAATCACTCTGAAAATTCATATCGTGTTTAATTTTTTCGGAGTTATAAAATGGAAATATCCAAAATTGCCTTTCTTGAAACCTACACATTAAGTGAAAATGGTGGGATTATGGGTGCCATTCTGGTTACTGATTCAGAAACAAAACCATTAGAGTTTAGAGTAACTGCACCAATTCGTCCAACAAGTTTTCAGAAAACTTTATATGGCGATGTTCTTTTAGAGCACATACTTGTTGAATTAATATCTGTTCCATTGCTAAATGCCGTTAACGAGCAGATAGATTTAATAATTGTAAAAGACCCTCTGTTTCTTGGAGCAAATGCAAAACAAGGTGTAAGAGTTGTTCGTTTAGTAAGCGATGAAAAACAAAAATCAAAATCAAATGTTGCTGTTGAGCCGCTCAGTACACCAATGAATGGTTCGGTCAAAGCTTTTCTGGAAACTTCAAAGAAATTTGAAGAGGAGCTAAAAGGAATAAGAGAAAGATTAGAAAAAATAGCAGAAGCAAGAAATTTGTCTGAACCGTTTGAGAGACTTAAAGCTGCCTGCGAACAGGTACAGTTACAACGTACTAACGAATAAATTATAAATAATGCTTCGAACTGCAAGATCAAAGATTGCAACCAAAGTTGCGAAAATTGAAAGTACAGATGATTTTCAATTTTCAAAATGGCTGCGTATTCCACCAATTCATCAGGAGGAAGTTTATCCGCTTGTTTCGTATGATGATGTCCAGAATTTTGAAGTTGAAGCATTAAAAGTACCCGCCATACTTAAACTTAAATTTTTAATTCAAAAGGAAAGACTGCCTGAATACAAAGTAAAATTTAAAGTTGAAAAACCTAAAGCCTACCTTATATTCTTTGGATTAGCCAGGCCTCAACTTTTCCAGATGAAAGAAAAATTTCTAAAGGATCCAAAGCTTTCAGAATTCAACTCAAAATTATTTTCTGAAGCTAAAGTTATTGATCAATCCGATGTTTTTATTTGCAAACCGGCTGATGTAATAGAACACAATTATGAATTTTCAAGCTCATCAGTGATTAACATTCCTTTGCTTATTGCAGGAAGTAAAGTTTATGATGAGCTAAAAAACTTTGAATCGCCGGAAATCACAGATCAGCTAAAAAAAATTGATTTACCCGAAATTACCGACCATCTCGCAAGTCTTGTCCCTCAGATATATAATATTGAATTGCTGAATAATGAGAAGTTAGAAAACATTATTATCGATTCAAGAAATTATGTAGTTAAGAAATTAAAACTTCCTGCTGTTGAAAAGATAGAGGTACCCGATATCTCGGATATAGTAAAAAGTTATGTTAAGTCAGTATCAATTCCGGTTGAAAAAATTCTTTTACCGGATGTAAAATATTTTTCAACGGAAGTATCGGCTTCAAATCAGATATTCAAAGTTAAAATTGATTCACCAAAAACAATTGTAAAAAAAGTTGTAGTTAAGCAAAACAATCTTGAAGCTAAAGTAATAGATCCGCTTAATGACAAAAAAATATCTGCAAAAAGAAAAGATGATATTCGTGTACTTTTGTCTTCCTATCGTGAACTTAGCTGGGAAGAGTTTTCAGCATCAATAAGCACATTAACACAAAACGAACTGGATGCAGCTAAGTTTTTGACTGAAAATAATTTTTCTGTGTATTCAGAAGAACTTGGTTACGAAAAATTTAATCAAACTTGTGCAGCAATAAACTTTTTACATAAAAAGGGTAGTGTTAAATCAGCTTTGATAATTTCAGATAAATCCAGATTAAAAGATAGCTGGACTGAATCTATTAATTATTATGCAAGAGGATTAACATCTGTTATTATAAAACCTGAAACGGGCGAATTTATTTCAGGTTATTCCAAAGCATGGCTTCTTGATATTAATGATTTAGCAAAAGTTGATATTAAACATTTTGATCAGATAGATTTGCTCATTTTTGATGAGCAGATAAATCTTAAAGCAATCTCAAACATTATTGATGAACTTGTAAATAAGATTCAGCCACATTTCTTCTGGCTTTTAACATCTGTTGCGAATAAAAAGTATAATCAGAAGCTGCTCGAAAATTTTGAATTCTCAGGTAAGGCTGATTTCAATTATCTTGGAAGAACACTCGAAGATATTCAGCAAGATGAGCCTGTTGTAACTTATAAAGATTACTGGCTGGATTTTGATGAGATGCAATCATTTGAATACGCGGAGGCTTTATCACAGGCGAAAGCCGAACTGACAAAGCTTGCTGCCAATCCAAATCCGTTAAGATTTCAGTCAAACATTTTTACTATAATTCATAAACTTAAACAGATTCTAAATTTCTCTTCATTCAGAAACATTAGTCCAAAGGCAAATCTTTTAATTGAACACGCAGAAGCTATTTACAGAAATAAAAGAAAAGCTATTCTGTTTACTCAGTATGATGATAACGGAATGAAAAAAATTGAAAAAGCATTTGAAATGAATAATATTAAATTTAGTGCCGCACGTAATGGTATTTCTGCTGAAGAATTAAAAATTACTTTATCCAATTTTTATGAGCGAAAAGAAATTCCGATTTTGCTAACTAACATTAAACCATCACGGCTTAGTATAAATCTTAATAAAGTATCGTACATAATAAACTTTGATCAGTGGTGGAATCCGATAACAAACTGGCAGAATGAAGAAGAAATTGGATTATATGAAGTTGTAAATTCTCCGGTATTTGTTTTTAATTATTACATCAAAAATTCTTTTGAAGAAGGACTAAGAAAATTATTACTGGAAAAAGGATTAAATAATCGAAATCTTTTTGACAACGTTAAAAGTGAAACTCTATCCGAGCTTATTAATTTAAATGACTGGCTTGCTGTCTTCGGAATCAATGAAGGATATTATGAAAAATTAAGAAACGAAAAAGAAGTTTTGCTTAATCAGCTTCAGGCACTTGATATGGATCAGTTCAAAACTTTGATGAAATCATTCTTCTCATACCTTGGTTTCCGCGATATAAGTTTTATGGACATCGCAGATGAACCAATGTTTTATATTATTGGGACTGCCAGAAAGGGAACAACTCCCGTTCACTTACACGGGAAGTGCTGTTTAATTTCGCACCTCAGAAAAGAAGATTACGAAGAAGTAATTTATTTAAAGCAGGGTGCCAATGAAATCAAAAGAAAATTTGTAATCACTTATGGTGATTTTATTGAGAAAGTTCCTAATGGCACCACTTACTTAAATGGAAAAGATCTGATTAATTATTTATCAACACTCGGACTCAAGTCACAGATAGCCAAAAGTAAAGAATAATTCTCACCAAAATTTATCTGTCACAAACATTTAAAACATCTCGTCATATTTTGTCCATAACTCGTGACTTAAAATCCACGCACGATCAAAAACTTTTACCTGCCAGTCGTATGAATATTTTGTAAGAAATTCTACAGCTTTGTTTTTATCAGACTTCAATAATTTTAATGCTTCTTCTTCAACTGATTTTTGATTTGCAAACATTTCATTTTGCCAGGGATCCCAAACCGCACGAACATCGTGTCGCATATCTCCCCAGCGCTGTGCAGAGAGTGTTCCAAGTACATTAAACGCCCACCAGGCTGATTTATTTGTAAAACCGTTTTCTCTTCCGGGAGTTGTGCAGCTCTCAGGCACTCTTGTTATGCAGCTGTAAAGCGGAGTGTAAATTGATGAAGCAACATTATCCCACGCAAGCCAAACAACTCCGCCAATTTCATTCGGAAGCCAGCTTCTGCATTGAATAATCGTTGCATACATTGTGTACCAGCGAGCAATTGTTCTTTCACCACGCCATCCCCAGCCGCCATTAATCTTTAACATCTTGTTCATATCATAAGGCATTTGGGGATTTGCTAATGGTGAAATAAATGTCCTACCGCTATCATCTGTAACTGTAAGATTCTTAGTCATATCAAACTCAGTTCCTTCATAGTAGTCAGAAAAAATCTCAACCATCTTTTCAAGCGTAATTGGTTTATCCGGCTTGATTGAGAAAGGATAATTCTCAGCGTTAGGATCAAGTTTTAATGATGGTGCAGCAAGATCAAACACACGCCATTCTCTTCTTCTTGCCGCTAATGAATTTCTGTCTGCATAAGCATAACAAAATTCAAACTCACCATCTTTAGGATTCCACCAACCATTTTCTTTCGCAACATCAAAAACATTTTTTGAGTACATAAAGAAATCGGGATTGGTTGTTTCAATCTTTCTTATCCTGCTTGCATTTGCATTTACAGAAATATGATCATCCGGGACACGTTGTGCTACCCAAATTGCACCCACTTTATCTTTACCTGGTCCAACAACTTCAAACATCCATACTTCATTGGGATCTGCGATGGTTAGGCATTCGCCTTCATCATTCCAGCCGTATATTTCTAAAAGTTCTCCAGCCATTTTAATCGCTTCGCGGGCAGTTTTTGTTCGTTCTACCATTAAACGGACTAACTGTGTGCAATCAATCAAACCTTTATCGGATTTCAATTCTTCTCTTCCGCCAAAAGTTGATTCACCAATTGCAAGCTGTTCTGTATTCATACAAGGATAAGCTGTATTGATGTATCCATAAGTTGATTCAACCTGCGGAATTTCTCCAGTGGGATCAAATTTATATGCGGGCATTTTTTTAGTGTTATCCGGAACTCTTTTATACATCATTACTTTGGAGTTTGGTGTAAATTTCATTGGCGGCATAATATCAAATTCACTTCTTGTTCTGTGGCTATCATCCGTGTGAGATGTCATTACACTACCATCATAGCTTGCAAGTTTTCCAACAGTAATTGTTGTACAGCCATCAGGTTCATTACCTTCCCAATCAGGTTTAATTTCATTTTTAGTTTGAAGATGTTGTGAAAAAATCTGAATGGAAAATAAAAGAAAAGAAAGAATGAATAATTTTTTCATATTTAATCCTGGCATTTAATGATGATTGATTTTTGAATTCAAATATAGTTTATAGTTAACAAAAATGTAGGGTCGAGGCTTGCCTCTACTGAAAATAAATCTCGGGGCTTTAAGGAAATTTTTTTAAAATAATTTTTCCAATAAATATCCTCCATGTTTAGATGGGGTGTAAGAGAAAACCCAAAACCATTCGGGCTATAGCCAAAACACAACTAACTAACTAAAAACTATTTTTCAATCAATCTCTATCCCTAAAAATTCTTTGTATTTATTGCACCTCTGCATATATTTGTCAATCAATTTTTGAAGAAATTCACAGAATTAATGCAAAAAATTACCATAAGCGATCTAGGAAAATTTGTAGGGCAGGAAGTTACTCTTCAAGGTTGGCTCTTCAACAAACGCTCCAGCGGAAAAATTAAATTCTTAATATTAAGAGATGGTACAGGTTACCTTCAGTGTGTTTATTTCAAAGGGAATGTTAGCGAGTCCGTATTTGAAACAGCAGATAGAATCGGGCAGGAATCTTCAATAATTGTTACGGGAAAAGTAAAAGAAGAACCCCGCGCTCCCGGAGGATATGAACTTGATGCTACAAATCTTGAAGTAATCCACGAAACGCATGATTATCCAATTACTCCCAAAGAACACGGAATAGAATTTTTATTGGATCATCGCCATCTTTGGCTGCGGTCAAGTAAACAAGTTGCGATAATGAAAATTCGTCATAGAATTGTAAAAGCAATTCGTGACTTTTTTGATAATAAAGGATTCACATTGATGGATCCGCCAATTCTTACTCCAAACGCTGTTGAAGGAACATCCACACTTTTTGAAACACCATATTTTGATTTAGGCAGTGCATACTTAACTCAATCCGGACAGCTCTATGCAGAAGCAGGTGCATTAGCTTTGGGAAAAGTTTATACCTTCGGTCCAACTTTTCGTGCAGAAAAATCTAAAACCCGCAGACACCTAACAGAATTCTGGATGGTTGAACCTGAAGTAGCATTTGCTGACTTGAATGATGATATGGACTTAGCTGAAGAATTTTTAGAATATATTGTTCAGACTGTCCTTAAAGAAAAAGCGGAAGAACTAAAAGTATTAGAACGCGATACAACTAAACTCCAGAATGTTAAGCGACCATTTCCTCGTGTGCATTACGATGAAGCAGTAGAAATTTTACACAAGAATGGAGTTAACTTCGAGTGGGGAAATGATCTTGGTGGAACAGACGAGACGATTATCTCCGAGCAATTTGACAGACCTGTTATGGTGCATCATTATCCCGCTGCTGTAAAAGCATTTTATATGAAGCGCGATCCAAATGATGAAAAATATGCTCTTGCTGTTGATGTTCTTGCACCTGAAGGTTATGGTGAAATCATTGGTGGTAGTCAAAGAGAAGATAATCTTGATTTTCTCTTGGAAAGAATCAAAGAACACAATCTTCCTCAAAGTGCATTTGAGTGGTATCTGGATTTAAGAAGATACGGTTCAGTTCCTCACTCTGGTTTTGGATTAGGACTTGAGAGAACCGTTAGCTGGATTTGTGGATTAGATCATTTAAGGGAAGCAATTCCTTTCCCGAGAATGATTTATAGAAATACGCCATA
>FWPV01017052.1_pt1 | contig 10126 bp, 6 predicted proteins | sample 2228371 | NCBI WGS metagenome assembly FWPV01 (sample SAMEA103939776, study PRJEB20133) | metagenome
CTGATTCTCCTCGTTTTTTTTCATAATGAGAACTAGAATAAACATGGCGAGATGATACCATCTGTTGAGATTCACAACCAATGTCTTGTAGGAACATTTGAGATTGAGTATCCGATGAATTGACTTCTTGGTAGCGATGCTGTTTCTTTTCCAGAAGAGAGCCATGGAAACTGTTTCTTCCAAGCTGATTGCCAACTTTCGACCTGTTGATTTTTTGAACTTATCAAACCTTAATAATTTTGAGAAAAAACTTACCACTTTCCTAATCTTGTTGTATGCTGGTATCAGAGTTTTCATAGTGGTGTGGAATGGTTGGTTAAACCATACTTCTATTCTACACCATCACGAGAATTCTGAGGAGTTTCGTAATTCAAAGTATTCAACCGCGCTCTAAATCCCCGAGCGTAAGCTTGTGGGAGATTCATACCAGTATCCCCGAGGGAGACATTAAATGGGCCAAATTTCCAAGTCTATATCTGGAAAACAAAAATTGAACGACAAACAAATTTTTGAATTAGCAAAAATTTGTGTGCAAATTGAAAAGCATTACAAAAAACCTCAAGATATCGAGTGGGCTTTTGAAAAGGGAAAATTTTATGTCACGCAGTCGCGGCCGATAACTACATTAAAATAACTCGCGAATAGAGAACGAATTAGAAGCGAATGGGAACAAATAACAAATTCAGAAATAGGCGAGAGTCGCGAATCTAGGATTTATAGGACAGTAGTTTGTTTCTCTAGATTTGTAATTCAATAATCCAAAAAGTTTGAAAAATATAAATTTATCTTCAGAGGAATATTCGATATTTTGAGGGGCGTAATTGGAAATATTTTCGTCAACCGCGCCGAGAACTTTCCCGTCAGTGTCTTCTTTGCCGCTATTTTCCTCTTCGGCTTCGATTTCGCCCGTTGGGTCATCAATAAATTCGGTCTCTTCTTCCTCGTGAACGGACGTGGAGGCGGTTCCCGCTTTGTTGTTTAGTGTGATCCATTGCCATTTGTCGTTGATTTTCTCGTATACTTCATCGTCGGCGATTTTGTCTTTTGAATATTCAACTTCGTCAATTATTTTTCCGTCAGGCATAATCAGCGCGACGCGCCCCGCTTTGTTGTTGAGAGAAAATTTGGAGACCTCGCGGGTGACAGTTTTTGCTTTGTCGGGATTAATGACAAATTCGTCGGCAATCGGGTGGTTGTACATTTTCTTGCCCGGGCCGGTTGCGATTTTCCAGCCCTTGAGATCGACTTTTTTTCCAGAGTTGTTTTTAATGTCAATGATTTCGCCGTCCGTGTCAGCTCCGGCGGGATTGGGGACAATCTTTGTGATTTCAAGATCAGGCCGGGGCGCCTTTTTCACGTTTATGCCAAAACTTTTCTCAATTGTCTGTGATTCGTCGCTCACTGAAAGCGTCACTTTGTATTTTCCGGTCTCGGGGTATTTGTGCTTCGTTTTTTTGAGATAGCTTTTTTTCCCGTCTCCGAAGTCCCAAACGTATTTCAGCTTTTTTGTTTCTTTATCTTTGGCATTGGCTGAAAATTCGACAGCGATATCTTTGAAAACATTTTTGGGTTTTTGAATCTTTATTTTCGGCTTCGAATCGAATTTGTTTTCCGCGCCGGGTGTGAGAAATTTGCTCCAACTCCAATCAGAGCCGTTGAAATTATATGAAGAATTTTTGATTGATTTTTGATAGGTGGCAGTTGAAACGAGTTCGTTTTTTGGATTATGCAAATGCACTGATTCGCCGGAATTGTTGAGCGCGATCTTTGACTGGGATTTATAGATCACAAGATATCCGTTTGGCTCAATGAGTGTGTGGTCCTTGAAAACGTATTTTCCCGTTTTTGATTCGTCGCGGAGAGTCCATTTGAAGAGATCAACGGGCTCACTCCCGCCATTTTTGAGTTCGATGTATTCTTCGTCGGATTCCTCCTTTGGATTTGGGAAGATTTCATTCAAACGGACATCTGTGGACAAGAAATAACCCTCGTTGTTTTCAGCGCCGGTTGTTTCAACGTTGCTGAGCGTCGGCGGCATAATCACATTTTTCGCGCCCGGGGTGGGAGTTGTTGTCCAAAGCCAGTTTCCATCATTGAAACTGTAAGAAAAACCTTTTTGCGCTTTTTCGAAAAATATATAATCCAGCGCGTTGTTTTTGGCGCTGGTGCCTTTGTCCAGAAGATAGACTGTGTCAGAGTCATTGTTGAGATAGAGATTTCCTTCAAGATACAAATAGCCTTCCGGTTCGACGATGGAGCCTGCGGGAAACTCTTTTTTGTGTCCGGCTTCGTCCATTATTTTCCAGCCAGAAACATCGACACATTTTTCTCCCGTGTTTTTGATCTCGACGAACTCATTGCCGCTTGCCGGATAGGGAAATACCTCGTTGATTTTTATGTTTGGCGAGACAGCAGGGCAAGGATTTGGCGCGCTTGACGAGATATCTGCCGGGATATCCACCGGAATCTCCTCGTCATTTTTCTTGCCTGGAGAAAGATTGCTGTTGCCAGGAAGCTTCTCCTGATCGCTTTCGGTAAAATTGCTATTTTGGGGCGAAGGAGAAGAATTCACCAAAAAGTCAGCCGAGTTTTTGTTCGTGTCAGAAAAATTTTTTCGTTCAATGCTTTTGCCGGCGTCGGGATTAGGCGCGGGAGTGCTTTCAAAATCAGTAGCCGCGCCGAAGCCTACTTTGTCCAGCAAAGTTCCATCTTTATCATACAAAAGGATAGTGTTGTCGCTTGAGATATAGTAAGTCGAGCTGGAATAGACAAAATCAGCCGCGATTTTATCCTTATAATCCGGATGAGAAATGAGAAAATGCCCATAGGCTTGAATGATTCCTGAAAATTTTGCCGCGCTCACCAAAGCACTTTCCGTCCCACCTTTTGTTTTTTTGCTCAATTTATAGCCGCTTAAATCTATCGGCGCGCTAGTCGGGTTGAATAATTCCACAAATTCATCATTTCCGTTTGCGCCGGCAATCTGGATTTCGTGGATGATTAAGTGCGGTGTGATTTCAGTTTGGGCTTGGACGGAGTGGGACCGAAGAGAAAAGCCGATTATTATAATAATCAGCAAAAGAAGCAGAGGGCTGATTTTTTGGTTCTTGTTCATTTTTTTTCGTTAAAAATTAGTTTTGCGCACAGCATAACAAAAAAGATCGTAATAAATCCGTATTACGGCTTAAAATTCTTTGTATAAAACAAATTCACCCGGGCGTATTACTTGTCTCGGGCGCAGCGAAAGCCAATATCCACGTCTTTGTAATCTTTTTGGTATCCGGCTCTTGACGCTGGTCGTTGCTCGCTAATGCCGTCAGTGTAGGCTCCTCCCTTTATACCCTTAAACCCTTTTCCAAAATCTGATTGAATATATTTATCGTTTCCCGGATAGGCATTATAATCGTCAGCCACCCACTCATAAACATTTCCGGCCATGTTCAGAGCGCCATAAGGACTAACGCCCATTTCTGTGCCGACGGGGGCGGTGTATTTCCATCCGTCGTTTTCATCAAAACCATAGCCGGTGCCCTTGCCGTGATTGCTTTTGGCTGGATCCCAGGTATTTCCCCAGAGCCAAATTCTTCCATCGGGTCCGCGGGCGGCTTTTTCCCATTCAGTCTCGGTGGGCAATCTTTTTCCCAACCACTGACAATATTCGTTAGCATCGTTCCAATTAACTCCGACTACGGGTTGGTTTGGCAAATTCAGGGTTTGATCGTTCCAAAGAGAAGGGGCGGCGCGGCCAGTCGCCTCAACAAACATTTTATAATCGCTGTTTGAAACTTCTTTTTTGTCAATATAGAAATCATCAAGGAAGATTTTGCGCTGGGGGTATTCCGAGAGATAATCCTCTTTTCTCCATCCCCCGTCGTTTTGTCTCCAAGCCTCAAGCGCCTGTTCCTCAGTGCTTCCCATGAGAAAAACACCTGCCGGAATCAATATCATATCATCTTGAGGCTTCAGGCCGGAATCAGCGGCTGCTTTTCCAGTCAGGTCCGACCGGACGGCTGTTTTGGCGCCCTTTTTATTTTCAAGAACAACTATGCTGAATATGATTAAAAAAACAATCAGAAAAGGAATGACTAATTTTTCTTCTTTTGACAGTTTTTTTCTCCAAAAAGGAGATGTTTCAGGTGCTCTCCTGCTCGTTTCTTTTTCGGGCAAAATTTCTTCCTTTTCTATTTTTGAAACCGAACCATTTATTGAGTAAATTTTATTCTTGTAGACAACTACGTCGTGGCCGATGATAGAATTTATTTTATACCGATACTGCCGGATGTGATCCTCAGTATAATCTTTGGCTCCCGCGGGATCGAAAAAATCATTTATGTCAGTGATAGTCGCATTTTTTTTGCCGCATAAAAAAACAAGCAAGCGATAAGCGTTGCCCGTCAGAACCAACTCTTTGTTGTTTTCATCAAAGACTTTTTTTCTTGCTGTATCCAGCTTGAAATACAGGTGCCTATATTCCATTGGTTTTTTTTGTTTCCTCTGTTTTCCCTCGGATGATTTCGCCCAGCTCTTTCTCTTCGGAGACTCTTTCTTTTTCCTGAAGATCAACAATAACATTTTTCACATAATTAGGATCGGGAATTTGAAAGAAGGCAAATCGTTCTTTTTCACCCGCTGTCTGAACGTAGATGTTCCCATAGTTGAAAATGGTCGGAATTAGCCCAATGATTTCAGAAGTGACGTCTTGAACCTTGGTGAGTTTCAGCTCCGAAATTTTTCGCGTGAAAAAACCGCGCTGTTCGATGTTTATTATCCGTTCATTAGTGACAATCCAGGCGTCGAGATAATAATCCAGCCACAATATGAAGAAGAAATTCCAAATGAAAAGGGTGGCCAGGCTTTCTCCGAAAATGAGAAGGTTGTAAAAAGCACTTTCTCTGAAGTTTGAATTGACCGAGTCAAAGAAAACATATATTGCCGCGAGTCCGGCAACGGCAATCAAAATGAGCATAATTCGCACGACGAAGATAAACCAATGGCGGCGCAGGAAGAGGATTATTTTCTCGTCGGTGTGCTGGCCGGGAAATTTTATTTCTTCGAACATTTATTACGTTTATTTTCTTAGCAATAAATCAAAATACGGAGGCGGAAAAAATATTATACCAGTTGACGGAGCGATACAAAGAAAAATTTGAAATGAGAAGGAAAATGCTTCCGATGACATAAATAAGGCACATTATTGCCGCCACCCGCCGGTTTATTTTGTAATAAAGCATGTGAAAAACAATAGCGGCTCCGATGATCAAATAAATGATGATAAAGAAGAGATAGAAAAAAGAAACGAGAGACATTTTTTGGGCTAAAACAATTTATCCTGTTTATCTTTATTATACTCTATTCCCAGATGTTTGTAAGCTGCTTCTGTTGCGATCCGGCCGCGGGGGGTGCGGGCAAGAAATCCAATTTGAAGAAGATAGGGTTCATAAACATCTTCAATGGTTTCAATTTCCTCCATCGTGGCGGCGGCCAAAGTTTGGATGCCGACCGGGCCGCCGGAGAATTTCTCAATAATAGTTGAAAGGATATATCGATCTGTTGGCTCCAATCCCAGCTCGTCTATTTCCAGATTGGAAAGCGCTTGCTGGGCGAGAAGCTCGGTTATTTTGGCTTCGTCTTCAACCTGCGTGAAATCGCGCACGCGCTTCAAGAGCCGGTTGGCGACCCGCGGAGTGCGGCGGCTGGAGCGGGAAATCAGGCGCGCCCCGGCGCTGTCAATTGGAATGGAAAGAATTTTTGAGGAGCGGTGTAATATTTTTTCAATTTCTTCGTTTTCGTAGAAATCAAGGCGATGAATAACGCCGAAACGATTACGAAGCGGTGAGGAAATTGACCCCAGACGGGTGGTTGCGCCGATCAATGTGAAACGGGGAAGATCCAGTTGTAAAGTTTTGGCCGAAGGTCCTTTTCCAATGATGATGTCCAGCTTGAAATCCTCCATGGCAGGATAAAGAACTTCTTCAATCAGCTTGTTGAGGCGATGAATTTCATCAATAAAGAGAATATCGCCGTCGGAAAGATTGGTGAGAATTGAGCCCAGATCGCCCACTTTTTCAATGGCTGGCCCGGAAGTGGCGCGGATATTAGCGTCCATTTCATTGGCGATGATATGAGCAAGAGTTGTTTTTCCAAGTCCCGCCGGTCCATAAAGGAGAACGTGTTCGATGGGCTCTTGACGTTTTTTAGCCGCTTTTATGAGGATATTGAGATTTTTTTTGGCTTTTAGCTGGCCGATGTATTCGGAAAAATCCCGTGGACGCAGGGTAATATCGAGTTTTGAATCATCGGGTTGTTCAGAGGACGAAGTAATCATGATAAATATGATGCTAATCCGTGAATCTTATGTCAATCAACGAATTGCGAATTTTTTTATTCATGTATTCGCAATTTGTAGATTTGCATTTATTTGTAGATTAGCATAATGTATACAGCTTGACAAAAAATTTTGGCTGTGATAAGCTGGATTGTCCTGTCTAAAAAAGGCTTTTTAGCAAACATTAAAAACCCTTCAGTCTGTAGACATAAGGGGAGCTCGTGACTTTCCTTCCTGGGGACTTTCTTGCCCAGACATGGATGGTGAGGTTTAGGCTTCGCCAATCCTCGGCACTGTTCCTGCCCCGCGATTCCCTAGTTGCGGGATTTGTCTACAGATTGAAGGGCTTTTCTTTTTGTCTACGAATTACTAATCAAATACAAATATACTAATTCACAAAAAATAAACCTTTTTATATACAAGAAAAGCAATATTGGATGAAATTCGTATATTCATATCTGATTCGCCCGCCTGCTTTGAAATGCTTCTGAACTGAAGCATTAATCAGAACTAAATAATCTAAGACACTATTTGAAGAAGCATCTGGCAAATATCAAAGTATTTTGGGCAGGTAATTCATAAGGACTTTACTCTTCTGTTACCCGTTCCACCTCCTCCATCGTTGTCACGCCCTCCAAGACTTTCAAGATGCCGTCTTGAGCCATAGTAATCATTCCCTGGGAAATAGCAAGCTCTTTAACTTCTGAAGTGGTCGGTCCGCGGGTGATCAACTCCTCCAATTCTTTCGTCATAGGCATTACCTCGCTCACAGTTGTACGCCCTCGATAGCCGATGTTGTTGCATTTTGAACAGCCAACGGCTTCGAAAACAAAATCTATTTTTTCCGGAACTTTGATTCCCGCTTTTGGCGAGATGGTTTTCAGCATTTTTTCAATGCGGGATTTTGTTTCTGTGTCAGGAGATATTTTCTTTTTGCACTCGGGGCAAAGAACGCGCACCAGACGTTGAGCCATAAAAGCATTCATTGAGGAAGCTATATCAGTTGGAGAAATCCCCATATTTATCAGTCTTTGCACTGAGCCGGACGCGTCATTTGTGTGCAGGGTCGAAAGAACCAAATGTCCGGTGAGTGATGCTTGAACCGCGATTTGGGCGGTTTCTTCGTCGCGAATTTCGCCAATCATCATAATATCGGGATTTTGGCGCAGAAGCGCCCGCAGAGCTTTTGCGAAAGTATATCCTTTTTTTTCATTCACCTGCGTTTGCAGGATTCCCTTGAGCCGATATTCAATTGGGTCTTCAACGGTTATGATTTTGGCACCGGGTTTGTTGAGAAGAGAGAGGAGGGAATAAAGGGTGGTTGTTTTTCCAGAGCCGGTTGGTCCGGTGTTTAAAATCATCCCGTTGGGTTTTTTTGTTTTTTCTAGCAGCTTGTCAAGGTTTTGCTTTCGGATTCCCAGCTTTTCGATATTTATCTCTTGAGCTCCCTGGCTAAGAAGCCGCATAACAACCGTTTCGCCGTACCCGCCCAAAATTATTGAAACACGAACGTCAATTTCCCGATTTTTGATTTCGGGAAAGACATCCTTTTCCAAATTTATGGAGAATCGACTGTCTTTCACTCCCGATTCAACATCGGTTGCCTTGAATCCAGAAAGAATTTTGATGTTTCCTAAGACATGAGGGTAATCAGTCATTGGTATTTCAGCGGCATCCTGCAAAATCCCGTCAATCCGAAAGCGAACCTTTACCGAATTTTCTTCTGGCTCAATGTGGATGTCGCCGGCTTGGAATTTGAGGCCGGCGGCGACAACAAAACTCAAAATTTCCTCGGGTTTGGCTGATTTCACCAATTTTTGAAAATTGGTGAAATCACTCTTCATTTCTTCAATCTTTTGGGCTGTGTCTTTTCTGATCAAGACAGAACGGAGAAGAAGCTGGGTAATGATTTTTTCATAAAGCTCTTCCAGAAATTTTCCCTCTCCTGTTACGCGCTGAACCTCTTCCAAAGAGGTGATTCCTTCAAGCGCTTTCAAAATTCCGTCTTGGAGCATGGTTACCATTCCGGCTTCAAGAGCAAGTGAAAGAATTTCTGATTCCGGTGCCATCTCGGCTATTTTTTGAGAAATTTCTTCATTGAAAGTCAGAATTTCAAAAATTCCGATGCGGCCCTTGTATCCCAGCCCGTGACATTTGGGACATCCTTTGGCTCGAAAGAAAAAGTCAATGTTTTTGGGAACGGAAAGTTTCGCTTTTGGAGAGATTACGGAAAGTATTTTTTTGACGCTCTCGACGGTTTCGCGGGCGGGAACATATTTTTCTTTGCAGGTCGGGCAAAGCTTTCGGATCAGGCGTTGGGCGATGATAGCGTTCAGCGCCGCCGGAATAAGAGAAGGTTTTATTCCCATGTCAGTAAGGCGCGGCGTTGTTTCAACAGCGCTGTTGGTGTGAAGAGTCGAAAGCACCAGATGTCCCGTGAGGGAAGCGTGAACAGCGATCTGGGCTGTTTCATCATCGCGGATTTCTCCAACCAAAATGACATCCGGATCCTGGCGGACGATGGCCCGCAAAGCGTTGGCGAAGGTGTATCCCCGTGATTTGGAAACCTGGGTTTGGGAAATTCCTTTTATTTTGTATTCAATTGGATCTTCAACAGTGATTATTTTCACTTCCGGGGAGTTGAGCGTATTAACGATGGCATAAAGAGTGGTTGTTTTTCCAGAGCCGGTTGGTCCGGTGTTCAAAATCATTCCATTTGGCTTTTTCATTTCTTCTCGAAGCTTGTCATAAGCGAGCCCCCGGAGCCCCAAATCATCGAAATTGAGGGCCACAGCTTGTTGATTGAGGAGCCGCATCACGATATTTTCTCCAAAATTTCCCGGCAATATGGATACGCGGACATCAATTTCATTTTCTTCAATTTTTATTGAAAAATGACCGTCTTGAGCAATATCGCGGATGTTTATTTTCATTCCGGAAAGAATTTTCACGCGGGAAAGGACGTAGTGGTAGGCTTGAGGGGGGAGGTCGGTGATATTTTGCAAAATTCCGTCCAAGCGGTAGCGCAGGCGAATGCCGTCCTGATGAGGTTCAAAATGGATGTCACTGGCTTCCATTTTCACAGCTCCGGCCATGACGATGTTTATGACTTCGGTGGTGGGTATTTCGGTAATCCTTCTTTTGAGATCAATGACATCTTTCAGGTTTTTTTCAAATTCCGCGAGATCGGCGCCGGAAAGTGTCAGGCGAAGGTCGTCCAAGCTGTCAGCCAGAGCTATGTATTTGTACCTTTCCAACGTTTTCAAAAAACCTGTTTTTGAGGATATGAAAATTTTCAGATTGTATCCCTCCTCTTTTTGCAATTTTTCAAAATATTCTTTGAGATCCGGGTTAGTAATGTCCGAAACAGCCAGCCCGATGTTTTTTCCGGCTCTTTGGATGGGAACCAATCCGTATTTTTCAGCCTCTTTTTTGGGTATAACCTGCAGCGTTTCTGGATCAATAGGGAATATGTTGAGATCTACATAGGGAAGACCCAAATAAGCAGCCAAGCTGGCCGCTTGCTGTTCTTCGGATTCATGCTTCATTTGAGAGAGAATCCGTTGAACTTCTTTTTCGTGGTGGCCGTGTATTTCGTGGATACCTTGATTTTTGTTTTGATCTTGTGGCATAAATGTGATGCCAATCTACTAATCTTATGCTAATCAACAAATTGCTAATCTACGAATAATAATATATTCGTGATTTGTAGATTCCTTTGAATTACGAAACTCCCTAAAGTTCTCATGATGGTGTAGAATAGAAGAAGTTTAATCAACCATTCCACACCACTATGAAAAC
>FWPV01017053.1_pt1 | contig 10125 bp, 8 predicted proteins | sample 2228371 | NCBI WGS metagenome assembly FWPV01 (sample SAMEA103939776, study PRJEB20133) | metagenome
CCTACAAATACCCCGTAGCCTTCATGGAAGCAGACGCCGTGGTAGTAAACAAGATCGATGTCCTACCATATTTTGATTTCAAATTAGACGCCTTTCCGGCAATAATCGCCGGTCTGAGTCCTTCGGCCGAGATTATTACCATTTCTGCCAAGACCGGCGAGGGCTTAGACAAATGGTTCTCATGGATCGAAGCAGCGCTTGCACAAATTAAATAATTTTCGAGGAGAAACAAGATGGCGGGAAACAGTGTCTATAAGGAATTATCGGACAAACTGGGCGTCTGGGAATCCGAGCGCTTCCTGAAAATACTCGCAGCCACATTTACCCCCGAAGAAGCTCGCATCTGTCTCGAATTATTTGAACCCGCTACCTGTCAGGAACTGGCCGGCAGGCTCGGCATCAGCGAGAAGGAACTTGCCAAAAAACTGGATACCCTGGTTGATAAGGGCGCCCTGACCCGCGGCTTGACCCAGTATGCCTTCCATACCACCCTGCTTGCATTCCATCATGAGTGCGTGGCTGATACGGCGCCGCATACCGGCCCTTATGCCATATCAAAAGAACTCAAACAACTGTGGGCCGATTTCTTTTACAACGAGTGGTCCTATCACTTCCTCGAACATACGGAAAAAATGATCCAGATGACCGGCCGTAATCTGCCGATCTGGCCCGCCATCGGAGCACTCGAACGCAGCCCCAACATCAAACCTGAGGACATTTTGCCGGAAGAAAATTGGAAGCTGAGAATCGAAAACGCCAAAAGCAGAATCCTGGCGCCCTGCGGTTGCCGCATCTCGTGGGGACATGAATGCAAGATGCCGCTGATGACCTGTTTTGCCGAGGGCTTTCGACCCAGAGGCGAATACTACATCAAACAGCCCGGCCGGTTATTGAAAGAAGTATCGCTGGAGGAGGCGCTGGCCACGGTTAGGGAAGCTGAAGAAGCCGGACTGGTACATTGGGGAGACTGCTATTGCTGCAAGTGCTGCTGTGAAAATCTATTCCCCGTGACCCGGTCAAAGCGCTGGGACCTGATGACGCCCAATCGATTCCTAGCGGTAGTCGATGAAGAAAAATGCACCGGCTGCGGCAAATGCGTCGAGCGCTGCCCGTTTGAAGCAGTCGAAATGAAACCGGGAGCAACACCCAAGCAGAAAAAATCCTCAGTCAATCCCGAAAGGTGTAAGGGCTGCGGATTGTGCATCATCACCTGCAAGCCAAATGCGCTAACTTATAAGATAGTCAGGCCGCCCGAATACTTAAAGCCAAGGCCGCCGGAAGGAGGTCCGGCAGAAAAGCCCGTTCATGTCATTCCGGTTTGGGGACACTATTTCCTTAAGTAACAAATCAGCGGACGGCAATTCCTAAGGCGAAGAGCTATCGAGCAAATTTGGATCGCAATGCTGCCCAGCGACGATACAGAGGCGCTCAGCCTCGGAACCCAACTAAGCTTATCTCATCAAATCCGTAACGATCACAATACCGGACGGCAGCCACACTTATGCCAGTAACTGCTGTCTCGAATTCCCGGATTCCTGAGTTGAACCGCACCCTATTGACGCATAATGCCTTTGACAAGGTATTTGAAGCCCTACCGTCATGGCTGAAAAAAAGCGAAAGCTCTACCGAAAATGCTGTAGCATCGGTTACGCCTTTCATTTTCAAAAAAGACGGCGGGCTTACTCATTGGCTGGTTTGTGAATTTCGAGCCAGATGCCGTAATTGACGTCTGATCCGTCCGGTGCATTCGGCAGATGCAGTTTGTAATCGCGAATACCCAACTCCGCCATGATGCGCCGTAGCAAAGTCTCATGCTCGGCGCGGTCGTATTTGATCCGGTCACCCTGTTTCTCGCGGATGGCACGGGCAACCTCCGGCGGCAGATTGCGCGGGAACCCGCGTCCAATGTAAGCCACACCGCCGGGTTTCAACACGCGCCAGATTTCGGCAAAGCCCTGCTTCTTGTCCGCCCATAACTGATATGACCCGCGCGAGACAATCACATCGGCCACGCCATCGCGAAACGGCAGCGACTGCACGTCGGCCCCCAGAAACGCTACGCGGTCCGCAACGCCAGCTTCTTTTGCCCGCTCGGCCAGCGACACCAGATGGTGACGGTTGAGATCCACGTCAACCCAGTACAGGCGGCTGCGCTTAGCCAGCTCGACAACCAGGGTACCCGGTCCACCGCCGATATCGAGGCCAAGCCCTTCCCGGTTGCCAAGTTGAAAGTCCTGGACGATTTGCTCCGCCAAAGGCGCATATACCGGAGCTAGCACACCGTCGGCAATGACGGGGTTTTGGACCGCTGATTCATGGTCGGGTTTTTCTCTACCCATCCTGACGGATTGATAACCAACAACGAGCAGCAATAGGCAGACTGCAATGCTTGGTTTCGGCTTCATGGTTACACTATTAGCACTTTTATTCTCTAAAGTAAGCAGCAATGCGGAGGAATTCAGGTCAAGTAGGGCAAAAGTGCAGAGGAATGAAGCGTGAATACTGAAAACTAAGCCCGGCCACCAAGCGCAAGAGATAGTTTGACTGCTGTCGCGCGAAATAGCGCAAAAATCACCCTCTTTTAACGGCAACACCGAAGCAGTTCGTAGATTCGAGCCTGCAACAAATTCGGCGACACTAGCGGAAATGCAAGTCGGCTTGAATCAGACTTAAGCTTACACCTGCTTGTGCTCATTCCAGTTAGGAAGAATGATAGTGGCTAGGAAATTACAATCGCAAAGCGGCTTCGACGGGCATGGCAAATCACAAGAAACGCAAGCTCCTTTTGCTTACTAGCTTCTGGCTAATCTGCCGGTCAACTTCGATCAGAAGTAACGGTAGGATCGATCTCACCTGCTTCAAATAGTAAGTTGATGACGCTCTTCGTGGATCAGCCAACCCTTGGTCGGTGTCCGGGCGCGAAAGGGATCCACAAGGAAATAGGCGGCGACGTGAACGACCTTCCACCCGCCGAAGGCCGTCTTGACTTTGCCAATCTCCTCTAGCTGCCACAACTCGTCGCCGACGCGTGCCTGGACTCCTTGGTGCGTCTTGCTCAAATCGATCGCTGTTGTGCCAATGGTAAAAAGGCTACCCGCCCCAAAAGAAATAGCGCCGGTAGCGATTGACAGAACGGCATTCAGGACCGGATACCTTTCCCCACCTGCAAGTTCCTTATTCAGCATTGCAGTAAAACCATCGGCTCCATCGATCGTCATCAGCCATCGAGCAGCGCGGGTATTCTCTTTCTCTAGGAGCGAGGCCGTGCCCTTAGTCGGTACGGAGATGAAGCCTGCCCCTTCTGGATTCGCCTGCGCGGTTATCAACTGGTAACGTGCTTGCCATAGACTCTGGGTCATCCCCGAGATGATATAGTTTGGCAAAGATTTATTCGAAGGAGGCTTGAGTTCCTTTAACGCATCGATGATCTGCGAATTGCTCATAGTATCCCTCCATCATAAGCGCACGCACGATTCACGCGTGCCACACTTATTGTCAGGAGCGGCATGCTTAAGACCATTTAGGCCCTTCGGCTTCTTTGATGTCATTATACTCTCTTAGTCAAGCCCAAGATTTGCTCGGTACCGTCACGAAGCTTATGTAAAAAGATTGAGCGTGCGTCCTTTGGCGCGATTGATTTTGATAACGTAATAATGCAGCGCTTGAGGGGCCAGTAACAACGTAAAAGGGACCCACCCCAATCAACCCTGCCGTTACGTTATTGGGTTTAACGTTAGATTCAGAAAGGATCGGCAAAGATTATGGGATGAGCCCATTACTAATATATCACAACCGCAAACGCTGTGCACGGAAAATCAATCAGAGTCTAGCGCCGACGCACGCCGTGGTTTTTCCCCGGCGAGGGGTAGCGCTGGGTTAATGACTTGATATCGGCTTAGACCTGAATTATAAAGGGCTTAACCTCAATCAGGACAAAACAGATTCAAGGAAGGTGCAAAATGAAAAAATCTCCGCTCCTGCTTTTTGCCGTCACCGTGATTGCGCTGGCTTGTTCAACGTGTTCGAAAAGATCCGAGCAGAAAACACCCGAAGCAGCGCCCCCCGCAGAACCGGTTGCGACTGAAATGCCCAGAGATCCCGTCAATCCCGCCACATCAAAGTATGCAAATCTAATAATCAAAGAAGACAAGCTGGTCAAAAAAGGGCATTTCGTAGATTCCATTTTTTCCAACTTTGACAATCTGAATATAGATTTGCATGTAAATTACCACTGCATGACCAAGCCGTTGTTCATGGTAAAGGAGCCTCATGCTCACCCTTGCTACGAAATACTGGCTTTTATAGGAGGCAATCCGCTGAACATACGTGATTTCGGGGGAGAGGTCGAGCTGATGCTGGGGGATGAAAAGCATATTATCAACAGCACATGCTTTGTAGTTATTCCGCCCGGATTGCCCCACTGTCCGCTCAACTTCAAGCGGGTCGATAAGCCGTTCATGTTTATGGTTATTCTTACGATGGGCAAATATGCTACGCTTCCCAAGGAACAACTGGGTGTGACACCGGATCCGAATGCTCCGCCTCCCCCACCCCCTCGGTAGCAAAAACGGTGACAGGCTACGCTTTCACTAATTTCTAGACCTCCTGATTACCCCAGTATTAAATAAAAAATTGGTGAAAGCGTAGCCTGTCCCGGTTTTACAGAGGAGCTGCGCGGAATTCGCCCGTGGTCAGTTGAATGTCGAAGTGGAAAAAGTCTCTCTTTATGTTCCTCACAATCAGGGGACAGTGCTTTAGTCCACTCGGAACGTAGGCCAAAAAGCTCTTATCAATAATGTACTTTTCGTCATCCATCCAAAATTCAGCTTCTGCGCCTAGATTGTGCGCATCTCTTGGATCGCCTCCAATAAACCCTATTACTTCGGGATAGGGATGTGCATGGGCATCCATCCGCCCGGGATTCTCACCGGCATAAACCCACGAGCAGTTAACCATTATCGCGCCCTCGGCGACCGCGCTGCTTAAGGACAGTATGTGGTGCAGCTTTGGAGTTTCCAGCTTGTCAAGATCGCCGCCGCGGGCTGCCTTGGCCTCAGGCTGTGCCGGTTTGGCCGTAACAATGTATTTTGCGTATTTCTTTCCGCCTTGCGGTAGTAGGGTCGCAACCGATCCCCAGCCTTCGGGAATGCCTGCCGCAGCCATCATTGCCGCGCCCATGGATAATTCCAGCACAAAATCCCTGCGGGAGGTCCCGCTTTTCCTAATGGAACTCATGGCCGTCTCTCCTATTCTTTTGCAGTGATGTAGTTGGATGATTCCGACACCTGATTAGGGTCGAATGCCTTTTTTATTTTTCTTAGTAACAAATGGTAATTGCAGGTATGGGGGCCGTACAGGTCGTGGAGTTCATCACTCCACACATGGTGCGGTACGCCAAAATGACCCTCGATAGCCCTCTTGTTGGCCTCACGGCTTAGCACACCCTGCACGTTGGCTATGGAATCCGGGCTTGTGGGAGCATAGCGGACCAGGACTTCGCCGTGTCCCAAATGACCGTGTTCGATCGATTGAACAAAGGGATAGGTCCCCTCGTCGAGCGACAGGCCTTTGCGGATCAACTGCTGCTTGACGTTTGAAACATCAAGAATGTATTTGGTCATGAGAGGAAATATGTCGGTCCCGCCGACCACCGGGGCCACGCATCCTGAGGCCCTAGCGGTTTCCCGAATCGACCCCACGGTTCTGATAAACCGCCATAAGAAACCTGCTCCGATTTTGGGATCTTCAACTGCTTTGAGCGAGCGCGCCCCCGTCTCTTCCATAATCCTTTGCAATACCCGCTTCTTGTATTGAAAATCTCTGGGTGAAGTCCCGGCGATCATGATCATGAATCCGGGTCCTTGAACCGAATCTGTAAATTGCCTGAAATACATCGCATCTTCCTGGTTGCTGGTCGAGACATTGGCGGCCATCATGGCTGCATTGAAGCCCATCAGCTCAAATCCGATTTCGCTCTCGCCGATCCTGCGCACCGCTTCGATGAGTTTGTCGATTGAGGCAAACGATAAATACCGAATCATAAATCCGTCCGGAATATGACTGGGAGCATAGCGCGGGCTTATGCCCTCGATCGGAAATTTAGCTGGTCCCGGCCAGTGATACACCTTTTGCGCCGCCTTGGTAAAAACCCCCAGTCCTCCCAAAGGCGTGGTATTACCCCGGACAATGCCGCGCAACGAGGGACCCGGTCCGTCTCCGCTGAACCATTCACCTGAAGATCCCAACGAACCGAGCCTGATTATTTCGCCCTCCCCGGTTACCCACTCGATGGCCAATTGATTCCTTTCGCCGTAGCTGCCGGACTGGCTCAGATGTCCCAGATTCGCATGTGCCGCCAAGGGGAGAGCCGAGCAGTTGCTGCCTGCGCCGGTAATATTGCAGTTCAATCCTCTCTTCATCAACTCCGCCTGCAATTGGGCGTAGATCACATACGGCTCAACCACGGCGTACATATTTTTCTCGTTGATTTCCAGGATCCGATTCATTCTCCTTAAGTCCAACTTTATGCAACCCGGCCCGGCAGGATCCGAATAAAGCCATCCGGTACTGGAGGCCTTGAACTGCACTTTCCACTTATTGCATAGCTTAATAACCGCCTGGACTTGTGCCGTATCTTTGGGCAGGGCTACAGCTTCATATCTCGGCAGATACTCATTATTTTTGCCTTTGGTAGCCGCCCGTATGGGGAAGGAATAGGATTCTGTAACGACAGGATCTTGGGAAACATTTTCCGGCCCCAGCAGGTCTTCCAGAGCTCGGTAAAAATCTCTTTTTAGTGCCATATTCCCTATCCTCCGTCTTAGATTGCGCGCGCGACTATCTCGGCAACATCGCAAACCTTAAGGTTGCCTCCATTGCTTCTTACAGCATCAACCAAACTACGCTTACAACCGGGACAAGCCGTTACCAGCACTTCAACCCCGGTTTCTTCGGCTTCAGCAACACGTTGCATAGCGGTCCAGCGGGCAAAATCCGCATTCGACTCTCTTACCCCGCCTCCCGCACCGCAGCACCATGCGTATTCCTTGGTCCTGGGCATCTCAAGAAGCTTCAGCCCCGGTATGCTTTCCAGAACCTCGCGCGGCGCCTGATAAACTCCGTTGGTCCCGCGACGAAACTCCTTGGGAGGCTGGAACAAGCGTCTATGTCCCCGGAGCTCTTTCCCCCTCCAGTGTATATAAGGCTCACCTTTTCTGCCGAGATTGCATGGATCCTGATAGGTCACCCTTGAAACCACCTTCTTGGCCGGCTTTAGATGGCCCTCTCTTATCAAGCGGCTCAACAACTCAGTAGTGTGCAAAACCTCCAGCCGACCTTTGAGACCGAATTTGTCATAAAGAACTTTGAAGGCGTGATAGCAATCGGCACAGCCGGTAACCAGCGTCTTAGCCCCCGATCTAGTAATCAACTCGAGATACCTTTTAGCCGCTCTAAGAAAATCTTCCTTGTATCCCATCTGGTAGGCGCGCCCGCCGCAGCAGAGTTCGCGTCCGCCACCGACGGCCAGATCTACTCCCGCTTTCTGAAACAGTGCCACGGCAGCCCGAGCCGACGGCCACATTTCCGGGTCGTAGCAGGTTCGGCAGCCTGCGTGATAGAGAACCTCAGCCTTTTGCTTGCCAATAGTTTTAACCTTCAGGCTTTGCGCCCACTGGCCTCTCCGCGCTCTTGCACCCAGCACCATGGCTCCCTGCTTTCGCAGGCAGTGGATAATTCCGTCCAGAACAGGAAGGGTGTGACCTTCGGCGACACACTGGATCCTCAGCTCGTACAAGGGCTCCAGTACCTCCATATCCATGGAATACTTGCACGAGACGTCGCACGCACCGCACAGCTGGCAGTTATAAACAACTTCGAGCAATTTATCCGAGAAGCTTAACCTGTTTTCCAGCAGGGCGACTCCCAAAACCATTCTGCCGCCGCCCGAGTAAGTGTGAAAGTTGTATCTTGATATACTGGGACAAACATTTACCCACTCGAAGCCCTCAACCTTTTCGAGAGGTATGAATTTGCAGGCCGAGCAACGCTGGCATAACTCCATGTCGCTTCGATAATCTGCCAGACTCATTTATCCCCTCCCTGGACCGGGTCTCCAAGGTCCTCTTAAAACAATCAAGTTAAAATGAAAGGCAAGCTTGAGCAAAATTCAGTACCTGTCTTTAAGTACTTTGCGATTCAATAAATCCTTCCATCCCATCTTCGGATCAGCGCCCGAGCAGATACTCCTCCATTAAGCAGATTCGGCATGCGCTCTTAGCTGTTGAGACCTAAAAGCACAGTTTGCCGGGATTCATAATGTTGTCCGGATCCAGTATATTCTTTACCTTTTTTAAAGCAGCCACACCGGCAGCATCTCTATTCATGATCGTGTGCACGTCTGGGCCGTAAGGTCTGGAAAAATGAGCACCGGCGTCCAGCATTCGCCTTACAGCATTGGCGGTTAGTTTCCTGATTTGATCGGATTCTTCCTGCTTTTTCGGATTATAAAAGAGTATAAACTCGCAGTGTAGATTACAGCCTTGCACCAGCGGCTGAACGTAGATGCCGAGATCGGATGTCGGATAGCCGTCTTGTTGAGCAGCAGCACGCATCGCGGAAATCATTTCCCCGAGCTTATCGTAGATGGTGAGAAAAAATATGTCGCTGAAGCCTCCCTTGTAGCGCAACTTCCAATGAGGCTCTCTGTCGGGACACTGGACGGTTCTCAGTAAATCGACGGCTAATATTTTGCCCATAGCCTGAACCGGGTGAATACCTATTCGTTGTGCAAGTTCAGCCACATCCTCTATCTGGCCTCGAATTCGTTCCTCGGGAAAATAGTCGTAGGCCGCCAGGTTGTAAAAAAGCAGCCAATCAGGCAGAGAATTTCTGAGCGCAATATAATCGGCCGGCCACTTGTTTGCCATGATAGCCGCCAGGCAAACATTGTTTAATATAAAACACTCGTTGGGTATTCTGAGTCTGATAAGCCAGTGACTCATTTCCGATATCTTGTCCAGTTGCTGCGAACCGATTAGGAAGGGTTCTTCCAAGCTGGGCAGTATCTCGCACCGGGCCGAGGCCCAGGTGACAATACCCATGGTGCCTTGAGCACCTTGGATTATTCGGTACCAGGAAGCACTTGAGGGTCCGGCCGCTTCCACTTGAGCTCCTCCGGCTGCCCACTGTTCCTCTATGGAACCAGGACCGGCGGCCGCTCCGGTTCTGAACTTTTCTCCGGTTCCCAAAATCACCTCCACGCAGTTTAGCGGATCAGCAATATCCCAATGGTATTTGGGCATTATGACCGGTTCTCTTTCCAGCATGCTGCCTACTACGGATTTTGACATCCGCGGCAGCAATGGCATGTTGAGCCTAAGTCCCTTTTCCTTAACCGCCGCAATCAAGGATGCGAACGTAACTCCCGGCTCAAACATGGCAACCCGGTTGTCGCGATCAACCCGGATAATCCTTGTCATTTCGCTTAAGTCGACTACCACCGCTCCTCCAACGGCCGGCACGGTATCGCCGCGGAAGTGAGGCGGTCCGGAGCTAACCGGAACCAGCGGCATTAAATTCTCCCGCGCGAGCTTTACTATTTTCTCCACCTCCTCGGCATGCTTCGGCTTAACCACGCACATCGGTCTTATTGGATTGACAAAACTCATGTCGCGGGAATACTGGTCCAATACTTTTGGATCGAGGATCACATTTTCCGGGCCGACAATACTGATCAATCCCTGTTGATTCATTATCGCGCTTTCTCCCGGCGGCGCAGACGCAATTACCGCACCCGCCGTTTTCCTGTCCCTTGAAGAACCTGTGGACCTGCTTTGGGCTCGCTTGCGAGCGCTTGAGCTCTTCCTAGGCTTTTGAGTCGAAGACATGGCAGATCGTCCTTTCGCTCTATGAGATTCTGAATCAGTTGCGGTAGCGTGATTGTAACACTCTTAGCTCGCTGGCAGAAAACGCTTTTCTCAAAGGCAGTAGCGCCAGCTGCCCGGTACAACTACTGCCGGCTACGATGAAAGATATGAAAAGCTTTTTCCGACTACCTATGGGCCTAGACTGTGTTTTTATCCTCCGGCCATTCAGATTTCAATATCCAATCATGACCCGGGCTCT
>FWPV01017054.1_pt1 | contig 10125 bp, 8 predicted proteins | sample 2228371 | NCBI WGS metagenome assembly FWPV01 (sample SAMEA103939776, study PRJEB20133) | metagenome
TGGAAGTCCACTGCGCATCGTCGAGCTCGGCGACGATGAATTCCCAATCGGCGCGCGCGGCCTGGGCGTGCGCCTCGTCCGCGGTCAGGGCGTAAAGGTAGGCGTGCCCCATGGCGCGGAGGGCGCGGTCGCGGGGATTGGTCTCGACCGTGGGCCGGTAGAAGTCGCCCCGGCCGACGTTGGCGAGCAGCGCGCCGAACATGGAGGCGTAGGGCTCGCGGTCGAGGCGCGCGCGGATGCCGGGCAGATCGGCGGCATCGAAGAACAGGCGCGGGTGCGCGCGGGTCTGGAACTTGAAGTAGCCCGCGAGGCGGCCCACGGCGAGGTGCGCGTCCGTCGCGGTGTGGAGCGTGTCCTGCCAGGCGTTGACCGCGAACAGGGAGGGCGAGGGAGTGAACCCGGCGAGGGCGGTGCGGCCGTCCCCGCCCACGGCGACCGCGGCATAGCTGCCGCCCAAGAGGGTCAGGCGCGTCACAAACTCGCGGCTGCGGAAGTCCGGGCTGTAGACAAGGTGCCATGCGCCCCCGGTGTAGTTGCTGCCGGGCAGCGGGTCGTGGCTCAGGGGCAGGCCCGCGGCGCAGAAGCCGGCCATGTGCACGCGCCCCTGCGCGTCGACGGCCAGGCCGCCGTTCTTGATGCGGATCGTGTTGTCCTCGCCGTTGGCGAGCCGGTTGGTGATGTGCTGGCCGAGCAGGTACGCGCCCGTATCGATCCGGTAACGACCGACGAACACCTTGGGGCGGGTGCCGGTGTTGGCCATGCCGTGGTGGTTGTCGATCCCGCCGACGATCGGCACCGGCTGCATGATATCCAGCGGTGAGTAGCGCAGGGTGGTGTTGCCGCCGTCGAACTCGAAGGCCGCGTAGAGGTGGCCGTCCGGGCCGATCGTGACCCGCGCCCCGCGGGTGTCGGCCATGTTGTTGGTCGGGTTGTTGAGGTGGCGATCGGGGTTGTCGACGTAGCGCTGCCAGTCGTAGCCGCGCCATTTCAGCGCGCCGTCGAAGCCGACGCCGAGCAGGATGGGAATGTCCACCGGCCTGATCTCGCCGTATTGCGGGCTCCACGGGGGCATGTCCATGTCGGTGATGTTCTTCCAGCCGATCAGGGCGACGGTCCGCGTCGCCTCGTCGACGGCGAGGTCGGTGGTGAACGCCGGGCCGCCGGCGCTGAACAGCTCCGTCCACGTGTTGTCATAGACGTGGTAGGTGACGTTGCCCACCCGCTCGTCGAGGTAGTTGGCGGCCGACAGGGTTGACGTGAGCACGGCGAAATACCCGCCCGGGGAGGCGTCGATGCGGTGCGCGGTCTTGGGATACGCCTGCGACCAGAGCACCGACTGCGCGTCGGGCGCGAGAACCACCGCGCCGCTGGCGCCGGCGGCCACGTAGATGCGGTCGCCGCCGTCGCGGGCGAGATCGAGGACGGAACCGCCGACCACGGCGACGGCAAGGACGGTGCGCCCGTCCGCGCTGAGGCGGGTGACCACGCCGCGGTCGCCGGGCGCGGCCCCGTTGAGGTACAGCGGCGCGGCGCCGGGGAAGCGGCCGGGGTCGATGTTGCCCCCGACCACAAGGGTGCCGTCGCCGAGGTAGACCGCACCGGTGAAGGCGTCGTCGGTTTCCGCTCCGCCCAGATAGGTGGAGATGTCGAACAAATTGGGCGCGACCGTCACACGCCGCACCGGAGTGGACTCGAACCCGCCGCGGTTGTCGAAGGCGACGGCGCGGATGTCGTAGACGCCCTCCGCGATGTCCGTCCATGCATAGGACCACGGCGCGCTGGTGGCGAAGCTGTCGGGCGCGAGCAGCGCGCCGTCGGCCGTGCGAAACTCGACGCGCTCGACAAAGCCGTCGGCGTCGGTGGCGGCGGCGGCGAGCACATAGGTCGTGCCGGCGATGGTGGTGAGGTCGGCGGCCGGCTCGAGCAGCGCGACCTGGGGCGCGGCGTTGAGGTTGCCGATGATGCGGATGTCGTCCATCTGCACGCCGACGTACAGCGAGGGCTGGCTGTCGTGCGGGTAGAGGTTGATGTGCCAGGCGCCGTCCTGGTCCACCGTGAAGGTGCGCACGATGGTCATCCACTCGCCCGATTGCGGGCCGACGGTGAAGGCCACCTCGCGGTCGCGGATGCCGGCGCGCTGCCCGGGCGGCGGCACGCCCGGGGCAAGGGTCGGCAGCATGCGCATGTTGAACAAGTTGTTGCCGGTGGTGGTGACGCGGGCGCGCAGCATCAGCGTGTAGGTCTCCCCGGCGGTGAGGAACACCACCGGCGCGGCGGCCCACGGGTTGTTGTTGTAGTTGGTGCCGATGTTCAGACAGTTGTTGTTGAAGGTCACCAGGTTGACCGTCCACCCCTGGGTGCCCGACTTGAAATCCCATCCGACGTAGGGCGGCAGGGCGCCGTCATCAAAGGTGATGGTTACCGGGATCTCGCTGGACGCCGTGTTGCCGAGGGCATCCGTCACGACCGCGCGAAGGACGCGCGCGCCCGGCGCGTGGACACTCCACGTGAAAGTGTGGAATGCGCCGTCCGGGGTCATGTCGCCCAGCAGGGTGGCGTTGTCGAACAGCTGCACCTGGACGATATCGGCGGAGATGCCGTACACCTCCGCGACGACCGCGACGGGGTCGCTCTCGCGGAAGCTGCCGCCGGGCGCCGGCGAGACCAGGCCGACCACCGGCGGGATGGCCCGCGTCAGCGAGACGGTGTCGACCTGCTGGTCCTGGTTAGGGTTGGTGTCGCCGGAAAAGAAAATCACGCGGTAAGTGTCCGCGACTTCCGGGGAAAAGGTGAGGATCGAGGTGCGCGGCCCGCCGGAGGCAATGGTCCCCAGCGGGGTCACGGCGTTGAACACCGCAGCCGTGCCGGTCGCCCCCGCAAAGACGGACTCGGGCAGATAGCCGACCTGCAGCGGCCGGTTGAGACGGTTGCGGAAGCGCAGCGTGCAGGTCTCGCCGGCCGCGAGGGCGCGCGCGGGCGAGACAAAGAAGTCGTCGATCCAGTTGGTGCGGGAGAGGACGAATCGGGTGTCGTTGTCCGGGCCGACGGTGGTGCCGTCGGACCGGCGCCATGCGGAGTTGAGAATGTAGCTGGGAGAGACACCCGCCGTGAAGCGGGCCTCGTCGCGGGCGAACAGGAAGCCATCCGCGCCGGTATCGAAGGTGGCGGCGAAAAGCTGGATGGCGCCGGCAAAGACGGCACGGCGCAGCTCGTCGTTGCGGGCGCCGTTGACGTCGCCGGCCAGCGCGCCCGCGGGAATGACCGCGATATATGCCGTATCCGCTTCCAGCCCCGCGTGGGAGATGGAGAGGGTGTCGCCGGACACCGAGACCGCCAGCAGGGGAACGGGGGCATTGTCGGCCGCCCGCCGCAGGGAGATGCCCGACAAGTCGGCGGCCGAGATCGGCCGGTCGAACACAAACTCGACGGGCGCGGTCAGGCCGGGCAACTCGCCGGTGTGGGCGACCAGCTGCGGCAGCCGGGGAGCGGTCGTGAATTCCCAATACACGGGCCCGTTTTCCACGGCGGGATCATCCGCGCGCCGCACCGTGCCCGCCGGCACATGAACGGCATACGGCGTCCGGTAGGCCAGACCGGGGTGGGCGATGCGCAGCTCGCTGCCGCTGACGGATACCGCCACGCCGGCCAGCGGGCCGCCGCCTATCGCCTCCACGCGCACGCCGGAAGGGTCACCCAGGACCACCGGCGCATGGAAGGTCAGGACCAGGTCCGCCGCGACGTCGAAGAGGGCGCCGAGGCGCTCCGGAAAGGTCGCGCTGTAGCCGAGCGGCGCCGGCGCGCCGTACAGCTCGAGCTCATACAGGCGCACGATCGAGTCCAGCCCGGCGGTGACGAACAGCCGCACCCGGTTGCCGGCAAGCGTCGGCCCGAAGCTGGCGTTCACGTATCCCTGGTTGGCGCTGCCGGTCTCGCGGTACAGGTCGGTCCAGCCCGTTCCGTTCCAGTACTGCAGGGCGAAATCATACAACGGATAGGGACCGGTGGAGTGCCCGGTCCAGAACTGCATGTTCTGCAGGGCGTAATTCTGGCCGAGATCGATCTCGATCCAGTGCGGACAGGGGCCGCTGCCGGAAATCCAGCGCGAGGCCAAGCTGGCGCGGTCGCCGTCCACCGCCTTGAACGCCGGATAGGCGTCGCTCAGCAGCGAATCGGCGCGGGCGGGCTGGTGCAGGGCGCGATTGGCGGCGCCGGCGGGATGCGGGGAGCCCAACAGGCATATGCCCAAGGGCAGCACGGCGGACAAAATACGGCCAAGCGTCGCTATGCGGGGGCGGGATGGCACAACCCGTTTACATATATCCTCGCACTCCAAAATCCGGCAATGCCCGCCGCCGACAAAAGAATGGCCGATTTGCGCAACCACCGGCATCGCAAGCGGCGCTTTGCGGTTGGCTTTCGCCGCCAAGGGCCCATTTTGACCGGATACCGCGATGAAGCAGGGCAAGGCCAGAGCAACACCAGGCAAAGCAGGGCGAAGGGCGCAGCCGGTCCGGCCGGCCGGGCAGATCGGCGTCATCGTGCCCGCCCAGATCGAATTGGGGCGGGCGGTCCTGCGCGGGGCGCGCGCCTGGTGCAACGAGCATGCCGGGACGCGGCTGGCGCTGATTTCAAGCCATGGCGGCTATGCCTCGGAAGCGTTTTCCGGCCTGTCGCTCGATTGCGTGGTCCTGCAGGATTGCGACCCGCGGGTGATCGCGGCCGTCCAGGCCCACTGTCCGCACGTGGTGGTCACTTCCAACCGCCGCGAAGTCGACGGCGTGGCGCGGGTGATCAACGACGACAGGGCGATCGGGCGCAGCGGGGCCGAGTACTTCCTGCAGCGGGGGTTCCGCACCCTCGCCTTTCTGCAAGCGGACGTGCCGCAGCCGGACGGCCGCCGGAGCTTCCATTTCGCCCTGGAGCGGTCCCGGGGATTCACGGCGGCGGCGACCGCGGGCGGGGCGCGGGTGTATTTGTTCGACCATGACCAGCCCGGCTCGGCGGCGCTGGTCCGGGCCCTGCTGGCGCTGCCGGGGCCGGTCGGGGTGATGGCCAGCAGCGACCTGCACGCCCGCTGGCTGATCGAGGCCATGGAGGAGCCCCACAAGCTCATTCCCCGGCGCATCGCCCTGCTGGGCGTGGACGACGACCCGCTCGAGAACGCGCTCAGTCCGATCGGCATCTCCTCGGTCTGCCCGGCCGGCGAGCGCATCGGTTACGAGGCCGCCGCCCTCGGCATGCGCATGGCGCGCGGCGAGCCGCCGCCCCGGCAACCGCTGCTCGTGGCCCCGCGCCGGATCGTCACCCGCCAATCCACCAGCGTGTTCGCCGTGGACGATCCCCTGGTGGCGCGCGCCCTTGGCCTGATGCGCGAGCGCATGGCCGGCCTGGCCGACGCGGCGGACCTGGTGCAGGCCCTCGGCGTGCCGCGGCGCACCCTCGAGGTGCGCTTCCGCAAGGCCCTCGGCAGCTCCCCCGCGCGCGAGCTGCTGCGCACCCGCATCCAGATGGCGGGCGAGCTGCTCGCCACCACCGCGCTCAGCATCAAGGAGATCGCCTATCTGGTCGGCTTCAGCGAGCCGCGCATGCTCTCGCGCTGCTTCCTGCAGGTCACCGGCGAGCGGCCCACCGACTACCGCCAGCGCATCCTGCCCGGCCGGCACCGCTGAAAATTGTGTTCCCACCAGGCTGATTGTTCGGCGAACGTCGCCGCATTGCCTATGACTCATCCCGCCGTGCCGGCCCGGTGGCGCGAGATGCGCGGATTCATGCGCTTCTGGATGGAGCGCGGAGCCGACGGCATCCGCGTGGACACGGCCGACTCCATCATCCGCAGCGCGCCCTGCACCTCGCCAGCGATCGGGAACATCCCGCCGCGTGGAGGCGGTTCAGCGCGTCCTTGCCACCGGCCCTGGCCGGAAACCGGTACCTGTACTCGGACCTTTCGGCAGGGGGGCCATTCACTGGGGCGCACCGCGTAGCTTATCGCATGGCGGTGCGGGCGGGGCGGAAGCCAATGGAGTGGTGACGGACACCCGGGGAAGAGTGGTATCGGAAGGCGCAGCGGCAGCCTTGCGCGTAGTCATACCAGCTGCCGCCCCGGCTCACCCGGATCGAGCCCGTACCAGGTCCGGTGGGATCGGTCGTGGGCGAGTCGTTGTAGTAACTATCCAAATACCAATCGCCGCACCACTCCCACAGGTTGCCCGCCATGTCGTAGAGACCGTACCCGTTCGCGGCGAACGAACGCACCGGGGAGGTGTAGGGCATCACCCCGTCGCCGTAGGTCGGATGATACCCCCGTGTCGGGCTGATGTCGTAGGCGTAGTACGAGGACGAATAGTAGTTCGCCTGGCTGTGGCTGATCGTGTCGCCCCACGGGAAGCGCCTGCCGGAGAGCCCGCCGCGGGCGGCCTTCTCCCACTCCGCCTCAGTCGGCAGCCGGTAGCCGTTGGCCGCGTAGTTGATTTCCGGTGTGACCTCGCCGCTGCGCATCACGGCGCCGCCGACCCGGTACACCGGATTCAAGCCGTCCATCTCGCTCCAGGCGTTCAGCCACTTCACCGCATCCAGCCATGACACGGAGTGCACCGGATGCGTCGGTCCCTTGCCCTCGCCTTCCGGCAGGTCGGTGTAGCCCAGCCCGCTGGTGGTCGCCCAGGTTCGGATCGCGTCCCACTGCGCCTTGGTCACCTCCGTGTTCTGCAGGTAGAAGGCCGAAAGGTACACCGTGTGGACGGGAAGTTCCCGGCCCCAACCATCGCCGATGCTGTCGCCCATCTCGAAGCTACCGGCCGGAATGCGGAGAAACCCCTCTGGAACCCCTGGCTGGATGTCCATCCGATAAAAGACCGGCGGCTCCGCGCCGACCCGCAGGGTGCCCTCCGGGGTCAGCATGGACACGTCGAGCGTGACTTTCTCCCAATTCTGCAGGTCGCTGGAGCGCTCCAGGGTGAGTTCCTGGTCGGCCGCGCGGGCCGCCGGGCACAACCCCGCCGCCAGCAGCGACAGGGCGAAGATTCGGATGCGTGGATGTTTCATAGTCGCGGGTCCTTTCTGGCCGTTGGTGTTCAATTGCATACATTTGCCCACACCGGGCGATCGTATCTTAGCCCCGGCCCCCCGCCGCGCCAAGCCGTTTTTCACCGGTAGGGCAGTTGTGGCGACGGGTTATGAAATCAATTAACGGGGCTTATGCCGGCGGCCGCGGCCAGCCACCGGCTCCGCTTCCCGTCCCGCTTCTCGCCCGGCATCAGCGGATTGTCCAGCTGGTCCAAGCGCCGCTTCTTCCCGAACGGCGGCGCCTTCGCGGGGCGCGTTCACGCGCGCGGAGGCGGCGCGCGGGAGCGGATGTCGCTCAGCACACTGACACGGGCGTCGGCCATTCAATGAGGATTAGGGGACAGGTAATCTGTTGTAGTCAAAAATGACCAGCGGCGCGCCTTGCCGCCGGCGTCGCGGGGATCGAGGGTGGCGGGCATGCGGACCCCGCGCAGCAAGGCGGGCAAGGGCCAGGCGGGCCTGTACCACTGCATGGCGCGGGGGGTGGGCGGCGATTTTCTGCTGGGGCGGAGGGAAAAGGAGGTTTTCGTGCGCCTGATGTGGCGGGTCGCCGACTTCCTCGGGATCGAGGTGCTCGCCTACGCGGTGATGAGCAATCATTACCACCAGCTGGTCCGGGTTCCGGCGGGGGTCGAGCCGAGTGCCCCCGAGCTGCTGGCCCGGCCGCGGGTTTATTACCGGTTCATCGCTATTCCGCGTGGTATCGCCGGTGTGGTGCGCGGCACAGGCGCGGAGCGCCGCCGCGCCGTTGGCCGTGGGTGATCCCGGCGAGCGGCAGCGAGCGGGGGAGCCCACGGTATCCCGGGCAAACGGGGTGAGCCGCGGCAGCGGCGAGCGAACGCGGCGGGTGGTTTCGGCCGCCGCTGCCGCGGCTGGATCGGTGGAATGCGCAGGGACCGTGGGCTCCCCCGCGTCGCCGCGACGTCGCCTTTTTTCGGCTGCTTGGGCGGTGGGGTCCCGAAGCGGGCGCTTATTCTAACGATTCTCAGTTTCTGCGAGGGGGCAGGGCGGAGAAAGGCTTGTTGTCACCGGGGTCGGCTGTTCGCGTCCGCAATGAACCTTGCCAACAAATGCTTGCGAAGGGGGGCGATTCTGAAGATCGTGCTGGGCATGGAATACGCGGGGAGAATCACGATCGAATCAGGCAAGTGCGGGGGCAGGCCGTGCATCCGGGGGATGCGGATTACGGTTTACGATGTCCTGAGCTACTTGGCTGCGGGCATGTCACAGGAGGAAATTCTCGCGGATTTTCCCTATCTGGAGGCGGATGATATCAAAGCCTGTTTGGCCTATGCCGCCGATCGCGAGCGCAGCCAGTTGCTGGCTTCCGCATGAAGCTGCTTTTCGACCACAACCTTTCCCCCCGGATACCTGCCATCCTGGCGGCGGATTTTCCCGGCTCGAAACATGTCCATGAACTCGGATTGGAACAGGCAGCCGATTGGGAAGTTTGGCAATTCGCCAAGGCCAATGGGTATTGCATCGTATCCAAGGATTCCGACTTCAGCGACTGGGGACAGGTCTTCGGATTTCCTCCGGCGGTCGTGTGGGTCAGAACGGGGAACTGTTCCACCAAGGACATCATCACCAAATTGCGCAGGAAGACCGACGCCATCCGGGCGCTTGGACAGGATGGGCAGCCTTGGATTCTGGTGTTGCTCTGAGGCATATTCGCGGGAGTTCCCCGGCTTCGCCGCCCCGGAGGCGTTCGAGGCCGCCCGCAGCACGCTGTAGTCCAAGAGGCGCTTCATCCGCCCGTTTTTCGCGCCCGATGCCGCGCCGCGCCGTCGGCCGCATCCTCGGCGATCCACTCCTTGAGCGTTTCCTCCGGAACATCCCGCACCGGCACCGCCGCGGCCAGCTCCATGATCAGCGGCCTGCAACGCGCCCAGGATGGTCCTCGCGGCTGAAGCCGCACCTCGGAGGAGCGGCGGGCAGCGCCTTCGAGTGGCGCGTTTACGCGCGAGGACCCGGCGTGTCCACACCATCCAGCAGGTGCTGTTCAAGCCTCAGCAACCAACCGGGTAACGCTGGCTTTCAACGCGGGCAAATCATCCACGATGACTTCCCATATCAGCTGCAAATCCACCCCGAGTCAGCAAGCAGAATCCTGTCGCTGCGCCTAGACATCGACCAGCTCAGCGTTGATGGATTCGAGATGACCGGCCTTGATGGCGCGCCGGGAGACAAGGTCGACCTTCATCCCGAGCAGCCGCTCGATCTCATCGGCAAGCTCGACAAAGCGCAGCCCGATCTTCGGATCCACATCGACCAAAATATCCACATCGCTCGCCGCCGTGTAATCCCCACGCACGCGGGAGCCGAAGAGCGCCATTTGGCGGATCGGATAACGCGAGACAAGCTCCGGCTTCTTTTTCCGGAGCTTTCCGAGGATCGCCTCGCTGCTTGGATTCATCGGGTCGAGGCTGCCGAGTCGGCTCGGTTCCGTCAAGGCAGATGACCCTTGAACGCCCGCGCCTGCCAGCTCGAGAACCGCCGCTGCAACGGCCTGCGCACCCGCAACAAGCACGGTGCCCTGCTCGGCGGGATCCTGCGCTGCGGCCACTGCGACGCGCCCATGACGCACGCCTACACCAGGCGGGGATCGAGGGTTTACCGCTACTACGTCTGCAACCGCGCCAGCAAGGAGGGCTGGGACACGTGCCCGGCACCCTCGCTACCCGCCGCCGAGGTGGAAAGGTTCGTGGTCGAGGAAATCGCCCGGATCGGCGGGGATAAGAACTTGCGGGCGGAAATCATCGCCCAGCATGAGCAGCAGCGCAAAGAGGAACTCGCCCGCGCGGCAGCCGACAAGACCAGAGGATTAGGGGACAGGTAATCTGTTGTAGTCAAAAATGGCCAGCGGCGCGCCTTGCCGCCGGCGTCGCGGGGATCGAGGGTGGCGGGCATGCGGACCCCGCGCATCAAGGCGGGCAAGGGCCAGGCGGGCCTGTACCACTGCATGTCGCGGGTGGTGGGCGGCGCTTTCCTGTTGGGGCGGAGGGAGAAGGAGGTTTTCGTGCGCCTGATGTGGCGGGTCGCCGACTTCCTCGGCATCGAGGT
>FWPV01017055.1_pt1 | contig 10124 bp, 9 predicted proteins | sample 2228371 | NCBI WGS metagenome assembly FWPV01 (sample SAMEA103939776, study PRJEB20133) | metagenome
ATCCTGGCTGGCGGCGCCGGCACACGCCTGCGTCCCATCACCCACACGAGCGCCAAGCAACTGGTGCCGGTCGCGAACAAGCCGATCCTCTTCTACGGCGTCGAGGCCATGGCAGCCGCTGGCATCACCGAGATCGGCGTGATCGTCGGCGACACCCGCGACGAGGTCATCGCCGCTCTGGGCGATGGCAGCCGCTGGGGAGTGCGGTTCACGTTCATCCCCCAGGATGCACCCCTCGGGCTCGCCCACTGCGTCCTCATCGCCCGGGAGTTCCTCGGCGACGACGACTTCGTGATGTACCTCGGCGACAACTTGCTGGAGCAGGACCTGGCGGCCTTCGTCGAGGCGTTCGAGCGGGCTCGGGCCGGCTCGTCGCCACCCGACGCCCAGATCTTGCTGAAACGGGTTCCTGACCCCCACCGCTTCGGCATCGCCGAGCTCGACGCCGAAGGGCACGTGGTGCACCTGGTCGAAAAGCCGGCCGATCCGCCCACCGACTTGGCCCTGGTCGGCGTGTACTTGTTCGACCGCTCGATCCACGATGCGGTGGCCGCCATCGAACCCTCGGCCCGCGGCGAGCTCGAGATCACCGATGCCATCCAGTGGCTCATCGACCACGGCAAACGTGTGCGATGCGAGCTGCTCTCGGGCTGGTGGATCGACACCGGCAAGCTCACCCCGTTGCTCGAAGCCAATCGCCTGCTGCTCGAGACCCTGGAACCCGTCTGCGAGGGCGAGGTCGACGACCGCTCGACACTCGACGGCCGGGTCGCCGTGGCCGCCGGCGCTCGGATCGTCAACTCGACGGTGCGGGGCCCGGTCGCGATCGGCGAACGCACCCAGATCGTCGACAGCTTCATCGGGCCGTTCTCCGCCATCGGCGACGACTGCGAGGTGCGCAACAGCGAGATCGAGCACTCCGTGGTGATGTCGGGCAGCCGGATCGTCGACATCCCCCGCCTCGAGGACAGCCTCATCGGCCGTGAGGCCGAGGTGACCCGCAGCCAGCGCCGGCCGCGAGCCCTGCGGTTGATGGTCGGCGACCACTGCCAGATCGACGTGGAGTAGCGGCCGCGATGACCACCGTGACCGAGTCGGACCGCATCGCCGGGGTCTACGTCGTGGAACCCCGCATCCACGGCGACGAGCGCGGGCTGTTCATCGAGACGTACCGGCGCTCGTGGATCCCCGGCGCCCGCGAGATGATCCAGTCCAACCGTTCGAACAAGCAGGCCGGCGCGCTGGTCGGACTGCACTACCACCTCCATCAGGCCGACTACTGGTACGTGCCGGTCGGCACCGCTCGGGTGGTCCTGCACGACCTGCGCGAGGGCGGCCCGACCGACGGGGCCACCTGGTGCTTCGACATCTCCGGTGAGAACCACCTGGGCGTCTACATCCCGCCAGGCGTCGCCCACGGCTTCGCCGCGCTGACCGACGTGGTGATGACGTACCTGGTGGACGGCTATTACAACCCCGCCGACGAGCTCGGCGTGGCGTGGGACGACCCCGAGGTCGGCGCCGATTGGGGCGTCGCCGACCCGGTGCTCTCGATGCGTGACCAGCAGAACCCGCGCCGGGCCGAACTGCCCGCCAACCGCCGGCCCTACTGGCCGATGCGCACCTGAGGACCCGGACGAGCGAGGACGACTCACATGAAGCTGTTCGTCACCGGCGCCGCCGGGTTCATCGGCTCGAACTTCGTGCGCTGGGTGCTCGCCCACTCCGACGACGAGGTCACGATCTACGACAAGCTCACCTACGCCGGCAACCTGGAGACTGTTCGGGACCTGATCGACGACCGCAGGTGCCGCTTCGTGCGGGGTGACATCTGCGACCAGGACGCCGTGGTCGAGCACCTGGCGGGACACGACGCCGTCGTGCACTTCGCCGCCGAGAGCCATGTCGACCGCTCGATCGTGGACCCGTACGCCTTCGTGCACACCAACGTGTTCGGCACCAACGTGCTGTGCGACGTGGCCCGTCGCCTGGAGGTGGGGCGCTTCGTGCACATCTCCACCGACGAGGTGTACGGCTCGATCGACGTCGGTTCGTTCTCCGAGACCGACCTGCTCTCGCCGCGCTCGCCGTACTCGGCGTCGAAGGCCGGGAGCGACCTGATCGCTCTGTCGTACGTGACCACCTACGGGCTGCCGGTGGTCGTCACGCGCTGCTCCAACAACTTCGGGCCCTACCAGTTCCCCGAGAAGGTGATCCCGCTGTTCACCACCAACCTGCTCGACGGCAAGAAGGTGCCCCTGTACGGCGACGGGGGGAACGTGCGCGACTGGATCCACGTCGACGATCACAACCGGGCGGTCGACCTGGTGCTGCGCCGGGGCGTGGTGGGTGAGATCTACAACATCGGGGCCCACCACGAGATCACCAACCGGGAGCTCACCTACCGGCTGCTCGAGCTCACCGGCCGCGACGAGAGCTACATCGAACCCGTGGCCGACCGACCGGGTCACGATCGGCGGTACTCGGTGAACACCGACAAGATCACGGCCCTCGGGTGGTCGGTCGAGCGCGATCTCGACGAGGCGCTCGCCGACACCGTCGCCTGGTACCGCGACCACCGCGAGTGGTGGGAACCGCTGAAGGCGAGGGCTGGGCTCTGATGCGGGTCCTGGTCACCGGGGCCGGGGGGCAGCTCGGACGCGACCTGGTGCGGGTGTGCGAAGAGGCCGGTGACACCGTGTGGGCCGCCGATCGGTCGGCGCTCGACGTCACCGACCGCGACGCCGTGCTCGGTGCCGTCACGTCGCTGCGACCCGATGCGGTGGTGCACGCCGCCGCGTGGACTGCGGTCGACGCGTGTGAGTCCGACCCCGGCCGGGCGTTCGGAGCGAACGCGCTGGCCGTGCGCTGGGTGGCCGAGGCCTGCGTCCGAACCGGCAGCCACCTGGTGCACGTCAGCACCGACTACGTGTTCGACGGCACCAAGGAGGGCCCGTACCAAGAATGGGACACCCCCAACCCGCAGTCGGTCTACGGGCGGTCCAAGCTGGCCGGTGAGCGCGAGGCGTTGGTGTTGGGTGGGTCGGCTGCGGTGGTGCGCACGTCGTGGGTGTGCGGTGAGCACGGGTCGAACATGGTGAAGACGTTGCTGCGCCTGGCTGCCGAGCGGTCCGAGATCGCTTTCGTCGACGACCAGGTCGGCTGCCCGACGTTCACGGCCGACCTGGCGCCGGTGCTGCGGCGGCTGGCGCTGGAGCGTCGAAGTGGCGTGCACCACGTGACCAACCAGGGGGCGGTGAGCTGGTTCGGGTTCGCCCGCGAGGTGCTGGCCGCGGCCGGCCACGATCCCGAGCGGGTGCGTCCGATCCGCACCGACGAGCTGGACCCGCCCCGGCCGGCTCCGCGACCGGCCAACAGCGTGCTCGACAACGCCGTGTTGCGCGCCGCTGGCTTGCCGCTGCTGCGCGACTTCCGCGAGCCGCTGGCCGAGCTCGTGACCCGCCTGACGGGCTGACCGTCCCCCCGCTGCTCGATTCTCGGTCGGATTCGTGACACATCGTGACACGAATCCGACCGAGAACTGGGCAAGGGGGCGGTCAGGGCTCGAGCACGGCGGGATCGCCGGTCGTGATCCAGCCGGGTTCCACCACCTTGGCGTACACGCGACTCACCGGGCCGCGGTCATGGTGCATGAGACCGTACTCGCCGTTGCGGAACCAGCGGGCGTTGTGGGTGCAGGGCGGGGCGTACGACATCACGTCGCACACGACGCTCCCGAGCTGCAGGCGCACCCCGGGTCGGACCTCGGCCCAGGGCAGCCCCTCGATCGTCACGTTCTCGCCGGCGGCACCCGGAGCGAGCGGGTGGCCCTCGGCCCGGAACGTCTCGATCACCTCGGCGCTCCACAGGCAGAGTGCTTGCCAGGGACGCCCGTGGTGGGTGCGGTTGCGCTGGGTGTCGCCCATGACCCCTGTGAACCCCACCTGCACGTGCTCCACCGGGTGTTTCGGTACGCCGCCACCGGAGACGTTCAGCTGGGCGACCCGGCCCTCGGCGCGCGGCGGGAGCTGGCCCGCGGCGCGCAGCGCCGGACCGGCCGCGGCCAGCGCATCCCACACCTGGGCGAGCGGACCGGCCAGTGCGTCGGGGGCGTCATGGGTCGGGTCGAGGTCGCGAAGAGCGGCGTCGACCCGTTCGCGGATCGGTGCGAGCACCGCGGCATCGCGTCCCGTGGACATGAAGTCGAGCAGGTCGTGGCCGTGGGTCAGGGTCCGCCGGGCGTCGGTGACAGTGAAGCGGTAGGGCCCGAGCACGATCATGACGCCCACCGTAGGCTGGCGGGCATGACCGAGCTGGCCGACTTGCGGCTGACGGAGTGGACGACCTGTGGTGGGTGCGCGGCGAAGTGGGGCAAGGACCTGCTCGCCGGCCTGGTCGACGAGCTGCCGTGCGGCGACGACCCGGCGCTCTTGATCGGCCTGGCTCCGTTCGACGACGCCGCCGTGTACCGCCTCACCGACGACCTGGCCCTGGTCAGCACGACCGACTTCTTCCCGCCGCTCGTCGACGACCCGGCGGACTTCGGGGCCATCGCGGCGGCGAACGCGTGCAGCGACGTGTTCGCGATGGGCGGCCGGGTCGCCGTGGCCGTCAACGTGGCTGCCTTCCCCGAGCACTTCCCTCGCGAGGCGATCGTGGCCATCTTCGACGCTGCTGCGCAGGTGGTGGCCGAGGCCGGCGGCACCGTCGCCGGCGGTCACACCATCCGCAACCCCGAACCCATCTATGGTCTTGCCGTACAGGGCACCGTGCATCCCGACCGCATCTTCACCAAAGGGGGCGCGGTGCCCGGCGACGTCTTGGTGCTGTCCAAGCCGCTCGGCACCGGCATCACGCTGGCCGGGGGCTCCGACGCCGACCGGGCCGCCGCGATCACCGGCATGCGCACCTTGAACCGGGCGTCGTCGGAGGCCCTGCAGGCGCTGGGCGGCGCCGTGCACGCGGTCACCGACGTCACCGGCTTGCGCCTCTTCCGCGTCGATCCGGCGCTGGCCTCGGGCGTGATCGTCACCACCGTCACCGACGTCACCGGCTACGGCCTGGCCGGCCACGGGTGGGAGATGGCCGAGCGCAGCGGCGTCACCTTCGTGGTCGAGTCCGGGCGCTTGCCCTCGTACCCGGGCGCGCTCGCTGCGGCGCAGCGGGGGGTGCGCACCGGCGGCGACCGACGCAACCGCGATGCGGTCGGGCGCCACGTCCGGGTCGACGCCGGCGTCGACGAGGCGTACGACGCCCTCGTGTTCGATCCCCAGACCTCCGGCGGGCTCTTGGCCGCGGTCGACCCCTCGGCCGTGGCCGACTGCGAGCAGGCCGGGTTCGTCGTGATCGGCGCCGTCGAGGCCGGCCCTCCCGCCGTCCGCCTGCGCTGATTGGCTACGGTCGCCGTTGATGGCGACGCGGACCGCCCCGACCCGAACACCGGCGCGATCGGCTCCGGCGCGGCGCGCTCCGACCCGCACGATCGAGCGCGAGCTGTGGGACCGCGGCCACGCGGTCGTCGTCGGCATCGACGAGGTCGGTCGGGGGGCCTGGGCGGGACCGCTGATGGTGGGAGCGGCCGTGCTGCCTCGCGACCGGCGGGTGAACGGGGTGCGCGACTCCAAGCTGCTCGGTGAACCGGCTCGCGAGCGCCTGTTCGACCGAGTCGCTGAGTGGTGCCTGGCCTGGGCCGTCGGAGCCGCCAGCCAGGCTGAGTGCGACGAGCTCGGCATGGCCGAGGCCCAGCGCCTGGCCACCCGCCGGGCGCTCGATGCCGTCACTGCGCAACTGGGGGCGATCCCCGATGCCGCCGTCGCCGACGGGAAGTGGGACTTCGTGTCACCGGCCGTGCCCCACGTGGAGATGCGGGTGCGGGCCGATCTGCACTGCCTCAGCGTGGCGGCGGCATCGATCCTGGCCAAGGTCACCCGCGACCGGGTCATGCGTGAGCTCGCCGAGCACTACCCCTGGTGGGCGTTCGAGACCAACAAGGGGTACCCCTGCCCCCAGCACAAGGCGGCGCTCGGAGCCCATGGACCCTCCGCGGTGCACCGGCGCACGTGGGTGTTCATGGACCACTTCGTGCCCTGGCCCGGCGTGCCGCGGGTGGTGCGTGCCGAGCAGCCCACGCTGTTTTCGCCCTCGATCGGATGACGACCCCTCGGCACGACGTCATCGTGGTCGGCGGGGGCCTGGCCGGACTCCTGTGCGCTCGCGTGCTGCGCGCCGGCGGCCTCGACGTGGTGGTGCTCGAAGCCCGCAATCGGGTGGGTGGTCGGGTGTGGAGCCGTCGCTTTTCCGACGGCCAATGGTGCGAGCGCGGTGCGGAGTTCGTCGACGAGGGCCACACGCTGACGCGTGAGCTCACCGAGGAGGTCGGCTTGCGCCTCCTCCGGCGACCGGCGACACCGGGTGGTGAGCTGGTCGACATCGGCGGCCGGCCGTCTCCGTCGAGCGCCCACCCGCGCGCGGGGGCAGACCTCGCGGCCTTCGAGGCGCTCGTCGGGAGCCTCGCCGATCGCCTCGGCCCCGACGACTCGCCCGACTCGCCCTCGGCCGCAGCAGCCGAGCTCGACCGCGTCACGCTCGCCGACGCCATGACCCAGCTCGACCTGTCACTTGCGGGGCGGGTGCTGATCGGCCGGTACGTCCGCACCGAGTGGATGCTCCCGGCGAACGAGCTGAGCCAACTGTTCGTCGCCCGCCAGCGCCGCCGTCAGACCGGAGCGGGCGGCCGCGAGGCGTTCCGCATCGACGGGGGCAACGACCAGCTGCCCGAGCGACTGGCCACCGGGCTCGGCGACCGGGTCCGCCGGTCGACGCCCGTGCGCCGGGTGTCGCCAGCCGACGGCGAGGTCGAGCTGCACGACGGCTCGGTCCTGCGCGGCGGTACCGTCGTCGCCGCCGTGCCCCTGCCGGTGCTCGGTCGGATCTGGACGGGGGCGCCTCCGGAGCTCACCGCCGTCGGGTACGGAGTGGGCGGCAAGGTGAGCGTCCACGTCGGCCGTCGGCTGTGGCTCGACTACGGCCGCAGCGGCCAGGTGGTCAGCGACCGGGCTTGGGGTGAGCTGTGGGAGACGAGCGACGTGCAGCCGGGCGACGCCGGAGTCCTCACGGCCCTGTTGTCGAGCCACGACGGGGCTGCCCTGCTCGCGCTGCCCGACGCCGACCAGCGGGTCGTTGCCGAGATGGACCGGCTGTTCCCCGGACTGCGCGGACTCGTCACCGAGGTGGTGACCACCGACTGGACGAACGACCCCTGGAGCCTGGGGTGCTACGCCGCGTTCGCCCCGGGGCAACTGCTGGCGGCCTGGCCGGCGATGCAGCACCGGCACGAGCGGCTGTGGGTGGCCGGGGAGCACGCCCACGCCGACACGGGCTTCATGGAGGGCGCGCTGCGCAGCGGTGCGGCCGTTGCGGAGGCCATCCTCGCTGGTGCCGACCGGGTGGCGGCGAGCTCCTGACGCCTGCTCAGACGGCGTCGAGAGCCTGGGCGAGGTCGGCGACGAGATCGGCGGTCGACTCGATGCCCACCGACAGGCGCACGAGGTCGTCGGGCACCTCGAGCGGCGACCCGGCGGCCGAGGCGTGGGTCATGCGGCCGGGGTGCTCGATGAGGCTCTCGACCGCACCCAGGCTCTCGGCCAGCGTGAACAGCTCGGTGCGGCGCACGACCTCGAGCGCGGCCTCGACCCCGCCGCGGAGGGTGAAGCTGACCATGCCCCCGAAGTCACGCATCTGCTTGGCCGCCGCGGCGTGGCCCGGGTGGTCGGGCAGCTGTGGGTACAGCACCCGGTCGACGGCGGGGTGACCGAGCAGCAGGTCGACCACCGCTCGGGCGTTGTGGCAGTGCCGCTCCATCCGCAGCGCCAGGGTCTTCACGCCCCGCAGTACGAGGTAGCAGTCGAACGGGGCCGGCACGGCACCCGCCGCGTTCTGAGTGAACCGCAACCGCTCGGCGAGCTCGTCGTCGTCGAGGGCCACGAACCCGCCCACGACGTCGCTGTGCCCACCCAGGTACTTGGTGGCCGAGTGGACCACGATGTCGGCGCCCAGCTGCAGCGGTTGTTGGAGGTACGGGGTGGCGAAGGTGTTGTCGACCACCAGGAGGGCTCCGTGCGCATGGGCGACGGACGCCACGGCCTCGATGTCGATGCACGTGAGCAGCGGGTTCGTCGGCGTCTCCAGCCACACCATGCGCGTGCCCTCGGGCCAGTCCCGCGCGAGGGCGTCGACGTCGGTGAGGTCGAACGCCGTCCAGCCCAGGCCCGCCGGGCCGTGCACCTTGGCGATGAGGCGGAACGTGCCACCGTAGGCGTCGTTGCCCAGCACCACCCGGTCGCCGGGGGCGAGCAGCCGCAGCACGTTGTCCTCGGCCGCCAGCCCGCTCGCGAACGCCAACCCGTGGCGGGCGAGCTCGAGCGAGGCCACGCACGACTCGAGGGCGGTGCGGGTCGGGTTGCCCGAGCGGGAATACTCATAGCCCCGGTGCACGCCGACTTCGTCCTGGGCGAACGTGGTCGACAGCGTGATCGGGGTCACGACCGCACCGGTCGACGCGTCGGGGTCCTGCCCGGCGTGGACGGCGCGAGTCTCGAAGCCCCAGCCCTCCTGCTCGTCCTGCTCACCCACGGGTGCCTCCCGACTCGGACGCCGCCGCCACGGCCTCGAAGTAGCCGAGCAGGTCAGTGCGCGTGAGCACCGACAACGGCCGCCCACCCGACAGGACGAGCAGCGCCGGAGCACTCGCCAGCATCTCGACGGCCCGTTCGATCTTCTGGCCGATGCCGATCGTCGGCAGCGGCGGACCCATGACCTTCTCCACCGGGGTCGTCATCACCGAGGGGTCGCGGAACACCGCCTCCATCAGCTCGAGCTCGTCGACGGCACCGGCGACCTCTGCGGCGGCGAACGGCGGCTGGTTCTTGCAGACCGGCAGCTGGCTCACGCCGTTCGCGCGCATCAGCTCGATGGCGTCGCGCACCGGGTGCGAGGGGTTGACGTAGAGCAGCTGGGGTCCGTCACCGCGGGTCTCGAGCACGGCGCCCACGCACTGGTCGCACTCGCGAAGGAAGCCGAAGTTGGCCATCCACCCGTCGTCGAACACGCGGGACAGGTAGCCGCGGCCCGAGTCGGGGTTGAGCACGACGACGAGGTCGTCGGGGTTGGCCTGCTTGGCTACCCGCAGCCAGGCTATATCCCGCTGACCAATATGCTGTATCCCTGAGGCGCCATTTATAAAGTAATGAATTTGCCGTTCCAGCACAGGTTCAAAGTCTTCCTGCATTTGCCGTCCAGCGACTTGGACAATTATCCCCATGTCCATGTGTCCTTGCGGTTCAACTTTATCGAAAGTAGGTCCAACTACTTCTACCTTCCCGTCAACAACGTCATCAAGGTTGGACATAAACAAGTATTCAAAACAGCGTGAGTGTTTGCCCCCAAACTCCACCCTCATATCATTTTTACGAACGACCTCACCTTCGAATGCAGAGCCGTATGGTACAGGAACAGGTACTTCAGCCAGTTTGACTTTGACGCCCCTCACTTCAATACATTTTTGCACTAACCGTTCAGCCTTTTCAAGATCGCTCGCACCTTCGATTTCGTTAAACGGCAGGCTCACTACATGTTCATACTTTGTGACACCCGTAGGCAAAATCTCGGGGATTATCGTATCAGCAATTACCGGAAAACCAAAATTAATCGCTCCTGCCGCAGCTGCATATTTTAAATCATCTACTTCACCGAGCGCTAACACAAACGCAAACACACGTTCCCGGTTATATAACAGGATTTCACGAGCTTGTCCAGCTTTTAAACCTCCAAACGTCAAAGCAGATCTTGTTGCGAAACCCAATGCATAGATAGCGCTTATCGTGTCTGTTCCAAATGGAACCGTGTAGGTATCATAGCCTAATTCAACACCCTCCTCCATCAGTTGGTGGATAATGCTCCGCCCATTTACATTCCCAGATAAAAAGCAAAGAATATTTCGGCGTTGCAATTCGCGGACGATTTTTACTGCTACTTCATTCGACTTAGCCGCTCCTACGATTGCTGCAAAACCGGGCATTCTCCCATCAACCAGCTGAATCCCCCAAGACCGTAATTGAATATCATCA
>FWPV01017057.1_pt1 | contig 10123 bp, 8 predicted proteins | sample 2228371 | NCBI WGS metagenome assembly FWPV01 (sample SAMEA103939776, study PRJEB20133) | metagenome
TTTTTTACCGCAGGTAAATCGCAGCAGTTAAGAATATGTTCTGTCTCCAACCAGCCGCGTCTTGCCTGCCAAACCCCGTATTTCATGTAATTAAGCTCTTCTTTAGTATGAGCGTCGCTTGAGATAACCATACCTGTCCCGATTTGTTTCGCCATTTGAATATGAACACAAGACAAATCTAATCTAAGCGGCTGGGCATTAATTTCAACAAAACAGCGTTTTGCTTTCGCAGCTTTTAAAACTTGTTCTAAATCAATATCAATTGCTTGCCGTTCTTGAATTTTTCTCGCAGTTGGGTGAGCCAAAATATTAACATAAGGGTTATTAATCGCTTTTATCAACCTTTCGGTTTGCTCTCTTTTTCCTAAATCAAATTTAGAGTGAACAGCAGCAATAACCACATCCAACAATTGCAAAACTCTGTCTGGAAGATAAAGTGAACCGTCTGCCAAAATATCAACCTCTATTCCTTTTAAAATATGAATGCTCTTAAACTCTTTTTGCAAACTATCTATTTTATTAAGTTGTTGTTTTAGTCTTTTTTCACTCAAGCCGTTAACAATCTTCATCGGCGAGGCATGATCGGTTATGGCTATATATTTATAGCCCAAATTTTTAGCTGCGCTAACCATTTCTCGTAAACTGTCTTCTCCATCAGTGGCGCTGGTGTGTACTTGTAGATCTCCTTGAATATCTGATAACTCTACAAGTCTGGGCAGCTTCTTTTTTGTCGCCAGTTCTAACTCTCCTTGGTTTTCTCTTAATTCCGGCGGTATATATTCAAGCTTTAACTGCTGATAAATGTCCTCTTCTTTACAGCCGGCTAAATATTTTTTTCCTTTATAAATACCGTATTCATTGACTTTTAATCCTCGCTCTGCGGCCAGCCTGCGCAGTGCAATATTGTGGGTTTTTGAACCGGTGAAATACAAAAGCGCTGCACCAAAACTTTTGTTTTCAACAACTCTTAAGTCCACCGGCATACCAGAGCGCAGAATAACTCGAGAACGTGTCTCACCCTGCTCTATCACCTTAATAACTCCATCATATTGCACAAATTTTTTCATAACCAAGTCGGCATCTCCACAACTAACTAAAATATCCAAGTCACCAACGGTTTCTAGTCGTCTGCGAAAGCTTCCGGCAACCTCAACCTTATCAACCCCGCTTATTTTTTTTAGATATTCAACCAAGGGGCGAGTCAAACTTTCAGCCAAATGCAAATTTTTGCGCTCTGCAGTTTCTTTCAACATTTTTAATCCTTCAAGAATATTTTGTTCGCTTAAACTGCCAAAATTTTCCAACTTGCGAATTTTCCCTTTACTTAGGTTTTCTTCCAGTTTTGCCAAACTATCAATCCCTAATTCTTGATATAGCCTTTTTACTCTTTTCGGCCCAAGCCCGGGGATTTTCAAAAGGGTAATTAACTCTCCCGGTAATTTTTGTTTTAACTTCTCCAATTGCGGTAAGTGTCCGGTATTAACTATAGTAGTAATTTTGGCAGCTAAATCTTTACCTATGGTTGGGATATCAGTCAGTTTTACCCCACTTTTCACCAACACATGCATTTCTTGAGCATGGTTCTCTATAGTTCTTGCGGCATTTCGATAGGCTCTTACCCGAAACTCATTGGCACCTTGAATTTCCAACAAATCAGCATAAGTGTTGAAAATTTCAGCTATTTCACTATTAGTAACTAACATAGTTACTCTGGTCTGTTTTTACCTTTAGAATTTTTACAACGATTCTCAGGATTGTTGCACTCATTATTGCAACTTGAGTAATTAGCAACTAAAAATTCCACGAGTATAAAACCGCGTTGTTTAAACACGCTTTCAGTATAAAACAAAATTTGTTATATTTCTCATAAAACATGGGTATAGATTTAAACCGCTCTCTGTCTATTCTAAAAAAAGAAATAAAAGATTTTCCCGAAACGCTCATTGTTCTTGGCTCTGGTTGGAACAAAGTTTTAAATAGAACTTCTGTTTTAAAATCTATAAACTATAAACAGCTGTTTGGTGTATCCGCAACCGTACCGGGACATGAGGGCAAACTTATTATCGCCAAGCTTAAAAACAAAAAGGTTGCCTTTATGTCAGGCAGATTTCACACCTATGAGGGTTACTCTGCTTATGAAGCCACTATCCCAATTCGTGTTTTTGCTGCTGCCGGTGTTAAAAATTTAATTTTGACTGCTGCCTGTGGAGCTTTACATGAGAAGTTTAGAGTCGGCGACTTTGTTATTCTTTCCGATCTTATTACCCTCTTTTTGGCGCTTGACAACCCACTTATAGGCCCACAATTCATAGATATGTCGGAAGTCTTTGATAAAAATTTAAGAAAAATTGCCACAGCTGCTGCAATTAAAAATAACCTGCCCCAACAAAGCGGTACTTATGTTTATTACCATGGTCCAAATTTTGAAACACCAGCTGACAAAATGGCACTTCGTTTTTTGGGCGCTGACGTAGTTGGTATGAGCACCGTCCCGGAAACTATTGTAGCTAGGGCTTTAGGGTTAAAGGTATTGGGATTGGCTTTTGTGACTAATCTTGCTTTTGTTAAACATGACCACCAAGAGGTGCTACGACAAGCAAATAAAGCCGGCTCCAAAATGGCTGCGCTTCTTGAACAAATTATTGACAATATTTAGTTATTTCTTCTTTTGAATCTGCTTCCAAAAATAGACACTTCCCAAAATAAGAAAAATGAGAAGCACCACCCAAGTTACAATCGCAAAAAAACCCCACCAGCTAAAATAGCCATTCATCATCGGGTAACCCTTCCAACCCCGCATCATTTCCTGCATTGGGTATCGTAGATTGCTTTGGTTGTTATCTGCCAAAAAAAATGCTGTGTGCATATTTTGAGCTTTTAAACTTTTAATGTTAAACTCCGCAACTACCGCCGCTTTGCGGCAACTCCTCTGCTAACCCATTTTGCGTTAGCCAGTTTTTTATATTTTGCCACCCCTGCACTGAAGAGTAATCTTTAGACAAAAGTGTTTTTGCGTCTATCTCGGCAAAATTTTTGCCTTCATTTGCTTTAAAGTATAGCGCCAAATCATAATAGTTTGAGGGGAACCAATAGGCGTTAAAGTATTTTGCCGCCTCATACATTTCTCTTTCAGTTGCGCCGCTTGCCGCCATCAACTCCAGAACTCCCAACAAAGCCATCCCGTGATTACAGTCAGGAAAGGAGGTTGGATTATTGCAGCAGGGACGATAAATATTTTTACTTACCTCTTCTACTAATTTTTGCTGCTGTTCGTTTAAACTAACAAGTTCGCTTTTTGCATAATAGTCAAGCGGGTTCCCACTTTTGCTCAAACTCCAGCCACCGGTTGAAGCAAAGTTACCAATCTGTCCCTCGCCGTATTTCACCATATCCCCCTCGGTTAAAATTGGGTTTTTATTAGCCAAGCCTACCGCCCAGAAAAAATTTAGCAGAAAATAAGAGTTTTCCCGAGTGATGTGAATCTTCTTGCGTGAACCTTTGGTTAAAATACTAACTTCCTGTTCTGTGAGCGGGCTTCCAGACTGCTGATAAACATCAATAAATTTCTCTAAATCAATTACCCCTGAAGCCAACATTTGTGGACCCAAATTTCCATAACTTGCATTTAACTCATACCCTGCTTTTGGATTTATCTCTGCTAATAGCGTCTCTGTATCCGCTTTGCCGGACGTCGGTAAAACCGCAATAGTTTTATTTTTTCTAAAGTCCAGCCTCCATTTTGCAGGAAGCTTTGGTAAAGAATAGACAATTAAGACAAAAGCCAGCAAAATTACAAACGGCTTAAGTTGTGGCAAAGTAGTTTTATTAAGATTCAAAACCACATTGCCTTTTTTCAACTCAAACAGCTGTTGTTTCAATGGAGGACAAACCCCTGCTAATATTCTCGAGTATTCATAAATCGAATAAACAAGCAGCAATATCGACAAAAACTTTATCTCCAATCCGGCAAGCGGCAGAGCGGTTAGCGAGGCCGCTATACCGATAGTTGGTAAAATAAACGCTCCACAAACAGTACAGCCTGTCGCAGCCGAGGAAAACAACAACGCAGCCAGCGTTTCCAAAATTGATCCTTGTCTTTTCTGCTTTTTATCTCTAAACTCGAGGATGTACACAAACATAGTCAAAGCTAATGCGGTAAGCGCTGCAACTACCACACTTAAAACAACCTGCAGCCAGTTATAAACTGCAATATTTGACTGCCAAAACACTTGCCAAGTTGTGGTCTGCAATAAAATAAAGTAGTACAAAAATAAAACATTAACAAAAAGCGAAATAGCCAAAACCCAAGCAGTTGCGCTTGTAAAAACCAACTTTAAGGCTTTTTTAATAATCCTCATTTATATTACTCAACTATTAGCATACCTTGCATATCCGAGTGTCCAGAGCCGCATTGCACAGAACAAAAGAAAGAAAATCGACCAGTCTTATCGGCGACAAACTCCACAGTTGCTTCTTTGCCTGGTTTTAATACTTCATTGACAGCAAACTCCGGTAAAGAAAAACCATGAGCTACGTCTATAGAAGTTATTTTGAGTCTTACTTTTTCTCCTTTTTTCACCTTGATTTCTGCAGGTTCAAACACCCATCTTTTAGCTATTATTTTAATTGTGCGCACCTCTTTTTTGCCTTCTTTGTCTTCCTTCTGGAATTTAATTATTTCTTTTCGTGTTTCTTTAACCTGTGAGCCTGTTCTTGTTTTGCCGCTATTTAAAATCCAAACCCCAATAGCTGCTAAAAGCGCAAAAACAATAAGGGCAGGCACTTTAATTTTCATTCTTTTTGTATTCTACAATACAAAACTTTAATACTAGAATACTTTTTTTTGCTTAAATATTCAAGCAAGCAACATTTTCATCTTTTTTTCTTTTTTTGAGCTTTAAAACTATGTAGACAGTGTTTTGAACAAAAATAATAGGTTGTATCCATGACTTTTTTCTTGAATTCTGTTTTTTGCGGGTCAACTATCATTCCGCAAACTGGATCTTTTTGTAAAACCTCTCTTTTTTTAGCAACCAACAGCAGATAAAAACCATATAACAGCCCGACGAACACAAATAAATCCAAGAGCGGATTTTGAAAATATTTAGAAACCTGATAAATAACTATTCTTAATAAATAGTTGTTGTCGGCCTGCGCCCCCATAACTATTTTGCCTTGGTAATTTAAAAGCGCAATAGCCGCGCCCGAACCAATAAACACAACCGCAGCTAAAATTTTCAGTAATTTATAAATCTTTTGTTTGGCATTGCCTAATGCCTGATTCGAAACTTGGTTATAGACAAAAGACAACAAAAACAGCGGAAAAACTATGCCAAAAACGTAGGCAAAAGCAACAAAAACCGCCTGCAGCATTGTTGGCGACAGAGAAGTCAGAGTAATTGCCGCAAATAAAACCGGCGCACAGCAAGAGGAACTAAAGCCGGAAATAATTCCCAAGGTATAAACAGACAATAAATCAATTTTTTCTTTTGGTTTTTGCGAGAGCCCAACACTAAAAGGCATTTTTATCTCCAAAAGTGTCATTACTCCCAAAAAAACTAAAAGCAGTGAGCCTAAATAATAAAAATTCTGGTGATAGCGGTCAAAAAAAGACACCAAGTACTTAAAACCTAAAGCAACCGGAAGCAAAATCGTTGCCAAACCCAGTGCAAAAATAATTGTGTAAAACAGAACTTTTTCCGTCTTTTTAAAAATCGTCCCCAAATAAGCCGGCAGCAAAAAAGTAATGCAGCAGGGAGCAAACAAAGCCAAAACTCCTGCTAAAAATGAACCGGTCAAAGAAATGCCAAACAAAAAATTATTGCTCATAATTATTCAACAAAAGCTCTAATACCAAAATACTCTTCCGGATGCTCCGGGTCGTTGGTATGGATAACTACTGCCCGCTCAACCGTTCCTTGCACTGGCATCAGCGATGGTTGATAAGTTATTACAAGCGTTGCCTTTTCTTTTGGTTTCAAAGTCAGCAAATAATTTGAGTTTGCATGCATTGCAAAGCGCTCTGATTTTTCTCCCTTATAAATAATTTGCCCAAAAGTACACATACAGGTTGAGGAAATATCAAAGACATTCAAATCCTTGTTTCCCTTGTTTTCAAAGATAAAGCTTGCGCTTTTTGTGTCTTGCAATTTCATTTTGCCGATGTCTTTAAACTTTTTCTGATAAAAAAGTCTAGGTCGGTCTTTATCAGACACTTTATAAATCGCAATATTGCTCTTGCCGCCTTCTCCTGACAATTTGTAAACCAAATAAACCCCTATAACAAAAAAAGCAGTTATTAAAACGGTCCAAATTATTGTTTTTTGCATAGAGGTTATTTAATTTCTAAATTTATTCTTCGCAAAGTCAGCGCATTGACAACTACAATAACCGAAGACAAACTCATCAAAATCGCTCCAACTTCCGGCTTTAAAAAGATGTTCCAGAAAGCAAAGACTCCGGCGGCTGCGGGAATTGCCAACACATTATACCCGGTTGCCCAAAGCAAATTCTCAACCATCTTGCGGTAAACACTGCGACTCAACTTAATTAATCTAGCAATATCTTCCGGATTACTGCGAGTTAAAACCACATCTCCTGCCTCAACTGCAACATCACTGCCGGCGCCGATAGCTACACCAACATCAGCTTGGGTAAGAGCCGGAGCGTCATTTACCCCGTCCCCAACCATCATCACTTTGTTTCCCTGCTGTTGCAGCTGCTGGACATATCTATATTTATCTTCCGGCAAAACTTCAGCAAAATAAGTGTCAATAGACAGCTCTTTAGCTACAGCTTCAGCTACTTGTTTGTTGTCTCCGGTCAAAATTGCTACCCTGACTCCAAGCTTATGTAGTTTATTAACTGTCAAGTAGGACTCGGCTTTTATTTCATCTGATAAAGCAATAAGGCCAAGAACTTTTTCCTTTGTGGCTACAAAAACTGTAGTTTTTCCCTTGTTGGATAACTCTTGATATTTAACTTCTGCCTCATCATTAAGCAAATTCCTTTCATTAATTAAGGCACGGCTACCAACCAAATAATCTTTCCCGTCAACTTTAGCTTCAATCCCCTTTCCCGCAAGATTTTTAAAATTGGTTATCGGTTTCGGCTTTATGCCTTTTTTCTTTGCAGCAGCCACAATCGAAGCTCCTATCACATGAGAAGAATGCGCTTCCAAAGACGAAGCCAATAACAATATTTGCTTTTCGCTAGCGCCAGCTAAGGCAATTATCTCCGACACTCCAAATTCACCTTTGGTAAGGGTGCCGGTTTTATCAAAAACGACATAGTTTACTCCTTTGATAACTTCAAGCTTCTCTAAATTTTTTAAGAAAACTCCGTTTTTCACCGCAAGTTGTGTGGCAATAGTTGAGACTGTGGGAATAGCCAAACCTAAGGCGTGCGGACAAGCAATTACTAAAACCGTAATTGCCAAAGTAATTGCAAACACCAAAGGTTTTCCAACTAACAAAAACCAAATAGCAACTGTTAAAAAGGCTACTGAAACCGCAATTACGGTCAAAATACCGGCTGCTTTGTCGGCAATTTTTTGCGCTGTTGGTTTGGTCATTTGAGCTTGTTCAACAAGTTTTTTTATCTGCCCAACTGTTGAGTTTTCACCCACCCGCTCAAGTTTTACCTCAAGTGAACCATCAATACAAATTGAGCCGGCAACAACCTTGTCTTTGACTTTTCTAGCCAGCGGTTTTGATTCTCCGCTGATTAAAGATTCATCGATATTTGCCTGTCCTTTGACAATTATCCCGTCTGCCGGAATTTTCTCCCCCGGCTTGACCAAAACTATGTCGCCTGCTTGCAACTTATCTATATCTATCTCCTCAACCTTGCCAGAAACCAAAACATGAGCTAGTTTGGGCAACAGTTTTGCAACCTCCTGCAGAGCGTTTCCGGCAGCAGAACTGGACTTTGCCTCTAAATAGTGGCCAAATAAAAGCACCCAAATCAGGGTAGAAATTTCAAGATAAAACTCAACTCCGGCAAAAACCGGAATAAAAGTAGAAGCAACCGAAAATAAATACCCAGCTCCCACTGCTAAAGATACCAGAGTCATCATCCCAAAACGCCTCATCTTAATTTCATGGCTTGCGTGTTCAAAAAAGATCAGCGCAAAGTAAAAAATAATGCTGGCAACTCCAAACTGCAAATATTTACGCCAAACAAAGTCAGACAAGCCCAAAAATCCAAGCACCGGTTTCATCAATAAAACTAAAGGAACAAGCAAAACCGTAACAATAAAAAACCTGCGCAAAAAATCAGCGGGGGAACCATGACTCATCATCACAGAACCGTTTGTAAAACTTACCCGTTCATGTATTGAGTGGGCATGATTATTATGATGTTGGTGAGGCTTGTGCTGTTTATGTTCTTGATGTTCTGGACAACAACTCATTTGCGGGCACGGAAAACTTTTATTACCTCCTCAACCTTCTTATCGGCTCGATTCCGGTTGGCAAGCGCATCTTTAACACAGGTTCTAAGATGATTTTCCAAAATAATTTGTTCTGCTTGCTTCAACGCGTTACCAACCGCAGTTGATTGTTGCAAAATATCAATACAATAATCGTCTTTTTCCACCATATTGATAACTCTATCCAAGTGTCCCCTGATTATTTTCAATCGATGAATAAGATTTTGTTTGTAATTACTCATATCCTATCCTACACCATAGGATTATAAAACAAGAATTGTCTTTGTCAACCCTTGAATATTTACTTGCCGGAAGGAAGCTCTAATTTCTTAATAGAAGGAAGTGCTCCGCCAACAATCCCCTCTAAATCTCCACGCATACCAACTATGTTGCTAATCATTGCCTGAATTTGTTTCTCCCGTTTTGCCCAAATCTTGATATAGGCTCGTTTTTCTTTTTCCAAATCCTCGTGCATAGCAGAAAAGGCATCAACCATTGCCTCAACCCGTTGAGCAAATTCTACTCCGGTTAAATAACGGTATAAAAGCTCCATTTTTTCGTTTTTATTTACCGCCGACTCTTTAGCCGCCGAGAGCTGAATTAAGTTTAATCTCAAAACTGTTGCTAAACCAACTACCGAAGCAAAATTACTAATCCAAACGCCGTCTTTAGCCGCAAAATTTTTCACTCCTTTTGGCAGCACTTCGCTAACCAAAACTGCCAAATCTGCTTTAACTGTCCGCTTATCGGTTTTTAACTTTATTATCCAACCATCACTCCAAGCCTTTGTCCTCTTTGACTCCCAAATAATTGTGCCACAGCGCCTGCCACGACTGTCGCGGACATATTGCAAAACATCTGCTCCGGTTATCCCTTTGGGCACTTCACTCACCTCATCGTAAGGAAATTCAGAGCGCAACACCTGCTCAAGCTCAAGCTCTAAAACCTCTCCCTGAAGCTGTTGTGACCCCTGCTCAAGTTTGCGTCGCAACTCTTCATTTGCCCTTAGAGCATCCTGCAGTTTTTTTTCTGTTTCTTTCTCTTTGAAGCGATATTCGTCAAGTGCTTTTTTATAAGCTTCTTCGCTTACTTTTTTGCGTTCTTTATCTATTTCTCTTTGCACTTTGAGCTCAAATTCCTTTTTTTCTTCTTCCAGTTTTACTCTTTCTCTGCGAAGTTCCAGCTCCGCCTTTTGTGCCTCTTCTCGTTTTTTTCTCTCCTCTAGCAGCTGTTCTTTCAATAGTTTTAGCTCGTTTGCACTTTCGCGCTTAAACTTTTCCTCTGCCGCCCTCAAAGCCTGCGGCCACATTTTCTTCTTCTCAACAAGTAGTCGCTCTTCAAGCTGATGAGACAAGGCGTCGCTTAACTCAATCTCTTTTTTACAATGAGGACAGATTATACTCTGGGTGGACATCGAGAGAATTGTAGCACACCTTATTGGTATAATAAACTTCATTCGGGGTGTAGTTCAGATGGCTAGAACGTACGCATGGGGTGCGTAAGGCCGGCGGTTCAAGTCCGCCCACCCCGACCAGACGAAACTTGACGGATTTTGCGGGCAATTTGTTTGCTCGCTCGCCCGGCCCTCGCTTTCGCCACCGTCGAATTTCGTATTTCGCTTTGCGAAATGCGCCACTAATAAAAAGAGGTATTGCCCTTGTCCCTCCCGCCCATACGCGGGCGACAACAAGG
>FWPV01017059.1_pt1 | contig 10122 bp, 8 predicted proteins | sample 2228371 | NCBI WGS metagenome assembly FWPV01 (sample SAMEA103939776, study PRJEB20133) | metagenome
GCAGAATCGGGATGCAGGTGCACGACTTGCTGCTCGACATACCAAAACAGCACAACGAAGCCGAAATTAAACAGCGCCAGGAAAAAGATGCTGCCAAGCTTCTTGCCGAGCGTATTCCAGAACGTCGCTTCGATCCAACGATAGAACCGCCAAAACGCGCTCTGTGGTGCTGTGTCGAACGTGCGGTACGACGACATGGTTTCCTCCTCGCGTACAATTGCGTCTGTTTTATCGTTGAGATCGATCCATGACCGAAGCCACGCACGAAGCCAACGCCCTACTGCTAGAACGTCGCGCCAAGCTCGCGGCGCTGCGCGCACGAGGTCAAGCCTACCCCAACGATTTCGAACGACTTCATTATGCCGCAAAACTAGCTGAACATTATGAGGAAAAAAGCGGGGAAGAACTGGCGCAATTGCGCGTCTCCGCCCAAATCGCCGGTCGCATCCTGCTCAAGCGCGTGATGGGCAAAGCCAGTTTCCTCTCTCTGCAGGACATGTCGGGTCGCATTCAGGTCTATGTCGCGCGCGACAGCGTCGGAGAAGAAACCTACGCCGAGTTCAAACATTGGGACATCGGCGACATCGTCGGTGTGACGGGGTATTTGTTCAAGACCCGCACGGGTGAGCTGACGGTGCATGCCGAGTCTATTCGCCTGTTGGTGAAAAACCTGCGGCCGCTGCCGGACAAGTACCACGGCCTCACGGACACTGAGCTCAAGTACCGGCAGCGCTACGTCGATCTGATCATGAGCGAAGAGACGCGGCGGCGGTTCGTCGCGCGCAGTCGCCTCATTCAGGCGATTCGCGGCTACATGCTCGAGTACGGCTTTCTGGAAGTGGAAACGCCGATGCTGCACCCCATTCCCGGTGGGGCCAACGCCAGACCGTTCGTGACCTACCACCACGCGCTCGACATGCCGATGTATCTGCGCATCGCCCCCGAGCTTTATCTCAAACGCCTGGTGGTCGGTGGGTTTGAGAAGGTGTTCGAAATCAACCGCAACTTCCGCAACGAAGGCCTGAGCCCCCGCCACAACCCCGAATTCACGATGATGGAGTTTTACGAAGCCTATGCCGACTACCGCAAGATGATGGATTTCACCGAAGGGCTGATCCGTCATGCCGCGCGCGTGGCACTGGGCACCGAACGCTTCGTCTATCAGGGACGAGAACTCGATCTGTCGCAACCCTTTGCGCGCATGACCATCGTCGAGGCAATCCATCGCCATCACCCGGGCTGGTCGCTGGCGCAATTGCACGACGCCGCGTGGCTGCGCGAAAAGCTTCACGCGCTGGGCGTGGAAACCCGCCCCGATCAGGGCTTGGGGACGCTGCAGTTGCTTTTGTTCGAAGAGACCACTGAGCGCGAGCTGTTTGAGCCGACGTTCATCGTCGATTATCCGGCGGAAGTCTCACCGCTCGCGCGCCGCAGTGACCGTGACCCGAGCATAGCGGAACGCTTCGAGCTTTTCATTGCCGGGCGCGAAATCGCCAACGGCTTTTCCGAGCTGAACGATCCGGAAGACCAAGCTGAGCGGTTCCTGGCGCAGGTGCGCGCCAAAGAAGCCGGGGACGACGAGGCGATGTATTTCGACGCCGACTACATCCGCGCGCTCGAGTACGGCATGCCACCCACCGGCGGCTGTGGCGTGGGGATCGATCGGCTGGTGATGCTTTTGACCGACTGCGCCAACATTCGTGACGTGATCCTCTTTCCAGCGATGCGACCAGAAAAAGGCGAAAGCACCGAGCCCAGTAGCGCCGCCGCTGACATTCCCCTTTCCCAGGGCGGCTGATGAGCGGGCGTTTCGCGATCACCCGGCGTCTGGAGTTCGACGCCGGGCACCGCATCCCACATCACGGCAGCAAGTGCCGGCACGTGCACGGACATCGCTACGTGCTCGAGCTGACGCTCACTGGCTCGTTGGTCACCACGCCGGGAGCGAGCGATGAGGGGATGGTGTTGGATTTTTCCGATGTCAAGGCCCTGGCGCTAGCGCATCTGGTGGAGCACTGGGATCACGCGTTTCTTGCCTGGTGCGACGACCCGGTGGCGCAAGCAATCGCTGCAGTGATGCCGGATCACCGCACGGTGTGGCTCGACGTCGTTCCGACCGCCGAGAACCTCGCGCGGCTTGCTTACGAGACGCTGGCGCCGGTGTTCGCGGCGCGCTATGGCGAACGGTTGCAACTTTCCCGCGTGCGGCTGTACGAAACGCCCAACTGCTGGGCGGATTTTCCGGTCAGCGATTACTAAGAGGTACTCCTTACTGGAAAATTGCCACACGATCCCCTATATTGGTTATAAACACCAGACAATGGGGAACGTGAAAATGGACATGAGTTCCGCCGTTCGGCTTCCTGCGGTGAGCGGGGCGTTTTACCCCGCCGAGGCGACAGAGTTACGTGCCACCGTCGAAGCGCTGATCCGACATGCCAGCGGCCAGCGTGTGGCTTCATCACCGGTTCCGCCCAAAGCCATCGTCGTACCGCATGCCGGTTATGTCTATTCCGGCCCGACGGCAGCGGTAGGATACGCCACCTTGCTCCCCTACCGCGACGTGTATCGTCGGGTCGCGCTGATTGGGCCGGCGCATCGCGTTCCGGTGCGCGGGCTGGCCGTACCGACAGCAGCGGCTTTTCGCACACCCTTAGGGGATGTGCCGCTTGATCGCGCGGCGATCGAAGCGCTGGTGCAACATCACCCTCAGGTGCGCTACTACGACGAAGCGCACGCCTTTGAGCATTCTCTGGAAGTGCAACTGCCCTTCTTGCAGTACGTATTGGGCGATTTCGCGCTGGTACCGATCGTCGCTGGGTGGACCAATCCCCAGGCGGTGGCGACGGCGCTGGGGGACTTTGCCGACGATCCGGTCACACTACTGGTGATCAGCTCGGATCTGTCACATTACTTGCCCGATCGCGTGGCACGGCAGAAGGATCACACGACGATCGAGCGGATTGTGGCCGGTGACCCTACGATCGGCCCTGACGAAGCTTGCGGCTGTTTGGGAATCGACGGACTGACGATGCTGGCCCAAACTCTGGGCTGGCAACCGCAAGTGCTGGCCTACGCTACCAGCGCCGATACCATCGGCCCCGCCGATCGCGTCGTCGGCTACACCAGTATGGCCTACTATCCTGCCCTGGAGTCCGCGCATGAGTCACTCCACCCTCGAACCCATTGACGATCGGTTGGGAAAGATTTTGCTCACCCACGCCCGCGCGGCGATCACCGAAGCCCTGACCAGACGTCCCCAGCCGCTCCCGCAAGACCCGCGCTTAGACGCGGTAGGGGCCACGTTCGTGACCTTGACGCAGGCGGGACAACTGCGCGGCTGTATCGGCACGGTGCGCGCGTACCGCCCGTTGCGTGAGGACGTGCGCGCCAACGCCATCGCCGCGGCGCTGCACGATCCGCGTTTTCCGCCGCTGCAACCCGAGGAACTGCCGATCACGCGCATCGAAGTGTCCCTGCTGTCGCCGCTCGAGTGGCTGCACTTTGCCGATGAAGCGGAGCTGCTGGCGCAATTGCGGCCCGGCGTGGATGGGTTGATGATTTTCAGTGGCGGGCATTCGGCGACGTTTTTGCCACAAGTCTGGGAACATTTTTCCCGTCCTGCCGATTTCCTGGCCGCGCTCAAGGCCAAAGCGGGGTGGGATCCTTGGCGTCCGGTACCGGCGCTACAAGCGGCGCGTTATACCGTGCATGCTTGGCACGAGCCTGAATCGGAATCCAGCGCTTTCCCAGTAGCGTCGTCGTCGCGGCGATGAGGTTCGAACGGTCGGTTCGTGCAGAAGATGAGTCGTGCTCAATGCTACCTTCTCAGGACACCATGCGATGGAGCAAGCCCCTAAGGTCAAGCCGCTTCGCTTTTCGACGAGGCTTTGAGCGCGTATTCCGGGCGCAGCTTCTGGTAGAGAAACTCGGGCGCGAAGTCAGCCCCATTTGACCAGACGATCGTTCCCAGTTCCTTGTCCAGCCTAAAGTCGGCGAAACGCGATCTATCCTTCAATGGTTCAAATACCTCACCCCATAGCTCGTTTTCAAGATCGATTTCGCCTTCTACCCCATCGGCGAAGCGCAGCCAAATACGGTAATCGCTACGATATTCTGCTTCTCGCAATTTTGGCAGCACGGCGTTTACTCCAGTGGTTCAATGCGCTTGAGTGCTTTTCTTTCACGCGCAAGATGCCAATTTTCGGCAAGATCGGCTCTGAGAAGCGCTCGCCACTCCTGTACCAAGCCCAGAACTCGCGGCGGGAGTTGACCTTCGACGATTTCACCGGTGTCTCTTGCGATGACCGCTTCAAAATCTCCGTATCTGGCATGGAAATGTGGTGGCGAGTGATCGTTATAATACATCGCTATAATGATCCCGAGGAATCGACTGATCTCAGGCAAGCGGTCTCTCCTGACGCAGGTATTCCAGACTATACTATCACGCAAACTGCCCGTATGCTACCGCTTGCTGAGCCTGTCAAGAAATGCTGCGATACCGGCATGAAGGTTGACGCATCGACGCAGTGCAGATCTTTAGGGCACCACATGACATCGTGATCCATCGCCTTTACGTGAGGACACCGCCACCCCCCAGACCAGTCGATCGAGGAGACAAAGATGCTTTACCCCGCGCGTTATGCTCGTTCTCTTGCCGATGGCCGCTTGGAATGCGTCCTTTGCCCTCGCCGCTGCAAATTGCGTCCCGGGCAACATGGGGCGTGCCTGGTTCGCGCCAACGTCGAAGGGCAGATGGTGCTCACCACTTATGGCCGCTCGACGGGATTTTGTCTCGATCCCATCGAGAAAAAACCGCTCAACCACTTCTATCCCGGCACGGCGGTGCTGTCGTTTGGCACTGCAGGATGCAACCTCGCCTGTAAGTACTGCCAGAACTGGTCGATCTCGGCCGCGAAAGCGCTTGACGAGACGATCAATGATGAGGGAACTCCCGAGGCGATCGTCGCCGCCGCGCAAGCCACTGGAGCGGCGGGAATCGCTTTTACCTACAACGATCCAATCATCTTTGCCGAATACGCGATCGATTGCGCCCACATGGCACACCGCGCTGGGCTTTATACCGTTGCGGTGACCAACGGTTACATCGAACCCGAGGCAAGAAAAGAGTTTTTTGCGGCGATGGATGCCGCAAACGTCGATCTCAAGGGGTTTAGCGAAACATTTTATCAGAAATACTGCGGTGGGCATTTGCAACCCGTGCTCGATACGTTGCGCTACCTGGTGCATGAAACCTCAGTCTGGTTGGAAATCACCACATTGCTCATCCCCACCCTCAACGACAGTGACGAGGAGATCGAAGCGCTGTCGCGCTGGATCTTGAAGGAACTCGGCGCAACAGTGCCGCTGCATTTCACCGCGTTTCATCCCGATTTCAAACTCTTGCACCTGCCGCCCACCCCGGCATCGACGCTGCGCCGTGCCCGCGCGATCGCGCAGCGCGTTGGGCTCAAGCACGTTTATACGGGTAACGTTTATGACCCAGAAGGCAGCACTACCTACTGTGCGCAGTGCAGGGCAGCGTTGATCGAGCGGGAAATATACGCGATTCGCGCTTATCGCCTCACCGCCGATGGGGCTTGCCCGCATTGCGGCCACCCGATGGACGGGCGTTTCGCCGCGCGCGCCGGCACTTTCGGTAACCGGCGCATCCCCATTCGCTTGAGCGCCTTTGCGGCTTAGAGACTTTCGTTTCGGGTGTCAGGTGATTTTGGGATAGGCTCTTAGAAGCGAACAGGAGGGTTGCAGCGGCAAAACGCGAACATCGCTCGGCAGCCTTTGCTACATCAAAGGGCAACCTCGAAACGCCGTTAAGCGGGGAACAATCCCAAAGCGCAAAGAGGAGCGCCAAGCGCGTGTGAGAGCAAAAGCGCCGAAGCGTTATAATCGCGCCCCATGTCGCTCCTGCCGCCTGATTTCCGCGTGCCGCGCCCTAGACAACGCGGCACGCTCGTCTTGCCCTACACGGGACAAACGGCGCTTGCCATCGACGCCATCGCCACGCCACAGCGCCCGATCGTCGTGCTGTGTGCCGACGCCGCACAAATCGAACCCTTGCAAGCGTCGCTGCGTTTCTTTGCGCCGCAGCGTCGGGTTGGGGTATTTCCCGATTGGGAAACCCTACCCTATGATCCTTTCTCGCCGCACCAGGACATCATCTCGCAACGGCTGGCCACATTGCATGCGCTGACGCAACGGGCGCTCGACGTGCTCATCACTTCGGTGAGTGCCGCGATGCCCTACCTTGCCCCGCGCGCGTTTGTGGCCGGGCGCTATTTTCGCCTGGCGTGCGGGGAAATCCGTAGCCTCGAGTCGCTCAAAACGCAGCTGGTGCTTGCCGGTTACCAGCCGGTAACCCAGGTCGTTCATCCCGGCGAATTTGCCCAGCGCGGTGGCATCCTCGACCTCTACCCGATGGGGGCGGCGCTACCGTTTCGCCTGGAATGGTGCGACGAGGAAATCGAGACGATCAAGACGTTCGACCCCGACACACAGCGCACTCTTTATCCCGTGCCGGCGATCGAACTCTTGCCAGCGCGCGAGTTTCCCACTGACGAAGCCGGACGCGCCACCTTCCGCCGGCGCTGGCGAGAAATATTCGAGGGAGATCCGTCGAAATCGCGCTGGTACAAGGACGTCAGCCAGGGGCACTACCCCGGCGGCATCGAATACTTCCTGCCGCTGTTTTTCGATACCACCGAAACGTTCTTCGATTATTGCCCCGAAGCGCTGTGGGTACGACTTGGCGACGTCGCTGCCGCCGCCGAAGCCGAATGGAAGGATGCTCAAGAACGCTATCGCTTGCTCAATACCGACCCGAGTGCGCCGCTGCTGCCCTGCGCGCATTGGCTGCAATCGCCCGAAGCATTTCACCGTCGCCTGGGCGAGATGGCGCAACTCGACCTGCGCTGCGACAGGCAACCGCTGCCAACGGTAGCGCTTGACGCCCGCTCTGAACGACCGGCCAAAGCGCTGGCTGAATGGTGCTGCGCTCATCCTGATTGGTCAGTGCTCCTATTGGTGCAAAGCGCGGGCCGACGCGAAACGCTGCGCGAACGCCTGCACGACGTTGGGCTTACCGCGGTTCTTGCGGAAGAATGGGGTCGTTTCCGCTCCGAGCGGCCGTCCTTGGCCATGGCGGTTGCGGAAGTGGAAAACGGCTTCCTGTGGCCTGAAGAACGCATCGCGGTATTCGGCGAGGCAGAGCTTTTCGCCCACCTGGTGCGCACTGCCCGCACTCGCCGGGCGCGCCGGGAAGCCGAACACGCTGCCGAGCAGTGGATCCGCGACCTCACCGAGCTGACGCCCGGTGCGCCGGTGGTGCACCTGGAGCATGGTATCGGCCGTTACCGCGGTCTGGTGACCCTGGAAGGGCCGGAAGGAGCTGCGGAGTTCCTGCATCTGGAGTATGCCGACGGCGCCGCGCTGTACGTGCCGATCACCCAACTCAATCTCATTGGCAGGTACTTGGGCGGCGATCCCGATTCGGTGACCCTGCATCGCCTCGGTTCTGGGCAGTGGGAAAAAGAAAAACGCAAAGCCGCGGAAAAAGCCCACGACACCGCCGCGGAGCTCCTAGCGCTGTACGCCGAACGGGCCACGCGCCAAGCGCCGGTGTTTGCGGTTCCGACAAAAGATTACGAGGCATTTTGCGCCGGTTTCCCGTTCGAACCTACCCCAGACCAACAAGCAGCGATCGACGCGGTACTGCAGGATCTGGCCAGCGGCAAACCCATGGACCGACTGGTATGCGGCGACGTGGGGTTCGGTAAAACCGAAGTGGCGCTACGCGCGGCATTCGCCGCCGCTTATCATGGCCATCAGGTAGTCGTGCTCACTCCCACCACGCTTTTGGCCGAGCAACACTATCAGACCTTTGCACACCGCTTTGCCGATTGGCCAGTCAAAGTCGCGGAGTTGTCGCGCTTTCGCTCCGGCAAAGAGCAGCAACACGTGTTGGCGGCATTGGCCAAAGGTGAGCTCGATATCGTCATCGGCACGCACCGCTTGCTGCAGCCCGACGTGCGTTTCGCCCGCCTCGGGTTGGTGATCATCGACGAGGAACACCGCTTTGGCGTGCGGCAAAAGGAAGCGCTACGGCGCCTGGCGACGCAAGTGCATACGCTGACGCTGACCGCCACGCCGATTCCGCGCACCCTGGCGATGGCACTGGAGGGACTGAGGGACTTTTCGGTAATCGCGACAGCGCCGGAAAAGCGCCTCGCGGTCAAAACCTTCGTGGTCAAAAAAAACGACACCCTGGTGCGCGAAGCGATTCAGCGCGAGCTGCGCCGCGGCGGTCAGGTCTTCTATGTGCACAACGAAGTGCAGACGATCCTGGCCGCGGCCGACGAGGTGCAGCGGTTGGTGCCCAGCGCACGGATCGGGGTGGCGCACGGTCAGATGAGCGAAACCGAGCTGGAGCGAGTGATGCGCGACTTCGTGCATCAGCGCCTCAACGTACTGGTGTGCACCACGATCATCGAAACCGGCATCGACATTCCCAACGCCAACACCATTCTCATCGAACGTGCCGACTGCTTGGGCCTGGCGCAACTGCACCAACTGCGCGGCCGGGTGGGAAGGAGCCACCACCAGGCGTTTGCCTACCTGATGACCGATCCGGTGGTCAAACCCACGCCGGCGGGGCAAAAGCGGCTCGAGGCGATCGCGCAACTCGAGTCGCTCGGTGCTGGGTTTCATCTGGCGATGCACGATTTGGAGATCCGCGGCGCCGGGGAAGTGCTCGGCGAAGCGCAATCCGGCACCATCGAAAGCGTGGGCTTTGCGCTGTACACGCAAATGCTGCAAGAGGCGGTGACGCGACTGCGTCGCGGCGAAGCGGTCAGTAGCGAAGCGCTTACCCAAGCGTTTGCCCCGCTGACCGAGATTCATCTGGGCGCTCCCGCGTTATTGCCCGATGCCTATTGCCCCGACGTGGCGCTGCGGCTGGATTGGTACAAACGGCTGGCCGACGCGGAAAACGACGACCAGCTCTGCGCCTTGAGCGAAGCGCTCATCGACCGCTTTGGGCCGTTGCCACCGACCGCAGCAACCCTGATCGCGACGCATCGGCTGCGTCTGTTCCTTGCGCCTTATCGCATCGCCCGTGTCGATGCCAACGCCCAAGGGCTGACCCTGCGTTTTTCCCACGACACGCCCATTCCCCCGCAGGCAGTCATCGCCGCCGTGCAGCAAGATCGCCGGCTCAAGCTCAAAGGCCCGGACACGCTGGCGTTGGCCGCCAGCCTCCCCGACGTGTCGGCGCGTGTGGAAGCGATCAAGTCGCTCGTGCGACAGTTGAGCGGTGCCCCCAGTGCAGTACCGGGCAAAACCGTAAAAACGGGGTAACCGTTCATTCCAGGCCGCCCTTCCCTTCCCGCGTACTGCTTGCTAAGCTGCCCTGTGTTTCACGCCTGGGGCAGCCCGTGACCCAAACCACCCGCGCGCGTCGCCGCTCGGGTGTGCGGCGCGCGCTCATTGCGAACCCACGCCCGATCCGCTGAGCTGGCGCGTGAGGCAGCATCCGGCAAAGCGGGCGCATGAGCTGACCCCAAGGCGGTGGAAAGAGACCTTCGCCCAAAACCCGCTGGTGTCGGAGGTGCAGTGCGTTGGAAAGTGACCGCCTGGTGTGCGGTCATGCTCTGCTCCGGCTTGGGACGGGCAGCAGCAAAGCACACCGGGCAATCGGCAGGAAGGACGGCCTGAGATGACCGGTTACGCAGCAGCGGCATGTCGTACAGGGCCTCTTCGGCCGCCGGGACCGGCAGACCGAACCATTGCTGCAAGCAGTAAATGCGTAGCAGTGTCGGCACGGCATAGGGAGCATCCGCCCTCGGCGCTAGGCTTGGGCGCGTAAGGCTCGATAAGGGCTACCAGCTCAGCCCACAGTACCCCCCCTTGCATCCGCGCCAAGAACTCGCGCTTGCGCGTCGTCTTGCTGCGGCGCTCGAAGCCGCTGCCCATCGCACTGACCAAGCTCATCTGCTTCATGGCGTTACTGTGACACAAATCCGGCGGCAGTCGGTCAGAGTAGCCGGGTTTGCTGACCTTGCCTAGCTGTCAGGTCTCGGATGATTGTATGGTTTGCGCTTGAAGATG
>FWPV01011234.1_pt1 | contig 10119 bp, 8 predicted proteins | sample 2228371 | NCBI WGS metagenome assembly FWPV01 (sample SAMEA103939776, study PRJEB20133) | metagenome
GTGTCTCTGTGCCTCCGTGTTTTAACTTTATTATGTTCTGTGTGAGTTGTTGTTTATAGTTCGTGGACGTAAAATTTATGCTTGGGATCAGTTACTATGCCTTGACAACTCTAATATTACAATGTATAATTGAATTCAAGTCAATAAAGTAGGCTCGATGCTATTTTTGAGTAAAACATGCTGTCCAGCTTGTTCCCTTATATTCAAATACAAGATGATTTAATTTTATATGCTCTGCATATACATAAAAGTATCAAGACTAATCATATTATGTGATATAAAATTATGTGATATAAAAGGAAATAAAAATGATTGAAGTTGAGAATCTAACCAAGCAGTATGGTGATTTTACAGCTATTGAGGATGTATCCTTCACTGTTAGCGAAGGTGAAGTGGTTGGATTTCTGGGTCCTAATGCTGCTGGTAAAACAACAACAATGCGTATATTAACCTGCTTCATGCCTGCTACAGATGGCACAGCAAGAGTTGCTGGATATGATGTTCTTAAAAATCCTCTTGAGGTAAGAAAAAATATAGGTTATTTACCTGAAAATGTCCCTCTTTATACTGACATGACGGTCAAATCTTACCTTGAGTTTATGGCAAGAATAAAAGGTGTCCAAAGGCGTGATAGGAAAGAAAGGATTGATTCCGTTATATCTGCGTGCGGATTGGAGCAATTCAGAGACCGCCTCATTGGAAAGCTTTCAAAAGGTTATAGACAGAGAGTAGGATTAGCCCAATCGCTTGTCCATAACCCTCAAGTGTTGATTCTTGATGAACCGACGATAGGGCTTGATCCCAGACAGATAATAGAGATAAGAAATCTTATAAAGAGCCTGGGCGGCGAGCATACGGTAATCTTAAGCACACATATCCTTCCTGAAGCAAGCATGATATGCGGGAGAATAATAATAATAAATGATGGAAAAATAGCCGGCACCGTAAAGTTAAAGGACGGTAAGGTAGCTATTATAGAGTCGCGTTCCACAGGGACAATAGTAAATTTGGAAGAGACAGGAAGTGTATATCTCAGAGTGCAGGGACCTACAGATAAAGTGCTTTCTCGTATACAACTCTCACCGCAGGTCTCAGAAGTCCGTCTGGAAAATGAAGAAAACGGTATCGGAACCTATATTGTAACACATGAGACAGGATTGGATATTCGGTCAGAACTCGCTTCTATGATAGTATATAGTGGTTGGGGATTACTTGAACTAAGACCCGTAGAGATGACACTCGAAGAAGCATTTCTTGAACTTATACGTGAAAAAGTTCCAGAAGACATGCTCGAAGAAAATATTGATGATTCATCTGAAAATAAATTATCAGAAGAAACAGAAACTAATAATGATGAGAAAAATGTTGAGGAACCAATATGAAAAATATTCCAGCTATATTTTCTAAAGAATTGAAATCCTATTTTGCTTCACCAATAGCTTATGTTGTATTGATTGTGTTTTCATTGCTAACAGGATATTTTTTTGCTGCTTATTTTAATTGGGCAAGCAGATATAGTGGTGAAGCAAGCATGCGAGGAACATTTCTTAATATGAGCATTACCATGCTCTTTGTCGCTCCTCTTATAACAATGAGAATTATTGCTGAAGAGAAACGTTTGGGAACAATAGAAGTATTAATGACATCCCCTGTTACAGATACAGAACTAATTATTGGAAAATATCTTGCCAGCCTGGTTTTGCTAGCAATAATGTTAGCCCTTACAGTGCTTTGTCCTGTTTTTCTTGTTATGTACAGCACACCAGATATTAATCCGATTGGAGTTGGATACTTAGGATTATTCCTGTTAGGAGCATCTTTCCTTTCGCTTGGTATCATGGCTTCATCCGTTACTAAGAACCAGATAATTGCTGCTTTAATTAGCTTTGTATCTTTGCTGGTATTATGGGTTATTGGATGGATGTCAGGAAGTGTTGGTAGTCAGTTTGGTAAAGTGCTATCATTTATATCTCTATTGGAGCATTTTGAGGATTTTTCAAAAGGAATATTTGATACAAAGCATATTTTTTACTATGTGAGTTTTTCAGTATTCTGGATTTTTGTTGCCATAAAATTAGTTCAGACAACAAGATGGAAATAATAAATTAAATACAGACTAAGGCATGGAGCATTTAATAAATTTATATATTCGTGCTGTTTATTTTATTTGTATAATTTGCGATTAATTTTTCCTTCATGTCTCTGTTTTTCATAAATAAGGTGGCATTATGAAAGTTATAAATATTCCGAAAAAAATTATGACCATAATTGGTCTTGCTGGATTCGGTCTTTTACTTATAGTTTTTGGTATCTATGCTGCAACTTCATTATTTACATGGTATATGAAGGCATTACTAGGTCTTAGCATAGCCGGTATATTAGCTTTCTGGATATTGAGTGCAATGGCTAGCAGGATGACCAGATATAGCTCAAATTCCGCTATGGCAATATTACTGGCTCTAATTATAATGGTATTATTAAATTTCGTTTCAGCCAGGCACTTCCGCAGGATTGACACAACAGAGAATAAGACATTCTCACTTTCTGAACAAACAATAAAAGTATTAAAAAGTCTTACAAAAGATATTAATATAACTGCTTTCTATACCGAAAATCATTATAGACGAAGAATTGCTCATGATATACTTAATGAATATGCACAAAAAACGAATAAAATTCGTGTAACTTATATAGATCCAGCATCAAAGCCAGGTATAGCTTCTGCATATCAGATTAAAAGCGATGGAACTGTTGTATTTGAGCTTGGAGATAGAAAGGAAAATGTCGTTAGCTATCAAAACGAAGAACAAGATTTTACAAGTGCTATATTAAAACTTATGTCAGATAAACAGAAAAAAATATACTTCCTTGATGGACATGGTGAAAAAGATATAGACGGATACGATCAGGAAGATTACAGCAACCTTAAGAAAAAAATTGAGGCAGATAATTATCAGGTTGAAAAACTTGTCCTTGCAAGACAAACAGCAGTTCCTGAGGATTGTAGTGTTCTGGTTATCGCAGGTCCAAAAAATCCGCTATTACCACAGGAAGAAAGTGCAATTATGGACTATCTTAATAAAGGTGGGAAAGCCATAATAATGGTTGATCCTACTCCATCACATTCATTATCCAATATATTAAACAAATGGGGGATAGATATTCATGAAGATATTGTGCTTGATGGCTTTGGTCAGACAATGTTTGGCGACCCGAGTGTGCCTGTAACAATAAAATATGAATATCATATAATAACAAATCCAATATCAAGAATGATGACATTTTTCCCTATGGCTAGATCGCTCTCAGCAAAAAAGGAAAAGAATGAAAATCTGGAAGTGGTCGAACTTGTTAAAACTAGTAATGATAGCTGGGGAGAGACAGATTTAGAATCGCTTTTATCGAGACGAAGGATTGATCGCAAAGAAGGGCAAGATCATATAGGACCCGTAAGCATTGCTGCTGCGGTAACCCAAAAATCAAAAGATAAAGAAAGAAGAGTGCTGGTCGCATTTGGAGACTCTGATTTTGTTTCAAATAATTATCTCGAACAAGGAAACCCGAATCTTTTTATGAATTCTCTGAATTGGCTAGCTGAAGATGAAGAATTAATATCGATCAGACCGAAAGACTCAGAACAAATGGCTATGGTGCAGAAATTAACAGGCAAAGAGTTGCGATTTGTTACACTTTTTAGCATATTTACCGTTCCGATTATCCTATTAATAATTGGCGGGCGTGTCTGGTGGAAAAGGAGATAGCAAAAATGCGGATTAGAACAACTCTGATCCTTTTCATAATTGTTATCTTATTGCTTGCATTTGTGTATATCTTTGAAATACGGAAGCCAAAAGAAGATCCAACTATCAGTAAGAGGCTCGATAAAATACTGAATATAAAGGAAGAAGATATCAATAAACTGGAAATCTCTTATGCTAAATTTCCAGATATAATTATAAGCTCAAAAGATAAAGATGGTAAATGGAAACTGGATCAACCCTCTAACATAAAGCTGGACTCAAATAATATATCAGAGCTTGTTTCTAAAACCTTAAACAGGAAAATATACGATAGGCTTGAAGAAATCGGTAGCCTGGATGAGTATGGGCTTAAAAATCCTGATGTTAGTGTAAAATTCGAACTCAAGGATGGTAAAAGTAAGAAGCTAATGATAGGAAACGAAGTCCCTGTGGGTAATTATGTATATATTAAAGAGGAAACATCACCGGAGATATATACTATTCCTGCCAGCATCGCAGATGATTTTACAAAACTCGTATCTGAATCAAAGTAATACAATATGTAGGCTCGATGCTATTTTTGAGTAAAACATGCTGTCTAGCTTGTTCTCTATATCCAATACAAGATGATTTAATTTTATATGCTTTGCATATACATAAGAAAACAAGCTGTCCAGCTTGTTCCCTCTATCCAATACAAGATGATTTAATTTTATATGCTTCGCATATACATAAGAGTATACTGTATAGCTTGTTAATACCATATTATAATATTAAACATTCATCTGTAATCCAGAATTTCACTAATTAAAAATCCGCCTTGATTTGCCGCTATTTCTTCTTAAAGCAAATAAATTCATCAGACAAATCTATATTAAATTTTTCACAGAGAGCAGAGACATCCTTAAAATCCTTTTCCTTAAGCTCATAACCACTATGGAATCTGATCATCCATTCAGGAGAGATGCATTTTACCGGCTGATCTTCAATAGTTCCAGTACCGGTGAGTGATTCGGCTGGATACATTTGTCCATTTTCTGCAGGTCCATAAATACCATTACCTTTGTCATCTAGAACAACAACATGAACATCTATTTCATGACCTTTATCGTCACCTAAAACAAAGTTCCATGGCTTGGCTCCATCAAGTTTTATATCTCTATACCCCTGAGACTCAAGAAACTTGCGGAACTCAGGCAGAACTTTTTCTTGTATAACAATATCAAGGTCTTTATGTGAACGAGTTTGTTTTCCAAGAAGTGCATCAACACCCCAACCGCCGTCAATCCAAATCTGTATTCCTGAACTATATAGGCTAGAATATAACTCGATAAGATCCGATGAAGGCATCACACTTTCATGTTTCTCAGTTTTATTAGGCAATTTTGGGTTCATATAAATATCTTCTTTCTTTTCTATTTCTTTTTTCTAAACTTTTTACACCAAATTATTCATCACGATTATCAATTATTGTAAAATCCCTCTAAATCTCCCTTTGAAAAAGGGAGATTTTCACGATTTTCCCTTTTTCAAAGTTTTTAAGGGTGGTTTTTTTGATCAATACGTAACAAAAATCCAGTAATAGTGTGGGTCTACAAGTTCCCCCTTTTTCAAAGGGGGATTTAAGCTCCCAAATCTTAGTTTTCCGCATAATCTCGATAAAAAACCTACCACTGCGAACTTTTTCAAATGACTTGGGGGATTGTATAAACAATTTTTAAAACGTTATTAGCTATAAATACTCACTATAACAAGTTTTTATAACACAAATTGAATATTCGGCCATTCATAAATGGCTTTAGACGATAGTTCATAGATTTACGATTTTTTATCCATTATGATAAATATCAATCATCCTAAGGGCAAAATAATCGCTTTCAGGGGTATTTTAAATCATACCTATGAACGTTTTTTATCATAAAATTATAAGGTAAGATAAACATCCCCAATCAGACCGGAAGTTTTTGTCTCTCCTTCAAGGAAATTTTTCATTGAGTTGGTTACTTTGAGGATTAAAGAATTTTTTTGCTTCAGTAATTTTCTGATCTCACAGCTAAAAGGATGCCATGGTCTTATTGCTGCAGTCTTTCCATTAATGATAAATTCTACCATATCCGCAACATTATCTATATCTATATTTATCCATATTTGTTCTGATAAAAGCACTTCTTCATCCAGATATAATTCTTGTTCATAAGCAATTGATCCAGAATAAAATGGATAGCCCTGCTCTGTCCATGATCTTCCAGATTGCATAAAACCAGATGATTTTGATATAGAATATTTGCTGTTAATGTTAGTTTTCAATGAGAAATTGCCAAGTAGTTTTGGAGGAATAGTCATTACTTTTGGTTCTCCTGCCCAGCTCTGATTGATAAATCTAATTCTTATTGTATTTAATCCTGGCTTAATATTATTTGATATATCAAAGGTCTTCCATTTTTTATCTATATAATATCCAATTGGTTCATTAAATACTTCACATTCATTGATAAATATCTGAAATAGCATCCCTGCCATAAAAGAATTTCGCGATTCAATATCATCCAGCATCAAAAGCAAGGATTCAGGTAAATCGTTGATCAGAAAATCGGTAGTGTAATCATAATGAAGCCAATCGCCTTTTGTAGTAAGTTTGATATCCCATTTATCAAGGATTAAAGCATTAGGATTAAAACATTCAATTTGCCATGTATCCGGTAACTTTATTATCCTTGAAGGAACTGTTTTAATGCTTTTATAACTCTTATACTCACTTTTGGTATCAATGACAACCAGTAGAGAACCATAAGGATGAAATTCCCAATTTAACGTTAAATTTCCATCATCATCAATTAATGATGGTATATCATGAATTTCACCTGTCTCTAAATCCCATCTTTCAACGTAACCCTTTATTGGTATCTTAATTTGTGTCTGTAAAGTTTCATTGCTATCACTGCCAAAGAAGAAGATATGTTTATCTTCAATTTGTCTGTGAATGTAAGTAATTTCTGGATGGTTTATAGTTGCATGAGGGATAACTAATTGTTCCAGAGCTTTCTTTAATTCTTTATAATTCATTTCCTCAAGTATAGCAAATTTCCCTTTATAAGAATTCACTATTTTCATCAGTTTATCATTTACTGGAGCTGTCAAAAGTAATTTACCACCTGATTTATAGAAGACTAGTATTGCAGAATATAAATCATCAGATAAATTTGATATCCCAGGCAAAACTAATAACTCGTATTTTTTCCATAATTCATTGTTTTCTATTAAATAATCCTCAGGTATAATGTCATAATCAACATGGGACTTAAGGAGATATGAAGCGTAAAAATCAAATTGATCTTCAAGAAGGCGATCTTGATCAAGCTCTGATCCTGCTATAAAAGACTCCCAAAAATTACTCAATGGATACAATAAGATAGCCTGCGGGATGTGTTTGCCTGCACGCATAATCAGGCTTAAACGAGCGACATAATCAGCAAAATATCTGTAATATTGCCAATAAGTAGCTTGAAAGAACTGTGATGGCGGAGAATCATATTTTCGGAATCCTTCCATGCTATAATAGAAGGCATGAGGGCATAAAAAATTTATTCCTAGCCGATATTGCCAATCTACTATCCTTTTCATATCAGCCATAGTCAATCCCCATCCACTTACACCAAAGGATTCAGATAACACAGCCTCCTTATTATATAAATGAGCAACGGAACTTACTAATTTCTGTCCCTGAATGTTAGTAGACATCAAAGGTAAATTTCCCCATCCTCCATATTTACCTTCGCAACCTATTCCAAGATGATCAGCGCCAGGTATATCGAAATAGCTAAGATCTTTGATGAAATTGCCTTGAAAGATAGTGTTTGTATAAAGCCCCTCTTCCAATAATAAATGCCCGGTAAGTTTAAGCTTATTTTCATGACACCATTGCTGATAAGGTATAAAGAAGCTCTCTATATAGTTTTCTGCAACCACCTTTCTGTAGGCTAATCTATACTCAGGAGATTTGGGATCAAAATCATAAAAGATAGCTGGTAGAACCTGCTTCCAATCATAACCAAGTTTATTAAGACGTTGTGGTATTTCATTTCCCCAGACTGCAATACGACCATCCGGGCGTGTCGGATAGTTAGTATGATTCTGATGCCATGATAATATACATGGTTCATCGGTGAATATTCCAGGTATAACTCCACCAAAATATTTTTTGATTTCTTCGTTTTCAGTATATTTATCCAATATTTCTAAAAAAGCCTTAGTAGTATCAGGGTTCAAATAATCTGGTCCGAATACATTCCCTCTTGGGTCCTGTAAAGTCCTTTTAATAAATATAATTACACGCCAATCGCCTTCGTCGAACTTCTGGATAAAAACTTTATCTTTTATATTTTCAAAGACTTCGATAGAACTATATTTTCGACCATCTTTCATAATTAAGGCTAAAAGTGGGATTCCTTCTCCTAATTCTATCTTTATTTCTTCCGGTCCTTTGAAACTCTTATCTATTAATTCAATGAATTTGTTACAAAACTCTGGATTCTTTGTGACCTTAAGCCCTCCAACACCACTTGGAAATGGATATTCATCATATAACCATGCTTTAAGACCAAGCTTTTCAGCAGTTTTTGCAGATCGTCTTACGCACTCCATCCAATCACTGCCCATGTATTCGGTCTCAAGTCCAAATCTGGCATGCATGAAGAATCCACCCAGTCCAGCTTCATGCATCAGATGTATCTGTCTTTCAATTTCATCAGGATCTAATCTGGAATTCCAGAACCAGAAAGGGACAGGACGATACTCTGAACCTGGGTTAGCAAAAGAACTTTTTAATGTTGCAAAATCCACTTTATACTCCTAAATAATTTCTTTTTCAAAGACGGTATATTGTCTAAAAATTTTCCATCCATTTGCAATATAGAATGGCGTATTTGCCCAAAGTGCGACAACTCTCCTAGCTCCTTGCTCCTTCATCCTTAACACAGACTCAAGTAATATACATGAACCAATACCGTTATGACGCATTTCCTCAAGAACTGCTGTTGGACCAAAAAAACCAATTTCTCCATCTACTCCGAAAGATGCCCAGCCAACGATCTCATCACCTTTTATAGCTACCACTTTATTACCTTTCTGAAAATTTCGCTCCCACCCTTCTGGAAACCATGCAATCATATTTAAATTTTTAACAAACTCCTGCATCTGGCTAAGCATAGAAGTATCATAATCTACGACTTTTACACCAATTTTACCAGCTCGTTCCCTCGCTTTTATATGATAGTCAGTTATCTGGAAATTTTCTAAATCAATATCAACATCATCAATTATATGATCAACACTAAAACCTTTACTCTCGAAGAATTTGTGAGCAGAGTCATACCTTGTATCTACACCCGGGAAGAAGTAATATCCTGTATATGTTATAACTTTGATTTTGCTCTTACCTTTAGATTTTATATAGTCAATTGCTTTATCGAATAGTGCTGAAGCAATACCTTTCCTTCTATAATTTTCAAGCACAAATAGTCCTTTTATATAACCGTAATCTTTTTCATAAGGTCTGCCTCTTCCGTCTGCACCTAATATACCTTCTCTAGCCACAGAGCTTATAAATCCAACTATTTGCCCTTCATTTATAGCAACATAGGAGGATTCTTTTTCGTAATTTGGATCATCAAGGATTACTCTTATGAAATGATTCTCATTAACTCTGTCATAAGGCAAGGATACATTCCAGCCTTTGACAACCTCAGGAACATCTTCCGTTTCAAAGGGTCTTATAAAAATTTCCATAATCATTTCCCCTGATATACTTAGATCTCTTTACCGCAGATAGGGCATGCTTCGCCAACGGAAGTAAGCCCGACAAACTTATCAAGTTCACGAATGTCTATTTCAGCTCTACAATCTTTATGAGGACATCTGATAAAGTATTCTTTGCCATCACCACGAGGTATGATCTTGTAGGACGACTTGCTTGTTATATATTTGCGAGGAGTTCCGGTGTTTGAGTCAAACATTATTCTAGCCATCTTATTTCTCCTTAGCTTTAAGTTTGAATTTGTATAACACAATTAACAGGCTGGTCAGCCTATTTTACGTTTATCAACAAGCTGGTCAGCTTGTTTCTTATGTATATGCTCCGCATATAAAATTAAATTATCTTGTATTTGAATATAGGGAACAAGCTAGACAGCATGTTTTACCCCAAAATAGCATCAAGCCTACGCAAAAATAGCAGAAAGCATGCCTCGGAATATTATCAAATAACGAATGTTCATAATTGCATAAAACGAATTGACTTAAATTTTGGAAGCAATTAGCATGAGCCTTTAAATACAATTTATGGATGAATCTCCTCTGCGGAATCTCTATCCAGATCTTTGGC
>FWPV01017065.1_pt1 | contig 10119 bp, 9 predicted proteins | sample 2228371 | NCBI WGS metagenome assembly FWPV01 (sample SAMEA103939776, study PRJEB20133) | metagenome
TGCACGGCTGATGCGTAGATACACCGGCCCGTCATACTCCGTAATCACCGGGACCCATGCGCCCGCTTCGTTGGCGTCCGCCGGGACGATGTACGATGAATCCCCCACGTTCAGCTGCTGGCCGAGGCCTCGCACTTCGGCGTTCCTGCCGATGAGCCGGCAGGCGGTCGCGGCCCGTTCGTCCCGGGCCGCGGCGATGGCCCTCGAGCGGGCGATGATCGACGCCGTCGACGAGGTCGGCCGGGTCGCGGCACGCGAAGGGATCGACTGTCACTACGCCAAGGGCGGCTCGGTGCGGCTGGCGACGCTCCCGGCCCATGTCCGCCGCCTCCACGCCGAGTTGGACGAGGCCCGGGCGTGGGGCCTGGGCGATGACGATCTCCGGTGGCTGGATCGCGACGAGGCGGCGGCGGTCGTGGCGGCCAGCGGGGTGCTCGGGGCCACGTTCACCCCCCACTGCGCCGCCATCCACCCGGCCCGCCTGGTTCGGGGGTTGGCCGGCGCCGTCGAGCGGCTGGGGGTGCCGGTCTGCGAGGGCACCACCGTGACCGAGCTGGAGCCGGGCTTCGTCGACACCGACCACGGTCGGGTGCGGGCCGAGATCGTGGTGCGGGCGACCGAGGGCTACACGCCCACGATCAGCGCGCACCGCAGGGAGCTCGTCCCCCTCTCCTCGCTCATGATCGCCACCGAGCCCCTCCCACCCGAGGTCTGGGACGAGATCGGACTGCGGCGACGCGAGACGTTCACCGACGGCCGCCACCTGCTGGTCTACGGCCAGCGGACCGCGGACGACCGGCTCGCCTTCGGTGGTCGGGGTGCGCCGTACCACTTCGCGTCGACCGTGCGGGAGGCGCACGGTCGCGACGACCGCATCCACGGCGCGCTGGAGCGCACCCTCACCGAGCTGTTCCCGGTGCTGACTGGGGCGACCATCACCCACCGGTGGGGTGGCCCGCTCGGCGTCGCCCGGGACTGGACGGCCTCGGTGGGACTCGACCGCACCACCGGCCTGGCCTGGGCCGGCGGGTACGTGGGTGACGGGGTGGCGGCCTCCAACCTCGCCGGGCGGACCCTGGCGCACCTCATCACCGGCGTCGAGTCCGAGCTGACCAGGCTCCCGTGGGTCGGTCACCGCTCCCGCCTGTGGGAGCCCGAGCCACTCCGCTGGCTCGGGGTGACCGCTGCGCTTCGCCTCCCGGCGATCGCCGATCGGCGGGAGCGGGCCGGCCGCTCCGCCCGGGTGCAGGAGTGGCTCCTCGACCGCCTCCGCGGCCGGTGAGCGTCGCGACCGGTGCGCGTCAGGTGGGTCGGACCGAGGCGGTCGGCACCGCCTGGCGGGCACGGCTGAGCGCGTGCTGGGTGAGCTCGAGCAGGGTGAGCTTCGTCGCCTGCCGGCTCCGGGCGTCGGTGAGCACCACGGGCACGTCAGCCGGGATGTCGAGCGCGTCCCGAACGTCGTCGACGGTGTGTTCGGCCACCCCGTCGAAGCAGTTGATCGCGACCACGAAGGGCACCTGGCGGGCCTCGAAGTAGTCGATGGCGGGGAAGCAGTCGGCGAGCCGCCTGGTGTCGACCAGCACGACGCCGCCGATCGCCCCCCGCACGAGTTCGTCCCACATGAAGAAGAAGCGGTCCTGCCCGGGGGTCCCGAACAGGTAGAGCACGAGGTCGGCGCCGAGCGTGATCCGACCGAAGTCGAGGGCCACGGTGGTGGTCGTCTTGCCGGTGCGGCCCCCGGTGTCGTCGACGCCCTGCGACACCGAGGTCATGGCAGCCTCGGTCGACAGCGGGGGGATCTCCGAGATCGAGCCGACGAAGGTCGTCTTGCCCACGCCGAAGCCGCCGGCGATGACGATCTTCACCGGCGTCGGCGGCGTCACCGGGCTGGCCGGCGCCCGGTGCCGGAACCGCTCAAAGGGACCGGAGGCCATGCAACACCCTTTCCAGGAGGTCGAGGTCGTGACGGGGCGACGGTGCCCGCTCGCCGCCCCCGGTTGCCGCCCCGGTGGCGTGGAACCCGGAGACGGCCACGAGACCGTCGCTCAGCAGGTCGGCCACCAGCACGCGGGCCACCCCGAGCGGGACGTCGGTGTGCGCTGCGATCTCGGCGATGGACAGCGCGGTCGCACACCGCTGGATGATCGCCCGTTCCTCGCGGGTCAGCCCGCTCGCCCTGGCCTGCCCCTCCGGCGTGGCCAGCACCATGGCCTCGATGGGCAGGTCCTCCACGCACGGCCGGGTGCGACCAGCAGTGATCGCGTACGGCCGGACCAGGCGGCCACCGCCGTCGGACGGCTCGCGCAGCGGGACGGGGCTCACGCCGGGAGCGCCGCCTGGAGTTCGGCGCGCAGCGCAGGGGTCAGGACGGCACCGGCCCGCTCGACCAGTACGGCCATCTCGTAGCCGACCAGGCCGACGTCGCATGCCGCCGAGGCCACCACCGCCAGGCAGGAGCCGTCGCTGATCCCCGTGACGAACAGGAAGGCTCGTTCCATCTCGATGATGACCTCGTGGACGCGACCGCACTGGAACGGGACGGCGACGCCGTGAGCCAGCCCGATCAGCCCCGACGCGACCGCTGCGAAGCGGTCCGCCGCCTGCCGGTCGAGCCCGTGGGACACCGCCATCGGGAGCCCGTCGGAGGACACCACGACGGCGTGGAGCACGCCGGGCACCCGTTCGACGAAGTTGGTGACCAGCCAGTTGACGTTTCGGGCCTCGGTACTGAGGGCCATTCAGGTCTCCTCCACAGGTGCGGTGCGGCCGCGGTGCAGACCGCTGCGGTAGCTGGACAGCAGGGACCGGATCTCGTCCGGTGAGCGGTTCGACGGGGCGGCACCGGCGGCGGGAACGCCGGGCGGGGTCCCCCCGGGCTGCTGGCCGCGCACCCGGCGGGGCAGCACGGTCACGGCGGCCGGTGGGTCGTACGACGCCGCCGGACCGGTGGGCGGCGCGAACGACCCTTTCAGGGCCAGCACCGCGGCCGGGTCAGGGGTGCGCGGTGCGGCGCGACGCCTGGGGAGCCCGGCCGGGGTCATGGCCGGCTCCTGACGCTCCGGCACCGCGTCGGCGTCGGCCCGCTCGGCGATCGGGGGCACCGGCACCAGCGTCGGGCGCCGTTCGGTCACCCTGGCAGGCGCATCCCCGCTGAGCACCTGCAGGGCGCGGTCCAGCTCGGTCGGGGGTGGGACGGCCTCGGCCAGCGAGGCGACGGGACGGGACGCGAGCACCGGTTCCCCCCGGCTCACCTCCGACTCCCACTCGGGCGACTCCTGGCGCAACCGTTCCCAGACCGCCGCCGGCACCTCGCCCCGCACCCGGCGGCGTCCCGCGGCGGAGACCTCGTTCGGCACCGGCGACGTCTGCTCGACCGCGCCGGCGGCCAGCAGGGCTGCCGGCAGGGTGACCGTGGCGGTGACGCCACCGACGGCCGTGGGCGACAGCTCGACCGAGATCCCGTGCCGTGCCGCCAGCAGGCCGACCACGGTGAAGCCGAGCGTCCGGCTCAGCGCCAGGCCCTTCACCGCCGGGTTGGCCAGCTCGGCGTTGGCCTGCGCCAGCTTCTCGGCCGACATCCCGATGCCGTAGTCGCTGACCGCCACGCAGTACCCGTCGCCCTTGTGCCGGCCGAGGATCTCGACCGGGGTGTCGGGCGGGGAGAACTGGGTGGCGTTGTCGAGCAGCTCGGCGAGGAGGTGGGCCACGTCGGCCACGGCCTGGCCGGCGACGCCGGCGGCGTCGAGGCCCAGCACCTGGATCCGGCCGTACGCCTCCACCTCCCCGATGGCCGCCCTGACCACGTCCTCGAGCGGCAGTGGCTGGCCCCACCGCCGGGACGGCTCGACCCCGGCCAGCACGAGCAGGCTCTCGGCGTTGCGGCGCATGCGCGTGGCCAGGTGGTCGAGCGTGAACAGCTGCGCCAGGGCGTCGGGGTCGGCCTCGTCGGCTTCAAGCTGGTCGAGGAACGCGATCTGGCGGTCGAGCAGGCTCTGGTTGCGGCGGGCGAGGTTCACGAACAGTTCGCTGATCCCCTGCCGGACCACGCTCGCCTGCTCGGTCGCGACCTCGACCGCCGTGCGCTGCACGGCGTCGAACGCCGACGCCAGCTCGCCGATCTCGTCACGCCGGGGCCCGGGAAGCACCGGCGCCAGCTCAGCGGGCGCCTCGACGTCGCGGTCCGGGTCACGCAGCGCGTCGACGAGCCGGGGCAGGTCCTCGTCGGCCAACCGGCGAGCGGCGCGGACCAGACGGCCGAGCGGGGTGGTGATGGCCCGCCCGGCGATCGACACCGTCAGCAGCGCGAACAGCACCGTGGCCGCGGCGATCAGCGCGTAGGCGACCATGTCCCGCCGGGCGGCGGCGGTCTCGGCCGCGACGAGGGCGAGGGCGGCGGTGTCGGCCGCCGAACCGAGCGCCGGGTACGCGTCGAGCACGGCGACCACGGTGTCGGCCCATCCGGACCGGTCGAGGGAGACCGGCTGGTCGGGTGGCAGCGACAGCACCCGGTCACGGGCGGCGGTGGCGACCTCGAAGGCACGCCCACCGAGCACCTGACGTTCGGCCTGGCGGAGCTCCGGCGATGCCAGGGCGAGGAAGATCGACCGCTGCATCGACTCGGTGGCCGCCGCTTCGCGCACGGCGGTCCAGGCCTCCGGGCTGACCCGGTCGGCGGCGATGCTCTGGCCGACCACGGCGAGCACGTCGGCCTGGGCGGCCGCAGCCCGCAGCAGCGCTGCAGTGCCGGTCAAGCGGGTCGCCACCACCGTGCCGTCGGCGGCCTCGGCCACCTGGCCGGCAACGTCGGCCAGACGGGCGACCGACTGCTGGTACAGGAACAGCGTGGACGGCGCATCCGGCCCGAGGGCATCAACCGCCTGGCGGGTCACCGGGACCGACGCGAGCGTCCGCTCGAGACCGACTAGGGAGCGCTCGAAGGCGACCGACACCGACGCGGGGTCGATCCCGTCCACCCGCCGGCGAAGGGCATCGATCGAGGCGTCGGTGGCCGCCCGGGCCTCGACGAGCCGATCGCCCGCTGAGCCACCGGTTGCGACGTACCAGGCCGACAGCGCCGACTCGGCGGCCAACCGTTCGCCGACGGCCCGCACGTCCCGGCCGAGCACCACGAGGTCCCCGGCCCGATCGGCGGCCCGGGCATCGCCGAGCCGCTCGCCGACCCCGACCACCGTCAATCCGGCGAGGGCGGCGAGCGGCACGACGAGCAGGGCGACCAGCTTCCAACGGAGCTTCATCGCCGGGGTGCATCGACCGGTGGCTCCCGGGGCTTGAGCATCCACGGCCCGCGCCGGCGCCGTTCAAGGATCCCACCGGTCCGGTCGATCCCCCTTCCGTGCCCAGCGACACGCTCAGCTCCCCGGCACTCACCGGCTCCCTTGCGCACCTCCCGGTCCCGGACCTGCTCCGCTTCCTGGCCCGCAGCCGGGTCAGCGGGAACCTGATCGTGCGCAGCGTCACCGACGTCGTGCTGTGGTGGCGTGACGGGCTGCTGGTGCTCGGCGAATCGGCCGCCGAGCCGACGCTGGCCGAGGCGCTGGAGGCACGGGGCGGGGACCTGGTCGCGGTCGCGGGCGAGCGGCTCCTCGACGCGGTGTTCCAGCTGCTCGTCCTGCCCGACGGCAGCTTCGAGCTCCACACCGGCGTCACACCTCCGCACGAAGCCGCACCGACCACCGCCGAGGAGATCCTGCTCCGGGCGTCGGACCGCATCGAGCGGTGGCGGGTGGTGGCCAGCACGATCCCCTCCACCGCCGTGCCGGTCGCGCTGGCCCGGCGCCTTCCTCCCGGCACCGGCGCCGTCACCCTCACCGCCGCCGAGTTCGAGCTGATCGCCGCGCTCGGCGGCGGCTGTTCGGTGGCCGAACTCGCCGGGCGCCTGGGGGTCGGCGGCTTCGAGGTGTGCGAGCGGGTCCACGACCTGGTGAGCCGGGGGATGCTCGAGGTGGGCCGCTGAGGAACGGGACCCGTCGCGGCGTCATGGCCGCAGCGCCCCTCAGGAGTAGCGCTCGGAGAGCTCCTCGTACCGGGTCGCCACGGTCGCGCAGATCGTCTCCCACCGGTCGGGGTCGATCCCCAGCTCGACCATCGACTGGATCCGCGACTGCGGGTCGGGTTCCTCGTCTGCCTGCAGGTGGTGCGACACGAGGTTGGCGAGGTGGACCGCGTAGGCGATCGGCTCCAGCACCTGCTCGGGGGTGTGGTGGTAGCTGATGGCCCGCACGATCGTGTCGGGCAACCGCCAGTGCTGGGCCACGAGACCGCCGAGCTCACCGTGGTTGACCTCGAGGATGATCTGCTCGGTCTGCAGGGGCGTCAGGTGGTCGACCTCGGCCGCCAGGCGGAGCAGGTGCAGCACCCCGGGGCCGAGAAACCGGCACAGCACGAGCTTGCCGACGTCGTGGAGCAGCGCCGCCGTCGAGGTCTCGGCTGGGACCGGGACCTTGGCTGCGCTGCGGATGGTCTCGGCTGCGAGCGCCGCTCGCACCGAGTGGCGCCACAGGTCGCCCTCGGCCATGCCGTACTCGGGGATCGCCACCGACATGCGCTTGGACACGCTGGTGCTCATGGCCAGGGCGAGCACGGTGCCCGTGCCGAGGCGGACCACCGCCTCGTGGACCGTGCGGATCGGGTTCCGGGCTGCGCTCGCCGCAGAGTTCGCCCGGCGGAGCAGGTTGCCGGTGAGCGCCTGGTCGAACGAGATCACCTCGACGATCTCCCGGAGGTCGGTGTCGGGATCGGCGACGAGGCCGGCGAGCCTGGCCACGCTGGCCGGGAGCGGTTCGAGCTGCTGGGCGGACGCGACGACCGCATCGAGATCGATGACCAGGGCAGGCGCCGATGACGTCCCCTCTGACTTGGGCGATGCGGTCGGACGCTCGAACGGCACGTCTCCCGACTCCTTCTCGGCGGATCCCCTCCGCGGTACCGTCGGCACCGGCCGCCGGTTCTTGAGACATGGCGGGCTACCGTCCGGCCCATGCTGGTGCCCGAACCCGACCCCGAACTGCTGGCGACCGAGTACGCGCGGGCCCGGGCCCGCATCCGGTCGGTGGTGCTCGACCATCCCGGCCCCACGGCCACCGTCGTCGTCCCTGCGTGCCCGGACTGGACGGTGGACGACCTCCTCGCCCACCTGGCCGGCGTGGCCGCCGATCTGGTCGAACGCCGGAACCCCACCGGCGACCTGCAGGCCTGGGTCGACGGCCACGTCGAGCAGCGTCGGGGCCGGACGGCGGTGGCGCTGCTCGACGAATGGGACGCCGTCGGCCCCCGGTTCGAGGACCTGATCCGGGCCAAGCCGGCCGGGTTCGGCGGCTTGCTCTACGACGTGATCGCCCACGAGCACGATCTCCGGCACGCACTCGGCCGGCCAGGGGCGCGCGACGAGGCCGGCGTCGACGCTGCGCTGTCGCTCGCCATCCGGCTGCTCTCCGCCGATCTGGCTCGCCACCAGCTCCCGGCGGTGCGGGTGGAGGCCGGGGAGCGCACCTGGCAGGCCGGCGATGGCGAGCCCGGGCTCATCCTGCGGACCGACACACCCTTCGAGGCACTCCGCCTGCTGGGCAGCAGGCGCAGCGCGGCCCAGGTGCGGGCGGCGTCGTGGGAGGGTGACCTCGACCGCTTCCTCCCGGCGCTCGCCCACATGCCGCTGCCCGCCGCCGATCTCGTGGAATGAACCGCCGCCGGGCCTGCCACGGGCGGGTCCGGGTCAGCCCCCGGCAGGGACGGTGGTGGTCGGCGGCAGGGTGGTCGGCGGCACCGTGGTCGCCGGGGCAGGCGTGGTCGGGGGAGCCGTGGTCGCCGGGGCGGTCGTCGTCGGCGCTGCGGTCGTCGGCACCGTGAACTCCGGGGGAACCGACGGCGGCGGTTGCCCAGGGGCGGCGACCGGCTTCACCCCCGGCGGGAGCGGGTCCCCGCAGTTCAGCCCCTCCTGGGCCCGGTAGCGGGCACGCACCGAGTCCCGCAGCACCGACCCGTCGAGCCGGGTACGGATCCGCTCGGTCACGACGGCGGTGCACGACTTGCCCGACAACGAGGTGGTCTGGGTGCCCTGCTCCACCTTGGCGAACACCCGGGTCGAGTACAGGGTCACGGTGATCGAGGTGTCGGTGTAGGTCGGCCAGACCATCACCCCGTAGGGCGTGGTGTTCTTGATCTCCAGGTCCGGCGTCGGCCAGTTGATCGTGGCCTCCCGCCCGAACGGGTACCGGGAGATGTAGAGCGAATGGCTCTGGTAGGTGCCGTAGTCGAGCCCGGCGAAGAACGCGGCGTTGAAGATCGTGGTCATGAACTGGCTGACCCCGCCGCCGATCTGCGGCTCGAGCACGCCGTCGACGATCGCAGGCGCAGCGACGAACCCGTTCGCCGCGGTACGGGGCCCGAGCACCTTGTTCAGCGACATCGTCTCGCCCGGCTTGATGATGTAGCCCCGCAGCATGTCGGCGACCTTGTGGATGTTGGACACCCGGGGTTCGCAGCAGCGGTGACGGGTGGTGAACGAGGCGACCTCCTCCCTGATGCCGAGCGCCTCGAGGTCGGCGGCCGACTGCTGGGGAGGCACTGCGATCATGGGCAGGGCGACCGGGCCCCGGTCCCCACGCTCGAGCGCGTCGAGGATCACCTCGGCCGCCTCGGGAGCGCAGCAGCGCGCCCCGGGGTCGCCGCCGCGGATCTGGGGCACCCCGTTCACCACGGTGATCCGGGCCTCGCCCGGTTCGGTGTTGCCGGCCGACAGCAGGTCCGCGAGCACCCCGGTCGCCACGGCGGCGTCGATGGCGATCTCGAGTCCCTGCGGAGTGGCACGGCCGGTGAGCCAGCTCCGCAGCTGCTCGGGGGCCAGGGTCGTGGTCGCCCGGCCGGCGGCCACCTCGAGGCCGGCCGCGGTCATCTGTTCGGCCCTGGCCACCAGCGCCTGGGCATCCTCCAGGCTGTAGGTGGGCGGGACCGATGTGCGCGCCACGGCGATGCGGATGGTGTCGGTGGTGAACCGGACGGTGCGGAGCTCCTCGAGCACGTCGGCCGGCTCGATCCTGCTCCCCTCCCGGCCCTCCTTGGCCACCAGCACCCCGTTGTCGACCACGAATCCGGGCTCGACGGGCGCGAGCGCCGGGTCGGCGTCGAGCGCCTCGATGGTCCGCTTCACAGCGGCCGGGTCGATCTTCAGAGCGACCGGCACCGCCCGGTCCTGGACGAACGACCGCACCCAGCTGCCGATCTGCGCGAGGAAGAACCCCCGCCGACCGACCCCGAGCACCCGGTCGACGGTGGCGGGCTGGTCGATGGTGATGCCCAGCGCACCGGCGGTGGTCGACAGGGTCATGTCACCGGTGTCGATCTCCACCGGGGTGGACGCGAAGGTCGCCGACAGCGCGGCCACCCGTTCCGCCACCTCGGCCCGCGACAACCCGGCGATGTCCTCGCCGTCGAGCGTGACCCCCCGGAGCACCGCCCCGTCCCCGGTGTCCACCGCCCACGCGACGGTGGGCAGCAGCAGCGCGAGGATCGCCACCAGGGGCGCGACGATCCGCACGACCGGGGCACGCATAGGACGAGGATTGTGGCACGACGACCCGTCCGGCGCCCGGCACCCCAGCCGCCGGGTCTCCGGTCACCCGCGAAGGTCCACCACGGTGCCGATCGCCGGGCCGTCGGGCGCGTACCGCTGCCGCACGGCGACCTGCTGGGCCCGGACCGCCTCGTCCCGCAGCGTCCGGCGGGCATCGGCCAGACTGGCGAACCCCTCCACCGGCATGCCCCCGAGGTCGGGGCGCTCGTGCTTGACGATCTCACGGAACCGGCGGTCGATGTCGGCCTGCGTGGCCCGTGGCCCCACACCGAGTCGCTGGGCGGCCGCGGCCACCTCCCCGTCCCACGGCAGGGTGCCGGGCCGCCGGTCGTGCCGGTCGAGTGGGCGGCGGCCGCCGAAGAACCAGAACAGGGCAGCCTCACCGAGGGAGACGGCAGGGTCGTCGCTCCCGGCGGCCCGTTCGGGCCGGGGCCGCAGCGGTTCCGCTGCCGGCCGGGCCGGCTCGTGTCCGCCGGGGACCCGCCACCACGGGAGCGACGGCACGCCGCCGACGCGGCCCACCGGGGTCAGCG
>FWPV01017066.1_pt1 | contig 10119 bp, 6 predicted proteins | sample 2228371 | NCBI WGS metagenome assembly FWPV01 (sample SAMEA103939776, study PRJEB20133) | metagenome
CCAATCCCTTAGATTTTCCGTTGCCGCAGGTGAGGCCTTTGGCCTCTTCTGCGGCAATACACAAGCGGGATGGGAGAGAGGTAAGGAGGAGCGGGCAAGGGTTTCAAAGCCCCCGGCTTCCCGCCCCCAAAATCACAAGGACATGTTCGCTTTCGAATTACTCAAGTCAGAGGGCCCCGGGGGGCCGCGCCTGGGCGTGATGACCACGGCCCGGGGCCGGGTGGAGACGCCGGCCTTCATGCCGGTGGGCACCTACGGCACGGTGAAGACCCTGACCCCCGAGGAGGTGCGGGAACTGGGGGCCAGCATCATTCTGAGCAACGTTTATCACCTCTATTTGCGGCCCGGGGTGGAGCTCATCGCCAAACTCGGAGGGCTACACCGCTTCATGCACTGGGACGGCCCCATCCTCACGGATTCCGGCGGCTTTCAGATTTTCAGCCTGGCGCCTTTCCGCACCATCGCCGAAGAGGGCGTCACCTTCCGCTCCCATATCAACGGCGACCTGCACTTTTTGACCCCGGAGCAGGTGGTGGGGCTGCAGGAGGCCCTGGGGGTGGACATCATGATGTGCCTGGACGAATGTCCTCCCCATCCCTGCCCGGAGGCAGAGCTGCGCCGGGCCACGGACCTGACCGAGCGCTGGGCCCGGCGCTCCCTTGCGGCCTGGCGGCGGGAGGGAGGGGCGCTCTTTGCCATCGTCCAGGGGGGCGCCAACCCCTCCTGGCGCCGGGAGCAGGCCCAGGCCCTGGGAGAACTGCCGTTTTCCGGGTTTGCCCTGGGGGGCCTGAGCGTGGGGGAGGACAAGGAGACCACCTACGCCATGATGGAAGCGGCCCTGCCGGCCCTGCCGGCAGACAAACCCCGCTACATCATGGGTATGGGGCTGCCTGAAGACCTGGTGGAGGGCGTGGCCCGGGGCGCGGACCTGTTCGACTGCGTCATCCCCACAAGAAATGCCAGAAACGGCCAGGTGTTCACCGAGAGCGGCCCCCTGATGATCCGCAACGCCGCCTTTGCCGAGGACCCCGGCCCCCTGTCGGCCGCCTGCGGCTGTTACACCTGCCGCCATTATTCCCGGGCGTATCTGCGGCATCTTTTTCAGGCCCGGGAGATTCTGGCCTATCGCCTTTTAACGGTGCATAATTTATACTATTACCTCAATCTCATGGCCGAAATGCGGCGGGCCCTGGCGGCCGGCCGCTTTGCCGCCTTTTACCGGGATTTCTATCAAAAACGCCGCAACGGAGGAAACACGCGTGGTTGATTTAGCCTATGCCGCCAACGGGGCGGGGGGAGCCGAAAGCCCCTTGTGGAGCATGGTGGTTCCCATGATCCTCATGGTGGCCGTCTTTTACTTTCTCCTCATCCGCCCCCAGCAGAAAAAGGCCAAAGAACACCGGGCCATGTTGGACAGCCTGAAGCGGGGCGACCGGGTGGTTACCGCAGGCGGCCTCATCGGTGAAATCACCGCCATCAACGACCAGGTCCTGACCCTGGAGATTGCCGATAAAGTGCGGGTGGAGGTTTCCCGGCCTTACGTCACCGGCTACGCCCCGAAGAAATGAGCCGGGCAAGGAACTTGGGAGAAGGGCCGGGGGCCGACGTCCCTGCCCCCTCTCCCAGACCCACTCCCCCAATGCCCTAACGTTGGTGGAGTTTGAGGGGAGGGCGGGGGGGTTGCGGTCCCCTGGCCCTCCCCTCAACTTAACCTGAGAAACCCGCCGTCGCGAGGAAATGGCTTTGTCGGAATCCGCCACCAGCGTTGATCTCGCCGGGGAAATCGGCAGGCTTGAGGAACTGGCCAGGGAATGGCTGGACCTCTTTCCCCAGGCCGCGGCCCAGGCCGGGCACTGGCTGCACGTTCTGGAGCAGGTGAAGGCCCACCTGGCCGAAGAGGTCATCCGGGTGGCGGTGGTGGGGGCGGTGAAGTCCGGCAAGAGCACCCTGGTCAACGCCCTGGTGGGGCGGGACCTGCTGAAGCGGGGCGCCGGCATCCTCACCGCCATGATCACCCGGGTCAGGCCGGGCCCCGAAGCACGGGCAGTCCTGCATTTCAAGACCCTGGACACCATCGCCGGGGAGATCCAGCAGGCCCTCAACCTGCTGCCGGACGCCCGCCTGGAAAACCATCCGGCGGCCTTCGACCTCTGTCTGGCCGAAGATCGCGAGCTGCTGGCCCAGGTGCTGGCCGGCAGCGAGGTGGCTCCCTTGTGGGCCAATGGCAGCCTGAACCAGAATTTCGCCCTGCTGTCGGCCTACCTGGCGGGCTATGACCGGGTGCGGGAGGCCCTGGCCGCGGGCCGCCTGGAACTGGCGGGCCCGGAGCTGGTCCAACACCAGGAGCTGGTGACCCGGGAGGAGCTGGCGGTTTACCTGGAGGACGCCAGCCTCACCGTGCCGGCCCCGGATCTGCCGCCTTGGGTGGAGCTGGGCGACTGTCAGGGCAGCGATTCGCCTCTGCCCCAGCACCTGACCCAGGTCCTGGCCTATCTTTTGCGCTGCGACCTGGCCCTCTACGTGGTGAGCTCCCGGGTGGGCCTGCGAAGGGCGGACTTTCAGTTTCTCCAGGAGCTGAAGCGCATGGGTCTGGGGGAGCACCTCCTCTTTGTCCTCAACCTGGACCTCACCGACCACCAGAGCGCCGCGGATTGCCAGGAAGTGGCGGCGCGGGTGCGTCGGGAACTGGCGCCCTTGGTGCCCGAGCCCCGGATGGCGGCCTTCTCCGCCCTAAAGCTCCTGCTGGAGCGGCGCCGGCTATCCGGAGGTCTGGACCCGAAAGAAGAGGCCCTGCTGCAGCTCTGGGCCGCCGACCCCCACAAGAGCGCGGTCAGCGACGCCGGTTGGCAGACTTTCCAGGCCGCATTCACCGAGACCCTCACGGCCCTGAAAAGCCGGCGCCAGGCCGGCGGCAGCCTCACCCAGGTGCAGATGGTGGCCCGGGGGCTGACCGAGCAGGCGGAGTTGGCCTTAAGACTTCTGAGCCGGGACGCCGGGGCCTTCCGGGAACTGGCGGAGAAACTCGCCGCCCGCCGCCCGCCCCTGGCCGCGGTCCGCCACAGTCTGGACCAGGCCCTGGAGGGCGCGGCCCAGCAGATTAAGGGGACCCTGAAGAAACGGGTGGCCGCCTTTCTGGACCAGCAGGGTGCCAAGGACGCCTCGTTGGTCAGCTTTGTGGTCCACTTCGAGCCGGATTGGGAGCGCCTGCTGGCCGGAGGACCGGGCGAGCCTTTGAGAATGAAGCTCTACCGCCTCTTCCAGGAGTTCCAGCAGGAGCTCCTGAGGCTGGCCGGGGGCGAGTTCAACCTCCAGGTGGTGGAGTTCGTCCGCCGCCAGGAGGACTGGCTCAAAGGAGAGCTGCGCAAGACCTGCGAGCCGCTGTTCCTGGCCCTGGAGGAGACCCTGACCCTGTATTATCGGGAGACCGCCGCCCTGGGGCTGGCCGGGGAGCCGCCCACCCTCCGCTTCGAGTTGCCGGAGCGCTCAAACCGCCTGGAGGTGCCCCTCCTCCGGCTGGCCCTGGAGCCGGGCTGGCGCTGGGCCGGGGAGGTGTGGCTGCGCACCGGCGTGGGTTTTCTGGAGCGGGCCTGGGAGAAGGTCAAGGCCAAGCTGGGCCTCAAGAGCGTCACCGACCCGCGGCAGCAGGAGGAGCGGGAGATGCAAAGGGCCCTGGCGGCCATCCGCAAATGGGTCCGGGACGAACTCAAGGTGCAACTGCTGGATTTCGGCGAAGGCCTGAAATTCCGCTACTTTTTTCCGCTGGTGGACGAATTGCGCCAAGGGCTGGTGGAAAGTCTGGACAGCCAGCTCCACAGCCTCATGTCTGACCTGGGGAGTCTGACCGAGGCCCTGAGCCAGGGAGAGGCCGACCGGGAGCAGCGCAAACGCCTGCTGTTGGACCTGGCCCCGCGGGTGCGCCAGGTGGAGGCCCGCCTGGCGGCCCTGGCGGCCCGGTGAGCCGGCGGCTTTGCGAGAAATCCCAATCCGACCCGGGGGGATGAACCAGCATGCTTACCCAGGAGCAGGCTGACCGGCTGGCCGCAGCCTGGGCCGCGGCCTTCAACCGCCACGACCTCGACGCCATCCTGGCGCACTATTCAGAAGACGTTGAGCTCACCTCGCCCTTTGTGGTGCAGCTCTTAGGCGACCCTGACGGCACCCTCCGGGGCAAGGCCAATCTCCGGGCCTACCTTTCCCTGGGCCTGACCATGTTCCCGGACCTGGCCTTCACCGTGCTCAGAGTCTTTCCGGGAGTCAACAGCCTGGTGGTGCACTACCGGGGGGTGGACGACGTTTTGGCCGCGGAGGTGATGTTTCTCAACTCCCAGGGCCAGGTGTGCCGGGTGTACTGCCATTATTATGCAGGTGAGAAGGGCTGACTTGCGGTAAGGGCCGGGGGACCGCGGGCCCCCTCCTTTCCGTTACCCTCCCTCCCCACCCTCCTGAAGGGTTTGGGGGAGGGGGTGGGGAGAGGGGCAGCAGTCTCCGGCCTCTGACTCCCTCTGCCAAGGACCGGGAACCCCATCGCTGACACCGTGACCCAAGCCGCCGTTCCGGACGTCACCGCCCAGGTCCCCTGGCTGGCCCTCCGGGCCGTTCCCGGGGTGGGGCTGGTGCTCTTCCAGCGCCTGGCCGGGGCCTTTGGCGGACCGGCCGCAGTCTTTCAAGCCCCGTTGTCGGAACTGCGGGCCATCAAGGGGGTGACCCCGGCCATCGCCCAGGCCATTCATGACTTCCGGGATTTTGACCGCCTGGAGGCAGAGATTTTTGCCTTGCGGTCCCGGGGCGTCCGGCTGGTAACTGCCAGCGACCCGGACTTTCCGCCCCGCCTTCTGGAAATCCCCTACCCGCCGCCTTACCTTTTCGTCAAAGGCGACCTGAGCTCAGCCTGCGGTCCGGTGGTGGCCTTGGTGGGGACCCGCCAGGCCAGCTACTACGGCCTGAAAATGAGTCGGCGGCTGGCCCGGGAGCTGGCCGAGGCCGGGGTGGCGGTGGTGAGCGGCTTGGCCCGGGGCATCGACACCGCCGCCCACGCCGGGGCCCTGGAGGCCGGCGGCCCCACCCTGGCGGTGCTGGGCTGCGGTTTGGATGTGGTCTATCCCCCGGAAAACCAGGAGCTCTACCGGAAAATCCCGGCGGCCGGCGCCCTGGTGAGCGAGTTCCCCTTGGGGACGCCGCCGGAGGCCCGGAATTTTCCCATCCGCAACCGCCTCATCAGCGGCCTGTCCCAGGCCGTGGTGGTGGTGGAGGCGGCGGCCAAAAGCGGCACCTCCATTACGGTGCAATACGCCGCGGACCAGGGCCGGGAGGTGATGGCGGTCCCCGGGCCGGCGGATTCGCCCACCAGCCGGGGGCCGCACCGCCTGATTCAGGACGGTGCCAAGCTGGTGCTGGAGGCGGCGGATATTTTGGTGGAACTGCCCCGCTGGGAGGCCAGGGGAGCGACGGCCGGGACCACCGCCCCGGCGTCCAGGCCGCTCTTTCCCCGGGTGGATGATCCCCTGCTCCCTTTTCTGGGCGCCGAGCCTTTGCAGTTGGAGGAACTGGTGACCCTGTCCCGGCTGCCGGCCCCGGAAGTCATGAGCCGCCTCACCCTGCTGGAGTTGCAGGGCCTCATCCGGGAGCTGCCGGGCAAGTGCTACGTGCTGGAGCACTGAAGGGACCGGACCTGCCTGCGCATTTGTCGGTTATGATTGTTTGGGGAAATGACGATAAGCAAACCGGCGCGGCCGGGAATCGGCGGCTGCCGCGCTCCGGCGTGACTGGGGAGCCGCAGCCCCGGCCTGCCCACGGATCCACCCCATGACCCTGATTCTGGCGATACCGGCGGCGGACGGCGTGGTCCTGGCCTCAGACGGCCAGGTGACCACGGGGTTGGTGCGCGCCCCGGGGAAGAAAATCTACCAGGTGGACGGCCGCCTGGCGTGGGCCGCAGCCGGCGAGCTGGCCCTCATCCAGCGGGTGGCCGAGCGCATGGGGGCGTTGCCCGCCGGCCGCTCGCTGGCGGCCCTCCGAGACGACATCGGCCAGGTGGTGAAGCAGTGCAGCACCGAGCTCATCAACCTGGACTTTCGGGCCAGCTTCTTCGCCCAGGACCCGGACACCCTGCTCAAGCTCCACCCGGCGGACTTCGTCTTTGCGGAGTTCGACGGCGCCCCCCGCATCCTCCACATCACCGTGGACGGGGTGCCGGAGTGGGTTCAGGAGGCCCCCTTCGCTCTGGGGTCCGGGGACCTGTTCGCCTATGCCCTGCTGCGCAAGTACCAGGGTCGGAACCTCACCCTGGCCCGGGCTGCGGTTTTGGCCTACAAGGTCATGGAAGAGGCCATTGCGGTGGACGCCTATGGCCTGGGGCCGCCCATCGACGTCTGGCAGATCGGCGCCGACGGGGTCCGGAGTCTCCAGGAGGAGGAAATCGAAGCCCTGGCCCGGGGAGCGCAGCGGCTTCGGGAGGCGGAGATCCGGCTGCTGTTGGACGGCGGCATCCTGAGCGAAGGCCCGGAGGATGATTGAGGGCCGGGCCCAGGCGGGGCGCGGCGCCCGAAAGACCCCTTGCAATCTCCCGGCATCTGAGCGAAGCTGAAAGCTTGTCTGCCGCGGCTGCGGCATTCCCCTGAAATGAGGACTGAGCCACCGGGTTATGAATAAATCGTTACTCATCGTCGAATCCCCCACCAAGGCCAAGACCCTGCAAAAGTACCTGGGCAGCGACTTTGTGGTGCGCTCCAGCAAGGGGCACATCCGGGACCTGCCCCAGAACGAACTGGGCGTTGATCTGGAGCAGGACTTCCAGCCGAAATACGTCACCATCCTGGGGAAGGCCAAGGTCATCCAGGAGTTGAAAAAAGCCGCGGCGGGCATCCGGGACATCTACCTGGGGCCCGACCCGGACCGGGAGGGCGAGGCCATTGCCTGGCACATCGCCGAAGCCCTGGGCAACGACCATCAGTTCCACCGGGTGCTGCTCATGGAGCTCACCCGGAAGGGCATCCAGGAGGCCCTGGCCCACCCGGTGCCCCTGAACCGGCCGCGCTATGAATCCCAGCAGGCCCGGCGCATCCTGGACCGCCTGGTGGGCTACCAGATCAGCCCCATCTTGTGGCGCAAGGTGAAAGCCGGGTTGTCGGCGGGCCGGGTGCAGTCCGTGGCCCTGCGGCTGGTGGTGGACCGGGAGCGGGCCATCCTGGCTTTCGTGCCCGAGGAGTACTGGTCCCTGGCTGCCTGCCTGGCCGCCGAAGCCCCGCCGGCCTTCGAGGCCCGGCTCCTGAAGCAGCAGGGCAAGGAGGTGAAGATCACCAGCGCCGCCCAGGTGGACGACATCCTGGAGGCCCTGGAAGGAGCCGTCTTCCGGGTGGACAAGGTGGACCAAAAGCCCCAGCGCCGCAATCCGGCGCCGCCCTTCATTACCAGCAGCCTGCAGATGGAGGCCAACCGGAAGCTGCGCTTCCCTCCCAAGAAGACCATGCTCCTGGCCCAGCGCCTCTATGAGGGGGTGGAGCTGGGGGACGAGGGGCCGGTGGGCCTCATCACCTACATGCGCACCGACTCCACCCGGGTGGCCAACGAGGCCCTGGACGCGGTGCGCCAGTTCATCGGCGACACCTTCGGCGCGGCCTACCTTCCCAAGTCCCCGAACCGCTACAAGAGCCCCAAGGGCGCCCAGGAGGCCCACGAGGCCATCCGGCCCACCGGCGTGACCCGGCGGCCGGAAGCCCTCAAGGCCTTTCTGAGCAAAGACGAGCTGGCGCTCTACGAGCTCATCTGGCGGCGCTTTGTGGCCAGTCAGATGGCCCCGGCGGTGTATCAGGTCACCACGGTGGACATCAGCGCGGCCGACTTTCTCTTCCGGGCCACGGCCTCGGTCTTGGCGTTTCCGGGCTTTTCCGTCCTGTACCAGGAAACCACGGAAGGCCTGGAAAAAGAGCCGGAAGCCAAGCTGCCGCCCTTGGCCCCGGGGGACGTCCTGGAGCTCAAAGACTTCGACCCCCAACGCCATTTTACCAAACCGCCGCCCCGCTTCACCGAGGCCAGCCTCATCCGGGAGCTGGAAGTGCAGGGCATCGGCCGGCCCTCCACCTACGCCACCATCCTGAGCAACCTCCAGGACCGCAACTATGTGGTGAAGGAAAAGACCGGCCTCCGGCCCACGCACCTGGGGATGGTGGTGAGCGACCTCCTGGTGGGGAGCTTCCCGGACATCATGGACCCCAAATTCACGGCCCGCATGGAGACCGACCTGGACAAAATCGCCGAGGGCGCCCTCTCCTGGCAGAAACTGCTCCGGGAGTTCTACGGCCCGTTCAGCCAGGAGCTGGAGCTGGCCAAGAAGGAGATGCCGGTGACGAAACAGGTTTCCTCCGGGCTTAGGTGTCCCGAGTGCCAGGCGGAGCTCCTGGTGCGCTGGGGCCGTAACGGCGAATTTCTGGGCTGCTCGGCCTATCCCAAGTGCAAATACACCGCCAACTTCACCCGGGACGCCAAAGGGGCCATGGTGGTGCTTCCCAAGGAGAGCGCCGGAGAGGCATTTCCCTGCCCCCAGGAGGGCTGCACCGGCAGCCTGGTGAAGCGCCGCTCCCGCCGGGGCTTTTTCTATGGCTGCAACCGCTACCCGGCCTGCCGCTTTCTTGCCAACAAACCGCCGGTGGCCCAGGCCTGCCCGGAGTGCTACTTCCCCTGGATGATGAAGAAAGGCAAGAAGCTGGCCTGCCCCCGGGAGGCCTGCGGCTACTCCGAAGCCGCCCCCGCCGAGGCAGTGAATGAGTGAGAAGAGAAGAGTGAGTTGTGGGGGAGAGGGCCAGGGGGCGCGGCCCCTGCCGCGGGTGCGGCCGTCCCGATGCCGGGCACGCGCCGCGCCATGCGCCAGTACAGCGCGGCGCCACCGAGCCCGCAGGAGACGATCGCCGCCGCCGCGCCGCGTTCGCCGAGGCCGTCCATCGCCCAGCCGCCGAAGGTCGGTCCCAGGGCGTAGCCGGCCATCTGCACCAGCGTCCAGGTCCCCATGTAGCGGCCCCGCAGGGCGACCGGCGCGAGCTCGGCGGAGACCGTCGACGAGATGGGGATGAGCAGCAGCACTCCCTGCCCGAGCAGGAAGACGCAGGCGAACGTCGCGACGCCCCAGGGCACGAGCACGGCGCCGCCGAGCCCGGCTCCGACGAAGGCGCTCGCCGCCGCCATGAGCATCACGTGGTCGCGTCGCCGCAGCCAGCGGATGACCGGGTACTGGAAGACGGCCACGCTGAGAGCGTAGAAGGCCAGAAGCAGGCCCCACGTGCGCGGCGAGACGCCGTGCGCGTTGCGCAACATGACGGGGAACGTCGACCAGATCTGGCCGAACGCGTACAGGGGCAGCAGGGCGATCGCGCAGAACGCGAGGAAGCGGCGGTCGCGCAGCACGGTCGCGTAGCCCTGCACCGTCACGTGGAGCGGCTCGCCGGTGCGCGCCTCGGGCGGAAGCGTCTCGCGAAACACGCCGAGGACGATGGCGACGAACCCGGCGCAGATGGCGGCGCCGGTGAGGAAGAGGGCGCGGTACGTCGGGTCGAGGACGAGGATCGCCGCGGCGAGCAGCGGCCCGACCACCATCCCGATGTGCAGGGCGACGCGCGTGATGCTGTAGGCCTCGGCGCGGCGTTCAAAGGCGACGAGGTCGGCGACCATCGCGTTGCTGCCCGTGAGGAAGAGCGCCCAGCCGAAGGCGGCCTCGAACGACACGGCGATGGCGATCTGCCAGAGGGCGGTCGCGAACGCCATCGTGAGGTAGACGCCGATGACCGCGCAGATGCCGACGACCATGGCCGGCCGGCGGCCGAAGCGGTCGGTGATGGCGCCGTCGACGACGTAGAAGGGGAGGGCGGCGAGCAGGGGGATGCCCAGCAGCAGCCCGATGGTCGTCATCGAGTAGCCGAGGCGGTCGTGCAGGTAGGTCGTCTCGAACGGGAAGCACATGTCGATGCCCGTGAGCAGGACGAGGAACCCCCCGGCGAGCAGCCAGAACTGGCGCGGGAAGACGCGCAGCTCGGCGCGCGCCCGGGCGGTGAGGCCCGGACGGGGCGGCGCGGGCGTCGCCGCCGGCGCGCGGGGGTCGGGACGTGGGCTGTCGGGGGGCGACGTCATGGCTCG
>FWPV01017067.1_pt1 | contig 10118 bp, 8 predicted proteins | sample 2228371 | NCBI WGS metagenome assembly FWPV01 (sample SAMEA103939776, study PRJEB20133) | metagenome
GGCGAAAACTGCCTCCCAGTCGTAAAGCTGAACCGGCACCGCCCCGGCGAAATGGCTGAGGTCCCACAGGACTAACGCGCCTTTTTCATGACAGCGCCGGGTGATCGCCTGGGCGTCATACAGAAAGCCGCTCTTAAAATGAACATGGGAAAGCGAGACCAGAACAGTATCTTCATCGATGGCATTTGTGATCGCCTGCTGGTCTACCGTGATGCCATCTGACCCTACCGGCAGCATCTCGATCTGGTACGTTCCACCCAATACGCTGTTGCAGCCTTGCAATACATAGAGATCAGTCGGGAAATTGGGTGTGTCCGTGACGATTTTTCTGCGGTTTGGCCGTAGCTGAAGGGCCGCCATGCTCAATTTGAACAGGTTGATGGTGGTCGAGTCGCTGATGGCGACCTGGCCAGGAGCCGCGCCAACAAGCCGGGCGACCTTCTCACCAATGCGGATGGGGGCCTCAAACCAGCCGGCGCCCCACGAACGGATCAATTGCTCGCCCCATTCCTGCTGAATAACCCGCGCCAGGAGATCCACAGTTTCCTTTGGCAGGCGTCCAAGCGAGTTGCCATCCATGTACACAAGCTCGGGATCCGTAATGGAAAACCGGCCGCGGAATTCAGCCAGCGCATCTTGCCGGTCGAGATTCAGGGCAAATTCTTTTGTGGTATCCACGGACATATATACCACCTACTCTCCTGCCTGGTACGCAACAGATATCGTACCAGGACCAACATGAGCGCCAACTACCGGGCTGACTTCGGCCAGGATGCATTCGACCGGAGAAAATCGCCTCTGGACAACCTCCATCAGCTCATTGGCTTTTTCTAGATCCAGAGCATGAAATACCGAAATGCGTACCGGCGTTCGGCTGCCTATGCCTTGCTCGACCAGGTCAAGCATCCGCTCGATGGCTTTTTTCTTTGACATGACGCTGGAGACCAATTCGATTTTCCCATCACGGATCTCAAGAATTGGCTTGATATTCAAAGCAGCGCCCAGCAATCGTTTCGCGCTGTTGATCCGCCCGCCGGCGGCGAGGTATTTCAGGGTATCTACGGTGAAATACACGCCGATATGCTGGTATGCATGAAGAGCGACCTGTTTGCATTCGGATAGATTCGCCCCGGCCGCAGCCGCGCGAGCGGCTGCCAGCACCTGGAAACCCAGCGCCATGGATACCAGTTTCGTATCCAGGCAGGCTACCCGGCCTTCTGGAAAGTTTTGCATGACGCTGACAGCGCTCTCATATGTTCCAGAAATGCCGCTGGAAATTGGCAGGATCAACACATCATAACCCTCGGCCAGCAGTTCATTGATGATCGTGATGAACTCTCCGGCAGAAACCTGGCTGGTTCTCGGCAGGCTGTTCGATGTTGAGAGGCGTTTATAGAATTCGGTGGCCTGTATGTCGACCCCATCGCGATAGATCTGCCCATCCCAGTTTAGTGTGAGCGGAACGACGCGAATCGGGTGACTGGCAACCAACTCGGCAGGCAAATAGGCGCTGCTATCTGTCAGGATGATGACCGGAGGCATACATTATCAATCCTTCCTATGTGTTTTCAATTCAGCAATGCAATTCAATTATAAATTACCCGGGTGCTTCTCAAGGAATTCAGGTTTCCATCGTCGATTCACCGGCGACTCTTGTTTTTTTATGCCTTTGCCAGGGCCCATTTCTCCAAAGCACTGGCCAGTGGATCAACCCCTTCATCACAGAAACCGTAATGCAGTCTTCTTCGCCAGCCCTCAGCGTATGCATACTTCCCAGACAATGCTCCAACCGCTTTGCTGTTTTCTACCATCACGTTCAGGTAGGCATCCATTCCCTGGCTGTGGTCGAGCCAGGTTTTCTGGCTGGAGTGGCAGGCCAGCATGGCGCGTTTTTCAGCCAGGACGGCCGAGATATCGATAAAAAGGTCGGGGCGGATCAACTGGCCCAGCGGGTCACGGTTGCCATGCGGCTGAGCATGATAGACGGTGACCGGCTGTGATACCGGTTCGCGCGGTGGATCGGTAGCAAAGTTTGGCATTCCGCGCGTGAATGCGGCAGATACTCCCAGGCGGACAGCATTCTGGTGATCTTCCATGTAATCTTGAGGGGACTGAAGCAGCAAGATTTCCGGGGCGACTTCGCGCATCACGGCAGCCACCCGGGCCAGCAGTTGGGGCTCATAATAAATCGCCAGGTCGTCCACCAGGCTCTCGTGAAATACAGCGCCAATGCTCTGTGCCGCTGCTTGCGCCTCGGCGCGGCGAATTGCAATGATCTCGGCTTTACCCAGTTCGGCGGTTCCGCAACTGCCGTTGGCGATATTCATGTAGTGCACTTCGTATCCTGCCCGCCGCAGAAGGATCAGGGTACCGGCCATCTGGAATTCGATGTCGTCTGGATGCGCAGCCAGCGCAAAAACACGCCGCTGCATCAATGCATCTCCGCATCGCAAACCCCGATCCCGGGGCGGTAAAAATTGAACTGGACGTTGGGGTGATCGGCCAGCAGGCTCATCGGCACCGCGCTGTCCGCGATCCCTTTCGAGATCATCAAGGTGGTAAGGCGCATCCCAAAGGGATTATCGTGCGTTCCGGCCTGCCAGATCGACACTTTTTCAGCTTTCCAGGTTTCAACGGGCCCAACAGAATATGCCTGGGAAGGCACATTCTGCACGACGCCGCCGCCGGAGGTGCGCGCGTTCTGGATTAATGTAATTGGGTGAAGATTGACAATCCGGGTGGATAGTCGTCGGTATTCTTCTGCCGGCGGGGGAGCATCAAGGTAAGGTTCGACGCGCCTGGGCGGGTCGTTGAACGCCCAGTGCTTTACTTCACCCTGGCCGCCCTGCATCACCACACAGCGCGCGTTTTCCCAACTTGCCAGGTAAGAGGCCAGGTCGCCCGATGGGAAATGCATATTTTCTTCAGGCATGCGCAGCTCAGGACGGATGCGGTTGAAGCATAATTCGCGGTCAGCCTTTTCAAAACTCAGTGGATGAGTCACCGGGACCGCTTTGCCGTCGACTACCCACTCATCCATCGCCCAGAAATGGGCGTAGCGCAGGTCGATCTCCAGCTCATTCACCAGGCGCGCTACCAGAGGCAGTTGTTCGGTCGGCCCGATTGGGCCGCAAATACCAGCCGGGCAGCTTTCACTGGCCTGTTTCCAACTGGTAATATACTCAAGCGCTTCGGCAAGGTAGAAATCTTCCAGTGTATCGTAAAACTTGACCGCAAAACCGGGCCTGGCAAGCTGCAGCAGGTCATCTGCACTCAACCGGGCTGCATCATCAAGGATTTCCCGATCCAGGGTAGTGTAATCCCACCACTCTGGCGCGACTTTGCTAATCGGTCTCATCATCTTTGGTTCCTTTCAGGTTGGGTTCTTTGATTATTATGATTGCCAAAAAGCTGCCATATTAAGATTAGTCTAATCTACCAGGCGGACTTCCTGCGCGATCCGCCGTATCTGGGCCTTGATACTCGCTTCATCGAGGGTCAGCAGGCAGCGATCTTGCATCACCATTCTCCCATGGATCATCACATGGCAGACGTCCGCGGCGGCGGCGGCATAGACCAACTGCGAGTAGAAATCATAACACGGGAGCAGGTTAGGGGAATCAAAATCCAGGACTATCAAATCGGCCAGCTTGCCGGCTTCGAGTGAGCCAATGCGATTGCCCATTCCCACTGCGCGCGCGCCATCGATGGTCAGCATAGAAAACACTTTTTCGGCGGGCAAGACTGAAGGATTGCCGGTTACCCCTTTTTGCACCATGGCAGCCAGTTGGGCTTCGGCCAGGAGGTCCAAATCATTGTTACTGGCAGGCCCATCCGTGCCGATGGCCACATTTACCCCTGCTTTCAACATATCCGCCACGCGGGCTATCCCCGAGGCGAGCTTCAAATTGGACGAGGGGCAGTGGACGACCGACGTGCCGGTTTCTGCCAGGCGCTCGATCTCAGCATCGGTGAGATGAACGCAGTGCGCAAGCAAGGTCCGCTCGCATAACAGCCCGGCTTCATCCAGCACCTGGATTGGCGATTTGCCATATTTCTCAAGGACGGTGGCAACTTCGGCCCGTGATTCGGATGCGTGGGTGATAAATAATAGATCCCTCTCCGCGGAGAGCCTCCTGGCATCTTCCATCATCGACTTGTTGGTCGTGTACGTTGAGTGAGTCTGGACACATACCTGGACCAGCGGATCATTGCGGTAGCGGTCCAGGTACTCGATCGCCCCGGCATATTCTGTCGAGCGCTGGCCTTTGAAACCCGTGATGTCGGTGAATGATGGGCCGTTGACAATGCGGAACCCCGCCTGGCGGGCCGCTTCTGTGGTGTGGCGAAACTGCCAGTACATATCCGCCGCACAGGTCGTTCCCCCCCGGATCATCTCGACCATCGCCAGTTTAGAACCAGCAGTCACATTCTCAGGGGAAGTAAAAACAGCCTCAACTTTCCAAATCGTCTTCAACCAGTCTTCCAACGGGTGATCATCTACCAGTCCGCGGAAAAGAGTCATCGCCCAGTGCCCGTGCGCATTGATCATCCCCGGAGCGGCGACTTTCCCGGCGAGGTTAATCCGTTGAACAGGAATAAAGTTGGGGTGTGGATCTTTACCACTGCCGACCCAGACAATGGCGGCATCTTTAACAGCCAGTATGCCGTCAGGGATGATCCGGCGCTGTGGGTCCATGGTGATTATCGTGCCGTTTTCAAAGAGAAAGTCAACTGGCAGGGATTGTTCAGACATAGAGATCCTGTTTAATAGAATGACAGGGGCTGCCCTGAATGGTAATGCGGGCAGCCCCTGAAGGAAGCAATTTGGCAAACCAATATAGTTTGCTTAAAGATGGGCAGCCCGCCTAGTCTTCAACGAATTGTTCCTGGCCAGAGAGCATAAAGCTGGCGAAAACAATGATAATCAAGAAGGGAAGAATCGAAGACAACACAGCGGCGGTACCCTGGTTTCCGGTAAAACCATACAAAGCCTGGCCCGCCACGCCGGTCGCTACGAGGATGCCGACGATCAGGCCGCCGAGCGATCCAACGATCATCAGGATTGTGCCAAGGCCCTTTGCCTTACCGGGGGCGACATCTTCTTTCTTCATGATATCGGTCCAGATCAGGCCCCAGCGCTTCACCCGCGGGTAAAGCAGCACCAGCAGGATTGGTCCGAGCACAACGGCAGCAGCAAAGTTATTGATGGTAATCGTAATGGCCAGGAAGGCAAAGGGGACGATGCCTGCCAGGTCAAGATACCAGGCGATGATAATACCGCAGGCTGCAGAGGCAACCAGCGCGACAATTTCGAAAGCGGCCAATTTCTTGCCCGAGAATTTTTTCCCTATATTGGTGGTTTGGGAAACATCGGCATCGGTCAGGCCGAAAACGCTGCCCCACATCTTGTACGGGATAAAGCCCAGGAAGAAGTTGCCGAAGAACCCAAAGATAGAACCAACGCCGAGGGTGCCCCCGAACAGGTCGCCGATGAAGTTGCCGATGGCTGAACCCCAGGCGCCGGCAGGCCCAAACAACAGGCTAAACACAGGCGGGAATACATTCGCAGGGCGAACTTCGGTGATGCCGGGGACGATCGGGATGCCGCCCTTAAAAACGATCAGGAAAGCGGCATAAATAGCCGCGGAAAGCGCCACCAGGATGATCATCCGGGTGTTCTTCCACATGGTTATGACTTCTTTCATTTCGCATTCTCCTGTCTGGCAAATCAAGTGGATAAACGGACGACAAACATAGCTTTTTGAGGTTTATTTCGAAAACACTTTTGGCAATAGACCACCTCCTGTATCCTTGTCTTATGACTCAACATTATTCTTCCGGTGGGTGCATAATCATTAATGCATTTTCACAACTGCAGTTAAGCTCAAACGGTTCCTGCAGTACCCGGACAAGAAGAGAGGCCAACCGTTGGCGCACGTCGGCCATTTTACTGCTGACAAACTCCATTTTCTCGGTGATACCAGATGCCCAGTTGATGGAATATGCCAGCGCTGCGTAGTGCATATTCAGCTCGCGAGCGAGAGTTACTTCAGGGACGCCGGTCATCCCTACCACATCGCCGCCGAGTTTTGCATACATGCGGATTTCCGCCGGGGTCTCGAAGCGCGGACCGTTGGTAGCCACGTACACCGCTTCAGGCCGGATGGAAAGATCAAACTGCGGAGCCAGATCGCGGATCCGCGCAGAGAGAGCGGGGCAATAAGGCGCTTCCATGTTCGTGTGCACCAGCCCGGTTTTGCCCCCGTCATAAAAAGACAATGGGCGGCCGTGGGTGAAATCCAGAAAGTCGGTGATTACTGCCAACCCGGCCGGCGGAATCTCAGGATTAATCGACCCAACCGCATTTGTGGCGAGAATTCGCTTTACACCCAATATCTGCAACGCTTTGAGGTTGGCTCGAAAGTTGAACTTATGGGGTGGGGTGGTGTGGTCGAGCCCATGCCGGGCGAGGAAAGCCAGTTCAAAGCCGTCTTTCGCGCCGATGTTGACCAGGGCCTGTCCGTAGGGTGTATCCACAACCTGTGGCTGGAAGACAAACCCGGGGATATCATAAATGCCGGTGCCTGCGATGATTGCTGATTCCATGAGGTTTTCTGTTATAACCCTCGTTATCCAAAATAGTGATGCAAATCGTATGGACTGAGGATACCATGCTGGGTGATGATCCCCGCGACGAGGTGCGGCGGGGTAATATCAAAGGCGGGGTAATAGGCATCAATCTCAGGGATGGTGGTTGGGATGCCCCGGCAAGATTTCATCTCGTCCGGGTTGCGCTCTTCAATCTCAATCGAGGCCCGGTCTGGGCGTAGTTTGTCGGGCCCCCAGGAAAAGACAAAGAACGGCACGCCATGGTAGTGGGCTGCGATTGCATTCTGGAATGTGCCCACCTTGTTTACCACGTGTCCGTCCAGAGTCACCAGGTCGGCGGCAGTGAAATACTTTTGCACTTTTCCCTGCGAGAGGATATACGCGGGCATATTGTCGCCAATAATTTGGACGGGGATGCCGAGTTCGTGAATGCTGGGGGCTGTCAGCCGCGCGCCCTGGAGATATGGCCGGGTTTCGGGTGTGTAGACGCGAATTGTTTTGCCAGCCTGCTTCGCCAGCGCGAGCGCCAGGAGGAAACCGGTCTCAGCAAAACACATGGTAAGAATACCGTCGCCGTCGGCGATCATCCTGGCGCCCAGTTCTCCCTGACGGGCGTAATTGTGCAGATTCGCGTCGCGGAATTCTTCGATCCACCTCAACACAGTCTCTTCTACGTTTTTCCCGTCGTGGAGAGCCTCGGCAATTACCTGCATGACCCTTTCCAGGCGGCGGGCCATGGCGGTGTTGGTTGGCCGGGTTTTTACCAGGCGCTGGCGGGCGGATTCAAATTCATCACGCTGGCGATCAGAGGGGAGATTTGCTACCTGGCGGGCAGTGAGCGCCATGGCATAAAGCGCGGCGTTAGCTGGGCCACCCCCCTGCGTGACCATTTCTTCAATGGCCCGGGCGACGGATTCCACGTCTGCACAGCGGACAAAGGCTCTTTCAAAGGGGTATTTCCGCCGGTCGCCTATGATGACGCAGCCATCTTCGTAGCGGGCCACGTTCTCGCGGCGCAACAGGAAAGGCAGCAAGTCGTTGATTTCCGCTGTTTCCATCGAGATATAGCTCCTTAGAAGCGGGTCAGGCCCTGCAGTGTCCCATACCCAAGAACACGGAAGTAAATGGAGATTGCCACGAAAAGGAAGGCGAAGACCAGTACTATGATGTCCGCTTTGCTCATTTTCAGTTGGAGGTAAAACGTTCGCTTTTCGCGCGCCCCGAATCCCTTCGATTCCAGGGCCATGCCAAAGATATTGGTGCTGCGGATGGTGGAAATGAAGACCGGCACCAGTAATGGTAGGAATTTGCGAATTCGTTCGAGGATATTTCCCGAGCTCAGGTCAAGCCCGCGGCTGCGCTGGGCCTGGCTGATTGGGATGGTGCTGGCGGCAATGGTAGGGACCAGGCGAAGCGATGTAGAGATGGCAAACCCCACCCGGTACGGCATTCCCATGCGAATCATCCCAAGCACCAGCTCTTCGTTTCTGGTTGTGCTGATCAGGATCATGCCGGTGCAGATCATGAGGATCATCAACATGGTACGGGCCAATGCGTAATTAAAAGATTCTACCGTCAGGATCCAAAACAGTGGGGTAACGCCTTTCGAGAACAGGTTCCATAAGATCATGCTGGAAATGGTCAGGACGATGAGGACATGGCGAATACGCCGGAGGTTACGGGTAGACCCAGAAATGACCAGTTGTAAGATTACCAGGAAAGCAACTGGAAGCATCCACAAGGGATTTTCGTATAGCAATATTGCCACGAACGTCAGCAGAAATGTGGTGATCTTGGTGCGCGGGTCAAGCCGGTGGATAAAAGAATTGTTGTCCAGGTAAATTTCGGCGTCCATTAACCCTGCACTCCTTCAATACAATTGACCATTTCTTCCGGTTTTAAGAAAGTGTATCCCAGCCTGTTGCTGAACTCAACAAAATGCGGCGGGCGCAGGAAAGCATCGCGAAGTTCATCACCATGCGAGAAGACCTCACGGGTGCTGCCCTGGAGGATGATCTTCCCATCTTTCATCACGATCACCCGTTTGGCGTATTCTGCCACCACCCACATGTGGTGGGTCACAAAGATAATGGTGCTGCCGCTCTCGTTCAGATGGCGGACCATCTCCATCATGCTGCGCTGCTCTGTGTAATCAAGCCCGGTAGTGGGCTCATCGAGGATGAGCACTTCAGGGCGGGCGGCCAGCACAGAGGCGACCGCCACGCGCTGCCTGCCGCTCTTGGTCATGCTGAAGGGATCCTCCTCATCGGCGCCTACCAAACCGACCGCTTCGAGCGCCTGGTGGACTCTCTGTTTGACTTCTTCATCCGAAAGTTTGCGCAGGCGCGGGCTAAAGGCGACCTCGTCAAATACGGTTTCAGAAAAGATCTGGTAGTCGGGGTTCTGGAAAACGTACCCGACTTTCTGTCCGAGTTTAAAGACGCCTTGTTTCTCGGTCGGCTGGCCGTTGACCATAATTTCACCGGCGGTTGGCATCAACAGCCCGTTAAAGTGTTTCACCAGGGTTGTTTTGCCGCTGCCGTTTTGGCCGACAATCGCGACCATGTCCCCTTCATAAATATCCAGGTCGACTTTATCCAGAGCTTTGACTCCCTTGCTGTAGGTGTGCTCCAGGTTGCGGCATTGGATCAGGGGTTTGGTCAGTTTTGCCAGTTCGGCCTGTTCGCCAGCGACGATGGCTTGATAAGCCGGTTCGGAAATCTTCCAACCGGTCTGTTGAAATGCCTTGATGCCTTCATCTGGGGTAAGCGGCCGCAGCGGGCTGCCCATGCTCTTGAAGAAGCGGGGGATGCCCAGCGGCATAATGCCCAGGTTCTGTAAAAGGTCAACATCGGATAATATCTCGACTGCTGGCCCACTGCGCACCAGCTTGCCGTGATTGATCAAAGCGATCCGGTCAGCGTACAGGGCTTCTTCGGTTTCATGCTCGATGATCATCAGGGTGAGATCTTCCCGCTTGCACAGGCGGTGGGTAATATCGAAAATACCCATCTTGCTGATCGGGTCAAGATCGGTTGTCGGCTCATCCATCACCAGGACAGAGGGCTTCAATGCCAGCACAGAGGCGATGGCTAATTTTTGTTTCTGTCCCCCGGAAAGCGTGGAAGGCGGCCGGTTTCGCACGGATTCCAGACCGACATAACGGAGGTTTTCGTCGATCCGCCGGCCAATCTCATCGTGGTCGACAGCAAAATTCTCGGGGCCAAAGGCTACTTCCAGTTCCACATTGGTGGAGAATAGTTGAGCCTCAAAATCCTGGAACACCATCCCGACGATTTCAGCCATCTGCGAAACAGAGAACTCTTTGGTGTTCCTTCCCATGACCGTGACATCGCCGCCCATTTTCCCAACATGGAAATGGGGAATCAATCCGTTGATGGTCGCGGCAAGGGTGCTTTTCCCGGCCTCGCTTGGCCCCATCACGATCAGGAATTCGCCCCGGTAGATGTCTAAATTAATGCCTTCCAGGGCCAATGTTTTCTGCC
>FWPV01017070.1_pt1 | contig 10117 bp, 6 predicted proteins | sample 2228371 | NCBI WGS metagenome assembly FWPV01 (sample SAMEA103939776, study PRJEB20133) | metagenome
CCTAGACTACAAAATCATTTTGGAGTTGCGCAAAGATGCGCGCAAATCTGCTTCGGAAATCGCCCGGGCATTACACGCCAACGAACGCACGATCCGCAATCGGATTGAACGGCTGGTTGAGTCGGGAGCCGTCCGATTAACTTCCATCCTCGATCCGCATGCTTTCGGTTATGTCAATACGGTGGATATTTTTCTGGACGTTGATCCTGAGCAGGAACAATCCGCCATTGATCAATTACTCAGCATGCACGAAGTCTCTTACCTGGCCTATGGCTTGGGAACACAGGATATTTCGATAGAAGCCCGCTTTAAAGATAATGCCGAAATGCGTCAATTTTTAGGTAAAGTCTTACCTTCCATCCACGGCGTTCGGGTCAAGGGGTACGCTTTAGTCCCCCGCATTCTTCGTAATATTGACGAGTGGCTGCCCAAACCCGAGGATTTTGAGGGGTAAGTTGGTTCACTCTCTTGGCTATAAGCATATTTATTTCTTAAGGAGGAATCCCATGACTTTGAAACACTTTATTGACACGCAAGATTTTACAAAAGAAGAACTAATGGAGTTGATCGAACTCACCCGTTTGATCAAAGCCGCCGACAAACAAGGCTGCACCCCCAAATTGCTTCAAGACGCCACCCTTGCCATGATTTTCGAAGAACCCTCTACCCGAACTCGGGTATCTTTTGAAGTAGCCATGACCGAATTGGGTGGTCATGCCCTCTACCTCAAACCGGGAGAAATTCACCTGGGTGTTCGCGAATCACTCGGCGATACGGCGCAAGTGCTCTCCCGCATGTGCGACGCCATCATGGCTCGCACCCTTAAACATGAAACGATTACCGGATTGGCAAAATACGCCACCGTGCCGGTGATCAACGGTCTGACAGATTATAACCATCCCACTCAGGTCGTCTGCGATGTGTTGACGATGATTGAACACGCTCCGGCGGGTAAAAAACTGGAAGACCTCAATATCACCTTTATTGGCGACGCCACCAACGTTCTTTCCTCATTGATGCTCATTTGTACCCGGCTGGGGATGAACTTTACCCATGCCGCTCCCAGAAAATATCAAGCGCCTGCGGAATGGATTGAATGGGCCGAAGAAAACAACAAGATTTCCGGCGGCACTTTACGGATCACCGAAGACCCCGTTGAGGCTGTCCGAAATGCCGATTTTATTTACACAGACCTATGGTGGTGGGTCGGGCAGGAAGATCAAATCCCCGAACGTCGTGCAGCCTTCATGCCCAAGTATCAGGTCAATCAGGAATTGATGGCGAAGGCTCCTGCTCATTGTAAGTTCATGCACTGTCTGCCTGCTTCGCGTGGCGTGGAAGTTACTGACGAGGTCATGGATTCGCCTCAATCAATCATTTTTGATCAGGCCGAAAATCGTCTGCACACCGAAAAAGGAATTCTGGTTTGGCTGCTTTACCCGCGAATGAAACGTCCCTCAGCCGAATTGGCCGCTTTTCATCGCGGACAAATCGAGAACTTTCTCAACCGCTAAAATCAATCAGACATGGCAGGGATAGTCTCAATATCCCTGCCAAACCTCATTTTCTCCCTTCCCCCAAATTCAAGGAGATTTCTCATGGATACTGCAATCACCACAACCAAGAATAAAAATGGATTCAAAAAAGCCTTTCGCGCCATAGACATGACCCTCTTCACCGTTGCCGCCATCCTTGTGATTGACACCCTCGCTCCCTCAGCGGCAATCGGCCCATCGTCCATTTCTTGGTGGATTATTACACTGGTGCTCTTTTTCATCCCCTACGGTCTAATCACTGCCGAATTAGGCACAACCTACCCTGAACAGGGCGGTTTGTATGTCTGGGTACGCAATGCCTTTGGCGAACGTTGGGCTGCCCGGACAACCTGGTTGTACTGGATCAATGTCGCTCTTTGGATGCCATCCGTTTATGTGCTATTTGCCGGCATGTTCGCCCAATTATTCATTCCCGACCTCAGCCTTTGGGGACAAATTGCCATCGGGGTGCTGATGACTTGGGTAACAGTGGTCATCGGAATCATCGCCCTGGATATTGGCAAATGGGTGCCCAATATTGGGGCATTGATCAAAGCCTTGATCATGGTGGTCATTGGTGTTGGAGCATTCATTTACGCAGCCCAACATGGTGTGGCCAATGACTTGTCCTTCCGTAATATTCTGCCACGTTGGGATGCCGGCTTATACTTCTTGCCTGTGATTGTGTACAACTTCATGGGTTTTGAGTTGATGTCCGGCGCAGGCGAAGAAATGCAAAATCCACAACGGGATATCCCCCGTGCGATCATCATCGCCGGTGTGTTGATTGCCTTCTTCTACTTGATGGGTACCATCGGCATGCTGATGGCCCTACCCGCCGAACAATTGGGGTTGGTGTCGGGAATTATTGACACGCTGCGCATTCTGTTCGGGGAGAGCGGTATTGGCAGTGTAATAGTCACCATTTTGGGCATTGGCGCATTATACACATTTCTGACCAACATGGTTACCTGGACAATGGGCGCCAATCGCACTGCCGCCGAGGCATCCAATGATGGGGAACTGCCAGCCTTCTTTGGAAAACTGCACCCTGTCAATAAAACACCGGTTGGCGCTTATGTCCTGACTGGAATTGTCTCCAGCGCCGTATTGATCATTTATGGTTTGATGGCCACTACCGCTGAGGACCTTTTCTGGTCCTTGTTTGCCTTCTCCTCAATCGTCTTTCTCATGCCATATCTGGCGCTCTTCCCGGCATTCCTGAAGCTGCGCCGCACCGACGCGGACCGCCCCCGTCCCTATCGCGTACCGGGCAATCACCTCACGGCCATCTTAATGACCATCGTCTGCGTCCTGTTCATTTTGCAGGCTATCGTTTTCTTCATTTGGGTGCCGGGTGAACCGGTTGATTGGGCATACGCCATTCCGGTATTGGTTGGGGTGATCGTCACCCTCATCATTGGAGAATTTCTGATCAAGAAATAATCTTCTACCTGCGGAGGAAATTGCCATGTCGCACCTGATCCATAGCACGCCTCGCAAAGACGGATTTCGAATGCCGGCTGAGTTTGAGCCTCATACTGGCTGCTGGATGCTCTGGCCGGAAAGACCGGATAACTGGCGTTTGGGCGGTAAGCCTGCCCAAAAAGCGTTCTCGGCTGTGGCAACCGCCATAGCCCGCTTTGAGCGGGTCACCATGGGCGTATCAGCCAGCCAGTTCCAAAATGCCCGTCACATGCTGCCCGGTCACATTCGCGTGGTTGAGCTTTCCTGCAACGACTCTTGGATGCGTGATTGCGGCCCAACCTTTGTGACCAACGGCCAAATCATTCGGGCAGTGGATTGGGACTTTAACGCCTGGGGCGGTCTGGAAGGCGGCCTGTATTTTCCTTGGGACCTGGATGATTTGGTCGCTCGCAAGGTCGCTGAAATCGAATGGGTGGACCGCTACAAAGCCCCACTGGTGCTGGAAGGCGGCTCGATCCATGTTGACGGCCAGGGCACCCTGCTGACCACTGAGGAGTGTCTGCTGAACCCAAACCGCAACCCGCATCTGTCCAAAACCGAGATCGAAAATCTATTGATGGAGTACCTGAATGTGGAGAAAATTCTTTGGCTGGGCAAAGGAGTCTATAACGATGAAACCAGCGGACATGTGGATAATCTGGCCTGCTTCATTCGCCCCGGCGTGATTGCTCTGACCTGGACAGACGACAAAACCGATCCGCAATACGACATCTCTGCGGATGCTTACGAGCGGTTGATGCACATGACCGACGCCCATGGCCGTCGTTTGGAAGTCCATAAAATCCAACAGCCCGGACCGATTTACATCACCCGCGAAGAAAGCGAAGGGGTGGATGCGGTAGAAGGCACGCTGCCCCGCGAAGAGGGAGATCGGCTGGCTGGCTCGTACATCAACTTCTACATGGCTAACAACGCTGCGATTGTGCCGATATTTGACGATCCCCATGACCAGCCCGCCCTGCAAAAACTGGCTGAACTGATGCCGGAACGGGAAATTGTCCCCGTTCCCGCCCGCGAAATTTTGCTGGGTGGCGGAAACATTCACTGCATCACCCAGCAGCAACCCAGACCATAAAGCAGCGAATTCACACAAAAATAACCCCCTCCGCCGCGGGGATTGGCGGAGGGGGAATTTCTTTTCCTGCCGTGCGGTTTACTTCTTCACCAACGGCAGGTAGATGGTAACTCCACCGGTTTCAGGTATGGTCACGACCAGAGTTGTGGTACTGGCTGAATCATTGGCCGCCACCAGATCGAGAGTTTCGGACTGAGCTGTGGCAGTTGCCGTTATCGAGCCTGCCTGAGACGGCGCGTTGACCGTGATGGACACATTCGGCGCAGAGCTGGACGCCGCCAACGAGAAGCGCGTGCAGGTTACTACACCGGCGCTGTGGGAACAGTTCCACCCCATTCCGCCAGCATTGACAAACGATGAGCCAGCCGGCAGAGAGACCGTAAGGGTGATGTTGCTGGCTGCTTTTGAGCCAAGGTTTTCGACACCAACGGTGTAGGTCAGCGCTGCGCCGGTTTCAACCGGATTGGGTGTGACAGAGATGGAAACGGCCAGGTCCGCGCTTTGCGGAAGCACGGAGAAGAAACCGCCAACGGCTGGTTCAAGATTGGTGGCAATCGCCGTTAGTCGGTAATTGTCTCCTGCCTTGGTAATACTAACATCATTGAAGGCAGCCACGCCGTTGACGGCGTTGACCAGCAATTCTCCCTTCAAGGCGCCGCCAGCCGGGTTGTTAGCCAGAGACAGGATCACGACACCATTGAAATTGACGGCCAGATTACCCGCATCATCCTCTGCGCGCACCACCGGTTGAATGGCAAAAGGCACATCCTCGAAACCGCCAGTCGGGTATTGAACGAATTCCAGGCGAGTTGCGTCCGAAGTAACCGTACAGGTTTCTGCGTTTGCGGCCGGCTGGAAGCCAATTTCCGGCGCGGCATCCGTCCCATCGCACAGCCATGGCGTGAAGTCCACAGAACCGGTTACTTTTTGGCCGCTGCCGCCGGGATTGCCTGCATTGGACGGACCGCTCAAGTGACCCCACCAGTTGCGCTCGGCTTTGATTGGCGATCCGCTGTAGTATGCCACCGCAGTCGTGTTGTCCAAGAAGGCATTTTCCTTCACCACAAACGAAGCGCCTACACTCGAAGCGCCCATCCCTTCGATGTTATCCTCAAAGTAATTGTTTTGGAAAGTAACATTCCCTTGGCCGTCTGTGCCGGCGCCGGCCCAGTTATCCCGGATGACATTGTTCTGCACGGTGATCGCCCCGGTTGTAGGATTGAGATAAAGCCCACTTACCCACTTTTCAATGACATTACCATCCACAACCAAATTAGCCACATTTCCAGAAGTCAAGATACCGCGCCCGCCGACAAAATTATCTTCTCCGCCCGTCCATGTGCCAATCAAATGATTATCTCGAAGGGTCACATTTTGTCTGCCGCTGATGTAGATACCTGACTGATCCACACCGGTAGATGCTCGGCCATTTTGGATTTCAAAGCCCTCAATGGTCACGTTGTTGGCATCCACCCAGAAACGACCATCAAGGACTGGCCGGTTTTGTCCTACCAGGGTTACTGACTTTGTAACCTTGATGTCGCCGTTGTAATTGCCTGCGCCAACATAAACTGTGCCACCGACAGCGACATGATTGAGCGCATCTTCAATGGTTACAAACGCATCATATCCAAAGATGCCCCCGTTTGCGCCAACATCCCCTTCAGCCTTGCCAGCATTGTCCACGCTGGCGTAGGTGACGGTTGGAATGTCGTATTCAAGTGTCAGGCTCTCATCACGCCAAGGTTTCCAATTGACACTACCATCATCATCCACTTCGAATAAATCTTTAATTCCGGTTACCGATCCATAACCAAACCAGGATAGAGTACCCCACCAATTCAGGCTGGCATCAACATCGACATTTGTATACATAGCCACCTTATTTTGGTAAACCTTGTTGTCCTCCAAGGTCACTGAGGTAAAATCCCCATCCATGCATCCTGAAACGCATTTAGAAATATCCAGCCCATAGCCCCAACCAAAAACCTCATTATTGGTGATTGTGAAGGATACATCCTGATTAGTAAATCCAGCCCACGCCCCAATCCCTACCGAGGATGGATCATCACCGCCACCATTCAAGATATTATTTTGAATGATGACAACGTCTCCGAGGTCCGTGATCGAAATATTATTGGTGAATGCCATGTTATTAATTGGATTCATCAAAACGGGATCACTGAAAGGAGACGGCGGTAGGAAAGGTGGATCAGCTGCAGCAATACCGGTAAGGTATGAACCATTTCCGATATTATATTTTGACGAATTAATTTCATTGTTGATAATTGTTGCAGAACCGCCATAGAGGTATATGCTGGTTTGACTGTCGTACACCTCATTTCCGTCAACCGTAACATTTCCGATATCATATAACAAGATACCGCTTGCGGTCCAACCTGAACCAGTGTAAGCAATTTCTCTCACTATATTGTTCTTGATTTCGCCGCTTGCGCCAAGGCTATATTGGATACCGTTTTGGGCAATAGTTGGCGTTGCTCCTTCTCCTTCGACTTCATTATCGTGGAAATTCACCGTGAGATTGCCAGAAAATACCGTTCCATTCTTTTGGAAGTCATTGAGATTGCAATCGCTTACCTCCAGTACTCTAATCTGATTTTCTGGCTGGTTGTAAGCGAATAAGGCTATCCCATGCTGATTACCCGAAAATGGAGTTTCGCGTACACCTGTGATGGTAAGATTTTCGACCACTCCACCAGCATTATAGAATGCTACGCCGATGAATCGATAGTTTGAATTTCCCCGACCCCGACCATCAACTTTCAGGTCTTTCAGCGTCGCGTTGGCGTTTTTTACAGTTACAATTGGCTTATTGGGAGTATTCGAGGAGCTCGTCCATTGGGAATTCAAAGTATTGGGAGATTGGACAACCGCGGTATCCCCAGCACCGAGTAAAGTGAGATCTTTCTCGATTAAGATTTGCTCTTCATAAATCCCGGGCAAGACTCGGATTACACTACCAGGCGGGGCTGCACTTACCGCAACATTAATACTGATGCCGACGGTTCCCCCCGTTTCGCTTTCAATATAAACACCTTTATCAAAGGTGTTATTTGATATTAAAGTGCTATTTATAGGATTGTTTTGAATGAAAATATGACCAGTTCTTGGCGTGATAAGGCCAGTACTCTTGAAAACGTTATTCTGAATAGTAGTTGATGGGCGGCGAGCCCTTAAACTGGTAGCAAACCGACTGGTAACCCCTTCAAAGGTATTTCCTTCAATGAGACTGCCCTGTGCATCTATAGTTACGAGAGTGTTGCCTTGAGGTTGGCCGCTGGAATTGATGCCCCCAGCGATTCCAGAAATTATGTTATTTGTAAAGGTAATATTTGTAGTGTTTGTTCCTGTTGCACCTCCTCCCATAACTACCAATTGCCTGGGTACATTTGGCAGTGAAAATTGTTGGTCAAAGCCATCACCCGCAGGATAATCACCAATAAACGTCTTTCCAGAAAAAATGTTTGAATCGATCACAAATCCCGAAATGGTTGCATTATACTCCGTCATTAAACCAGCATCGCCATTTGCTCTTATTTCATTCCCTTTGATGATAGCACCGCTATGGTTTCCCTGAAAATAAATGGCTGCATTTTCAATACCTGGATTTCCATTGTCAATTCCAATAATTGTAAAACCCTGATCAGAATCTCCTATTTGTACTCCGGTGGTGTTGTTTCGGATCCATATCGTACCAAGAGCACCCTGGTTGGAATTTCCTTCAATCTTAGTTAATTCCCTTCCCATTACCGAAAGCAACTTGATATTTTTATTGATTGTTATGTTTTCAGTGTAGGTCCCCGGACCGACCAATATTTCATCCCCATCTGACGCTGCATTGATCGCTGCCTGGATAGTTGTGTGATTACAACCGCTGTCACAAACTGTTATTATAGTTGCCGCCGACACGGGCTTCGCTGTCGGTAGTATCGCAAACATGCCGACCAGCAAGACCAATATCAAACCAATTCGAATCAAAAAACGACCCGCTTTCATGTTCTATCCTCCTCTTTTTTGGTGAATGAATCAACTCAATGGATTTCAATTTTCTGATCAAGAAAGAACTTCTCTTTTTCCCCCTGCCGCACCTCCATAAAAACAGCATAAAAAATTTGTAAATTTCGCGTAAATTTTGCGTAAATTCAAAATAAATTCTAGCAAAAATGGCTGCCTCAGTCAACTGAAAACCACATTAAAATTTGGATAATTTCGCGGTTAAGACGTTTGTCATTGATCCTGCATGACATTTGATTTTTCAAGATTTTTGTCTCGTCCAATCATCTCATGCTTATGTTAAAATCATCCTATGCCATTTCAGCCAGTCACGCGAGTCGAAGAAATCACCCTATTCAAGCATCTCTCACCTGCAGAGATACAAACCATTCTTCAATCCGCCCGTCAAAAAAAGATCAATCCGGATGAATTTTTCTTTCTGCAAGACGACCCCGCCGAAGCCTTCTATGTTTTGATCTCCGGAAAAGTCCGCCTGACTCAATATACAGCCGACGGACAGCAAATTCTCCTTCGAATCATCGTCCCGGTTACGCCGTTTGGGGCGGTAGCCCTGGCCGACAACGAGCGCTATCCGGTTTCCGCGCAAGCCCTCGAACCTTGCGCAGCCCTGCTCTGGTCGAAATCTGTCATCAATCAACTCGTTGCCAAATATCCACAATTGGCAATCAATGCCGTCAAAATTTTAGCCGAGCATGTCCAGGAATTTCAACAACGGTTTACCGAAATTGCCACTCAACGGGTTGAACGCCGCCTGGCGCGCATGATCCTCCGGCTGGCCCATCAAATCGGTGTAAAAACCCCACGCGGTATCGAAGTCAATTTGCCGCTTTCCCGTCAGGATTTAGCCGAGATGGTCGGCACAACCCTCTACACCGTGAGCCGAACCCTCTCACAGTGGGAATCACAGGGTTTAATCCATGCCGGCCGCGAGCAATTAATCATCCTTCACCCGCACGGACTGGTCAAAATAGCCGAAGAAGAACCTTGAATTTTTTGTCCTAACGCAAAGAATCGGAAGAGAATCCGCTGTAAGATAAGTGAGTGAAGCCTGTGAATCCAATCATTCGACCAGAGACCCGCATCCATGAGCTGCTCCGTAAATATCCCCAAACCGTGCCGGTTTTTCTTCGTCACCGCATGGTTTGTGTGGGTTGCTGGATGTCAAAATTTGATACGGTTGCCGATGCCGCATGGAATTATGGCTTGAACATGGATGCCTTTCTGGCCGAATTAATTAGCGCAACGACAATTTCTTCCCCCATTGAAAGGCAGCCATAGACCGATTACTCAGCCCAGCCATTCGGTCACATCTTTTAAACTCATCACCTCACCCCCAAACCCCCTTTGCATACGTAGGGCATTCTCCTTCTCAGCAAATACCAAAATCGCCGGTTCGCAGCAAATTTTGATTTCCGGCCTTACCAGGAAATACCCTTTTTCTAAATCCACCACCGTGCCGTATATAAAATCAACCCCCAGTGCGGTCGAAAAATTCTCCCTCCTCATGATACCAAATCCGCAGTGGCAGCAGCATGCGTGAATTTTGCTCCCCTGCGCGTTGATCAGTGTAAGGCGCGTGTGATGCGGTAATATTCCCCCGCACTGAGCGCAGGCTTCTCTTGGTATGGATGAGGCATCTTCTGTTACCATCATCACGCCACCGCGAACGCGGCGGATCATGTTTTTCCCCTCCAGGTCTCTTAGGTCCCGATGCAGAGTCATAGCAGAGACGTTCAAAGCGCTGCGGATTTCTTCAATCGTTATACCCCGCTTTTGATGCGCCAATTCTAAAATCTTCTTCTGCCGAATCTCTCGACTCATTGGACAACCAGATGAATTTATTTGCATCAATCAGATATATTTTGTTATAATTATATCATAAAATAACAAATTACATCGTCCAAAGGAGCAAAATCCATGAACCTGAAGACACTTTCACTCCTGATTGCAGCGATAATCCTCTCCGCCTGTACCTCCTCTTCCC